>Ga0209598_10000140_pt1 | contig 55724 bp, 42 predicted proteins | sample M_140807_EF_Meta_FD_187317 | JGI IMG/M metagenome (GOLD analysis project Ga0209598, IMG submission 187317) | Freshwater microbial communities from Lake Montjoie, Canada to study carbon cycling - M_140807_EF_MetaG (SPAdes) (version 2) | ecosystem: Environmental > Aquatic > Freshwater > Lake... | reverse complement strand
CTCGGCCGCGGGCCTCGAGGGGATTGGGATTGGGATGCCGCAGCCGAATCGCTCTGGAGGCAGGGCGACCTCTTCGTTGGAGGCAGCGGCCGTAACCGTCACTTCGACCGCTTCGTCACCAGCCCCGCGGCGGTGCATGTCGTCGTCCCGAGCCCGTCGGCCTCGGTGACGTCGACCAGCGCCGGCGGAAACACGATCCGCTCGATCCACCCCAGGTCGGGCGTCGGCAGCCGGGCGGCGAGATCCTTGTCGGTCTCGTCAGCCCCCAGCACGAGCTTGTCAGGGATGTCGGTCGAGAGCTTCGCGCCAACCAGCGACACCCCATGGACGACGACCCGCACCTGCCGCGTCGTCGGCGTCACCTGCTTGAGCTGGCGCTCACGCCCCTCGGCGTCGGTGTAGGTGACCGTGCCGCCGGCCTTTGTGGAAACCTCGACGATCGCCGGCGAGGTGGCATCGTAGAGCCACTTCGTGCGCTCGAACGTCTTCGCCACCGCCGCGAGCTCGCGGTCATGCTCCGGGCCCGAGTCGACCTTCGTGCCGAGGACCGTGCCCGGCTCCACGAGCAGCGGGTGCCCGGCGGGGAGCTCGTCGGCAAGCTTTGCCACCGCCGGCTCCGGGATCGGCGCCGCCACGATGACCGTCAGCGGCGTTCCCGGCTTCTTCTTTTCCTCGCCAGACTCGGCGTCGCCCCCCTCGTCGTCTGGCGGAGGGGCCGCGTAGAGGAGCATCCCCTGGACGATGCGGACGGCGAGATCATCGACGGTATCCCCCGACTGCACCGCCTGCCATTCATAGCGCCACACCGGCAAGCCTTTCGACACCGACCAGAGCACCGCCGCGAGCCCCCGGGCCGACTGGACGAGCAGATGCTCCTCACCCCCCCAGGCGAGGGCGGTGTGCTGGAGATTCGCCCCGTGGGCAGGGAAGACCGGGATCGGGCTCGTCGGAGTGGCAAGGTCGTGGATCTGCACGTTTCCCTCCTGGATGACCGCCAGCCGGCGCCCCTCGGGATCGAAGTTCACCCCCGACGTGTCGCCGACGGGGAGCGACACGAGCACCTGCCCGCTGACCGCATCGCACACCTGCACACGGCGCGTGTCGGGAAGGGCGAGATAGCGCCTCCCGCCGGAGAGCGACGGCAGCGGGGAATGGCCCGGATACTGCGTCAGCCGATACTTCGCCCCCTTGGCGTCGATGTCCCAGCAGGAATACTCCTCCCGGCTGCTCTGATGGAGAACGAGGCTGTCGTCGACGATCCTCCCCCATGGGTGTCGGGCGAGGGGTTGGCCATCGCCGCACGGCGCTCGCCACGTCGACCAGGCCGTGGCTGCCTTACGGCTCGGGGCGGCGTCCCACAGGGTGAGGACCTGTTTTGCCGCCCCCTCGGCGGTGAACTTCTCGCGCGACACCGTCAGGAGCCGTTCGAGGATCGGGTCGTAGTCGAGGACGATCTCGGGGCCGGAGAGCTCGTGGTCGGCGATCACCGTCTGCGATTTCATCGACACCCACGCCAGCCGCGTCGGCAGCGGGCGGCCCGGTGTCGTGTTCTCGATCGCCACGAGCACCACGGCGCTCGGGCCCCCCACCGCGATCACGCGCCCGACCCGGTCGAAGTGATCCTGCCGGGTGATCGTCACGGCGCCCGCGACCACGCCGCGCCCGGCAACCGCCGGATCGGCCACGAGGGGCTGCGGAGCCGCCGGGGGAAAATCAGTGTGGTTCGTCGCCCTGGCGGAGGTGTCGAACGTCTCCAGTTGCGGCTTGCCCTCGCCGCGGTGGGCGAGGCGCCGCCGTGTCCGCCTGGCGATGAGCTGATCGAGCGGAGCGAGTTGATCGAGCTCGATCGCCAAATCGGTGCCGTCGGTCTGCCGCAGGGTCAGCGCCGTGCCTTCGATCCCGACGAGGCTCGCCTGCACCTTGAACATCCCACTGGCATCGCTCCATTCCCGTTCCGGCACGAGGACGCGCTGCGCCTCCGCCGGAGAGACGATCAGAAGCGACGAAGCGATCGCGACCAGCACGAGCACCCCGGTCCGGATCGTGCCGCGGCCCTCGGGGCGGAAACGGCTGGCCAGGGAGCGGCGTGGGAGCGGCGACATGGTGGGCGTGCTGGGATGGTCGGGGGGTCGGATGGGCGCGACGGCAAGCCCCGCCTGGGGGCGTCTTCCGGGAGCGGCGCCGAGTATCACCCCTGACGGGTGCCCCCCCACAAAGCTTAGCAAACACTCCCGGCCCCCCCTCCGCAGCATGCCACCGCAGCGTTTTCTTTACATCCCCGATCAGCGCCGACTATGCTCCTCCCAAGCCCCGATTCCCCGCAGGAGCCTCTCCATGCGCCCCGAGCCCCGTTTTTTCGACCGTCCGACCATCGCGACCAGCACCGCCGCCGACGCCCCCCGCGCGACTGGCCGCGCGAGCCGGCGGACGTTCCTCGGCTCGTCGATCGCCGCCAGCACGGTCTTCAGCTTGCCCACAATCGTCCGCGCCGAGAACCGGGCGGAGAAACTGCGGATGGCGGTGATCGGTTGCGGCGGCCGTGGCGGCGGCAACCTCGACGCCGTCCTCGGCGAGCAGGTGGTGGCCGTATGTGACGTCAACGCCAAGACGCTCGCCGGGGCCCTCGGCAAAGCGCCCGGCGCCAAGGGCTTCGGCGACTATCGCCGGCTCTACGAAGCGCTCAAGCCTTCCGAGTACGACGCGGTCGTCGTCAGCACCACCGAGCATACCCACGCCTTCGCGACCCTCCCGGCTCTCCGCGAGAAGAAGCACGTCTACTGCGAGAAGCCGCTGACGCACAACGTCCGCGAGGCCCGCGTCGTCACCGAGGCGGCAAAGCAGGCCGGCGTCGCCACGCAGATGGGGACGCAGATCCATGCCGACGCCAATTACCGGCGCGTTGTCGAGCTCGTGAAGGGGGGGGCGATCGGGAAGGTCACCGACGTCCACTGCTGGGTCGGCCGGGCGTGGGGGCTGCAGTCGCCCGAGGATGCGAAGAAGTATGGCGACATCATCGCCATCCAGGATCGCCCCGTCGGCTCGACGCCGATCCCTGACGGGCTCGACTGGGATCTGTGGCTCGGCCCCGCCCCGGAGCGCCCCTTCCATGAGGCCTACTGGCCGGGGCCGAAATGGTATCGGTGGTGGGATTTCGGCAGCGGCACGATGTCCGATCTGGGGAGCCACTGGATCGATCTTCCCTTCTGGGCGCTCGATCTCGATGCCCCGAAGACGGTCGAGGCCTTCGGGCCCCCACCCCATCCGGAGCTCGCCCCAGCCTCGATGCACGTGACGTACGCGTACGGCGCCCGCGGCGACCGTGCCCCCCTCTCGCTCAGCTGGTATCAGGGGAAAGACAAGCCACAGCTGTGGGAAGAGGCCGCGATCCCACGGTGGGATTCGGGCTGCTTGTTTCTCGGCACGCAGGGGAGCCTCCTGGCCGACTACGGCCGGCATCTCCTCCTCTTCGGCCCCGACGTCCGCGATTTCAAGCGGCCGGCCGAATCGATCCCGCCGTCGCTCGGCCATCACGCCGAGTGGCTCCATGCCTGCAAAACCGGCGCCCCGACGACCTGCCCGTTCAGCTATTCGGGGCCGCTCACCGAGGCCAACCATCTCGGCAACGTTGCCTACCGCTCCGGGAAAAAGCTCGAGTGGAACGCCGCGGCGATGAAGATCCCCAACGCCCCCGAGGCGGAGAAGTTCCTCACTCGCGAATATCGCAAGGGCTGGGAGCTCGACCGGATCGCCTGAAAATCCGTCGACCACGGGGCCGTCACCCCTCCCGTTCACTCCTCCTGGAGGCCCCCATGATTCACCCGCCGGACCACCGGGCGCGCCTGCCGGGCGTGGCGATAGCGTGCGCCATGATCGCCGCGATCGGCTTGCCTGAGACCGGGAATGCTCAGAGCACTCGAAGCGCTCCCCCGGGACCGGCGATCGGCAGGGTCGACTGGCATCTCGATCCGACACCCTTCAAGGCGCGGGCCGATCGATCGGCCGACGGGGCCACGCTCACGCTCGACAATGGTCTCGTTCGCCGTGTCCTCCGCCTCGAGGACGGCTGCGCCACCATCGCCCTCGACGACCTCGCCAGCGACCGCAGTCTCCTCCGCGCCGTAGGCCCCGAGGCGCTGGTGACGATCGACGGCACCGAGCATCGGATCGGCGGGCTCGTCGGCCAGCCGAACCGGGCGTTCCTCCTTTCGGCCTGGCTCGCCGCGATGTCGGCCGATCGGGAGGCCCTCCGACTCACTGGGATCGAGACCGGCGTCACGGTCGAGCGGTTCCCCTGGAAGCGTTCGCGTCATCACGCCCCCGCCGCCGCCTGGCCGCCGCCGGGGGTGTCGGCCCGCCTCGACTTCGCCCCCGCGGGTGACGATCCTCCCTTCACCGTCAGCGTCCACTACGAGCTCTACGACGGCCTGCCCGCGTTCTCGAAGTGGATCGTCGTCACGAATCGTTCGGACAAGCCGCTCACCGTCGACCGCTTCACCGCCGAACACCTCGCGATCGTCGAGCCCTCCAATCCGGTCGACGACGCGCCGGGGGTCAACCTCCCCCATCCCGACGCGCTCCACATCGAGACCGATCAGGCCTTCGGCGGCTTCGGCCACGAACATGCCTGCCGCCATGCCGTCCGCTGGAGGGAAGACCCGGCGTACGGCACGCAGGTTAATTACGAGAAGAAGATGCCCTGCCTCCTCGAGGTGGGCCCGTTCCGCGGGCCGGCCCAGGAGGTAGCACCGGGGAACTCGTTCGAGAGCTTCAGGGCCTTCGTCCTCGTCCAAGATTCCACCGACCGGGAGCGACGCGGGCTGGCCGTGCGGAGATTCAAGCGCACCTTGGCGCCGTGGGCGACGGAAAACCCGCTCATGCACCACCTCCTTGACTCCCGCCCCGAGGCGGTGCGCCGGGCGATCGATCAGGCGGCGGAGGTCGGCTTCGAGATGGTGATCCTCTCCTTCGGCTCCGGCTTCGATGCCGAGAACGAGCTCCCAGAGCATCTCGCCCGCTTCAAGGCCCTCGCCGACCACGCCCGCACGCGCGGCGTCGATCTCGGCGCCTATTCCCTTCTCTCGAGCCGGCAGATCGGCAGCGGGAACGACGTCGTCCCCGCCCCCGGTGAGAAGACGACCTTCGGCCACGCCCCGGCCCTGACGAGTGCGTGGGGACTCGATTACTTTCGCAAGCTCGAGAAGCTCTACGACACGACCGGATTCACCGTCCTCGAACACGACGGCTCCTATCCCGGCGATTGGGACGTCACGCCCCGGCCGCCGCTCCAGCGCGGCCTCGACGACTCGCAGTGGGCGCAGTGGCGGATCATCCGCGATTGGTATCGATGGTGCCGGGAGCACGGCGTCTATCTCAACGTCCCCGATCACTACTTCCTCGCCGGCTCGAACAAATGCGGGATGGGCTACCGGGAGACGAACTGGTCGCTTCCCCGGGCAGAGCAGGTGATCCACACCCGCCAGAACATTTTCGACGGCACCTGGGAGCGGACGCCATCAATGGGATGGATGTTCGTGCCGCTGGCGCAATACCACGGCGGCGGCGCTGCGGCGACGATCGAGCCGCTCGCCGAGCATCTCGACCACTACCGGCGGATGATGGAATCAAACCTCGCCCTCGGGGTGCAGGCCTGCTACCGCGGCCCGCGGCTCTACGACACCGACGCGACGCGCGAGATGGTCCGGGGGCAGGTCGCTTGGTACAAGGCCCACCGCGACATCCTCGAAAGCGACGTCCTCCACCTGCGGCGTGCCGACGGCCGCGACTGGGACGGCATGCTCCATGTCAATCCGCGGCTCGAGAAGCGCGCGTTGCTCGCCGTCTTTAATCCGCTCGATGAGCCGATCGAGCGGACGGTCCCTGTGCCACTCTATTACGCCGGTCTCGAAGGCTCGTGCCTGGCAAGCCACGGCGGCGCGGAAGCCGAACGCGTGCCGCTCGATCGCTTCAGCCGAGCCGAGGTGACGCTCACGATCCCCGCTGGGGGAATGTCGTGGGTGGTGTTCCGGGCGGAGTGAGCCGGCGGCCGCCGCCAGGAGGGTCAGACGTCCGGGGAAGACGGCGTCCAGAACGTGAGCCGGTTGGCAAACGGATCGTGGATCGTCATTTCGCAGGAGCCCCAGTCCTGATCCTGCCAGCCGGGACGGGCATTCCCGTAGCCCTTCGCATTGAGCGTCGCGCACAGGGCACGGACATCCGCGACCTCGATCCGCACCCGTGCGCCCGGTGCGCAGTCGCCGAAATGCTCGGAGAGATGGATCCGGCAGTCTCCCTGCGAGATCCCCATGTACAGCGGCATCCCCGGCTCGAAACGATGCTCGAAGTCGACGGTGAAGCCGAGGAAGTCGACGTAGAACTCCCTCGCCTTCTTCTCGTCGAAGCTGCGAAGGATCGGCACGGCTGGCTGAAACATGCTGGCATTCCCGGGATGAGTGGGGCAAAGGATGGACTTCGAGGCAGGATCACGCGCCGCACTGCGGACAGGGGCCGGCGAAGCAGAATGACTTGACGGGACGACGATGACCACAGGCCCGGCACGCCTGCCCCTCCCCCTTCCAGGCATGGACGACGACGTCGACCACGACGAGGATCGCGTACAGGCCCCCAAGGAGGCCGACCGGGACGAGCCACGCCTCGCCGCCGCCATTGGGCCCTCCCTGCAGGTTCACCCACACGGAGGCAGCGACCATCGCCACCATCATCAGGCCGAAGACGAGGGGACGGGCCGCACGCATGATTCCGACTCCGGTGACCTCCGGGCCATCGATCGACGCCCCTCGTCCAGTGGATTGTTGACCGGCCCCAGGAACGCTGTCTATCGTAAACGGCATGTCGACCGCGCCCAAACGCCTCACCGCTGCCGAATACCTCGCCATCGAGGCCCGCGCCGAGGTGCGGCATGAATACTTCGACGGGGAGCTGTTCGCCATGGGGGGCGGCACCCTCTGGCACAACCTCATCAAGGACAACCTCGCCCACGCCTTCCGAAAGCGTCTGGAAGGGCGGGAGTGTTACGTCATCACCAGCGACCAGCGGGTGAAGGTCGATGCCACCGGGCTCTACACCTATCCCGACGTCGTCGTCTTCTGTGAGCCGCCGATGTTCGAAGATGCCGTCCATCACACGCTCGTCAATCCCCGCCTGATCGTCGAGGTCCTGTCCGACTCGACCGAGAAATACGATCGCGGAGCGAAGTTCGGCCACTATCGCCGCCTCGACAGCGTTCAGGAGTATCTCGTGGTCTCCCAGGACCGGATTTCCGCGGAGCTGTTCTCGCGGCAACCGGCCAGCGGGGCTGCCGCGGGCACCCATTCTTGGCTGCTCCGCGCTTTCAGCGACCCCGCCGGCACGATTGGGTTCGATTCCCTCGGCGCCGCGGTAACGCTCGCGGAAATCTATGCCGGCGTGCCGCTGCCAGGGCCCAGCGACGCTGGACGCGAACGGCGGCCTTGAATCCCGCTGGGGCACACACGCACCATACGACTGTGGAAGCGGTGTCCCGGATCGCAGCGCAGCCGCGATCTCCGCACCCGAATGCGTCGCACAAGTCACCGCTCGGGCGGTTGCCCCTCCGTCACCATCCGCCGCAGCTCCTTGTAGTCGGTCTTTCCCGTCCCCAGGATGGGGATGGTCTCGAGCTGACGAACCTCGTCGAGGCGCATCACCCCGCGCAAGCCATCCTCGAGGAGGATCTGGCTCGCCTCCCGGAGCGTGAGCGGAAAGGTGGTGAACAGCGCGATCTGCCGCCCCCCCGGCGTCTCGATCCCCTCCACCGCCACCTTCGGGCCGGTCTCGCCAGCTGGGTAGCGCTTCGCGAATGGCTCCTCGAGCGCCGGCAACGAGATCATCTCCCCGCCCGCCTTGAGAAACCGCTTCAGCCGTCCCTTGAACGTGAGCCAGTTGTCGGCGTCGGCGACGACGAGATCGCCGGTCCGATACCACTGCCTCCCCTCCATCTCCACAAACGGCGAGGGGCCGTCGTGGTTGAGATATCCGGAGAAGATCGACGGCCCCGATGCCAAGAGCATTCCGGTCTCCCCCGCCGCCACCGGCTCTCCGGTCTCGACATCGACGACGCGGATAGCGACATTCCGCACCGGTCGGCCGATGCAGCCACGGCGCCGATCGGCGACCCGGTTGGCCGCCACCACTGGCGAGCATTCCGTGATCCCGTAGCCCTCGAGGATCACGGCGTTCGGGGCGATGCGTGCGGTCTGATCGAAGACCGCGTCGGGGCACTTCTCGGCACCGGCCATGATCCGCTGCAGGCTGTCGAGATCCCCCTCCCGGCTGACGGCGAGGATGTAGGAGAGGAACGTCGGCGTCGTGAACAGGAGCGTCGGCTTGTAGGCCCGGATCGCCTGCACGAGGCCGCGGGCGTCGGTCGGGTCGGCATGGCGGATGCTGCGGATCCCGGTGAGATGCGGGAGGAGGATGTTGCCGGTCAGCCCGAAGCTATGGAACGGCGGGAGAAAACCGAGGAGCGAATCGCCCGCCGTCGCCGACATCACCTCGAGCGCGTCGGCGATGTTCGTGATCAGGTTTCTGTGCGTGAGGGGAACCGTCTTCGGAGCGCTTTCCGAACCGGACGTGAAGAGAAACACCGCCGGCTCGTCGGGGTCCTGTTTCGGCAGCGAGCGGAGGATGCCGCCGGGATTGAGGATCGTGCTGAGGAGGGTGGCAAGCTGCTCCCACCTCCCCATGCTTCCCCGGATCGTCTCGAGGAATTCGTAGTCGGCTCCCGGTACCTCGATGCCGACACGATCGACGAGCTTTTTCGCGGTGACGATTCGTTTCGTGTCCGTCACCTTGACGCCGTGGACGAGGTTCGCCGGGCCGGTCGTCCAGTTCATCATCACCGGCGTCTTCCCCGCCATGTGGAGCGCGAAAAAGACGATGTCAGCCGCGACGCTCGCCGGCAGCATCACGCCGACATGCTTCTCTGGCCAGGCGGCAAATCGTCGGGACATGAGGATCGCTGCCACGAGCAACCGCCGCGAGGGGAGCATCCCGGACATTCGGTCGACCACCGCGGCCTCCGTCGGCGCCACGAGCGCCCGGCGCACGAACGCCTCCGCGACGGTCCCGGCAAGCACCGCCGGCGGCGCGCTCGAGTGCGGCGGCGCGAACCAGGCCACCGGCACCGCAACCGGCTCTTCCTTGCTGTCACCGGCGAGTTTGCCGTCGGCGAGGGCCCACAGCTCGCCGAGAGTGTTCACAACGGCGGCGTTGTGGAAGCCGAATTGCTGCTCGACCTTGAGTGTGGCATCCATCCGGTCGAGGCTGTCCATCCCGATTCCTTCGAGCGTCGTGTCGAAGGTGAGCTCGCCGGGATCGAGCTCGCGGCCGAGATGCCCCTGGACGAGCTCGTTGACCAGCCGGATCGTCTTCGGGTCGATTGAGGCCGGATCGATCGCCGGGAGCGCGGCGCCAGCGGCGTAGTGCCCCGTACTCGGACCGAAGAGATGGCTGAAGCGCACGAACGCCGGCTGCTGCGGGCCATCGACGTTGTACCAGCCCTCCAGAAAGGCATTCGTCTCCTCGCGCGACTTTTTGGGGAGCGTTCCGCGGGGAAGCACCTCGATCTCCATCGTCACTTTCCGCCGCGGCAGGAAGACCAGCAGCGCCGCCAGGGCCCAGCCGAGATTTCCGAGAATCGTCGGCACAAGGCTCGGAAGCGCGCCGGTGGCGGCGCACCCGAAGCTGCTTCCCCACAGGCCACGGGTCCGGACGAGGACGACGTTGAGATCGGGGCAGCGCGAGAGGAGCTCATGAACGGCCCGAGCCGAACCGACCACCTCGGCATTGCCGCGCTGGAGCCGCCCGGACGGATAAATCAGAAAGCTGTCGCCGCGGCCGATCCGCTCGACGACGGCCTCGATCATCCCCAGGGTCTTCGCCTGGGCGTCGCGGCTCTGGGCGGAGAGGTCGGGGACCTCGAAGGCATCGACCAGCGCCATCAGCGGCCGCAGCGGGAGGAGCCGGTAGACGCCGCTGAAGACGAGGGGGCGCAGCGCCTTGCCGAGCCGGAGATGGGAGAGCACCAGCGCCGGATCGATATAGGCGGGGTGGTTGGGGAGAACGAGGGTCGGGCCCTCGACCGCCGCCAGGCGCTCGGCCCCCTCCACCGTGACGCGGTAGCGGAGCCGGAGAAAGAATCCGGCGATCGTCCAAAAGATGCGGTTGAGCAGGAGTTTCACAGGTGACGTCCACCTCCCTTCGATGATCCCCGGGGCGACTTCCGCCGGGGGCTGTCACGCGGCTGCCGTTCCCGCCCCGTCACGTCCGCCACCGTAGCCGTCTGGTAGGATTGGACGCCATGGTCGTTTCCGTCAACCACCTCGAAAAACAGTACGGCCCCAACCGGGCCCTCGGGGGGGTCAGCCTCGACGTCGAACCGGCCACGCTGTTCGGCCTTCTCGGCCAAAACGGCGCGGGGAAGACGACGCTCATCAAGATCCTCCTCGGCCTCGTCGCCCCGACGGCCGGAGAGGCTGCCCTCCTCGGCCAGCCGGTCGGTACCTTCTCCGCCCGGCGCGAGGTCGGCTATCTGCCCGAGGACCACCGCCTCCCCGAGTACCACACGAGCACGAGCCTCCTCGACCTCTACGGCGCCCTCCAGGGTATCCCCCGCCGCCAGCGCCGTCGCCGCGCCGCCGAGCTCCTCGACCTCCTCGGCCTCGCCGGCCGGGAGAAGCTGCGGATCCGTGGCTACTCCAAGGGGATGAAGCAACGGCTGGGGCTCGCGCAGGCCCTCCTTCACAGTCCCCGCGTCCTGTTTCTCGACGAGCCGACCGACGGCGTCGATCCGGTGGGGCGGAAGGAGATCCGTGATCTCCTCCTCGAAGAACGCCGCCGCGGTGTGACGGTGTTCATCAACAGCCACCTCCTCGGCGAAGTCGAGCAGCTCTGCGACCGGGTGGCGATCCTGCGCAAGGGGAAACTCATGGTCACCGGCACTGTCGCCGATCTGACTCGGCAGAAGGCGAGCTGGCTGGTCGCCTTCGATCGCGGGATGCCGGCGTCTTTCCGCTTCCCAGGCGCGACAGTCGAGCCGGTCGAGGGGGGGAGCCGAATCCGGGTCAGCCTCGCCCCTTCCGACGGCCCGCCCCCCCTCCCGCAGGCCGAGGCCAACGAGGCGATCGACCACTTTCTGGCCGCGGCCAGCGCCGCGGGGCTGCGGCTGCGCCACCTCGAACGGGAACGGGCGACGCTCGAGGATCTGTACCTCGCGATCGCCAGCGGCGGAGGGACACCGTGATTGATCCCGATCGCCCGATCCGCTCCGATGCGGAGGCCGAACGCGTCACGGTGCGGCCAATGGTGCTGCGGACGTTCGCCGCCATCCTCCGAGATACGTGGCGCGAGTTCCTCGACGCCAAGGTTCTCTATCTTCTGTTGCTGGCGATCGCACTCCTCTTCGGCGCGGCGCTGACCGGGCGGATCGAGCCGCAGCCGGGGGGCCGGCAGTATCTCGACATCGCGGCCCGGGCGCTGGCGGCCGATCTCGACGGCATCGACATCGCCACGCAATCGATGGGGGATGTCGCCGGCCGGCTCAACGGCTCGGTGTATGCGATCAGCGCTGCCGAGCCACTCGAAGCCGATCTCCCCGAAGGCCACTGGAAAGCGACGCTGAAGCGGACGTTCATCCCGCTGGTCGGAGCGCCGGAAACGGGGGAGGAGATCACGGCTCGGTTCGGGAGGATCGCCGACGGCCAGCTTTGGACGATCACGGAAATCCGTGAGACCGGTCCGGAGTGGACCCGGAAGATCGGTTCGCAGACGTGGGAAATGACCGTCGCCCCGGGACGCGACCTGCGGCTCCTCTGGCCCCACCGCTTCACCCTCTTCGGCGACAGCGTCGAGCTGGCCGGCACGAAGGGAGCACCGCTGGGGCTCGAGGTTCTGATCCTCCAAAAGCTCCTCGCCACGGGTTTGGGGGGCACGATCCTCCTCTTGGTCAGCGTGGCGGTGACGGCCGCCTTCGTGCCGAACATGGTGCGGAAGGGAACCCTCGAGCTGCTCCTCGTCCGTCCGATCCCCCGCTGGCAACTGCTCGTCTTCAAGTATGTCGGGGCCCTGCTCCTCGTCGCCGGCCTCCTCGGGATCCTCGTCCTCGCCGTCTGGCTGATCACCGGGATCCTCGCCGACGTCTGGTCGCCGGGGGTGCTCCTGGCGCTCCCCAGCCTGCTCGTCTTCTTCGCGCTCCTCCTCGCGGTGAGCGTTCTGACGGGGGTCATCACCCGGAGCGTCATCTCGGCGATGCTCGTCACGGTCGCCTACTGGGCGATCCTGTTCATCGCCGGCCAGATGAACAACGTCGCCGTCGAGAGCCGGATCCGCGAGGCGAACGTCGGCAAGATGCGCCCCACGAGCATCGCCGAGACGATCCGCGGCCGCCAGCCGCGCCGCGAGGAGGGGCTCAAGCCGGGCCGCAGGCCCTTCTACCAGACGACCATCGGCCGAATGACCGAGGGGGTCTACGCCGTCCTCCCCCATACCGAGGATCTCGACAACCTCGTCGACCGCCAACTGATGCGCGACTTCGCCGTCGCCGGGCCGTTCCGGGCGCTCATGGAGAGCGCCTCGTTCTCCTGGGAAAAGGGGCTCGGGCTGACGCTCCTCCACGCCGTCGCCTACCTCGCCATCGCCTGCGCGATCTTCTCCCGCCGCGATCCTTGAGCCACTCGTGCCCCGGCCCCGCCCCTCCGGCTACGATGCCCTGACAGCCCTCCCCCGATGGCCACCTCGTCGCTCCACACGCTTCCCGCCCTCGTCCTTGCCAAGCTCATCCGCGAAGGGGCGATCTCGAGCGAGGAGCTCGTCCGCCACCACCTCGCGCGGATCGAGGCCAAGAATCCGTCGCTCTCGGCCTTCGTGACCGTCTTCGACGACGCGGTGAAGGTGGCGCGGCGGAAGGATCGGGAGCGGCTTCGCCACCGCGACAGCCTCCCGCCGTTCCATGGCGTGCCGATCGGCATCAAAGATCTGAATGCCGTTCGCTTCACGCGCACCCGCTTCGGCTCGCGCGGCATGCCGGCGATCGTTCTCCCCTTCGACGATGCCAACGTCCGCCCGCTGCGGCGGGCCGGCTTCGTGATCCTCGGCAAGCTCTCGACGAGCGAACTGGGAGCCATGCCGGTCACCGAGCCCGACATCCATCCACCGACCCGCAACCCCTGGAGCCCCACCCACACCGCCGGCGGTTCCAGTGGCGGATCGGCGGCAGCGGTGGCGGCGGGGATGCTGCCGATCGCGCAGGGCTCCGACGGCGCCGGATCGATCCGCATTCCGTCGTCGTTCTGCGGCCTCTACGGCCTCAAGCCCTCGCGCGGCCGGATCGTGAACCAGTTCCGCTTCCCCGATCGGCGGATCCTCTACACCTCGGGGCCGATGGCCCGGACGGTCTCCGATGCCGCCGCCCTCCTCGACGTCATGGCCGGCATCGACACCGGCCGGACGCACTGGGCACCGCCCCCCTCGCGGCCGTTTGCCGCTCGTCAGGCGACGCCGACGCCGCTGCGGATCAAGGTCGTCGAAACGAACGGGATGGTGCCGACCGATCCGGACATCCTCCTGGCGCTGCGGCACACGGCGCGGATTCTCGAGCGGCTCGGGCACTCCGTCGAGGAGGGCCGGCTGCCGGAGAGCGGGCTCGACGAGTTTCTCCCCATCTGGCAGCGGCTCATCGGCGGGATCCCGCTGATGCGCTGGCGGCGGGCGCAGCCGGTGACAGCTTGGCTGCGTGACGGGGCGAAGGGGCTTCGGCACCGGGAGGTCGACGCGCTCGAGGACCGGCTCGTCGACCGGTTCGCGCCGGTGTTCGGCACGGCCGACCTGTGGCTCACCCCCACCGTCGCCGTCGGGCCGCCACCGATCGGGGCCTGGGCCGGGCTGCCACCGGCCGACGCCTTCGCCCGAGCGGCGACCCTTGCCGCCTTCACCGCCGTCGTCAACCTCGTCGGCCTCCCGGCGGCGAGCATCCCGGCCGGGATCTCCCCACACGGCCTGCCGATCGGCGTGCAACTCATCGGCGCCATGTTTCGCGAGTCAGACGTGCTGTCGGCATCGTGGGATCTCGAGGAGGCGATCGCCTGGCGACAGCTCGCCCCAGGGTGAGTCGCGTTGGCCCCTGATTGCCGCATCGGGCTTCCTGCTGTGGCCGGATTCCGCATCAGCGGGTATTTTAGTTCTTTTCTTCAGGCTCCTCTCGGGGATCCTGCCTGGAATCGTCCCGCGGGGGATCGTCAGTGCAGGCACGGGGGCTGGCTCCAGCGAACACGCGAGGGATCACGTGGCAGGATGCAGGCGGATGGTGGTGGCAGGGATGCCGGTGACGGCGACGGGCACCTCGGGCCGGAGGCCGGGAGCTGACGGGCCGGCGAACCGTTCGGTCGGGGGCCTGGCCTGGAACCGGGGCGCGGTCCTGGTGGCGCTGCTGACCTTCGCGTCGGCCGTCTCGACGGCTGCCGCGGCCGGTTTTCCCCCCAGCGAGCAGGTTCTACCGGCAACGACGCGGGCCTGGGCCAGCGCCCCCGACGCCGCAGCCCTCCGCGAACGCTTCGACCGCTCCGCCCTGGGGAGGCTGTTCGACGAGCCGGCGATGCAGAATTTTTACGACGCCCTCGACGAACAGCGTTCGAGTATCGCTGGCGACCGAATGGGTTTCGGGATCACACCGAAGGAGCTCTCGGGCGTCAGCGGCGGTGAATCGGTGGTGGCGGCGGTCGAGGCGGCCGACGGGACCCTCGCCGGGCTCCTGTTGGTCGACACCACCGGCCATGACGACGACGTCCCTGCGACCCTCGAAACGGTCTTCAAGCGGCTCGCCGACCGAGGGGCGAAGAAGCTCGCCGCTCCTGAAGGGATCTCGGCCTTCGAGCTGCCGCCGCTCCCGCCGCGTGAAGGTCAGCCGCCGGCCACGGAGCCGGCCCCCCCGCGCCGGCTCGCCTATGCGTCAAAGCCCGGAGCGATCGTTGCCGGCACCAGCGCTGAGGCGGTCGCCGCCCTCCTCCCCGCGCTCGCCAAGGGGCGTCCGGACTCGCTGGCGTCGCTCGAGGCCTTCCGCGAAGTGCTGCGGAAATGTTCTGAAACGGTTCCGGCCGGAGTGCCGACGGGGCGCTGGTTCATCGATCCGCTCGCCTTCGCCCAGGCCCGGCAGAAGAGCCGCCCCGCGCCGAAGAAGGCCTCGAAGCGGAAGCCGGCCGACTACGTCGCGATGGCGCGCCGCAACGGCTTCGATTGCATCAAGGGAGCCGGGGGGATCGTGTTCTATGGCGAGGGAGACGTCGACCTCCGCCACAATACGCTCATCTACGCCCCGCCGACGGTGGCCGGCGGAAAGGAACGCTACGAAAAAGCGGCCCAGATCCTCGAGTTCCCCAATGCGTCATCGCTCGCCCCCGCGCCGTGGGTGCCGGGGGATGCCGCCAGCTGGCTCGGCCTCCAATGGGATCTCCCCAAGGTCTTCCGGGCACTCGAGCCGCTCGTCGACGACATCGTCGGTGAGCCGGGGGTGTTCGACGACGTGATCTCGAGTCTGAAAGAAGATCCCGACGGCCCGCAGATCGACGTCGAGAACGACCTCATCCGCCATCTCGGCGGCGCCGTGATGATCACCGGTGACCATGTCCTCCCCTTCGGCCCCGATTGCGAGCGGATGCTGATCGCGATCGCCGCCGACGATCCGGAGACGGTTGCCGCGACGATCGCCCGGAGCATGTCGACCGAGGCCAAGACCCGGAAGATCGATTTCGGCGGCCATGTGATCTGGGAGACGGTTCCCGACGAGCCCGGCAAGGCCACCCGCGCGACGCGCGTCCGGGCCCGCGACGACGAGGATGACGACCGGCCCCGCGGCGCCCTCGGGGGAGACCCTGATGCGGCCGCCTTCCCCAATGCCGCCGTGGCGGTCGCCCACGGCCAGATTCTGATTGCCTCGCATCTCGACATCCTCCAGAAGGTCCTCGAAGGGAAGGCCCCACCATTCGCCAAGGAAGCCGACTACAACGAGGCGGTCGAGCAGCTCAAGGGGCTCCTGCCGGGAGATGTCGCCCTGCGGACCTTTGCACGCACCGAGCAGATGGTGCAGCCGACCTACGAGCTGCTGCGGGCCGGCAAGGGCCCCGAGAACAAAAGCCTCGCCGGCCGGCTCGCCAACGCCCTTCTGATCGCCCGTGACGAGCCAGGGGCGGGCTTGGGGGGAAAGAAGTCGAAGGAGCCGCGGAAGCCCCGCCTCGACGGGACGACGCTGCCGGAGTTTGACGTCATCCGCGGCTACTTCGGCACGGCGGGGATGACGATGCAGACGGTGCCGGAGGGATGGATGTTCGTCGGGGCCTCGCTCTGGAAGGGGGCGGGGAATCCCGCTGCCACCGCCGAGCCAGCTACCGAGGCGGCCTCCGCCGAACCGGCCACGGCTGAGCCTGCCGCCGAGCCTGCTGTCGCCGAAGAGGCGACCCCGGAGCCGGTCGGCGTCGGGGCCGAGTGAGGAAGGAACGGGCCGGGGGTCTGTGAGCTGCGCCCGCCGGTGAAGAGCAGCGCTTGAACCGCGCGGAAGAACCGCCATGCCCCCCGCAACGGCCGCCACCGCCGACGTCATCGTCCTCGGCACCGGTGGGATGGGAACTGCGGCCTGTGCGCATCTGGCCGCGCGGGGCGCGACGGTGATCGGGCTCGATCGATTCCCCCTCGCCCACGATCGGGGTAGCTCCCACGGCCAGACGCGGCTCATCCGCCAGGCCTACTTTGAGCATCCCGACTACGTGCCCCTGCTTCTCGAGGCCTACCGGCTGTGGCGCTGGCTCGAGGAGGCGACGGGAACGAGGCTCCTGGTCGAGTCGGGGCTGCTGCTGGCCGGCCCCGAGAACGGTGAGGCGGTCGCCGGTGCCCTCCACGCCGCCGCCATCCATCGCCTTCCGGTCGAGCGGCTCGCGGCGGGCGCGGCGCGGCAGCGCTGGCCGGCGTTCGCGCTCGACGACGATTTTCTCGCTGTCTGGGAGCCGGCGGCCGGCTACCTCCTGGTGGAGGAATGTGTCCGGGCCCACGCCGACGTCGCCAAGCGTCACGGCGCCCGCTGCGAGGAGGGCGTTGCCATCCACGGCTGGCATGCCGGGCCAACGGGCGTCACGGTCGACACCGACCGGGGCACGTTCCACGCCGATCGGCTGGTGATCACGCCCGGAGCCTGGGCGGCCGATCTCCTCGAGCTCCCATCGGTAGCGCTTGAGGTGCTCAAGAAAACGCTCTGCTGGTATCGCCCCCCGGCGGAGCATCGCGCCACGTTCGCGGCCGGGCATGAGCCGGGGACCGGCCTCCCCTGCTTCGCCTTCGACACCCCCGCCGGCTTTTACTACGGCTTTCCGGCGCTCGATGACCGCGGCGTGAAGATGGCGGAGCACACCGGCGGCACCCCCGTCGCCGATCCGCTCGCGCTCGACCGCTCGCTCGACCGGGCCGAGGCAGCGCGCGTGGCCGCGGTGGCGCGGGCGCGGCTCCCGACTCTCGGTAGCGACCTCGTCCACCATGTCGCCTGCCTCTACACGATGACCCCCGACGCCCACTTCCTCATCGGTCTCCATCCGCAGCACTCCCGCGTGGCAATCGCGGCCGGCTTTTCAGGGCATGGCTTCAAGTTTGCAAGCGTCGTCGGCGCCATCCTCGCCGACCTCGCCCTCGATGGCTCGACGTCACAGCCGATCGGTTTCCTCGCCCCGAACCGATTCGCCGGGTAGCGGGTGCTCGCGGCCCACGGTCCAGCAAGCGTATCATCGCGGCGATTCCCCTCCCCTTCCGCCGGAGATGCTTCCGTGACCTGCCTGCGTGCCGTCTGCTTCGTGCTCTTCGGCTGGATCTTCATCACCGGCTCCGCCGCCGCCCAGCTCCCCCGCAGCCACGACATCGGAATCGACGACTACTTCACCCTCGGCACCCCGTCGACCCTCGTCGTCTCCCCCGACGGGGCCACCGTGGCCTACATCGAGCAGCGTTGGGAAGGGGCGGACGACACGCGGAATGCCGACCTGTGGATCGTCGATATGAGCACGAAGGCCCGGCAGAGGCTGACGTTTGACCGGGCCGAGGAGGGCGCTCCGCAGTGGAGCCCGGATGGCAAGCTCCTCTATTTCACCGCCAACGTCCGCCGCCCCGGTGACGATGCCCCGCCCCACGACGGCAAGACGCAGGTGTGGCGGATCGCAGCGGATGGCTCGGGGCTGATGGCCGTGACGCGCGTCAAGGAAGGGATCGGTCGCGCCGAGCTCTCCGCCGACGGCCGGGCCCTCTACTACACCGTCGTCGCCGAGGGGACCGACGACGAGTGGAAGGATCTCCGCACCCGCCACAAGGAGATCGAATACGGCCATGGCGTGACGAAGTTCACGCAGGTGTGGCGCCTCGATCTGGAGAGCTGGAGAGCGGAGAAGCTCATCGACGAGAAACGCGTCGTGACGGCGCTGCGCGTGGCGCCCGACCAAGCGCGGATCGCGATGGTGACGACCCCCGACGACGAGCTCCTCCATCTCGAGGGCTGGTCGCGGATCGACGTCTGGCACGCGGCCACGGGCACGATCGAGGTGGTGACGGCGGCCGGCTGGCGCGACGGCCATCCCTCCCCGTTCGGTTGGATCGAGAGCCCCTGCTGGTCGGCCGACGGCAGGCTCGCCTTCGCGGTCGAGTTCGACGGCCACCCCTGCCGGATCTACGCCTGCCAGTGGAGCGGCGCCAAAGGCAACGCCTGGGAGCTGCGCCGCCCTGCCGGGGTAAGCGTGCTCGGGGCAACGCTCGCCTGGCGCGGCGCCGACGAGCTGTGCTTCATCGGCGAACAGCGCGCCCGGGCCCGCGTCCATACAATCGCCGACATCCGTGACGGTCGCCAGGGGGCCGACCGCCCCCTCACCCCCGGCGACCACGCCGTCGCGGCCTTCTCGATTGCCGCCGATGGTCAGCTCGGCATCATCGATGCCACGCTCACCGATCCCCCCGACCTCTATCTCGTGGGGGGCAACGGAGCGATGGATCGGCTCACAAAGCTCAATCCCCAGGTCGATGGCTGGAAGCTGCCGACAATTTCGCTCGTGCAATGGCGCGCTCCTGACGGCCGTGAGGTCGAGGGGGTGCTCGAGCTTCCCCCAGACGCCAAGCCTGGGGAGCGGCTGCCGCTGGTGGTGGAGATCCACGGCGGCCCGACCGGCTCGTCGCTCCTCCAATTCCAGTTCTGGATCTACGGCCGCGTCCTCCTCCCCGCCAAGGGCTACGCGCTCCTCTCCCCAAACTACCGCGGCTCGACCGGCTACGGCGACGATTTCCTCGAGGAGCTCATCGGTCGCGAGAACGACATCGAGGTCGCCGACATCCTCGCGGGGGTCGACGCGATGGTCGCTTCCGGCATCGCCGATCCCGACCGGATCGGCGTGATGGGGTGGAGCAACGGCGGCTATCTGACCAACTGCCTCGTGGCGGCGAGCGACCGCTTCAAGGCGGCCAGCAGTGGCGCTGGCGTCGTCGATCAGGTGATCCAGTGGGGCACGGAGGACACCCCCGGCCACGTCGTCAACTTCATGGGGGGCAAGCTGCCGTGGGCCGAGCCCGACGCCTACCGGGCGGCCTCGCCGATGTATGCGCTCGACCGGGTGAAGACCCCGACGCTCCTCCATGTCGGCGAGCTCGACGCCCGCGTTCCGGCGGCCCATGCCCGGGCGATGTACCGGGCCCTCAAAACCTACCTCGACGTTCCGACGGAGCTGGTCGTCTATCCCGGCGCCGGCCATGGCCTCGTCAAGCAAAACCACCGCCGCGCCAAGATGGAATGGGATCTCGCCTGGTTCGAGCGCCATCTCCTCGGCAAGTCCAACGTGCCTCCCGCCACGCCTCAGACACCGCCGGCGCAATGATGATCATGCGCTCGGGGCGGGAGGAGAGCAGTCAACAATGACGCGGACCGCCCGTGGTAGAACTCTCGCGATGTGACCTGGGTTTCCCGAGTGGAGAAGGTCAGGGATGACGTTTTCCACGGGCAGCTAAGACCAGCTTAGCGAAGGAGGACTAAGAGTTTTGAAGTCCTGGTGAGACGATCTTTTTTTCCAGGAGGCCAAAACCATATTGCACAACCAGGGCCAGCGCTGCGGCCGGCACAGCCCCTTGGAGAATAAGCGAAAGATCGTTCAGTCGGATGCCCGTCAAGATCGATGATCCGTAGCCACCGGCACCGATGAGCGCGCCGATTGTCGCTGTTCCGACGTTGATCACCGCAGCGGTTTTGATCCCCGAAAGAATCGAAGGTTGGGCCAGCGGCAACTCGACCAACCGAAGTCTCGCCCTGGCATCGAGCCCCAACACTTCTGCCGATTCGCGGATGGAAGCCGGGATTTGCTTAATTCCTGCGTAAGTCCCACGGACAATCGGAAGCAGGCTATAGAGAAACAAGGCCATGATGGCCGGTGCAGGTCCGATCCCCATCCCAAACAGTGCAAACAGTGGCATGACAAACACCAGTAACGCCATCGACGGCAACGTTTGAATCACCCCGACGACTCCCAGGACCGTTTGGCCGAGGGCTTCGTTTCGCGAAGCGAGGATTCCAAGAGGGATTGCAGACAGGATCGCCAGGCCGAGGGAAATCAGAACCAAAAAGAGGTGTTCCCAAGTCGTGCTCACAACACGCTCGATGATCTTTCTGGATTCGACCCATCGCCCTTCTTGGGGAAGCGATAGACCCAGATTCAGTTTGTTGTTGAGAAACTCACCGGCCACAATCGTTTCCTGCCTGCGGTCCAATCGCACCTCTGCAGACATCGACGACATCTCCTCGGGGGTGATCAACCCCTGCATTCTCATAATCGCTTCGGCGACTTTGGGGGCACGATTTGCTAAGTCGTCTCGCATCAGGACCACCGCATAGTAGACTGGAAAGAACGCCAGATCATCTTCGAGAGCCACCAGATCGTAGTACTTGACCTCAGGGTCAGTCGTGTACAAATCTGCTACCTGGATGGAGTCTTTTTCCAGGCCTCGATAGGCCAGATTGTGATCCATGACTTTGATCCGCGTGTGAGGCAGTCCGTATTTTTCTTTGAGCGGACGCCAGCCATCCTTGCGCTCGACGAATTCATCGCTGAATCCCAATTGGAGCTCGGGATGGTTTTTCAGGTCGCTGATCTTTGTGATCCCGAATCGCTGGGCGATCGAACGGCGCATCCCTAATGCGTAAGTATTATTGAAGCCCACACGCTCGGACATCACGACTTTTTTCGTAGCGAGGGCATTTCGCATGTCGCCTTCGGATTCGATCTTGGTCCCTTCCCGAGCCACATCGGCAAGGATTTCTTCGCGGATCGTGCCGGTGTAGTCGACGTACGCGTCGATTTCGCCAGTGATAAGGGCTTGCCAAAGGATTTGGGTGCCTCCGAGCTCGGCCCGATGGCGGACCTGTGCACCGGTATTCTTTGCCAAATGTGAAAGCAATTCACCTAAAATGACCGATTCAGTGAAAGACTTTGAGCCGATCCCGACTTGGGGTGCTTGGGCATGGACTGCCGATGTGCCCAGTGGATTGGAGAAGCAAGATAAATACCCAAAGAGGCCAACAAGCAGTGACGCAATTCGAGGTCTCACGAGGCCCCCCTTGCGTTGGGCAGTGTTGGCAATCGCTGTGCATTGACGAATCGGGTTACGTAGTCATTTGCAGGATGCAAGATCATCTCCTCGAGCTTGCCTTGTTGGACGATGCAACCTTCGCCGAGCATGATCACATGATCACCAAAGAAACCGGCCTCGCCCATGTCGTGTGTAACGGTGATGGCAGTCTTGTTCAGAGATCGAAAGATCTTCAGCAAGTCCTCTTGCAGATCGTAACGAACCAGCGGATCGAGAGCCCCCATCGGTTCATCCAGGAGCATGACGGGAGGATCGAGCATCAAGGCTCGCATGATCCCGACACGTTGCCGCTGGCCACCGGAGATCTGTCCAGGGTAGCGGTCCAGGGCGGGGCGGGGCAGTCGGGTCAAATCGGCCAACTCGTCGATCCGGTTTTGAACCTGCTGGTCTGACCAACCCAAATGCCTGGCCATCAGGCCGACATTCTGAGCAGCAGTCAAATGCGGGAAGAGTCCCCCGTCTTGGATGACGTAGCCCATCCGATGACGCATTTGCATGATGTTCCGGGTGTTTAACTCGACCCCGTCGAAGAGGACTCGACCTGAGTTGGGGGTGAGTAATCCGGCTAGCAAACGCAGCAGGGTGCTTTTGCCGCAACCGCTCGGCCCGATCAAAACCGTTGATTTGCCGGTCTGAAAATCGATCGATGTCGGTTGCAACACCGTCTGATCGCCGAACGACTTGGAGACTTCTTCGAGCTTAAACACGATCTTGGTCTGTCTCTTTATGCCGTAATCGATCCAGGTATTGGCTCTTGATCGGGATCACCCAGATGACCACACCCCAGAACGCTCGGGGGAAGATGATCGCCACAAAGTGTGCCGACCTGCCGCTCACCCGTCAACAGACGGGGTCTGAGTGTGATTGGACTGGGCGTGCGTCCCGTGTTGAGCGGAGCTATGACCGAAAGTCATGTTCGGTGAGCGCATGAAAAAAGACGGCGTATCCTGCTTGGGCTACTCCCCCACCAGCCGCCCCACGTCAGGGCAAAAGGATACGCCGTCATGCAAGGTTTGACGGTTCGCGGTTTGGAACGTCTCGGATCGAGAGCAAGGGTTGTGCGGTCGTCCCGCGAAGGTGCGGAGCGGATCGGCGAGATCATGGAGAGCGGGCGGATCCCGCTCGACTCGATCGTCCGTGATGAAGCGAGTCGGATGCTGCAGGCAGCCCCCATCCGGATTTACAGAAGGAATGTTGCACTACCTGGCCGCCGTTGCGTTGTCCGTCACGGCTCCCTGCCGTCCCGAGAGATCCCGACCGAATCGGCGTGATGGGGTGGAGCAACCTCGACGTCCCGACGGAGCTTGTCGTCTGTCCCGGCGCCGGCCACGGGCTTGGCAAGCAACACCACCGCCGTGCCAAGATGGCATGGGATCTCGCCTGGTTTGAGGGCCATCTCCTCGGCAAATCAAACGTGCCCCCTGCGACGCCGCCGGCGAAATGATGCCAGGGCCGCTCACTCCCCGCCTGTGACTTCGATCGACACGATTTCCAGACCCGCATCTTCGAGGATCGTGAGCGCGTAGATGTCGGCCACCTCGAGCCCCTCGGCGGTGTTGGCAAGCGTCGGATTGACCGCCACGAGATCGGCGGGCGTGAGCTCGACCTCGAAGGCGTCGCCGTTGCGGGCTTGACGCTGTGGGGGCACGTCGACTTCGAACTTCCCCGAAAACACCCCCTGCATCCGCTGCGTGCTCACGCCGAAGCGGATCGCCACGGGGCGCGTCGTCCGGCCGCGGAAGCGGAAGCGGGAGGCGGGGCCGATCCGCACCGGCGCATCGGAGGCCCGCCACACCGCGGCACCAACGACATGGAGGAGCACCGGCGCACGGCTCCCTTCGCGCCACAGCAGAGGAAAGGCCGCCAGACTCGCCGACCGCTCGGCCGTTGCCAGCCGGAGGAGCCCGTGCCCGTCGGCACCGATCGACATGGGATCGAGCCGCCAAGCCGCCGTCGGATCGGGCTGCAGCTCGGCGGTGAGGGGCGCATCGGCGGCGAGTGTCACCGTGCACCGGCTCCCCGGAAGAACGTCGAGAACGGCGCCGTCGACGCGCCGGGCCGCTCGGACCATGCCGGCATGAACCCGCAGCACCGTCTCGGTCGCCCCGGAGCGGACGTCGAACAGGGCCCCGGTCGCTTCGAGGACCGCGGCTGGCGTCCGCACCACGACCGGCGCCGCAGCCGCTCCGGACGCCGGGTCGAGCCACAGGCTCCCCTCGACGAGGTCGAACCGCCGCTCCCCCGCCTCGGGGCGGAGAACGCGGATCACCGACTCCCCGGCGATCGTCAGCTTGGCCCCGTCGCCGAGAACGGTGGCAAGCCAGGCATCGCTCGATCGCGACTCGAGCGTGTCACCAGGCCCCACCGTCGCCCCCGGCGCGATTCCCTCCTCGATCCGCCCTGCCGCCGTAAACAACCGCGTCGCCCCGACGGCCTTCGTCACCTGCCCGATGACCAGGAGCGCGGCCGGCCGCGCAGAAAGTGCCCCCGCCGCGGCCGCCGCCACGACAAGCCCGGCGGCGATCGCCGGCCAGCGCCACGCCTGCCGCCTGACCTGGGGCCGCTCCCCTGCCCTGCTCGGTGTCTCGCTCCACGTCCCCTCCCCAGCCATACGCCTGCAGTCAGCCACCGTGACCGCCTGCTCGGCGAGATCGCGGAGGAGCTCCCGGGCGGCCGGATCCTGCCGTAGGATTGTCTCGACCTGGCAGCGCTCGTCCGCCGAGCCGCCGCCGTCGAGATAGACAAGCAACCGCTCGAGCAGCAGGCCGGTGGCGCCGGGTCGGTCGTGTCGCGTCATCGGATCGCTCCCTTGGCCTCGATCAGCTTCCCCTCGACGCACTGCCGGAGGGTCGCGTGCAAGCGCGACAGCCGCTTGTAGACCGCATCGAGCCCCACCCCCACGGCCGCCGCCACCTCGGCACAGCCCAGGCCATCCGCATAGCGAAGCTCGAGCACGCGCCGCGACTCGGCAGGCACATCCTCGAGACACTCGCGGAGAGCCGCCAGCCGCCCCCCCTCCGGGCCACGCTCGATCCAGTCGGCGTCGAGGCGGTCGAGGAGCCCGGCCTCAATCCCCACCTCCTCGCGCGACAGCCGCCTCCGCCAGTCGATCGCGGCGTGGCGCATGGCGATGAACGCCCAGGACACGAGCGCCGCTTCGGCCTCGAAAGCAACATTCGTGGAAATCGCCTTCACGGCCACCGTCTGGAAGATGTCCTCGGCGGCGTGGGCGTCGCGCGTCACGATCCAGGCCGCCGCCGAAAGACGCGTTCGCCATGGCATCAAGACGCGGAGGATCTGGGCGTTGTCGAGCGGCATGGTGGAATCGAGCGGGGAGCCTGGCGTGTCACTCCTTGGCCCGCACCAGCTCGATCGTGATCGGCTGGGGCAATTCGATCGTGAGCGTCATCGTGTCGGGGCCAGTGAAGCGATGGCGGAGCGTGAGATCGAATCGATTCCCATCCCCGCCGGTGATGCCGAGCCGCGCCGTCGCGGCGCCGTCGTCGCCGACCGTCCAACCCCCGGCGAAGGTCGCCCCCCGGGAATCCCCCCCCACCTGAAAGACGGCGCCGTCGGCGGCATTGACCGCCAGCAGCGACGTTGACGGATTGTCGCCGCCGGTGTTCACGACCTCGAGAACGCGATCGGGAATCTTCCAGGCGTAGGTCGTGTGCACAATTCGACCGCCGGTCGCCTTGTCGACCCAGGTGCCCGGAAGGCGATCCAACTTCCGCAACGCGAGAATCTCGGCAAGCGACTTCCCCTTCGTATCGGCGACGGGCGTGGTCTCCTCGTTGACGAAAAACAAAAAGTCGTTGCTCGCGAGTCCACCCGGATTTTGCACCTGAAGCAGATGCATCCCGTCGCCGGGCGTGGTAGCCAGCTCCACCACGACCGTTTCCCCATCGACACGCACGAGCCCCTCGGCACGGCGACCGTCGACGAGGGGAAACGCGCCTTCATCGACATGCCGGCCACGTATCGTCATCAGCCGCTCTCGGGATTTCAGCCGCGGAAACGCCTCATGCCCCGCTTGGGCCTGAATCTCCCCCTCCGTCCAGATCGCCGGCTGCGGCTGCGCGCCTTTGGCACCGATGCGGGCGGTGAACGTCGAGGTGAAGTCGCCGGCCGCGGCGGCAGCGAGAAGATCGTCGCGCGACCAGCGCCGGCCGCTCCCGTCATGCGTGACATACACAGAAGCGTCCTTCCCCCCATCAAACTCGAGCACCACGTCGCTCGCCCCGTCGCCTGCCTTCAAAATCCCTTCACCGCGGAGGAGCACCGTGCCGTCGCTCGTGGCGGCTTCGAGGGCCGCGAGGAGATCGCGCGTGAGGCGCTGATCGGGGGCGGCCGTGGTGGCATCGAGCGTCACCTGCCGGCCGAAAGCTCCGGGAAAGCCAGTGCTCCCCTCGAGGACCATCTCCCACACCGGGTCAAACCGCTCCCGGCCCCCCCACGACATCCGCCACACGTCGCGCTCGGGGGTGCCACGGTGGGCGATGTCGCGGAAGAAATCGAAATCGATGATGTTGAGCCGCCCCTGCGGGAGGATCAGCCAGCGGTCGTAGGCTCCGCGCCACGTCGGCGTATCCATCCCGGTGCCGGGAGTGTTCGTGCTCACCAGATGGGGCATCCGGTGGCAATCGCCGCAGACATTCGGCGTCGGCTTCGAGGGATCGAGATCGCCATCGACATGAAAGAGCCGGAATCCGCTTCGGGCTGTCTCGGAAACGACGTTCGTAGCACTGCGGCGCTGGGCCGGCGGATAGGGGATGTCGAGGAGGAAGGCAGCCATGGCGTCGCGCTCGCTCCCCGAGAGCCCCCCCGCCTTCCCTTCGTCGTTGACGCTGTCGTCCCCTGCCAGCCGCATCGTCGAGGCGAGCCCACCGTCGATGAGATGGCGGATGGGGCTCGACGGATCGGCAGCCTCGCTGTTGGCCTCGACGGCAGCATGGACCGAGTGGCTGTTGATGCCTCCATAGGGATCGCCGGGGATGCCGTCCCAGTGGAACGGCGCCGTGTCGCGGAGCCCCCGGCAGGGCATCGTCGAGCGCGGCATGATCTGATTGCCACCAGAGACGACCGGCGTGGCGAGCACCCACAGGAGCTGATCGGTGTGGCCGTCGGGATGGCAACTCGCACAGGAAAACGTCTTCGTCGTCGAGGCTGAAGCGCTGTGGAAGCCGATTTTTCCAAGGCGAATGGGCTCGGGCGTCGGATCGGCAAGGGGAATCGTCGCCACCGCCGCCGGATGCTCCCGATCGGTGAGATCGACGAGCGTCACTTCATTGGAGAAGGCCGACAGCACCCAGGCCCGCGCGGGCGTCCCATCCGAACCGCACTCGAGCACAACGCCGTCGGGCCAGGCGCCGACCGCGACGCTACCGAGGACCGCGCCACTGGCCACGTCAAGCGTGAAGAGTGTTCCTGAGCCGGCGGCGGTGGCGACGATCGTCCGGCCGTCGTCGCTGACACGCAGCCCGAACGGCGTGGCAAGGGCTGCTCCATCGGCGGGCTGTTCAGGCGGAAGCGGCTCGAGGTCGTAAAACCGTGGCGGCTCGCCGCTGCCGGGGAGGACGCTCGTGACTGAATTCAGAAACGGCCTGTTCTCCAGTTCTGCAAGCCCCTGCTGCTTCGTGCCGGCCCGGCCGTTGGCGTCGTTCCGGGCGTCGGTCTGGGCGAGAAACACCCGGCCGTCATGGTCAACAGCCAGGCCGTAGAGGAGCGTGCCGAGGCCGTGAATCGTCTCCACGAGCTTGTCGGTGGCGGTATCGAACACGAACAGATCCCGGTCGGGGACATCGGGGTGTTTGATGATGTCGACGACGTGGCCGAGGGAGAGAACGTTGTTGTGGCGGATCGAGTGTTCCCAAGCGTCGAACGTCACCAGGTCGCCGTCGGGCTTTCCCCGGCCGCCCGAGAGCTGGGTGCGGTTGTGTGACTCAAACGGCGCCACATAGAGCCTGCCGCTGCAGACTTGGATGGCACGCGGATCCTGGGCAGCAATCGGCAGCGACTTGATCACGCTCCGCCGCGCCACGTCGATCACGGCGACTCGGTTCTCGGAAGAGAGGGCGACGTAGGCCTTCGTGTTGTCGGCAAAGGCGATCCCCACCGGCTCATCGAAGCGGGTGGCGAGGGTGAGCGGGTCGAGGTCCTGGATCGTGGCCACAACGTGAAACCGCGTGGCGCTTTCCGGAGCGGTGTCGATCACGCTCACCGAATCGGAGACGTGGTTGGCGACCCATACCTCCCGGCCGTCGGGACGGGCCACGACCGACACCGGCTGGACGCCGACCGGGATCCTGCGGATGACGCTCCGCGAGGCAATCTCGATGACGTCGAGCGTGTCGGCGGGAGTGTTGGCGACGAACAGATGCCCGCCGACGATCGCCAGCGGATTGACATGCGGGGAGAGAAACCCGGGATGGCCGACGCCGGGGAGGGGGTCGGGGACGGCCCCGACAGCACCCAGCGGTGCCGCGGCAAGGACGGCCAGCGCGACAAGACGCGTGACAGGCGAGCGGCCGAATCCCCGGCAGGCTGGTTGACGTCGCATCGGGCCGTTCTCCGAGAGAGGATCCACGTGCTTCTCTGGGCCGATTATCCCGGACCCGGCGGCGTGTGGCCACGCAGCCCCAGATATGAAAACGTCCGACCCCGAGGAATCCTGACAATACCCCCTTTGGCCGGGAAAGCGGCGGCCAAGACGCGGCTGGACATCATGCGTTCGCTCACACCTCGACTGCCCGAGTCTCCTGCTGACCGACCGCAAAGACGCGCCGGTAGCGGGCGACTTCCCCTGGGGGCCCGAGGGCCTTGGCCGGATTGTCGGAGAGCTTCACCGTTGGCCGACCGTCGGCGCTCACCGCCTTGCAGACGAGGCTGAAGGGGGCGAGGGCATCGGCAGCGCACAGCCCGCGGAAGTCGTTGGTGAGGAGCGTGCCCCACCCGAACGCCACCTTCACCCGTCCGGCGAAGTGGCGATGGAGCGCTTCGATCTCGGCGACGTCGAGGCCGTCGGAGAAGATGACGCTCTTCTCCCGAGGATCCTCGCCGTGCGCCCTCCACCATTCGATCGCCATCTCCGCGATCCCGACAGGATCGCCCGAATCGATGCGGATGCCGCTCCATCGCGCGACCGACTCCGGAGCCCGGGCGAGAAACCCGGCCGTGCCGAAGGTGTCGGGGAGAAGGATTCTCAACGGAGCGGCATAGTCGGCCTCCCAATCGGCAAGCACCGCGTAGGGCGCTGCCGCAAGGGCCTCGTCGCTGTCGGCCAAGGCCGCGTAGACCATTGGCAATTCGTGGGCACTTGTGCCGATCGGATCGACCCCGTGCCGCATCGCCAAGAGCACGTTCGACGTGCCGAGGAACGCCCGCCCCAGCCGGTCTCGGGCCCGGACGACAGCCTCCTCCTGCCAGGCAAACGAGTGCCGGCGCCGCGTCCCGAAATCAGCCAGCCGCAGCCCTTCGAGCTTGGAGAGGCGATCGAGCTTGGCATCGAGCCGGGCGCCGGCGTCTGCGTAGAGGCGCTGGCGGCTGCCGCTCGGCATTCGCTCGAGCACAGCGCGACTGCGAAGCTCCATGAGGATCGCCAGCGCCGGCACCTCCCACTGCATCACCGCCGGCCAAGAGCCGGTGAAGGTGAGGTCGAATTGGCCGTCACGGACGTGGAGCGCGTAAGGAGGAAGACGGAGATCGGCGAAGGCCGCGACAAACTCTGTCGTGAAGATTCGCCTCCCACCGATCTCGATCCCGGCAAGATACGCCGCCTCGGCGGGCGTCAGGGCGAGCGTCCTTGCCCGGTCGAGCTCCGCCCGCAGTTTGTCCTCGTCCACCTCGTCGGCCAGCGGCACCGACGTCGTCCGATTGACGATGGAAAACGTCACCTCGACCGCAGGCCGGTGACGGATCACCGACTGTCCCATCAGCAACTTGTAGAAATCGGTGTCGACTCTGGAGCGGAGGATCGGCGCGTCGTCGACGGAGAATGATCGATGGTCACGGCGCGTCATCAGAAAACACTCCCGCGATCGATCGTCACGCCGGCCTTGTCCATCGCCGCCCAGCACGCGGCAAGCGAGCCTGCTCGATCGATCGCCCGGCACGCTGGCTCGATGACACGCACCCGGTAGCCGAGCCCGGCCGCGTCGACCGCCGTCGCCGACACGCAGAAGTCGAGGGCGAGACCGACAACGGCCACGGCCTCGACGCCGCGACACCGCAGATAGCCATCGAGGCCCGTCGGCGTGACACGATCGTTCTCAAAGAAAGCTGAATAGCTGTCCAACGCTCCATTCCCTCCCTTTCTCAGGATGAGATCGGCCCGGTCGGTCTCGACGCCGGAATGGAACTGCGCCCCGCTCGTCCCCTCCACGCAGTGCACCGGCCACAGAACCTGCTCAACGCCGCCGACCAGGCCACGGTCAAACGGCTTGGCGAAAGGGTGATTGGCTGCAAACGAGCGGTGCTGCGGCGGATGCCAATCCTGTGTCAGAACGCGGACGCTGGCCTGCGCGAGCAGCCTGTTCACCAGCGGCACGATGGCATCGCCGTCGACGACCGGCAGAGCCCCTCCGGGACAGAAGTCATTTTGGAGATCGACGACGATGAGGGCCTCGGTCACAGGGATCGTCTCCGGGCTGTGGGGGCGGTATTCATCTGGTTCTTGTGCTCTCGGAGGAGCCTACGATCTTTCGGCCGGACCTCGCTACACCCAAAGGATCGCCACGGGCCCCGATGCGGGAGATACCCATGCGCACTCGCGAGGGGCCGCCGCAGGCTCCCGCTGCCGCAGCGAATCGAGGCTGTTTGCAAGCGGTTTCATCGTGGCATGTCAGGATTCTGGCCTCCAGCCGTTTTCCCTGCAGCACTCCGTCGCGTGACCGACGCGTGCACGGCGGTCCGCCCCGATGGAGGCATCATGGCAACGATCCCAGGCATCATCTCCCCACCCCCGCACCGCGATCGTCCGGCTCGTCGCCGCGCTTCCGCGCCCCGGAACACCGCGGCTTTTACGCTCGTCGAGTTGCTTGTCGTGATCGCGATCATTGGCCTGCTCGTCGGCCTCCTCCTCCCGGCCGTGCAGGCGGCCCGGGAAGCAGCTCGACGAACGGAGTGCAAATCGAATCTCAAGCAGGTGGGAATCGCGCTGACGATGTTTCTCGACCGCAAAAGCCGAGGACGGTTCCCCGATGCCGCGTCGCTGCCGAGCGACGAACTGATCTTCGCCACCAAAGATCGCCCCGCCCGGCAGAGCATCGCTGCCGCCCTCGGCCCCTACTCGGAGAACAACCGCAACATCTTCAAATGCCCCTCCGACATCTATTACTTCCAGAAGTCGGCCCGGGGGATGGAGAAGTTTCAAAGCGATCTCGCTGCCATCGGCAAATCGCTCGCCGATGCCCCCCCGGAATACCAATCGCTCCCCTACGAAGGAACGAGCTACGAATATCCGGAATGGCGCCTCGCCAACCTCACCCGGGAGGAGGCGGTGAGCTTCGGGGGTGTGCAGGGGGGCACGTCGAAGCTGTGGGTGATGTTCGAGTTCGACGCGTTCCATGGCGGGGGCCTCGGCTTCGCCTCCGGAGAGGAGGCCGCCTTCAACGGCGCCAATCCCAACGCCCCCCGCAGGCCGCCGCAGGATGGCGCTCGCAACTACCTCTTCCTCGACGGGCACGTTGACAATCTCTGACCGGACATCCTTCCCGGGAATCCCCGCATGAATCCGACGCTCCGTCGGTGGGGCGGCCGCACGCTCCTTGCCGTGGTCGCCCTGTTGCTCATCGCCTGGCTCGGCGGCTGGATCCGCTTCACCACCGATCCGCGTCTGGCCGAAGTCCTCGCGCTGCAGCGGGAGGTTGACCGGTTGGTGGCGGCCGACGGCGGCCCGAAGACCGAGGCGGAGGCCAGCGTGATCGCCGCTGCCTGGGGAAGGATCAGGGAAAAAACCGAAGCGCTCCCCCCAAGGCTGCGCGGACAGGCGGCCGCGGCGGGGTGGGCCACCGCGGAGGCCGGCAGACGTCGAGCCATGGACCGGTTCTTCGCCACACCACCGGCAGACAGGAAGGCCGAGCTCGACCGACAGATCAAGAGCGAGAGACTGATCGGGGGAGCGCTGGCTGCCACGGCCGCGGCCCGGTCGGGAGCGACGGCTGCCGCAGCACCCTCCGCGGGGCAGGCGGGGGGCGGCAGCGCTCCGCCGCAGGGCCCGAGCGAGGATTCCCGCAACGCCGGTCGCAAGGGTGTGATCGACAACACGACTTCGTCGCAGCGGGCCCGGTTCTTCGAATATCAGCGGGCCCTCAATGAGCGCCGCAAGGCGACCGCGGGACGGTGATGCCACGAGCCGGTCATTCCAGCTACGATCCCCTTCTCCCTTCGGCCCCGTCCCTGGAATGGAACCCATGCCCCCCCCTGCCGATCCCCGCCGCCACGATCTCGATGCCCTCCGCGCCGTGGCGATGCTCCTCGGGATCCTTCTCCACGCCAGCCTCGCCTACGTTCCGGGAATCCCCTGGCCGGTGCAGGACACGCAACCGGCCCCCTGGCTCGGGCTCCTCTTCCTGGTGATCCATGGCTTCCGGATGCCGCTGTTCTTCCTCGTCAGCGGCTTCTTCACGGCGATGCTCTGGCAGCGTCGGGGCCCGAGGGCGATGCTCGCGCAGCGTTACAAGCGCGTTTTCGTCCCCTTGGTCCTCGGCTTCTGCACGCTGCTGCCCCTCTTCGACTGGGTGAACAAGCACGCTCCGGGCGCCGCTGCAGCCGGCGCACCGACGGTGCCCGCTGGGCCCCCTTCGCCACTGACCGCAGCGATTCGCAACAAGGATGCCGGCGGCGTCGCCGCAGCGATCGCAGCCGGTGCCGACGCCACCGGGATCGACGCCGAGTTCCGGATGCCGCTGATCACGCTTGCTGCCCTCGTCGGGGACGCCGACGTGGCCCGAGCACTCCTCGAAGCCGGCGCCGACCCAAATGCCCTCGGCAGCGACGGCCGCACCCCCCTCCATGCCGCGGCCTTCGCCGGCCGTCTGCCGGTCGTGCGACGTCTCTTGGAGGCCGGCGCCGATCCGGCGAAGCGCGGACCGGACGGCGGCAGCCCCCTCGACTCCACCAAAGCCGACGCCGGCACCACCGCCTTGATCGGCGGTCTACTCCGACTGGAACTTGCGCCCCCCGAAACCCTCCGCGCGGATCGCGACGCCATCCGCGCGCTCCTCGCCGCGCGCACCGGCGAATCGACCGCGGTGCCGGTCCCCCGCCCGGCCGATCTGCTGACGCAGGCCCGCGATGCCTACCGCGACTGGCTCGTCTCCCCGCAGTTTGTGGTCGCCATGCCGCTGGAGCCGGCGCGGCAGTCGCTGCTCGCCGGCATGACGCTCAACTATCTGTGGTTTCTCATGTTTCTCTGCTGGCTGGCCGTCGGGTTTGCCGCCGTCGCCGCGCTCGCGACGAGTCTCCGCCTCCCCTCCCCGCCGGGCTGGCTCGTCACCTCCCCCGCGGCCCTCCTCTGGACGGTGCCGCTGACGCTCCTCCCGCAGCTCTTCATGGGGCTACTCGCGCCGGGCTTCGGCCCCGACACCTCCGGCGGGCTCCTTCCCCAGCCGCATGTCCTCGCCTACTACGCTGTTTTCTTCGGCTACGGGGCGCTGCTGTTCCTCGCCGAACACCGGGCGAACAACGTCGAGAGCTTGGGGCGGCGCTGGCTTGTGCCGTTGCTTGTCGCGCTTTTGATCTGCTTCCCCGTGGGACTGGCCACGATGCAGTCGCCGGCAGCAAGCGCCCTACCACAGGTGCTCTATGCCTGGCTGATGAGCTTCGCGGCGATCGGCTTCTTCCGCTGGCTCGTGCCGGCGGAGAGCCGCACGTGGCGCTATCTCTCCGACTCGGCTTACTGGCTCTACCTCGCCCACATGCCGGTGGTGATCGTTCTCCAGCAATACTCGCGCAGCTGGCCCTTGCCGGGCACGCTCAAGTTTTTCCTCATCACGACGCTTGCCACCGCGATCCTCCTGGTGAGCTACCAACTCCTCGTCCGCCACACGCCGCTGGGCCTGCTCCTCAACGGCCCGCGGCCGCGTCACGGTCGCGCCAGCCGTGCCGAGATCCGCTCGGTGTCGTAGATGCAGCCGCGCCAGGTGCCGCCGCTGGCCGACTGGAGCACCGCCCAGAGCTTCGTGTCGTCGGGGAGATGGGGATCGGGGGCGAGGTCGCCGCGCGCGGGGCGCCGGGACAGTTCGCCAGCCCCCTCCTGGGGACTCGCGCCCCCCGCGTCGTGACCCGCCCAATCGACCAGATCGATCGAGCCGCTCACCGTCGCAGTGTCGATCACGATCCGGACGATGTCGCCGTCGACGAGCTTGCCGATCGGCCCGCCGGCGAGCGCTTCGGGGCCGACATGGCCGATGCAGGCCCCGGTGGAGACGCCGGAGAAGCGGGCATCGGTGATCAGCGCCACCCGGTTGCCCCCGGGGATCTGCTTCAGGGCACTGGTCACCTGATAGGTCTCCTCCATCCCCGTTCCCATCGGTCCGACGCCGGCGAGGATCATGACGTCGCCGGCGACGATCCGCCCACCTTTGAGCGCGGCGATGGCGGCGCGTTCGCTCGTGAACACGCGTGCCGGCCCCTCATGACGATAGACGCCGTCGGCGCCGATGACGCTCGGATCGATCGCCGTCGCCTTGACGACGGAGCCCTCCGGGGCGAGGTTGCCACGGGGGAAAGCGAGCGTCCGCTTCAGCCCGGCCCGGGCTGCCTTCTCCGGCGGGAGGATGACGTCGTCAGGATCGACCCCGTCGAGCTTGGTCAGCAGCGTTCGGAACCGGCGGCGGCGCTTGCTCGTCCGCCACCAGTCGAGGGTCTCGGCCACCGTCCAGCCCGAGACGGTCCGCGCCGAGCCGTCGATGAGGCCGAGGGTGTCGAGATGGAGCATCACTTCCGGCACGCCACCGGCGAGGAACACGCGCACGGTCGGATGGTGGACTGGGCCATTGGGAAGAACGCTCACGAGGCGCGGCACGACGGAATTGACCCCGATCCAGTCATCGACCGTCGGCAGGGGAATGCCGGCGGCGTGGGCGAAGGCGGGGATGTGGAGGAGGAGATTCGTCGAGCCGCCGAAGGCGGCGTGGACCACCATCGCGTTGCGCAGCGCAGCGGGCGTGACGATGTCTCGCGTCGTTGATCCGGCGCCGGCGAGTGCCACCAGCGCCCGCACCGACCGGACGGCAAGATCGCGCCACACCGGCTGCCCCGAGGGGACGAGCGCCGCATGGGGGAGCGTGAGGCCGAGGGCCTCCGCCACCACCTGCGCCGTTGCCGCCGTGCCGAGGAATTGGCACCCTCCGCCGGGAGTCGCGCAGGCCCGGCAGCCGAGATCGGCCGCCTCCTCCAGCGTGATCAGGCCGAGGCTGTAGCGCGCCCCGATCGTCTGGATCTTTCCGGCGTCTTCGCCGCTTTGTGGCGGGAGCGTGACGCCGCCGGGGACAATCACACCGGGGAGATCAGGGAGCCCGCACAGCGCCATGAGCATCGCCGGCAGGCCCTTGTCGCAGGTGGCGATCCCGAGCACGCCACGCCGCAGCGGGAGCGATCGGGCCAGGCGCCGCAGCACCGTGGCGGCGTCGTTGCGGTAGGGGAGGCTGTCGAACATCCCCGTCGTTCCTTGGCTGCGGCCGTCACAGGGATCGGAGCAGAAGCCGGCGAAGGGGACCTTGCCGAGCCGACGCAACTCCTCCGCGGCCGCTTCGACGAGGAGCCCGATCTCCCAGTGGCCGGTGTGGTAGCCGAGGGCCACCGGGCGGCCATCAGGGGCGCGCACGCCCCCCTGCGTGGAGAGAATCAGATACTGCGGATCGGCCGATCCCGCAGCCGCCCATCCCATGCCGACGTTTTGCGACAGCCCGAAGAGATCCCCCGAGGGAGCGTGCCGGAGCATCTCATCGGTGAGCGGCAGCGCTCCGGATGGACCCTCCGCCGCCGAGGCGACGGCGTAGACATCCGCGGCAACAGGGCCGTGGGGATCGTCTTGGAAGGCGACATCGGCGGAAGTCATCAGAGCGTCTCGTGGTGAGGATCAGGGCGAATGGTGCGCGTCGGCGTGGCCATGTTCCGGATCGCCGAGATCGAGCGGCGTGACCGGATCGACGAGCAGCCAGCAGCAGGCACCGAGAAGGCAGAAGCCCGACGTGATCAGGAAGGTGAGATTCCAGGTACCGACCGACGCGATCAATCCCCCCAGCACCGTGCCGGTCCGGTCGACCTGCTGATCGATGATGATGCCGACCACCCAGGGCGAAACGAATCCGCCGAGGTTGCCCATCATGTTCATCGCCCCGGAAAGTGATCCCACACCGCGGCCACCGATGTCCATGCAGGTGGTCCAGCATCCCGGCAGCGTCAGATCCATGGCGAAGCTCGCCAGGGAAATCAGCGTTACCGCCAAGTACGGATCGGAGACCTTCGTCGAAGCGAAGAACAAGAGACTGGCCGCGGTCATCGCGCCGACGCCCAAGCCGCGGCGCATCCTGCCGGGGCCGAAGCGCCGCACCAGCGGCGGCGTGATCCAGCCGGCGACAAACGCCCCCAGCCCCCCCAGCGCCAGGGGCATCCCCGAAAGGAGCGCGCTTCCCTTGAGGTCGAAGCCACGGTCTTCGAGGAGGTATTTGGGGAACCACGTGATGAAGAAGTACCAGGCGTAGCTCATGCAGAAGTACTGCCCGAACAGCGCCCACACCGTCGGGGAACGGAACATCGCCCGCCAGGGAATGTGCTTGTGGTCGTCACCGGCCGCCGACCCGGCCGGTAGAAGGGCTGCTTCGGCGGCATTGACCTGGGGGTGATCGCGCGGGTCGTCGCGGTACCACCAGTTGAAGGCGACCGCCCAGACGACTCCGACCACGCCGAAAATGAGGAACGCGGTTCGCCAATTCACCTGCTGGAGGAGGGCGAAGAGGAGCAGCGGCGTGATCGCCCCGCCCCACCGCGCCGAGAACCAGAGAATCCCCTGGGCCTGGGCGCGCTCGGAGGGGGGGAGCCAGCGCTTGAACGCTTTGGAGATGTTGGGGAAGCAGCCCGCTTCCCCGGCGCCGAACAGGAAGCGGACCACGACGAGCCCCGCGAAGCCGCCCACCCAGCCGGTGGCAGCGGTGAAGAAGCTCCACCACAGGACGATCCGCAGAATCACCTTCCGCGGGCCGATCCAGTCCCCCAGGTATCCACCCGGGATCTCGAACAGGGCATAGGCGAGGGTGAAGGCGGAGAACACCTTCCCCATCTGGCTGTCGGTGAGCCCGAGATCCTTCTGCATCAACGGCCCGGCGAGCGAGATGCAGACCCGATCGACGTACTGAAGGACGGCGAGCGACACGGCGAAGGCGACGACGAGCCAGCGTGTGTTCGTGGGACGGTCGACCGCCCCGGGCAGGCCCGTTCGCTGGCCATCGAGGAAATCACGGGGCACGGGGCATCTCCGGGAGGTGGGGGCGACGGGCCACTGATCACTGCGCCGCGGTCGGAATCGGGCGGAGCTTGATGTTGCGGTACCAACAATCGGAGCCATGGTCTTGGAGCCCGACGTATCCGCGGCGCGGATGAGCCTTGTAGGCGACGTCGAACTTGTGTGTCGAGCCATCGGGGCGAAGATTCGCCTCGGGCCACTGATCGAAATCGATGGCCGACACGGTGCGGCCATTGATGGCCACCTCGAGCTTCGGCCCGCGGCTCGTGACCAGCGCCGTGTTCCACTCACCGGCCGGTTTCATGGCGTTGGCCGTCGGCTTGACGAGATCGTAGAAGGCGCCGGTGTCGTGGAAGTCGGCGGTCGTCGTGTCGTCGATGGCGATTTCGATGCCGTTGAAGCCGACATCCTTGCCCGGTCGCGGCTTGAGGGGAAACGTGCGGACGAAGATCCCGCTGTTGCACTTCGGGCTGATCTTGAACTCGAGGGCCAGCTCATAGTCGTCGAGCGGCTTTTCGTAGACGAGCATGTAGTCGCAGGGATGGGGATTGAGGGCCCCGTCCTGGACATGGCTGCTGGGGAGCGGCTTCCCCTTTGGGCTCATCCACCCGGTCGTCGAGCGGCCGTCGAAAAGGAGCTGCCAGCCGGCAGCCTTCTCCGCAGGCGTGAGCTCGTTGTCAGCGGCCTGCACCCCCGGGGCGACGACCGCGGCGATGAGGACGACGAGTGTGTGGATCGATCGCATGGGTTTCATCCGAGCGACCACCCGGGGCGGTAGTCGATGTGGAGGTGCTGATTCAGGTCAGGGAGGTTTTTGACGTGGAGATTCGGGCCGTCCCACTCGATCCGTTCCCCCGGGGCACGCATCGCGAGGACGCCGAGGAGGACCGTCTCGGTGAGGGGGCCGGAGACGTCGAAATTCGACATCGTCGTCCCCTGCCCTTTGCAGGCGAGGAGCCACTCCTCGTAATGGCCCGGGGAGCGCGGAATCGACGGGGGGACGGCCATGGCCTGGTCAGCGAGATCGGCGGGGAGGAGCCGCGGCATGCCGCCATGGGAGGAATGGAACATCTTCCCCTTCGAGCCGACGTACAGGACGCCGTTGTCGGGGAGTTTTTCGTGCCCAGCGAGCTCGGGGGGCGTCGGCGGCATCAGCCCCCCCTCGTACCAGGTCATGCGGACGGGAGGGAGGGTTTTTCCGCCGGCATCGCGGGCAGGGAAGTCGTACGTGACGATCGCCGCGATCGGAAAGGAATCGAAGTTGCGGATGTTCCCTTCGAGGTAGGCGCCGTCGAGGGTGATTCGCGCTTCGACGATCGTCGGCGAGCCGAGGGAGAGCGCCCACATCGGGTGATCGATGATGTGGCAGCCCATGTCGCCGAGGGCGCCGGTGCCGAAGTCGACCCATCCGCGCCACGAGTGGGGGCAGTAGGCCGGGTGGTAGGGGCGTTCGGCGACGGGGCCGAGCCACAGATTCCAATCGAGGGTGGCGGGGATCGGCGGGGAGCCGGTGGGCGGGGTGATCCCCTGCTTCCACAGCCGGCCGGCCCGATCGGACCAGGTGTGGACCTCGCGGACGTCGCCGATGATGCCGGCCTGGATCCATTCGTTCGTGAGCCGGGCCCCTTCGGTGGCGTGCCCCTGGTTTCCCATCTGCGTGACGACGCCCGCCCGCCGCGCCGCTTCAGTGACGGTGCGGGCCTCCCGGAGGGTGTGGGTGAGGGGCTTTTGAACGTAGACATGCTTGCCGGCGGAGATGGCGGCCATGGCGGCGACGGCGTGGGTGTGATCGGGGGTGCCGACGGTGCAGGCGTCGATGTGCTTCGCCTCCTTGTCGATCATCTTCCGGAAGTCCTTGTAGCGCGTCGCCTTGGGGTGGGTGTCGAAGGTGCCGCGGGCGCGCTCGTCGTCGACGTCACAAAGGGCGACGACATTCGCGCCGAGCTTGGCGAAGGTGGCGATGTCGCCCCCTCCCATGCCGCCGGCACCGACGCCGGCGAGGTTGATGCGCTCACTCGGCGGCACGTGCCCCTCTCCCCCCAGCACATGGCGGGGCACGATCATGAAGTTCCATGCCGGAGCCGCGGCCACCGTGGTGGCGGCGCCCTGCAGGAACCGGCGGCGGCCGAGCCGCGCGCGACGCGGCGCCGGCGCGACGGCCCCGTGGGAATCGTCGCCCTCTGGCTCGGGCGACTGCGGCGCGTGCGACGATCGATCGATCATGCTGGATCTCCCCCGGAAAACTCCCCCGTACACTTCTCGACTTTCGCACCACGGTACCGCGACGACGCCGCGGGCGAAAGCCCCGCACGCTTGCCAACCTCCGCCGCGGCCCGGACAATCGCGCGACACCATCCGCGTCCCTTCCGCCGAGAGCTCGTCCCCCATGGCCTTCCCCGCGCCGCACCTTCCGACCGCTCCCCCCGGCGACTCGCGGCCCCTCGTCTGCCGCTTCGTGCCGCAGGCCGGGGGCCACCCCCGCGTCGGCGCGGCGTCGGCGCACGACCGGATCGCCGACCTCACCGCCGCAGGCGTCGAGACGCTCGCGTGCCTCCTCGACGGCGCCGATCCGGCCGCCGCGGTCGTGGCGCTCGCGCCGACGGTACCGACCTTCGCCCTCGCGGAAGTCGTCCTCCTCCCACCGGTGGAGATGCAGGAGGTGTGGGCTGCGGGCGTCACCTATCTGCGGAGCAAGACGGCGCGGATGGAGGAATCGGACTTCAGCGCCTCGGCCTACGACCGGGTCTACGACGCCGACCGCCCCGAGATCTTCTTCAAGAGCCTTTCCGACAAGGTCGTGGGCACGGGCGACGCCGTCGGCATCCGGGCCGATGCCAGGTGGAACGTCCCCGAGCCGGAGCTCGCCCTCGTGATGAGCTCGCGAGGGAAGATCGTCGGCTGCGCCGTCGGCAACGACATGAGCTCGCGCGACATCGAAGGGGAGAATCTCCTCTATCTCCCGCAGGCAAAGACCTACGACCGCTCCTGTGCACTCGGCCCCTGGGTGGCACTCGAGACCGACGAAGCAGCGATCCGCCGCTGGTCGATCGCCATCGACATCGAACGCGCCGGGGAGTCAGTCTTCTCGGGCCAGACCGGGATCGATCAGATCAAGCGCCGGTTCGACGAGCTCGCCGCCTGGCTGTGGCGCAGCCAGCGCTTTCCCCACGGCGTCGTGCTCCTCACCGGCACCGGGGTCGTCCCCGACGAGTCGTTCTCGCTCCAGCCCGGCGACCGTGTGACGATCCGCCTCGACGGCGTCGGCGCGCTGGTCAACGAGGTCGTCACTGTCTGACCCGCCCCCCAGTTCACCGCAGGAATCCCCATGGCCCCCCCGCTCCACGGTCTCAATTTTGTCGCCTCCGCCCTGCGGCGGAGCGGCCGGACATTCGTCGTCTCGTCCCCGGCCGGAAGCAGCCAGCTCGAGGGGAAATTCCACATCGCCCAGCCGATGGATTGCGACGAGGCGATCGCCGCCGCGGAGGCTGCCGCCGGCCCATTCGCGCGGACGACCGGCGCACAGCGCGGCGCCTTCCTCGAGCGCGTTGCGGAGGAGATCCTCGCCCTCGGCGATGCACTCATCGAGCGTGCCACGGCGGAGACGGCCCTCCCCGTCGCGCGGCTGACGGGGGAGCGCGGCCGCACCGTGGGGCAGCTGCGCCTGTTCGCGGCGGCGGCCCGTGATGGGTCGTGGGTCGATGCCCGTATCGACCGCGCCCTTCCCGACCGGCAACCGCTGCCGCGTCCCGACCTGCGCCGCATGAAGCTGCCGCTCGGCCCCGTGGCCGTGTTCGGATCGAGTAATTTCCCCCTCGCCTTCTCGGTGGCGGGGGGCGACACCGCCAGCGCCCTGTGCACCGGCAACCCGGTGATCGTCAAGGCCCACCGCGGCCATCCGGGAACGTCGGAGCTCGTCGCCGGGGCGATCCGTCGGGCGGTCGAAGCCTGTGGGGTCTCCCCGGGGGTGTTCTCGATGCTCCATGGCGAAGGGAGCGTGATCGGCGTCCAGCTTGTCAGGGATTCGCGGGTCAAAGCGGTCGGCTTTACCGGCTCGCGCGCGGGGGGCCGGGCGCTCTTGGCAGCGGCCGCGGCGCGCCCCGATCCGATCCCGGTGTTCGCCGAGATGAGCAGCTGCAACCCACTCTTCGTTCTTCCCGGCGCCCTCGCCGCCCGCAGCGCCGCGATCGCCGAGGGCTTCCGCAACTCAATGACGCTCGGTGTCGGGCAGTTCTGCACGAAGCCGGGGATCCTCGTCGCCGTCGAGGGTCCGGATCTCGCTCGCTTCCGCGGCGAGCTCGCCGCCGCGGTCGCGGGCGCCCAGCCGGCCCCGATGCTCACCGCCGAGATCCTCCGGGAGTTCGACGCCCACCGCGACGGCCTCCTCGGGGTGTCGGGGGTGCGGGTGCTCGCCCGGGCCGACACGGCCGCGGACGCGGGCCACTCCCAGGCAGCGGCGATCGTCGCGGAGACCGATACCGCGACGTTCCTCATGCAGCCGCAGTGCTCGGAGGAGGTGTTCGGACCCTGCAGCCTTCTCGTCGCCGTGCAGAATCTCGCCGAGCTGCGGACCGTTGCCCGCCACCTTGACGGCCAGCTGACGGCCACGATCCACGGCACCGAGAGCGATCTCGAAGAGGCGGCCGACCTGTTCGAGCTGCTCGCCGAACGGGCCGGGCGGCTGATCATCAACGGCTATCCGACCGGCGTCGAGGTCTGCCACGCGATGCAGCACGGAGGCCCGGCGCCGGCGACCTCCGATTCCCGGTTCACGAGCGTCGGCACCGCGGCCCTCGAGCGCTTCATCCGGCCGGTCTGCCTCCAGGACATGCCCGATCGCCTCCTCCCGCCGGCGCTCCAAGATGCCAACCCGCTGGGCTTGGAGCGGATCGTGGAAGGAGTCCGCGGCCGGCACTGATGCGGGTCGGGCGGAAGTCCCCGCTGGCCGAGGGCCACCGGGCTCCATTCCCGTCCGGTGCCCCGCCGGTCAGGCGGCCGGGCGGCGGCTGGCCAGCCGCGGGCGGCGGGCCCCGACCGGCGGCTGATCGGCGGTCGGGGGCTTGTGCCCCTGAAGGGCTCCGCGCCGTATCCGGCGGCCGAGAAGGCGGGCGGCTTGGACTCCGACGGCCACCAGGGCGGTGAGGATGACGGGCATCATGGACTCCAGCGGCGGAAGGGTTCGTAGACGCGGAGGGAGAACAGGAGCTCGCTGGCGCCGAAGTTCGTCCCGATGGTGTCGCTCAAAGCGAAGAACGGCGTCGTCACGTCGATCGTCGCCGGGCCGCCGTCGACGGCGTACCAGCGGTAGCCGAGGTCGAGGGCGATGCGTTCCGTGAGGAGCCAGCTCGCCCCCCCTCCGGCCTGCCAGGCGAATCCGGTCACCGCGGTGGAGCCGGAGAGGCCGACGCCGAGCGCCGGGAAACCGCCATTGAAAGCGACCGTGTACCCCCCGCCGCCGATCCCCCCGCCGAGATAGAGGGCGACACGGTCAGTGACCTCGAGATCGCGCCAGGCGTTGATCATCGTCGACCAGCCGTCGCGGGCCGTGACACTCGCGCTGCCACCGAGCGTCGGATCGCTCGTGGTCAACGATACCGGATCACGGTAGCGGGCCTCGAACTCGGTGCGGAACCAGCCCTGGGGGCGCTCGACGGCGATGCCGACGGCTCCGCCGGTGGTGAAGAGCGAATCGGTAGGGTTGGGGCCATTCCCCACCGAGAGCGTTCCGAAGTCGGCCCCGAGGATACTCGCCAGGTAGAAGCGGCGGTCGGGTCCCTCGGGGAGATCGTCCCAGGAGGGCATCCGCTCGTCGACGCGGGATGTCGAGGGGGAAGGGAGTGAGGTGAAGGGGGGAGCCGTGAACGGCGTCGAGTTCCCGGCGCTGAAGGAGGGATCCGAGGGAGCTGGCGCCGACAGCGACGGCACGGTCGGTGGCGCGGTGGCGGGGAGGCGGAGCGTGTCGGTGGTGATCGGAGGCCGCGGAGCGTAGCTGACGGGCGGACCGTAGCCGAGGGAGGGCGACCCATAGCCTGGAGCCGGCGCCTGGACTGTCGCCGCGGGGAGCGAGGGGCTTGCGCCGGGGACGGCCACGCCCGGAAACGCCGGGCCCGCCGGAGGTGTGACGGTCGGCGGGAGGCCCGATTGGGGCGCGGTTGCCGGCTGCTGCGGCGCCGTCATCGCGATCGGCGCGACGAGCGGTTGGCCGCCGTAGAGGCTTGCCTCGAAGACCGGATCGCGCGGCGGCCCCGCCGCGGGAATGGCGCTCGACGGGGCGGGAGGAAGCTCGCGCGGGGCAACGGGGGGCCGCCGCGAGCGCTGCGCAGGGCCGAAGGGAATGCCCGTCGTGGCGCTCGCCCCGACTCCGGAGGCCGTGCCATACGCCGACACTCCGGAGAGCCCGTCGGCGCGGGCCCTCCCCGGCGGCACGAGGCCGACGGCCGCGACAAGAGCGATTCCGCAACGGATGAAACAGCCACGGCACATCGCAGGAGCCTCCGGCACGAATCCCCCGGGCCACATCCATCCCATCGATCGCCGACGGCCACAGAGGCCGCATCGAAACCAGGGGGGCGTCACGGTCGACCGGACCGGCAGGGGGATGGGCCGCGGGCCCGACGTCGCTTTCCCAGGTTGCCAGGGAACCGGGTTGTCCGTGAGCGAGGGAGCCGGGGAACGGCTCACGCGGTCGAAAGTCCGAGCCGGCGCGCGAGGGAGCCGATCGAGAGCCCCTGAACGAGGATCGAGAACACGACCACCGAGTAGGTGAGCGTCAGCACCGTGTCGCGCTCGGGGCCGGGTGGAAGCGAGAGTGCCAGCGCGACCGAGATCCCGCCACGGATGCCGCTCCAGGTGAGGAGCCAGCCGGCGCGGGGCGGCAGTTGGAACCAGGCCGGGAAGCAGAGGACGGGGAGCCCGACGACGAGAAACCGCGACAGGAGCGCGAGGATCACCGCGCCGACCGCGGCCCATGTCAATCCCGGCGTGTAGCGGATGACAGCAAACTCCAGCCCGATGAGGACGAAGAGAACGCTGTTGAGGATCTCGTCGAGGAGGTGCCAGAAGAGATCGATGCGCTCGCGGGTGATCTCGCTCATCGACCACTCCCTCCCCTCGCTGCCGACGAGGAGCCCGACGACGACCATCGCCAGTGGCCCGGACGTGTGAAGACGGTTGGCCAGCGCGTAGCCGCCGATGACCGTGGCGAGCGTGATCAGCACCTCGACCCGGTAGTCGTCAATCGACGCCAGCACCGCATTTACGCCAAAGCCAAGGACGAAGCCGAGCGCGACGCCCCCGACGGCCTCCTGAACGAAGAGCCCGATCCCCTCGCGCACCGTCGGCGGGCTGCCGGAGTGGAGCATGTCGAGGAGGAGGGCAAAAAGGACGACGCCGACGCCGTCGTTGATGAGCGATTCACCAGCGATCGTCGACTCAATGTCGCGCGGGACGTGGGCCGATTCGAGGATCCCGAGGACAGCGACCGGATCGGTGGGAGAGATGAGGGCCCCGAAGAGGAGGCAGTGGACCAGCGGCAGATCATGGCCAACCAACCCGAGCACCCACTGGCAACCGAAGCCGACAATCAGGGCGGAGAGCGCCGTGCCAACGATCGCCAGGAGGCCGATCTGACGCGCGAGCTTGGTGAGCCGGGCGGGATCGACATGGAGCGCCCCGGCGAAGAGGAGCACCGACAACATCCCCTCCATGAGCACGTCGGTGAAATCGATCGAAGCGAGGAGCGCCAACTCCTGACTGACCGGTGCGGTGAAGCCCAGCCGCTCGAGCCCGACGATCCCGAGCGACACCAGCAGCGCGATAGCCATCACGCCGATCGTCGGTGGCCAGTGGAGAAACTTCCGGTTCAGCCAGGCACAGGCGGCGGTCAAAACGAGGAGGACAGCGACAATGTCGAGCATGGTTCAGGCGTTCTTCGTTTCGGACCGCGCGGTGGCATCCCCGTCGGCCACGCCAGCACCGCGATCGCGTTGGCCGCCCCGCTTTCGCCGGCCGAGGAATCCGCAGAGCGTCAGCCCGGCGAGGGCGACCGCCGCCGCCGCCGCGGCCATCACCGGCCCGGTCACCAGCGGTCGCGGCGTCGTGGCGGGATGGTCGGGGATCGTCGAGGGCACCGGCTGGAGGGTGGGAGGGATCGTGGTCGGCATCGTGTCAACCGACGCGAGCCGGGCGGTGATCCGATCGGCTTCCTGGGTGTCGCCGAGCTTGCCCCGGACGCGGGCGAGGGTCGTCAGGGCCCGCTTCGTGTAGGGATGCTCGAGCCCGAACTGTTCCTCGTAAACCTGCGCCGCCACCGAATAGTGCTCCGCGGCGGCAGCGAGGTCGCCGACGTTGTCGGCGACGAGACCGAGGCCGTTGTGGGCGGCCGCCAGATACGCGCCCCCCCCTTCCGCATGGCCGCCGAGCGCGGCGACTTGTTGCTCGAACGCTTCCCGGGCACCGGGCCAATCCTCGAGACGGGCCCGCGCGGTGCCGATCTTACCGAGTGTCGTGGCGGTGTTGATCGCCTTCGACCGGGGATCGATTCGGCCATCGTCGGCAAGTATCGAACGGGCCCGATCGAGGGTGACCAGCGCGTCGCTCCAGCGGTCGAGTGCCATGAAGCTGTCGCCGAGGACCGTCAGCGCGTTCCAGTCGCTGCCCGGGCCGACGAGAGGCGCGGGAGCCTCGAGCGAACGGGTGAACGGGGCGAGTGCATCGATCGCCTCCTGGGGGCGCCCCAGCCCGTAGCAGGCCTGCCCTTTCAAAATCAGCAGCGTGAGGACCTCGCGGTCGTCCTCCCCCTTCGCCGCAGCGAGCGGCCCGAGGGCTTCGTCGACGAGGCGAAGGGCCTCGGCAAACCGTTGGCTGCGGAGGGCGATCACAGCGGCCGTGGCGGCGCCAGCCCCCGCCTTGTCGACGGGAGCCTGGGCCACCAGCGGCGCGGCGGAGAAGAGGAGAACCGGAAGGATCGCGAGGAGCGACCAGCAGCGAAGGCGGATCGTGAACCGAACCGACAAAGCCCGGGCGGTGCACAACCGATCCATGGAAGGCCTCTCGCTTGCCGGCCGCTCAAAGGCGGTGGAGGGAATGGGGAAAGGGTGGAGGGAACGGGGGAAGGAGGAGGGGGAAGGACATTCACGCGTGATCTGACGTGCCTCTGGGGGACCCGTTTATAGAACAACCCATCCCGGATGTCGGCGCCAACAACCTCGCCCCGGGGCCGGGACACGCCCCACCGGATAAGATGAGGCTTGGGATCAGCCCCGACCATACAATCGCCCCGCCCCCACGCCCGCCGACGAGTTGCCCGATGCCCCCGCTCCCCCCGCGCAAGCCCCGATCGTGCGTCGAGATCCTCGCCCGGCTCGACCCGAAGGCGAGCTGGGACGACTACCTCGCCCGGATCGCCGCCGCGGCGGAGGACGAGACCGCCACCGCCGCCCCGAAGACCGCGGAGGAGCGGGAAGCGCTGGAGACCAGCGAAGCGCTTCAGATCGCCGAACTGCAGCGCCGGCTCGGTCTCGACTGACGCGACGAATCTCCGCAACGGCCCCCGTATCGAGGGGCTCCGACCGGGGGCCGCCAACTCACGGGCCGCGGCGCAGGAACTCGATCAGATCGGCGAAGTCCCGCGGATCAAGGGCCTGCTCGAAGCCCTCGGGCATGAGCGACTTCCCCGTTCCTCGGAAGGCTTCGATCGCCCCGCGGGGAATCGTCTCCATCTTCCCCTCGGCGAGCGTCAGCTGAACCGCCGAGGGTGTCTCGCCGCTGACGAGCCCCGTGAACGCCACGCCATCTTTCGTCACCACCGCCACCGCGGCATATTCGCCCGTCAGACGTCGGTTGGGGTCAAGGATGTCCTCGAGCAGTTGGCCACGCGACTTGCTCTGCATCCCGGCCAGATCGGGCCCGACGCGCGTTCCGACTTCCCCCGACCGGTGGCAACCGCGGCAATGCCTGACGAACAGCCCCCGACCGCGGTCGCCATCACCGTTCGGGGGAAGCCTCACTTCGACCGCCGCGACTACTCCCATCCGGTCGGCGCTGGCGACGCCCCCGAGGAGCGCCCCGAGCCGGGCGCGGACCTCCTCGGGAGTCGTGTCACCGGTGAGGATCGTGCGTCGGGCCTCCGGATCGATGTCGCCGGGGCCGACCTCGCCACGTTCCAGCGCCGCCGCAAGGCGCGGGAGTCCGGCCGAGGCGAGCGACGGGGCGGAGAGGGCCTCGAGCATCGACCGGCGCACCGCGGGGCTCGCGGCGGGCCAGGCGGCGAGGATGCCCTCGGCCACACCGACCGGATCGCGCCCCCGCAGACCGCGGAGGAGGAGCATCGCCTCCTCGACTCCGATCGGCTGCGCCAGCCGCCCGAGGAGGATCATCGTCGCTTCCGCGGAGGGATCAAGGCGGAGCAGCGCGATGGCATCCCCGCGTTCATCTTCGCCGTCGCCGGCGACGAAGTCCCGCGCGAAGGCGAGCCAGGCATCGAACGGTTGACCACCGAAGTGGGCCGGCGCGTCGGATAGACCGGCCGACTTCCTCCCCTCCACCCAGCCGGCAACCAGGGCGAGTTGCCCGGTCCGATCGAGGTCGCTCGTCGCCAACACCTGCGAAAGTGGCCACGACTCGCGCCCGGCATCGCTCCGACCGCAGGCCTCGGCCAGACCGCGGAGGATGCCCGGCCGTGTCCGGGCGCGCTGGTCAGCGGCCGCGAGACACGCCACAACGCCGGCCGCTCCCTCCTCGGCCACACAGATCACGCCCCGATCGACCCACGGATCGGCCGGTGCGGCGGCAACGACCTGAGCGAGGATCGCCCCCCGCTCAACCGGATCGAGCGACTCCACCGCCAGCGCCACGTCGAAGCGGATGGCCGGATCGGGATCGGCGGCCAGACCGAGCGCCACGTCGCGCAGCCCCTCCCCGGCGGTGTCGAGGCGGCGGTGCGCGTCCACGCGCGACAAAGCCCGCTGCTGCCTGGCGATGTCCTCGCGGCGGCGCGGGGAGTCATGCTCCGGGCGCACCCGCCAGATCCGCCCTCGGTCTTTTCCCTCGTCCCATTCGACGCCGTCACGGAGCTCGGCCCGGACGAAGTCGGGATGCTCGACCCAAGCTCGGTAGAAGTCACAGATCCACAGCGCCCCGTCGGGGCCGGTCACCGTGAACACCGGCCGGAACCAGGGATCGCGCGAGGCGAGAAACTCGCGTGTCTCCTCGCCGGCGGGGCGCCGGGCCTCGAAGGCCACGCCGACGGGAACGAGCTCCCGACGATGGACGAGGTTCAGCAGCGGCTCGCAGACATAGGCGCATCCCGCGGGGAGGAGACGCGATCCCCGGTCGATCGAAAGCCCGCAGCTGGCGTTGAAGGCGTCGGTCGGCTCGCGGTTGAAGGTCGTCGGCGTGGCGCTGATGGGGAAGAGTCGGTTCTGTTGCAGCGGATCCTCGAGGACCTCCATGTCGCTCGGCGGCGCCGCGAGGGGATGGCGGCCGGCGACGTCGAGCGGGAAGACGACCTGGCGGATCGGCGCCGTGTTCCAATTGCTGAAGCGGTTGCCGTGGGCATCGAAGGCGAGGCCGAATTGAGAAAACCCTGCCACCGCCTCGACTTCACCGGTGTCGGGTCGGAAGCGGAGATCGTGGCGATCGATCGAGACAGCCGGCCTGTCGGGGCGCCGTGGCGACGTGATCGAGCCGCCACTGCGGCCGTTGGCGGCATACACCCAGCCGTCGGGGCCGGAGCAGAGGCCATTGACGCGGAGCTGTTGATTGCCGGCCTGAAACCCGGTGAGGATCACCTCGCTGGTCTCGGCCGCGCCGTCGCCGTCGCGGTCGACAAGGTGGAGAATGTCGGGAGCAGCGGTGACGAGCAGCCCGCCATTCCACGCGAGGAGACCGTTGGGGAACGGGAGCCCCGCGGCGAAGATCGTCCGTGTGTCGATCGTCCCGTCGCCGTCGGCGTCGGTGAGCATGACGATCCGTCCGCCGCCGTCGCCGTTGGGGTAGTCGCTCATCTCGGCGACGAACAGCCGGCCGTCGTCATCCCAGCAGATCGCCACCGGATCGAAGACGAGCGGCTCGGCCGCCACGAGCTCCACCACATGCCCCGGCACCACCTCGAAGCAGGCCTGCGAATCGGCCGGGGAAAGCGCCCCCGGCGCTGCGGCGGCGCCGGGGGATCCCCGCAGAACGATCGCCGCTACCAGCCCGAGTGCCAGAAACAATCGTGCCATGTTCATCGCGCCGATCCTCCTCCGTTCCCCTGCTCTGGCGCCTGTTTGCGCCCCTCTCCCCGAAGCTCCTCATGGAGCCGCTCGAGCTGGTTCACGGCCGTCGCCACCATCCGTTCGCCGGTGCCCGGCTCGCCGTAGCTGTGGTGGCCGGTCCAGGTCTGGTAGCCGCCGAGCTCGTGCCCTCTCGAATCGGGGATGTAGCCGACCCAGTCATTGGAGAGCTCCGCGATGAAGGTGTGGCGGAAGGGGCTCTGCCGCTTGATCTCCTGACCGAGCACGGTGAAAAACTCCGCCGGCACACCCACGATCGCCACGTCGCCGATGGCGAGCGTCTGGATCGACGTCGTGCGAATCTCCCCCTGGTGCGGCGCGATCTCGGCCCGCTGCGTGCGGAAGACCAGCGCGATCCCCTCGGCCGCCTCCTCGCTCCCCACCCGCTTTCTGCAGTAGCCCTTCACCGCCTCCTCTTCGGCCGATTCGTCGAAGACGCGGACGCGGAACTCGAACGGCTCCTTGATGGCATCGAGCCGATGAACCGGGCGCGGCGTGGCTGTGATCCGGGCCCGGTTCACCGCCTCCTTGATGCGGATCACCATTTCCGCGGGGGGGACGGTGAGGTTGTGCGTCGAGCCGGAGGCTCCCTGGAGGAAAACATGGTGCCCCCCCTGCTCCGCCTCGAGCTCCTGCGCGGCGAGTCCATAGAACGCCGGGGATCGTTTTCCCCCTTCGCGGGATCCGATGCAGTGGGTTGAATGGTTGAAGAGCGTCGCCACCGGCTTCCCGTCGGCCGTCTCGAAAGCCATCACCGGCAGCTCGGGATCGAAGGGGCCGGTGGGGCGGACGGCGTCGTCGCGGTTGCCGATCCAGAAGATCGTGCCGTCCCCGAGCAGGATCCGGCTGTTCTGGCCGACGCTCGACTCCTCGCCGAGCCGGTAACGGAGCCGACAGTCGGGGTGGGCCGCGAGCGCGGCGTGGGCCGAGATCACCGCATCGGCGATCGACGTGGCGAGCCCCTCCACGAACCGGGGATCGCGCTGGTAGCCATGGACGCGCGTCGCCGACGGGGCGGAGTGGGTGTGTGTGGCATGGACGAGGACGCGCTGTGGCGGGATGCCCGTCGCCGCCTCGATCTTCGCAAGCGCCGGATCGACGAAATCCTTCTGCACGAAGAGGACATCGCAGGAGCAGATGGCGAGCTTTTCATCGCCACGGGCAAGGACGATCGCCGTGGCCCGCAGCGGCGCCTCGGCTCCCTGGGCCTTCCAGGGATGGATCCCCCCGGCCATGTCCATCGTGTCGTCGGCCGGGATCTCGATCGCCGCGCTGCCGACGCGGAGTGTCTCGACCGCGGGGCAGGCTCGATGGCCGGTGGCCAACAGCCCCACCACCAACCATACCGCGATCCCCAATCCCGTCCGCCGATCGAACCTCATCGCTTCCCCCTTTCTCCTCAGGCCAGCTCACCGGGCCAGCTCACCGGGCCAGCCCACCAGGCCAGCCCCGCAGGCCACACCGAGAACCTGTCGCCCCGGGCCGAAGCCGAGATCATACCGATCGGGCGCTCCCCGCACGCGGGCGGCCGCTCCAACAGCCATCCGGCCGCTCGACTTCTCCCAGTCGTCAGAATCGTCGCCAGCCGGTTCGTTGGCAACGCTTTCGGAGGATTTGGCGACGCCTTGCAGGCGCCCGGGTCGCCCATACCAGCCGCGACTGGCGTAGACTGGAAGTTGGGTGCGGTGTGTCCCGTCCGGTGTTCAAGCAGGCGTGGAGGTGCGGCATGCAGGTCAGGTTGTCCTCGCGGTCCCTGTCGGGTGTCCTCGCGGTGCTCCTCCTCTCGCCGTTGGGGGGATTCCAGCCCCCCCGGCCGGCGAGCGCCAGCCCGGTGTTCGACGACGAGCACCTCACCCACACCTTCCTCCACGGCCTGGCAGCGCTGGCCTCCGCCGACACGATCCTCACCGGCGCTCGCGCCGAGGAGGAAGTGCTGGCGACGGTCGGCCGCGGCATCTCGCTCCCGCTCGCCTCGACCCCCTGCCACCTGGGCGAAGCGAAGCCCCTCTACGACGCGGTGGTGCCGGCGGTCGTGGCCGTCTCGAGCGTCTACAAGTGCGAGCGCTGCAGCGACTGGCACCTGGGGGGCTCGGGGAGCGGTTGGATCGTCTCCCCCGACGGCCTCGTCGTCACCAACCACCATGTCATCCAGCGTGACGCTGGCCACCGCATGGGGGTGATGACGGCCGACGGCGAGGTCTACGCGATCACCGCGGTGGTCGCGGCCGATCCGGTCGGCGATGCGGTCGTGGTGCGGATCGACACCCGCGGTCGCAAGCTCCCCTTCCTCGCGCTCGGGTCGTCGCCGGATTGCGGCACGGCGGTGAGTGTCGTCAGCCATCCGGTGGGGCGCTACTGGTGCCTCACCGAAGGGGTCGTGTCGCGGTTTCATCGCCAGCAGAAGGCGACGGGCGACGCGATCCCGGCCGTTGATGACAAGGCCACCGCTACCGCACAGGGCCGGGCCATGTCAGGGTTCAAGCCGGTGTGGATGAGCATCACCGCCGACTACACGATCGGCTCCAGTGGCGGCCCGGTGTTCAATCCCGCCGGCGAGGTGGTGGGGATGGTATCGCGGACGGTGACGAGCTCGCAGACGAAGCCGGACAATTCGAGCCGCCGCCGGCCGCTCGCCGGCGAGACGATCGTTTTCAAAGACTGCGTCTCCACCGAGACGCTCCACAAGCTCCTCTCCGGCCATCCCCAGGCCGCCCCGGCTGACAACACCGCCAAGCGGTAGTGGACCCCGCCGGGGCTACCCCCAGCCCACCACCGGCCTCGACCTACCAGCCAAGCCCCCGCCGCCGATCAGGCGCGGCGCGGGACGTCGATGTGGAAGTGGTGCTCGCCAAGCCGGAGGAGCTGCCGGTCGGTGATGTCGTCGATGTCGGCCCGGACATTGGCGACGATCTTCGCGGCCACGTCGCGGTGGTGCTTCTCGAGGAAGCTCTCGAACTGGTGGCTGAAGTTCGACTTCCCCTTGCCATGCCCCACGAGCAAGACGCCGCGGGCCGGGGCGAGGGCGTGGGCAAGAGCCTTGAAGTAGGCGGTCGTCTCCGGGCCATCGACGTCGAAGGCACCGCTGGGATTGCCGTGGCGGTGGAAGATGTTGTGGTTGACGTGCGACGGATCGGGGGCATGAATCGTCTCCGGGGCGCTGGCCGCGGTGTCGTCGACGCAATAGATCCGCGCGTGGCCGGCATCGACCGCCACGACCGCGAGCTTTCCGGTGATGTCGACCGGCGTTCCGCCGTTGCTCCCGACAGGGTGGACGGTCGTCGTCGGGGCATGGCGGTCGTGGGAGTCGCTCGTCATCGGAAATCCTCTGGGGTGTGCGTGCGGGGTGGAAACAGAGCGCTCCCCCGCCCCGGCAGGCTACCAGTGGCGGGGCCGGGGGGCCAGCGGTGGGAGGGATTCGGCCCCCTGGCGCTGCGTCGAACGGCGTCTAGGCAGTGGTTGGGTGCGGTCGGTAGATTCCCGCTTCCCGTCTCTTCCAAAGGAGTCGCTCCATGCCCCGCAGTCGCACGGCCCTGTTGCTTTCCCTTCTTCTCCTTCCCCTGCTCTCCCCTCCCCCGGCCGCCCGTGCCCAACCGGCCGATGCGATCTACTCCGGCGGGCCGATCCTCACGATGCGCGGCACAACGCCTGACTATGCCGAGGCGCTCGCCGTCAAGGATGGCACGATCCTCGCCGTCGGGCGAAAGCTCGACATGGCCCGGCACGCTGGCCCCACGACCCGGCAGGTCGATCTCGCCGGCCACACGCTCCTCCCGGGCTTCATCGACACCCACGGCCACATGGTCTATTTCGGCAAGAACCTCGTCGATGCCGACCTGTTCGGCTCGAAAGACATCCCCGAGCTTATCGCCCGGATGACGGCCCACGCTGACCAGGTGCCGGCGGGGGGATGGATCGTCGGCTTCGGCTACCAGGCGAAGTTGATGACCGAAAAGCGGACGCCGTCGCGCGAGGAGCTCGACCGGATCTCGACCGACATCCCGGTGATGATCGTCGACAGCTCCGGCCACGCCGGCGCCGGCAACTCCAAGCTCTTCGAGGTCGCCGGCATCGATGCCGATTCCCCCGATCCCGCCGGCGGCCTCTTCGCCCGCGGCCCCGACGGCAAGACCCTCCTCGGGCCGATGGAAGAGACGGCTCTGAACGCGGTGCGCAGCCAGCGGCCGCCGTTCACCGGGGCGCTGGCCGCCGCGGCGATCACCGGCGCCGCGAAGCGCTGGGCCAGCTACGGCCAGACAACTGCGATGGAGGCGGGGCTCGGCCTGGGGAGCGACGACATCGGCATCGTCCTCCATGCAATCGAAGAGCAGCTCCTTCCCATCGATCTCTACATCGCCGCGAAGGATTCGACCGTCGATGCCGCCCTGGCGGCGGCCTACCGGGTGGGGGAAGAGGTCCAGGCCGCCGACGGCACCGGCAGCGTGGCGACGCGGCTCCTTGCGGCCCGCCCCGATCTCGACCGGCGCTACGTCAACCGGGTCCGCCTGGGGGGGGTGAAGTTCTGGCTCGACGGCAGCCTCGACACTGCCTGGATGAACGAGCCCTACGCCACGAATCCGCCGGGGAAGACGGGAGAATACCGGGCCTATCGGCAGATCCCCGACGACGTCCTCGAGGCGGCCTTCGATCGCTTCTGGCCGACCGATTTCCAGATCCACATGCACATGAATGGCGACGCCGCGGCCGATCAGGCACTCGGGGCGATCGAGAAGGCGGTGGCCAAGCATGGCCTGCATGACCATCGCCCGGTGTTCGTCCACGCGTCGTTCTTGCGCGACGATCAGATCGCGAAGCTAAAAAAATATGGCGCCGTTCCCAGCTTCCTCACCTCCGGTCTCCTTCCCGGGGGCGACGCGGTGGTGCGGCTGTGGGGGGAGGATCGGGCCGGGCACTCGATGGCGGCGCGGACGATGCTCGAGGAGGGGATCCCCTTCACCTTCTCGCACGACGCACCGGTCAGCCCGGAGCCGTGGATTCTCGAGCTCGTGCGTTGCGGCGTGAATCGGAAGACGCCGTCGGGGCGGGTCATCGGCCCCGATCAGCGCATTCCCCCCTACGCCGCGCTCCGCGCCGTGACGGCGATGGCGGCGTATGAGATCAAGGAAGAAAAGACGAAGGGCACCCTCGAGCCGGGCAAGCTCGCGGACCTGGTAATCCTCGAAAAGAACCCTCTCGAGGTCCCCTCCGACACGATCGGCGACATCGCCGTTCTCGAGACGATCAAAGAGGGGAAGACGATCTGGCGCCGCGGCGAGAAATAAGCCGAGGACGGCGATGAACGCTTCGGCGTTCCTTCAAGCTTGCGGCCGCTGCCTGGCAGATCGATGATGCCTTTGTGAAATCATTTCGGAGATCCCATTCTCTCGAGTGAAAGCATGCCGACTCTTTCCATTGAAACGTCGATCGTCAGCTACCTTCAGAGCCGGCCAAGCGGCCAGGTCGTTGCTGCCGCCCGTCAACTTCTGACGCACACGTGGTGGACGACCGAGCGACACCAGTACGAGCTCGTGACCTCGCAATACGTGCTCGATGAGGCTGCGGACGGTGATGCCGCTGTTGCCCGTCGACGACTCGATTCACTCAACGGAATCCCGATCCTACCTCTCCATCAACCGATCCTGGAGATTGCGGAGGAAATCCTGCGGAGAGCAATCCTGCCGCGATCAGCAAGCGTCGATGCCCTATATCTGGATGGTTGCCCATCACCAGGAAGACTACCTCCTGACATGGAACTGCACGCATATCGCGAACGCACGAATCCTTCCCAAGGTGTTCGATGTCCTTGATCGTGCAGGGCTGACGAGGCCGATCATCTGCACACCGGAGGAGTTGTTAACTGATGACACAGAAACCGTCTGATCGCGACACGACCATCGAGGATATCCACCGAACTCGGCGACGGATCGCGGAAAAGTTTGGGCATGACCTCGCGGCCATCGTCGAGGACGCCAAGCAGCGGCAAGCCTTCTCGGGGCACGAGATCTGGAAACCACAACCGAGATCATCAACGGCTCCATCCAGTCCCTGACCGCGGGGGCAGTTCAGGTCCCCTCCGACACGATCGGCGACATCGCCGTTCTCGAGACAATTCAAAGAGGGGAAGCCGATCTGGCGCCGCGGCGAGCCCTGAAGCGGGCCCGCCGGAGCAGCGGCAGGCCGCATGGCACATGGCGGGCGGCTTACGACTCCACCGGAAAAAGACCGGGGGGAGCACGGTCAGCCCTGCTCCCCCCGGCGCTGAATGCTACGCAGAACGATCAGACGCTGGCCCGCCGCCGCCGCCGCTCAATCATCCCGAG
>Ga0209598_10000139_pt1 | contig 55725 bp, 46 predicted proteins | sample M_140807_EF_Meta_FD_187317 | JGI IMG/M metagenome (GOLD analysis project Ga0209598, IMG submission 187317) | Freshwater microbial communities from Lake Montjoie, Canada to study carbon cycling - M_140807_EF_MetaG (SPAdes) (version 2) | ecosystem: Environmental > Aquatic > Freshwater > Lake... | reverse complement strand
GATCGGGGCGGGCCTGATCGGGGCGAACCAGCCGGCAGTGAGAGAGACCAGGAAACCGGGACGGAACGAAAGGCTCAGCGGAGCCGTCGCTTCCCTCCGGTTATTCCGGTCGGTACTGCAGACGGAACAGATAATCGGCTTTTGACGGTTGTGCCTTGATGTTTATCGAAACGGTCAACAAACTTGCCATCGCTATCTTATCAATACGATCGTCTTGGTCAAGATTCATTCTTGTCTGTTTTTTTAGCCGTTTTTCGATTTTGGGGCCTCCCTTTCCCAGATGGGGAGAGGGGGAATCCTCCGCCGGTCCTGCCGATCCGGTGCGGGGTGGGTGGGGACGACGGGCGTGGGACGGCGTGGTGGGAAGGGCGCAGACGGCTTCAGCGCTGATCGCTCTGGGGCAGACGGGTTTTTTCGGTCCGTTCGATCTGGACGACAACCCCATCCTGGACGATCGCCAAGACCGAGCCGTACCGGAGGCCCCGGAGGGCGTCGTCGATCCGGTCGAGCGCTGGATGGCGGGGGGGGGAATCGTCTTTCGGCGAAAGCGAGGGGGGAAGACTGCTCATGGCTGGAAGCTCGTGACGGGGCTGGGAACAGGGGTCAGATGACATACTCCGGGTCGGGCAGGAAGACGCGGACATGCCGCGGCGTGATCGACACCGCTTCGCCCGGCTGGAGGCCGAGCTCGCGGGCCGCTGCCGAAGGGAGATCGACGTGGAGATCGCTCCCTCCCTCCTGCGGCTGGCAGGTGATGCGCGTGATCGGGCCGGTGCGCGTTTGGCGGAGCACCGTCGCTGCGAGGCTCGTGCCCTGAGGCGCTTCCGACGGACCGCCGGAAGGGGCGCGGGCGATGTCGAGCTCGTGGGGGCGGAGGTAGACGCGGGCCGTGCGGGCCTGGGCGTGGGGGTAGTCGGGATAGTCGATCGGCACGCCATGCCAGAAGGCCAGGCCGTTCTCCACCCGGCCGTGATAGACGTTCACATTGCCGAGGAAGTCCATCACGAAAGGCGTGGCCGGCTTGTCGAAGACCTCTTCGGGCGTGCCGCGCTGCTCGACGTGGCCCTCGTTCATCACGACGACGTCGTCGGCCAGTTCGAAGGCCTCCTCCTGATCGTGGGTCACGAACACGGTCGTCATGCCGATCTCGTCGTGGAGGCGGCGGAGCCACTGCCGCAGTTCGACGCGCACCTTCGCATCGAGGGCCCCGAACGGCTCGTCGAGGAGGAGGATCCGCGGGCGGATCGCCAGCGCCCGGGCGAGGGCCACTCGCTGGCGCTGGCCGCCGGAGAGCTGCGCGGGCTTCCGCGAACCGAGGTTGTCGAGGCGCACCAGATGGAGAAGTTCGTCGACCCGGGCCTTGACCTCGGCCTGCGGGGCTTTCCGCACCCGCATCCCGAAGGCGATGTTCTCGAACACGCTCATGTGGCGGAAGAGGGCATAGTGCTGGAACACGAAGCCCACTTCCCGCTGTCGGGCGTGGCGGTCGGTGATGTCGGTGCCATCCTCTTCGATCCGGCCGGCATCGGGCCACTCAAGCCCGGCGATGATCCGCAGGAGCGTCGTCTTGCCAGAGCCCGAGGGGCCGAGGAGCGCCAGGAGCGTCCCCTGGGGGACGTCGAGCGAGACGTTGTCGAGCGCCTTGAAGGTGCCGAACGATTTGGAGACCCCGTCGACGCGAATGCTCATGGTCCAAGACCTCCCGTGGTCGGGTCGGTATCGGCGCCGGGGGCCCGGGCCGCTTCGAGTTCCTGCGATTCCGTTTCCAGCTGTCGCTCGATGAACACCTTGGCGACGAGCGTCAGGAGGGCGAGGGCCGCCAGCACGCTCGCCACCGCCATCGAGGCCGGCGTGCGGTATTCCTGGAAGAGTTTTTCGACGCGCAGCGGCATCGTGTCGGTGGCACCGGCGATGTGGCCGCTGACGACGTAGACGGCGCCGAACTCCCCCATGGCGCGGGCGTTGGCGAGGACGACCCCGTGGAGCAGGGCCCAGCGGATGTTGGGGAGCGTCACACGCCAAAACACCTGCCAGCCGTTGGCCCCGAGGCTGACCGCCGCCATCTCCTCCTCCGGTCCGATCGCCTCCATCACCGGGATCAACTCGCGCACCACCAGCGGCAGGGTCACGAACGTCGTGGCGAGGACGAGCCCCGGCCAGGCGAAGATCACCTTCACCGCCAGCCAGGCGAGGGTCGGCCCCAACAGTCCCTGCCGACCGAAGATCAGCACCAGCGCCAATCCGGCGACCACCGGGGAGACGGAGAAGGGGACGTCGAACAGCGACACCAGGAGCGAGCGCCCCGGAAAGCGGAAGCGGGCGACGAGCCAGGCCGCCGCGACGCCGAAGATCGTGTTGATGAGCACCGCGATGGGGGCGACGGTGAGCGACAGCCAGATGGCATGGCGCGTGTCGGGGTCGTGGGCCAACGCCTCCCACCACGCCTGTGGGCCATTGGAGAAGGCATCAACGAAGACGCTCGCCAGCGGCGCGACGATGAGCAGGCCGACGGTCGCCACCGCACCCGTGATGAGGAGCAGGCCAAGGGGGCTGGTGGCGGTGGCGGCGTGGCGGGGTTTGGAGGTCATCGCAGGTCAGAGGTGTCACTGGGAGTTGCGGACGAGACGCTGCTGGAGGACGTTGACGACGACGAGCATCGACAGCGACATGCCGAGGAGGACGACGGCGATCGCGGTCGCCTCGGCGTAGGCGAACTCCTCGAGGCGGGAGACGATCAGCACCGGGGCGATTTCCGTCTTGAACGGCATGTTGCCGGAGATGAAGACGACCGAACCGTACTCCCCCAGCGCTCGAGCCAACGCCAGAGCGAAGCCGGTGACCACGGCGGGAAGGATGCCGGGGAGCACGACCCGGAAGAAGGTCTGGCTGCGGCTCGCCCCGAGCAGCCGGGCCGCTTCCTCGGTGTCTTTGTCGAGGCTCTCGATGACCGGTTGGACGACCCGGATCGCAAACGGCAGGCTGACGAACACGAGCACGAGCACGATCCCGAGGAGCGAATACGCCCCCTTGATCCCCACCGGCACCAGCCACTGGCCGAGCCACCCCTTCTCGACATACAGGGTCGAGTAGACGAGGCCCGCCACTGCGGTGGGGAGGGCCAGCGGCACGTCGACAAGGGCATCGAGGATCCGCCGCCCCGGGAACTCCAGACGGACGAGCACCCAGGCGACGAGGAGCCCGAGAAGCGAACTGATGACCGCCGCTGTCAGCGAAGAGCCGAGCGACACCGTGTAGGCTGCCCGGGCCCGTGGTGTCCACGCCGCCGCAAGGAATCCTGCCGGGCCGAGCGAGGCTGCGCGGAGAATCAGCACGGCCAGCGGAATGACGACGAGTCCGACGATCATCAGCGACGTGATCGCCGCGCTGATGCCAAAGCCGGGAAGGACGGTGCGGTGGCGGGCGCGGCGGATCGGGGGCGACGGTTGACGAAGGAGAACGAATCTCTCGGCCGGGGGGCCCTCGCGCCGGTTCGAGATCGACGGTGTGGGTGGTGTGTTCATGGGGAAATGACGATCGGTTCCGACAGGAGGGAGGGCGGGCGGCAGGCGGCCACCGGGCTCATTTCGCTCCCCCGGCCGGTTGATAGATCTTGTCGAACTCCCCCCCCTCGCCGAACAGGGTCTTCATCGCGTTGTCCCAGGAGCCGGCGACGAACGTGATGTCGAAGGTTTCAATCTCGGGAAAGCCCTCCGGTGGCCCCTTGGCATCGGCAACCCAGGGGCGGTAGTGGTGTTTGGCGACGATCGCCTTCCCCTCCGGCGAGTAGAGGAACCCGAGGTAGGCCTCGGCGGCGTGTCGCGTCGCCTTTCGGTCGACGTTCGTATCGACGACGGCCACCGGCGGATCGACGCGGATCGACCGCTTCGGGTAGACGATCTCGAGGGCCCCCTTCGATTCGTCGACTTCGAGATGGGCCTCGTTCTCGAACGTCAGGTGGACGTCGCCGATCTCCTTCTGCGAGAAGGTGGCGGTGGCCGCCCGGGCGCCGGTGTCGAGGACGGGCGTGCGCCGGTAGAGCCGTTCGACGTAGCCCCGCGCGTCGTCGGCCGAGCCCCCGGCGGCTAGGACCGAGCCCCAGGCGGCCAGGAAGCTGTATTTCCCGTTGCCCGACGTCTTCGGATTGGGAGTGATGATCTCGATGTCGTCCCGGTCAATGTCCGGCCAGTCGGAGATCCCCTTGGGATTGCCTTTGCGAACGACGAACACGACGACCGAGTGGTAAGGGATCGAGTCGTTGTCGAAGCGCTGCTGCCAGTCAGCCTTCACGAGCCCTGCCCGGGCGATCGCCTCGACATCGGGCCAGGTGGCGAGGGTCACGATGTCGGCATCTAGACCATCGACCACGGCCCGCGACTGGCTCCCCGAGGCGGCGTGCGACTGCTTGATGCTGACCTTGGTGCCGTGCTCAGCCTGGTAATGCTCGGCGAAGGCCGTATTGATGTCTTTGTAGAGCTCGCGCGTCGGATCGTAGGAGACGTTGAGGAGCTCGATGGCCGACGGCTTCGATCCACTCTCACCTGTCGGTTTGGCGCAGCCCGAGGTCAGCGCGGCGAGGATGATGACGGCCAGGGTCGTCAATCGGAGGCAGGGGCGGAGGGGGTGAGGCGCGGGCATCGGCAGGGAACCTCGAGGGGCAAACGGTGGGGCGGGACACGAGCGTGAGGAGTCTGAAGCCTGTAGTCTGACGTTCATCACCAAAATCGTCAACATCGTCAAGTATGATCAAGAAACGTGAGAAAGCCCGCCTGAAAAAGACTTCCAGGCGGGCTCTTTGGATTGGTCCCGGACGACGCAGACTACCCCCTCCGGCGGGCCGTTGGGCACGGTCCGGGGGTAGTGGTCCACGCTCCGGGAGTTTTTGCAAGTCGGTTCAGCAGACGCAGGTGCCGCAGCAGACCGGGACGCCGCCGAAACAGACGGTGCAGGCGCAGCCGGCTTGGCAGCAGGCGGCGAGGCACTCGCAGCAGCCCTGGGTCAGCTTGCAGCAATCCTTGTCGCCGGAGCGGCAGGTGATGCAGACCCCCTTGGCCGTCGCTTCGCAGGTGCAACTGCAGAAGCAGAGATTGCACTGGGCCACGCAGATCCCGTTTTTCGTGCAGGCGCAGCTGCACATCCCCTCCGCGAGGCTGCGGCAGAGGTTCTGGAGTGTCCCGCAGGAGGCCTGGTCGGGGCATTCGCAGTGGATCTTGAAGCCGTCGGCACACTTTTCAAACCGCAGCGTGCACCGGGGTACGGCACACCACGCCGGAGCCGGTCCGACGCCGTGTTGGGCTGGGCCTTGGGCTGCACCGTGGTGCAAGCCGGAGGCGGTACGGTCCGCCAGCCCAGAACCCATGGTCAATCCGTTCGCCATGGAAATCTCCTTTGTCTGGCCCCGGGAATCCGTCGGGGGTGCCGGCGGGCAGCGGAGCGGGTCGATCCCTCCGGACTGTCCGAAGAGGGAGGGACAGTAGTCGGTGAGACGCCCTGACGGCAACGGGGTTTTTGCCGGTCGCTACGCCCTTTTCCGGCCTGATCGGAGCGATTGTTCCGGCTGCGCCCGGGTCCCCGAGCCGCCGCACGGCTCGGGGCTCGGCCGGTTCGATACCTACCGGGGGGGAAGTGCCGCCGGGCGGACCACCCCCGGATCGACGTGGACACGAGGAACGGGACATGGGCGTCAACCGGATCGTCATGCAAAACGGCGTCGTCTGGTGGTTGCCGCCGCTGCGTGCCAGGGATGAGGCCGAGCGTGCCCCGCCCCGCCCCGCGCGTCGCCCGCGCCGGGACGGGTCGCGCCGCGACCCCACCCGGGCCCCGCGGGATGCGTCGTCTCCGCCCCCGACGGGATTCGTCCCCCTCTCGTCGCTCGGCATTCCCGGCCTCGACTCGATCCTCTTCACCCATGCCGATTTCTATCGCGAGGCCTACGATCGGGCAGTGCGTGATCGGCAGGAGGGTGAGGCCGGCCCGCCGCGGGCCGAGCCGGCCGGGGCCGATCCGATGCCCGGCTCCGACGAGGGCCCCGGCTCCGCGGGTGACGCACGGCGGCCGGAATGGTAGGGTTTGGCCGGACCGGGTGCGACCCCCGGCTGTTCTCCCTCCGCGGGGCCCTGTCCGATGATCGACAATCTGCTCGCCGGTAACGCCAAGTTCGTCGACACCGAGTTCGCTCCGAACGCCGATTACTACCACGCCTTGGCCGCGCAGCAGCGGCCCAAGGTGCTGTGGATCGGCTGTTCCGATTCGCGCGTCAGCGAACACCAGATGACCGACTCGAAGCCGGGGACGATGTTCGTCCACCGCAACGTCGCCAACATCGTCGCCTTCAACGACGTCAACATCTCGGCGATCCTCGAGTACGGCGTTGTCCACCTGAAGATCGAGGACATCATCGTCTGCGGGCACACCCGCTGCGGCGGCATCGCCGCCATCGAGGATGGTGTCCACGAGAACTACATCGCCGACTGGCTCTGCATCGCCACCGGCGCCAAAGAGGCCGCCGATCGGATCGCGCTCGAGCGCGGGCTCGACCGGGAGCAGAAACTCGCGGTCCTCACCGAGGAGAACGTCAAGCTCCAGATCAAGCACCTCCGCAATCTCGCGCTCATCAGGAACCTGCACACCAAGGGATCAGTGCCGCGGATCCATGGTTGGCTCTACCGCGTCGAGACCGGCACGGTCGATGTCCTCGTCGACGGCCGCGGGGAAACGCCCCGGTCGGGCTCCCCAGCCAAGGCCATGAAGGCCGTCGTGGGCCATGGCGCGAAGAAGCCGGCTGCGAAAAAGACGCGGAAGCGATGAAGGTCGGCAGGGTTCCCCGTCGGGGGTGGCGGGCAGCAGACCGGCATCGACGCAATCGCCCCTCCTTGTCTATCATGCCCCAGCGGCAGCGATGTGGCGTACCTTGCTCGGTGGCCCGCTGCCGACATCCGACGGGGAGGTGTGTCTATGGCCAACAGCGCGTCGTGGCGTTGGGTCGCAGGGATGGCCCTTGTGGTCGCCGCGGTGTCGGCCCGGCCGGCCCGGGGCGTCGTCATCGATCGGGTCAACGCCGGATCGGCGAACATGACCGCCCCGGCCGATGACCCGGGCTGGAACAACGTCGGGGCGATCTCGATCGGCGCCGGGGTCTATCTCGGCTACGGCTGGGTGCTGACGGCCAACCACATCGGCAGCGGGGCCGGCATCACCCTCGGTGGCGTGACCTACACCATGGCTCCCGGTACCGGCCACCAACTCACCAATGCCGGGGCATCCGGGCAGTCGACATTCACCGATCTCTACATGTTCCAGCTCCAGGGAGCCCTGCCGAACCTGCCGGCCGTCCGCATCGCCAGCAGTGCTCCGGCCAATGGCGACACCGTCACGATGATCGGTCGGGGGAGCATCCAAGAGGCCAACCGGACCTTCTGGAACGTCGACACATCGGCGGGTCCATTAGGTCCGTGGGTCTGGACGGAGACGATCCCAGCTTCCGCCAACTATGCAGGCTACAAGACCGTTGGTGGGGGGACGATGCGGTGGGGCACGAACGCCATCTTTGGCAGCGGTTGGTTCAACGTCGCCGGGGTCGACGTCCTCGGCCTGGGAACGACGTTTGATCGGGGCGTCTCGGACAACGAAGCCCAGGTCGTCGTCGGTGATTCGGGCGGCGCCGTGTTCGTGAAACAGGCCGGAGAGTGGAGCCTTGCCGGCATCATCATTGCCACGGACACGTGGGTGGATCAGCCGGGGGGGGCTTACACGGCGGTGTACGGCAACGCCTCCTTGTTTGCCGATCTCTCCTACTACCGGCCGCAGATCATGGCCCTGGCGGTGCCGGAGCCTGCCGCCATGACGCAGCTGCTCGCTGCCGGCGGGATCGGCGTCGGTGTCTGGTGGTTCCGGCGCCGGCGCGCGGGCTGACTCCCAGGGTGGGGGGGCGATGCGGCTTTTCCCCTCCGACCGCAAAGACGCGGAAGCGGTGAAGGTCGGCCGGGGTTCCCGTCGGAGGGCCCTGGGCAGAAGACCGTCATCGATTGAGTCTCCCCCCTTGTGTATGATTCTCGCCAGCGGCGATGTGGCGTGACACGCTCGATGGCCCGCTGCCGACATCCGGAGGGCAGGTATGTCTATGGCCAACAGCGCGTTGAGATGTTGGGTCGCTGGGATGGCCCTTGTGATCGCCGGGGTGTCGGCCCGGCCGGTCCGGGGTGTCGTCATCGATCGGGTCAACGCCGGATCGGCGAACATGACCGCGCCGGCCGATGACCCGGGTTGGAACAACGTCGGGGCGATCTGGATCGGCGCCGGGGTTTATCTCGGCTACGGCTGGGTGCTGACGGCCGACCACATCGGCAGCGGGGCCGGCATCACCCTCGGTGGCGTGACCTACACCATGGCTCCCGGTACCGGCCACCAGCTCACCAATGCCGGGGCATCCGGGAAGTCGACACTCACCGATCTCTACATGTTCCAGCTCGAGGGAGCCCTGCCGAACCTGCCGGCCATCCGCATTGCCAGCATTGCTCCGGCCAATGGCGACACCGTCACGATGATGGGTCGGGGTAGCCTCCAAGAGGCCAACCGGACCTTCTGGAACGTCGACACATCGGCGGGTTCGTCGGGTCCGTGGGTCTGGACGGAGACGACCGAAGCTTCCGCCAACTATGCAGGCTACAAGACCATCGGTGGGGGGACGATGCGGTGGGGCACGAACGTCATCGATGACAACGATTGGTTCCTCGACGGGTATGACTTCTTTGCCCTGGGAACGACGTTTGACCGGGGCGTCTCCAACAACGAAGCCCAGGTCGTCGTCGGTGATTCGGGCGGTGCCGTGTTCGTGAAACAAGCCGGAGAGTGGAGCCTTGCCGGCATCATCATCTCCCAGGGAGAGTTTCCGCAGCAGCCGGGGAGGAGTTACACGGCGGTGTACGGCGGCGGCTCCTACTTTGCCGATCTCTCCTATTACCGGCCGCAGATCATGGCCCTGGTGGTGCCGGAGCCTGCCGCCATGATGCAACTGCTCGCTGCCGGCGGGATCGGCGGCGGTGTCTGGTGGTTCCGGCGCCGGCGCGCGGGCTGACTCCGGGGTGGGGGGGCGATGCGGCTTTTCCCCTCCGACCGCTATCCCCTGTCGCTCCCCGCGGGGCACCGCTTCCCGGTCGAGAAGTACCGGGAGCTGCGGTTGCGACTGGATGCCGAGGCGGCGGCTGGCGCGGCGCTGGAGTTCATCGAGCCACACGCGGCCACCGACGAAGAGCTCCTCCGCGTCCACGAGCAGGGTTATGTCGGCCGGGTGATGGCCGGCACCCTGACGCCGGCCGAGGTCCGGCGGATCGGGTTTCCCTGGAGCGAAAGCCTCGTCGCCCGGTCGCTGCGGAGCACCGGCGCCGCGGTCGACGCGGCGGCGGCGGCGCTCGAGGATGGGATCGCCGCCAGCCTTGCCGGAGGCACCCATCATGCGGGGAGCGACTGGGGAGAGGGCTACTGCGTGTTCAACGACACAGCGGTGGCGGCGCGGGAGATGCAGGCCCGGGGGAACGTCGAGCGGGTGGCGATCCTCGATCTCGATGTCCACCAGGGGAACGGCACGGCCCAGATCTTCGCGGCCGATCCCTCGGTGTTCACCGTGTCGGTCCACGGCGCCCGCAATTTCCCGCTCCGGAAGGTTCCCGGCGACCTCGACCTCGGCCTCGAGGACGGTGCCGACGACGCCACCTACCTGGCGGCGGTGGACGCGGCGATCGACGGCGCCATGGGGGGGAGGGGGCCCGATCTGCTCCTCTACATCGCCGGGGCCGACCCCTATGCAGGGGATCGGCTCGGGAGGCTCGGCGTCAGCCGTGCCGGGCTGCTCGAACGCGACCGGCGGGTGCTCACCGCGGCGGAGTCGGCCGGAGTACCGGTGGGAATCGTCTGCGGGGGGGGCTACTGTGAAGACATCGGGGCGATCGTCGAGATCCATGCCGCGACGATGCTCCTGGCGGCCGCGATGCTGGCGGCCCGCCGGAGCTGACCGGTGCCGGATTCGGCCGATCCCAGAGACGGCCGCCGCGGCAGGCCCCGCCTCCGCCAGCCTCGTGCCCCAGGAGGTGGGGGTGAAATCGCCGGCCGCGGCTTGCCGGTCAGTCCATCAGACCGTAGGCTTGAGATCAGGGTTCAGGTCTGGGAGCGGGGGATTTCCTTCCATCGGCGACGTCTGCCCCACCGTTTTTCATCCCCATGTTGCGTGGCCGAAGGCATCGCAAGGGGGGGCGTGGGCGGTGGTGCAGTTCGGTTCGTTCGTTGTCCGATGACCAGTACTGCGCCTCATCTTCCGGCGAATTGTTTCATTCTTTTCTTCCAGCTGGAGAATCGTCATGGGTGCCCGAATCGAAACCGTTCCCGGGGTGGTCGCCGTTCGGCGCCCGGCCCGGGGGTTTACGTTGGTCGAGTTGCTGGTGGTGATCGCTATCATCGGCACGCTCGTCGGCCTCCTCCTCCCGGCGGTGCAGTCCGCCCGTGAGGCGTCGCGCCGGGTCAAATGCAGCAACCAACTCAAGCAGCTCGGACTCGCGGTGCAAAACCACCACGACACCCGGCAGTTTCTCCCTACCGGCGGCTGGTGGTGGGGAGCGTGGTCGTTCAACAACGGCATGCCCGCCACCGGCGTCAAGCAGTACGCCGGCTGGGGCTACCAGATCCTCCCCTATCTCGAGAACGAGGCCCTTTGGCTCGGCAACGGCGCCAAGGATGTCGACGGTAACGGCGCGATCGCCGATTGGGAGCGCTTCTACAAGGCCCGTGGCACGCCGGTGGCGCAGTATTTCTGCCCCAGCCGTCGTTCCTCCTCCGATGGCGTGAAGTCGTCGGGCGAATGGTATGGCGCTCCGTTCCCCGGCGGCCGGGCTCCCTACGCCCAGACCGACTACGCCGGCAACAGCCTCGACACGGGCGACAATTGGCTCGGTGGCGAGGGGGCCCCTTGGCACAACGAAGGGGACGGCCCGATCTTCCGGGTCGACGGCGATCAGCAAAACATCGACCTCCGCAAGGTGGCGACGTTTGCCAGCATCCGGGACGGCACGACGAACGTGATCCTCCTCGGTGAGAAGGCCCTCGACAACGACAACTGCAAGGGGAACATGTGCGGCGACGACAACGAGGGCTACACCGCCGGCTGGGATCACGACACGATGCGGCACACCGGCTTCGTGCCGCAGACCGACGGCGACCGCTCGGGGACCTGGCATGGCGACGGCCGCTTCGGCTCTGCCCATCCGACGGTCGTCAACGTCGTGCTCTGTGACGGCTCGGTGCGGGGCATCACCTACAACATCAACGAGACGATCTGGCGGCGGATGGGCCACCGCGACGACGGAAAGATGGTGGAATACTGATGACGATGTTCTCGACGACCGCGACGTTTTCGCGGCGGACAGCCCTTGTGCCACTCTGTCTGTTGCTCGCTGGCGCCACCGCCCTCACCGGCTGTGGTCGGACGAGCTACAAGACCGAGCCGGAGTTCAAGATCAGCGGGAAGATCCTCCGGGGGGGCAATCCGCTCCCCCTCGACCCGGTGATGGCTGCTGCCAAGGCCGCGAGCGTCAACATCAAGTTCGTTCGGACCGACGGCAGCGGTGGGGCTGACTTCTCCGAATCGGCCTTTGCCGACGAGTCAGGGGCCTTCACCATCAAGCTGCCGAAGGGGAAGTACCGGGTGTCGGTCGCTCACATGAACGGCCGGCAACCGGGCGACAATCTCCAGGGCAAGTTCGGTGACCGGAAGTCGAAGATCGAGAAGGAGATTTCCGGCGAGATGCCCGAGCTCGTCATCGAGCTCGACGACTACAAGTAACCGCCGCTGCCCGCGGCACGGTTCACGGAAACCAAGACGGCCCGGTCGGCAAGCGCCGACCGGGCCGTTCTCGTTTATTCCTCGTCCTCGGTCTCGTCTTCCTCGGAGGCGAACACGAAGGCCGCCCGTCGCGGGGCCGGCATCGGGGAATTGGGGCCGCGGACGCTCCGCCAGACGATCTCATTGAGAAGGAGATCGTCGGCGGCATCCTCAACGGAGAAATCCATGACGAGCGACGCTTCGGCGCCCCAGGCCGTCGCCACGTTGTGCTCGTCGAGCGCGACTTCCGCCGGACGGCAGCGGTAGGGCTCGAGGATCGGGGCCTTCGCGAAGCTGTCGACCATCGGCAGGGCCGCCGCGTCGAATTGCGACATCGGGTCGAGCCCGAGGATGAGCTCCATCGTGCGGAGCATCGAGCTGGTCGAGTAGAGGCTCGAATCGACCGCGCCATGCTTTGTCCACGGGCTGATCACGAAGGCGATCGTGCGGTGGGCATCGACGTGGTCGGGGCCGTTCTGGGCATCGTCCTCGACGACGAAGATCGCGGTTGTCGGCCAGAACTTCGACCGGCTCACCCCCTCGACGATCTGCCCGAAGGCGAGATCGTTCTCGGCCATGAAGGCCGTCGGCGTCAGCTTGCCGGGGCTCGTGCCGCTGGTGTGATCGTTGGGGAGGCGGACGATCTGGAGCCGCGGCATCGCCCCTTCCTGTTCAAACCGGGCGAGCTCGGCGAGAAAGCGATCGGCCCGCTTCAGGTCGGAGTAGTCCTGGTCGAAGCTCCGGTAGAGCGGATCGAAGCGCCCCTCGAGGGCCTTGACCTTTGGCGTGCAGGGATCTTCGGGCGTCTTGCCGTTGGCGACCCACTCGCCGTAGCTGCGGAAGCTCACCCCCGCGGCGATCGCCCGGTCCCACAGATAGCCGCCGGCGGGGCGGGCGGCAGCGTCGAAGCTCCCCTCGGCAGGATAGGGAAACTTCTTCCGGCGGTTGTGGCCGTAGGAGAGGGGCCATTGGCGCTCGACGAAGTCGGTGGCGTAGGCCCCCATGCTCCACTCGTGACCGTCGGCGCTGACCTCACTCTCGACGTAGAAGTTGTCGAGGAGAACGAACTGCCGGGCGAGGGCGTGATGGTTCGGCGTCACCCGTTCCGGGAACAGGCAGAGCGTCGGGTCGCCGTGCCCCTCCGGCATGTCGCCGAGGACCTGATCGTAGGTCCGGTTCTCCTTGACGATGTAGATCACGTGCTCAATCGGGCTGGTGGCGCCGGGGAGGAGCGGGATCGGATGACCGTTGAGCTCGTCCGCCGAAAACAGGCCGTCGGCGGCAGGAGGCTGGCAGGCGAAGGCCCGTTCCGTCCAGATCGCCAGCTGCGCCGTCAGCGCCTCGCCCTCCTCGGGGAGCTCGATGAACGACATTGTCCCGTCGAACAGGCCGCCGATGTAGTCGGGGGTGGGGGCGTCGGGATTGAATCCCGGCCGGGGGCCGTTGCGGTTGGAGTCGGAGATCATCCCCTTGCCGTTGGCGACGAGGAGCCGGCGGCCGTCGGCGGTGAGGCGGATGCAGGTCGGATACCAGCCGACGGGGATGAAGCCGAGGCTGCGGGCGGCCCCCGGAGTCTCGACCTCCCACACCGTCACGGCATTGATGTTGGCGTTGGAGACGAAGAGCCGCTCGCCGTCGGCGGAGATTGCCAGCGAGTTCGGCGTGTTGCCAGGGGGGGCGTCGGGGGTGAGCGTGGCGACGAGGGTCTCACTCACTTTCCCCGCGTTGAGGTCGATCACCGACACGCTATTGCGGTTGGCATTGGCGACGAAGAGCCGCTTCCCGTCGGGCGACATCACCATCTCGTTGGGGTGTTCCTCGACCTCGATCCGGCCGACGACGCGCCATTGCGTGGTGTCGATCACCGCCACGGCCGCCTGCGCCCAGAGGGAGACATAGAGCCGCTCCCGCGCTTCGTCGAGGAGGCAGGTCCAGGGGTGGGGAGCATCGGCGACGACCCGTTCGAGGAGCACGTCGGCGCGCTTCGTGATCGACGGGTCGTCGGTCGTCGGCGCGGGCACCGGCGCTGGCAGCGGGGCCTCGGCGCCGAGGAGGAGCTCATCGATGACCGGAACTCCATCGGCCGCGGCCAGTCGCACGCGCGAGACCGAATGCCCCCACAGATTGGCGGCGTAGAGGGTGGTGGCGGTCGAGTTGACGGCGATCCCAGCGGGGATGCCGCGCAGTTTCTCATCGCGGAGCGGCACCGCTTCGAGGGGCACAAGCGCCCCCGACTCGAACCGGAAGGGGAGGATTGTTTCGGCCGCGCCGCCCGACGCCCAGAGCCGATTCCCCGTGCCGTCGAAGGCGAGCCCCTGGAAGGCCTCCTCGACGCGGGTCCGTGACAGCACCCTCCGCGTCTCCAGATCGATCACGGCCAGCTCGTGGGGACCGAAGCCGCAGTGGAGGACGACGGCGTGGCGGCCATCGGGATGGATCGCCACGTTGACCGGGAAATCCCCCACCTCGACCTGCTTGCCCGCCGGTCGCAGCGACCATTGGTTGGGGAGGACGACCGAGCCATCGGGCTGTGGCCCGGGGGTGCGTCGGATCGGTTCCTCGGCCAACGCCCGGAAAACGAACGCCGGGGCCAGGAGTGTGGCTGCGACGAGGAGGGGGAGAACGCGGGGGACGGAGACCGTCGGCAGTCGCATGGTAAACCTCGCGCGGGTGGATAGGGAGCCGACGTTGTACCCCCTCCACCCGGCCGCGGCGACCGTTCCACGCTCAATTCTCATCAAACGATCCCCACCGGTCCCTGCCGGCCGGCGCGGTGATCGTCAGCGGGCGTTGGCGGCGCCGTCATCGACGAGGCTCCGCCCCTCACCGGAGAGCGGCTCGAGCGTGGCCCGGAGGATTCGGTAGCGGCAGTCGTAGGCGCCGAGGAACAGGGCTTCCTGCCGCGGCGTCTGCCAGTAATCGGAGAGCGACAGCCGCTCCGGCTTTCCCTGCCAATCGATCCACGGCCGTCCATCGACGGTCACCGTCACTCCACTGGTCTCGACGGTGGCGACGATCTCCGCCGGAAGGTTTTTCCGGAAGACATCCCCCTCGATCCGTGTCGGGTTGTCGGCGACGTTGCGGCCGTCGACGTTCTCCAGGGCGCTGACGCGCCCGCCGGCAGCACCGAAACCGAGCAGGGCGAGGAAGCGGTGTTCCCCCGATCGCAGGCCGATCGTCAGCCCGTTGGGCTCGTCGAGTGGTTCGACGATGAGGGTCAGTCGGTAGGCCTCCGGCGGCGCGTAGGGCAGCTCGATCCGCGCCCCGAGGGCCTTCGGAGCGCGGAGCTCGCGGCGGCCGTCGACCTCGTGGTCGGTCCACTCCCCCGCCACGCCATCGCGGCGCGGATCGACCAGCGCCAGGAGATCGACGGTGGTGGTCGCCGCGCCGCGCGCGGTTGCCGGGAGCCGATCGCTAGGATCGACGTCGACTGGGAGAGGGGGAGCATCGGGGGCGATTCGAACCTGGAAGTAGCCCCAGGCGGTGGCGGCGGAAGGCCCATCGACAGCCGCGAGTTTTGCGTCGTCGCCAGCTTCCGTGTCGATCTTCGGCGACGGCCCGGTGACGCGCCAGCCGACGCCGCAGGGGCGGTCAAAGCGCCCCAGGGAGACCAGTCCCTTGTGGAGCGCCTCGGCCTCGAGCGGCACGCTCGTCCACGGGCCGCGGAGGCTCGTCTGCACCTCCACGCGCAGTCCCGGAGGGATGAGCTCCAGGGGGAAAAGTCGCAGAGCCACCGGCTGGCCCGGCCGAGGCACTGCCGGCTCGGGGGTGGCGGTGAAGGTGTCGAAGACCGGATCGGCCCGCGGTGCGTTCGCGGCGGCTTCGTCGGCAAGTCCCAATTTCTTCTTCTGCCCGGCCTCGACCCACGATTGGGCCAGGGCGCTGCGGTACTGCCCCTCGCTCATCACCGAGCCATCGGCGGGCTCGGGATGGGGGAGGCCGATGGCATGGCCGATCCCCTCGTGATAGACGACGCAGTCGCTCCCCCGGCAGGGCACGCGCCAGCCGTCGCCGCTGACGAGCCCCCAGCCACGCCCCCGATCGGCGAGGTAGACCGCGCGTGAGCCCCCGGCGGAAGCGCCCGGGACGTGTAGCCCTCCTTCGGCGAGGGCGCCGTCGAACTTCCAGCCATTCCCGTCGGGCGACTGGCGGGAGAAGTCATCGAGCGGCCGCCAGTTGATGTCGCTCAAGACGAGGAGAACGGGGAAGGCACCGTCCGCATCACGCCCGACGTCGAGTGTCCGGTCGACCTCGGTGAGGGTCCGGAAGAATGTCGCGTCGCCGTCGCCAGCGCGGAGCGCGGCGGTCGATACGGCGGAGCGGAAGGGCTCCGGGTGGATCGTGGTCACGAGCCGCGATCGGCCCGCGAGCTCGCGGTGGTGGAAGCGGCGCACGCGCTGGCAGAGCCACTCGACGCGCTCCCGCCAGTCAGGAAGCGGTTGCCGGTCGGAGGGAACGAAGTAGACGACCGTGGCACGGATCGTGTCGATCGAGTGGCGGCCATCCCAGGTGGTGAGGCCGGGTGTCTCCTCTCCACCGGCGAGCCGGCCATGGGAAATGGCCACGAGCAAGAGTGAGACGACGGCGATTCTGGCCACGGGGTGGCAGGAGCGTCGACCGGTGGTGGGCATGGCGTTGATCTCTCGTTGACAGGAAGCTCTCGCTGCGCGCGAAGCAGAAGAAAAGTATAGCGCCGCGGCCGGGGAATCGGTCCGCGCGGGACGGCGTGGCGTCAGCCACCGCGGAAGCTCGCCTCGACGTGTTCCCGCTCCCGGTCGATCTGCTCGGGGCTCGCGCCGAGGCTCTCGAAAATCCGCACGGTGAGCGCCAGGGCCATCGCGAGCACCGCGAGCGTGAACAGCTCGCGCGAGCCGGTGTCGGAGACCGTTCCCAGGATCCAGGGGATGACCTTGCCGCCATCCCGCTGGCCAGGTTGGCATCGGCCTCGAAGCCGGGGGTGTGCGGCCCGGGGCGGGAATCGACCGCGCCAACAAAACCGCGCCCCGGCCCCCGGCAATCCCGCCCGGTCTTTTCCCCCCGGCGGCTGCGGCGCGGGTCGGCGGGATGACTCGTGATATAGAAAAAAACGTTTATATGAATCGCGAGGAACTGATTGGTGAATGCGAGATGGCAGGCTACGAATGAATCACGGCGCGCTGGGGAGGCCGTGGCCGGCCATCGTCGGGGGACAGGAAACTGACTCCACCGATGCGCCGGCCACCGGCGGCGTCATTCCGGTCCGTGGTGGCCCGGAGGTTCGGTGGCAGAGGGGGATGTGTCGCCCGGCTCCCCCGGTATCCCGCAGAGGAGGGTGAGACGATGACAACGGCCCGGAGAGCCTTTACGCTCGTTGAACTACTCGTGGTGATCGCGATCATCGGAACGCTCGTCGGCCTGCTCCTGCCGGCGGTCCAGTCGGCACGGGAGTCGGCGCGCCGCAGCCGATGCGGCAACAACCTCAAGCAGATCGGCTTGGCGCTGCTCAATCATGCGTCGGCCAAGGACGATGTCCTGCCCTTCAACAAAGACCAGGCGATCTGCGGACAGACCGGTGCGAACACGGGGCGCGGACAATTCAACCTCTCCAACGACGGCGCCTGGTCGTGGGTGGTGATGGCGATGCCGTATCTGGAGGAGCAGGCGCTCTACAATCAGTTCAATTTCGCGCTCAACAGCTACGACACGAGCACGAGCCCGGTCAACAACGCGTCACTCGCAGCCAGGCCGCTGAAAAATCTCCTCTGCCCGTCGAACACGGCCATGGAGCCGGTCCGCACCGGCCAGGCAGCGAGTTACTTCAATTGGAACAGCTACAGGTTCGGTGCGGCCGACTACACCGGCAGCCTGGGGCACGTGTGGGCCGGCTGGCACGACTGCGGGGCGATCCCCACCTTCACCGACCCGGAAGGGAAGGGGCGTTTCAACAAGGGGGGAGGGGGCACACCTTGGGTGAACGGGGAGTGCATGAACGAACAGGCCAACTACAACGGCGTTTTCAAGCAGGTCGGGCCGCGGAAGCTCTCCGACATCGTCGATGGCACGTCGAGGACGGTCGCCGTGTTCGAGAACATGCATTGGCGCGGTGGCAACGGCGCGTCGTTTGACTACAACTCCCTGCCCGATGCGGCGTGGGTCAATCCCAACGCGGTGGTCGACAGTCTCCTCAAGCCGCTCAACAACACCAATCCCGCCTGGCAGCAGGGGGCGGGTGACCAGCGCTGCCGGGGATGGAGCAGCAACCATCCCAACGGCGGCCATGCGCTCCGTGCCGACGGCAGTGTCGGCTATTTCAACGAGAACATGGATCACTGGATCCGCTACTGCATCTCGACGGCCCGTGGCCGCGAGTCGCAAAACGAATGACGAGCGTCAGCGTCACTCGTCGATGGGCACCTGCCGGACCGTCATTTCCCGGAGCAGCCCCCGGTTTTCCGGCCCGAGCGACGTGTCGGCGGCACGCAGATCACTCTCGGCCCGCCAGAACTCCTGGCGGGCCGAGATCTCGAAGATCTCGGCATCGAACTTCGCCTGTTCACGGAGCGTGACGCGGAGGACGTCGCTGCGACCGAGCCGCAGTTGTTCTCGCTCGGCGCCGGCCACGAGGCGGGCGAGATCGAGTCGGGTGCGGGCCTGCTTGTGGAATTCGTACGCCCGCTCGAGCAGGGAGAAGGCGTCCTGGACCTCGGCCCGCACCTGGTCCTCGGCGAAGCTCAATTGCCGGTCGACCTGCATGAGCTGCGAATCGGCCGTCTGCAATCGGCCCCGGGCATCGCGACGCTGGGCCGGCAGTTGAAAGATCAGCGACGCCTGCAACACCTGCCGGTCGAGGCCGTCGGGACCGGAAAAGGCGCTTTTGCCGAAGCCGGCATCCTGGTTTCCGGTGAGTTGGCCATCGAGATTGGGGAGTGTTTGGTTGGCGGCGAGCCGCCGTTCGACGAGGAGCTTTTCCCGCTGCAGGGAAAGCCTCCGGAACTCGGGCCGTGAGCCGAGCGCTCGGGCAAGCGACTCCTGGTAGAGGAGGACGCCGGGCTGCACCGGCTCCGGCACCGGTCGCATCCGGCTGCGGCGGGCGAGGAGCGGGCGCCCGGAGGCGTCACGATGGTAGAGGGAGAGATCGATGGAGGCCTGCTGCATCGCCCGGTCGGCCTGAACGATGAGACCGTTGCGGAGGGCGATGTTCTGCTGGTTGTCGATCCGTTCGATGTTCGCCGTCGCGCCCCGCGCTACCTTCTGCTCCAGTTCGCCGTCGCGGCGGACGGCGAGGTCGAGCAATCGTTCACCGGCCCCGTATCGTTCCCCGCTCCCCTGCCATGCCCAGTAGGCCCGGGCAGCCGCCCGCATCCAGTCGAGGCGGCCGCGCTCGATGACCGGCTCGGCCAGCGCGACGTCGAGCTCGGCCTGGGCGCGGGCCGCGCGGGGACGGTCGATGTCGCGGTTCTTGGCGAACGGGACGGTGAGGCCACCCCGCCATTCACCGGCATTGGCCGTCTTCTGGGAGAGATTGTAGGTGGGGAAATCGCCATACCCGGTACGGAATCCCCCGAAGGCGCTGATCCCTCCGGTCATGAATTGCTGCGAGAGGCCGAAATCGGATCGGTAATTCTCGTAGGTTCCAGGGGCGAGCGCGTTGCCAGCCATGTTGACGTTGGTGTCGAAGGCCCCCATCGCGCTGGTCAGCTTGCCCGAGGCGATCCCCCGCTCCCGTTCCACCGCCTGAAGGAGCGGATAATGGATGAGGACGCTCTGGAGGACCTCCCGGAGCGTGAGCGGTTCGTCGCGATTGTCGAAGGAGAGGTCTGGCAGCTCGAGGGCCGCGGAGGGCTGTGGGGGGGCGATGGTGGCGGCCGCGATGGCCGCCGGCGGGGGAGGCGGGAGTGCCTCGATGCCTGGCTGCCCGGCAGCGGCAGGGGGTACCGCGATCGTGGCGGGCCGAGAGCGGAGCTCGTCCCGCGCGGGCGTGGTGGTGCCACGACGGTCGTCGCCGGCCGATCGGGGATCGGAGGCCTCCGCCGTGTCGACGAGGTCGAGGAACGATTGCGTGATCACCGTCGGCGGCAGGTCACCCCGATCGGGGGCGAGGGGGGTCGGCCGGCCGGCGGGGACGAACCGCCCCGGTTCCGTCGCTGCGCTCGAGGCGGCAATGAGGAAAGCGAGGGACGCGGCGGTGAGGATCGGCGTGAAGCTCGACACGCCCGCTTTCGGAATCATCCGACCTTCACCTTCGGTGGCTTGCTCTCTTTCCCCTCCGGGTTCTTGGAGGGGGGAGCGAGAACCGGCGGGAAGCCGTTGAGTCGCCGCCAGATCTCGTACCCGAGCGGCACCCGGTTGAGGAATACCCAGCCGATCGCCTGGTTGCCCTGGCGGAGCATCTGCTGATCGGGCCAGGTGTCGCCGGCGAGTTGGGCATCGGGCTCCACGAGGATTCGGAACTTCCCGGTGCTCCCACTGGCCGAATCGATCTGTCGAATCTTGCCGCCGAACGTGCCGACAGCGAGCTCCGGCCAGCCGGAGAACTGCACGGCCGGCCAGCCCTCGAACTGGAGTCGGACATGCGGGAAAGAGCCCGTCTGTTCCGCGTAGGCGAGGACCAGCGGCGCGTCGTTGCCGTCGATGAGGAGCTCTACGACCCGGTCGTTGGTGAGGGGGACGATCGTGCACAGCTCATCCCCTTCCTTGACGAACTGGCCGCCGCGGCTGACGTTGGAGGCCACCCTGTAGACGGTGCCGTCACATGGAGCGAGCACGATGCGGTCTTTAAAACGCTCGATGCGGGTGTCGATTTCCTGGAGATCGCGCTGGATCGTGAACAGGTTTTGTTCGCTCTTGCGGAGGTTGCCGCGGGCGACGGCGATCGCCGACAGTCCGGCCGCATCGGCCTGGACGAGGAGGGATTCCTGGGTGAGGAGGAACGCCTCGGCCCGCTCGATCTCCGCGTTGGCTTTCTCGGTGTCGGTGGCTGCCCGATCGGACCGCATCCGGGCTTCGTCACGGGAGATCCGACTCTCCAGCCCGCCGAACTGCGGGTTGGTGAACAGATCCTCGAACATCTGGAAGCGGTTGCGTTCGTACTCCTCGGCGAAGGTGGCGTTGGCCTCCACGTGTTGGGCGACCTCGATCGACTTCCGGGCGGCATCCCGGTTGGCTGTGGCGGCACGGATCGCCGCATCGCGAGCGGCCACCTGCGCTTCCGCAGCCGCCCGTTGCTCCTCCACCTCGCGCTCGGCGGCCGTGAGCCGGTCGGCAAGAAAGCTCCGCTGCTCCTCCAGTCTTGCCGCAAGCTGGTGATCGTTATCTTCGATATCGACCACCGGATCGTTTTTCTTGACCAGGCTTCCCTCGACGACGTGCCACTTGCTGATCTGCCCGGAGACCATCGCCTCGATGACCTGCATCCGATCGACCGGTGCAAAAGCCATGATGTCTCCCCGCCCCTGGACGGTCTGCTGCCAGGGAACGAAGGCGAGGAGGAATGGGGAAGCGAGGAAAATCACGATCGCTAGCGTGGCGAAGCGACGGACGCTCCGTGGCGTGGCCACGCTGGCGGGAAGGGGAGGCGCGGTGGGGGCGAGGCGGGATCCCATGATCACGATGCCTCCAGGGTCGAGTCGCATCGCCGGCGGACGTCGTCACGGGTACTGGCGACGACGAGGGTCCAGGGAGACGACGGGCCGAAAAGCGAGTCGGTCAGCGCGGCGTCCCCTTCGAGATCGAACCCATCGAGGAGGCGGTCGATGAGGAGGAGCCGGGGATGGCCGGCGATCGCCCGGGCGAGGGTGAGCCGGGCTGCCTCGATGGGATCGAGGGGGAAGCCATCGGCAGCCAAGGGTGTCGCCATACCGAGGGGCAGACGGGCGATCCGGGAACCGAGCCCCACCGTCTCGAGCGCCGCGCGGAGATCGGCGGCCGAAATCGCCGTCCTACCAGTGCGGAGATTCTCGGCCACGGTGCCGGCGAACGTCTCGGGGGCGCCGACGAGGGCCACCTGCTCGCGGGCGGCGGGCCTGTCGAGCGATCGCCCGTCGATGCCGTCGAGTTCGAACGTTCCCGCAGGGGGGGAGCGGAGGAGCGCCAGGGCCTCCAGCCAAGCCGTGCTGCCGGCGTTGGCGTTCATGGCCGCGTGGCCTCCGGCAGCCAACTCGACGCGCCGATGTGGCTCCTCGCCATTTCCGGCATCGATGGCCACCGTCATCGGGCCGAGGCTATCGGGGAGTTGTTCCCCGCCGTCGACCTCGGCTGGGAGTTGTTCGACGATCGCCAGCTTCGCGAGGCCGGCGTGGAGGTCGTAGAACACCTCGACATATTTCCCGATCTTTGACACCGCCGAGAGCACCAAGGTAACGATCAATTCCCCGGCCACGAGCTGGCCGAGGTTGAGCTGCCGTTGGATCACCAGCCATCCGCCCAGGCCGAGGAGGGCCGTGCTTGCCACGGCTTCGATCGCCAGGGCGAAGACGACCTGCCGCCAAACCACCGAGAAGTGGCGCCGTCGCGCCGTCAGGTAGGCGTCGATCCGCTCTTCGGCCCGATCTTCCGAGAACGTCAGGCCGCTCTGGCCGCGGAGCGAGCGGGGGCAGCGGGACAGATCCTCGAGCCAGGCCGCAAACTCGTACTTCGCCGCGCTCTCGGCGATGCTCGTGCGGACGCCGCTGGTGCCGAGTACGAGGAGCAGGAACGCCAGCAGGAACACCATGACGACGGCAAACACGAGCAGGTAAGGGTGATAGAACGCCAGCACGGCGAGCCCGACGATCGTCGTCATGGCGATCTGGACGCCGTCGACAAGCAACGTCGCCACGCACTTCTGGACCGAGGCCACCTCGAAGAAGCGATTGACGATGTCGGTCGGGTTGTTGCGCGCCAGCGTGTCGGCGTCGCAGCGGAGGAAGGCCGTCACGAAGGCCCGGGCGGTGCGGACGAAGACCCGGCGCTGGACATACTCGGCCACGGCCGATTGCATCGCCCGGAGGCAGGCTGCAAACGCCAGGAATCCGAGGGTCACCAGGGAGAGGACGATCACCGGCCAGAGCAGCACCCCGAAGGCCACGGTGTTGACGAGGGCTTCGATCGCGGCCGGCGTGACCACCGACAACAGCCCCACGCCGAGGGCGAAGGCGAGGATCGTGGCCACGTCCCGACGCTCGCTGGCCAGCAGTTTGCCGAGCTGCCGCCAGGTGGCGACGGAACTGTGGCTGTGGTGGGGATTCGCCGACGACATGGGGGGCTCGGGAGGGTCGGGAAGGCCAGGTTTTTGGGGCAGGAAAGCAGCTCCGGACTCCCTATCATCGTCCAGACAAGGCCCCCTCGCTACATTGGTTCATTCGATGGATACTATACAGGTCATCGAAAATACCAAGTTCGGAGGCCCGCCGTGCGCTGGTTGAACTACCACCATCTGCTCTATTTCTGGACGGTGGCCCGCGAGGGGAGCGTCACAAAGGCCTGCCGGGCTCTCCATCTCACGCAGCCGACCATCAGTGCCCAGCTGAAGGCGCTGGAGAAATCGGTGAAGACACCGCTGTTCGAGCGGCGGGGAAGGGCGATGACGCTCACCGAGGCGGGCAAGACCGTCTACCGATATGCCGACGAGATCTTCTCGCTCGGGCGGGAGCTCGAGGATGTTGTCCGCGGCCGACCGGCCGGCGGGGCGATTCGCCTTGTCGTGGGCGTTGCCGACACCCTTCCCAAGCTCGTGGTCCATCGTCTGCTCCGCCCCGCCTTTCATGTCGAGGGGGATGTGCGGGTGACCTGCATCGACGGGCCTCCGGACCGGCTCCTGACGCAGTTGTCGCTCCACGAGATCGACCTCGTGTTGAGCGACAGCCCCGTCAATCCGCAGCTCGGCCTCCGCGCCTTCAATCACCTCCTCGGCGAGAGCGGGGTGACCTTCTTCGGAACTGCCGAGCTGATGAAGCTCCACCGCCGCGGTTTTCCCCAGTCGCTCGACGGCGCCCCGTTCCTCATGCCGATGGGCAACAGCGTGCTCGGCCGGTCGCTCGAGCAATGGTTTGACGACCACGGCATCCGGCCGAGGATCCGAGGGGAGTTCGCCGACAGCGCGCTGCTCAAGGTATTCGGGGCGGAGGGGGAGGGGGTGTTTGCCGCACCGTCCGTCGTCGAGGAGGAGGTGAGGCGGGCCTACCGGGTCGGGGTCATCGGCCGCGCCGAGAAGCTCCGCGAACGCTTCTACGCGATCTCGGTCGAGAAGCGCATGCAGCATCCGGCCGTGGTGGCGATTTCGAGATCGGCCCGTCAGGTGCTCCAGCCTTCGTGACGGGAGTTGGCTTGGGCTACGGCTCCGAAAGTCGCACGAGCGCGAGCGACTCCGCATTGAAGCTGACGTGACCGGCACTGGCCCGCAGCTCTGCGACGAGCTCCACCGTCGCCGCGGCCTCGAGCGCGAACTCATACCCCAGCGGCGTCCATTCCCCCGCGCGATCGACAGCTTGGCGACGTTTGCCACCGGATATCCGCAGTCCCGCCCCGCTGCCGGTGTCGTCCGCCGTCCCCTCGATCGCTGTCCCGAGCGCGAGCCCTTCGAAGCGGTAGCGCCCCGCCGGCAACGGCACCGCCACGCGCCACGACGCGATCGAGGGGGTCTCGCCTGCGACGGCGATCCGCAACACTCTCCGGCCATCGTCCCCTTCGGTCTCGTCGTGCGTGGCTTCGCCGGCGTCGGTCCGGGGGGTCCATCCGGCGAGCCCAGCGCGGCGGGCGCCGTCGAACTGAATCGGTTCCGGTTCGGGGGCCTCGGCCTGCTCGCGGAGGTGCGCTTCGCGGGCGACGATTCGGTCGCGGAGCTCGCCCACAGCCCCTTCCCAAGCCTCGAGCGCTTCCCCGCCCGTCTCCGCCACGGCGGGGCGGAGACGCTCGGCGACGGAATCGAGACGCGGCAGGATCGCCCCCTCCGCGGCGAACAGCGGGAGGAGCTCCCGGAGGCGATCGCGGAACGCCCCCCGCCACTGCGGCACCCCCATCACGGCTCCGGCGACGATCGTGGGGGGCCTGTCGAGGATCGGGGCGCCGGGATCGCCGAAGATCTGATCCATGCCGTGAGGGAGGAAGCGGATCCGGCTGCCGTCGGCGGGATCGACGTAGATGCGGTAGTTATTGTGTCCGATCGTGGAGCCGTCCCAGTGGCCGGCCATCAGTTCGAGGGCCATGAAGGTCACGAACGCGTCGACGTCGAGCCGCTCGCTGATCGCCGCCTGCCGTTGGGCCGGATCGGCCACGCGGCAGGCCGCGACGAGCGCCTTCAGATCGGCTCCGGGAACGCCGTTCTTCCCCTCGTCGCGCTCGACGAGCTCGTCGAGATCGACCCCCGTGCCGCCGTCGTAGAGATTGCCGCTGGAGTCGTCGAAGTGGCGCTCGAGGAAGTCACGGTCGATCGCCTCCTTGAAGACATAGAGCCCGAGATCGCGGTCGTCGAGGAGGACGCGGGCGTGGGTCACGCGCGCGGCGGGGACGCCGGCCTCGAGAAACAGATGCCAGCCGAGCCATTCGGCCAGGAACGACGGATCCTGGACGGCATTATTGAGGTGGAATTTGTCGAGGCCGTGAAAGCGGGCGCCGGGGCGGAAGCGGTCGAGGTTGACGGTAAATCCCGGCTTGTCGTCGAGCCCCTGGAAGCTCCCCGCCGCGCCCTTGAGCTTGATGGCGACATCCTCGAAGACGGCGTCGGCATCGATCGTGAGCGTGCAGGGGACATAGCTCCGCGGATCGTCACGGAGCCGATCGGCGGCCCCCTCGGCGAGACGGATCTCGATGCGGGAAATGTGATCGCCTGCAAAAAACGTATCGGCGTCGGCGCCGCGCGTCACGGATGCCGAGGCGGCCAGTGCGAGCCACACCACGGCAGCGGGAAAGAGGTGTCGGAGCAGGGGGATGGGAGCGTGCATGGCGGATCTCCGCGGCGGTGGGGCGGGGCCGCTGGCAACGGTTTGGCGAATCGACCCCCCGGTAGGATAATCGCGGCTCGCGGGGGGCGGATGGGGAAGGAAAGGAGGACGTGATGGATGGTTGTGGAAAGTCCTCCCGGCCGGGGAGGCGTCGGACGGGACGGCGCGGCTCGGTCACAGGCCGCCTGCTCGCGGTTGCGGCGGTCCTCGTTGCCGCCGTGATCCTCCTTCTTCCCGTTTCGCGGGGAGGCGCGAGGGAAGCGGCGCGACGGTCACAGTGCGCCAACAATCTCAAATCGATCGGCAGGGCGATCGACGCCTATTCCCGCGAGCATGGCTCTCTCCCGCCGCCGTTCTCCGTCGATGCCGACGGGCATCCGCTCCACAGTTGGCGCGTCCTCCTTCTTCCGTACCTCGACGACGGGGCGGCGGCAGGGGCGATCGATGTGGAGAAACGGTGGGACGATCCAGCCAACGCCACGGCGGGCTTGGCGACGGCCGAGCCCTACCGCTGCCCGTCGCTGCGGGCTCCCGCGGGCACGACCACGTACCAGCTCGTCGTTTCCCCGGAAGGGCTCGTCCACCCCGATCGATCGGCGACGCGCGAAGAAGCCGCCAGCGCCGATCGGAACACGATTCTCGTGATCGAGGTGCCCGAGGGGAGGGCCGTGCCGTGGATGGGCGGAGGTGACGCTGGAGTGGAGGTGCTGATGGGGAGCGACGAGGGGTGCCATCCCGGTGGTGTGATGGCCCTGTTTGCCGATGGCTCGATTGGCTTCCTCCACATCGGCAGCCTGCCGCTCGACGTGCGCCGGTCATTGATCACGCCGGAGGCCGACACGCCTCCGGGGTCGTTTGATCGTCCGTGATCGTTTTGCGCTGCGCGGCGCGCTGCCAGGCCTCAACGGCGACCAGCGGCAGGAGCCAACTGGCCCAAGCGCTTGCCGCATAGCTCCAGGGGGCGTCGGGGATCAACAGTGATGTTGCCCCCCCGATGACCCGCAGGACCACCGCCGAGACGAGCAGGGCGAGAAGTCGCATCATCCAGCGCTCGTGCTCGGCGAGGCGACGGCGTCGGGCAACGAGGAAACCGAGCGCGGCGGTGACGCCGGTGAGGAACGCGAGGGTCGCGAATCCGAGGCCGGCCACGGCCTGCTCCGGCAACGGGAGCGAGGGAAGGGGGTGCCGGGCCATCACCAGGCCGCTCGGCGCCACGACGAGCAGCGCGAGGGCCACGACGACCCGCCCGAGCAGGGCGTGCCAGAGAGGCGCCCGCTGGCGCAGGGCGGGGACTGCCAGCAGGAGACCGAGGAGGAGCGTTGGCGGTCCGGCGAGGATATGCGCCACGAACGCTGTCCGATAGCCACCTTCGTCAAACGTCTCCTCCCGGCCGGTGAGGAAGTCGGTACGGAAGTCGGGGGTGGGGAGATAGCCGGGGTAGTTCGCCACGATGCCGGCGACGACCCGGAGGACGATCGCCGCGCCGAGGATCATGAGCAGTCGCTTCATGCCTGTGGCGTGCCTGACAGGGGAACGCGAGTGTTCATCGGTGGAATCCGAAAACGACGGGACGAAAAAGTGCAGGCCCGCCATCCTACGGCCCGCGTCGATCGGTTTGCCCTCATCGGCAGGGGGCGGCTATCGTGCCGGCAGAGGACGACGTGTCTCCCTGACCCCCGATGTGCCATGAAAGCCCACCTCCCCCACGACGTCGTTGCGGGGAGCGACCCGGGCGGGCCGTCCGCTGCCGAGGCAGCGCGGAGAAGCGTGTCCGGTGCCGGCGGGGCCGGTAAGGGCGATGACGATATCCGCATCGTCCACGACGGGATCCAGCGTCTGGAGCGTCTCTATCTCGGTCTCCTCGACCGGCCACCGACGGTCCGGGAATTGTGGGGGAGCTGGTTGGCGATCAGTTCCCGCGGCGGCATGCTCCGGAAACTGCTCTCTGTTGGCCTCTCGCGCGAGGCCCGCAGCCGGCGTGGCTGGATGGGGCGACTGCTCCGTACGGCCGACCAGTCCCCCTCCGCTCCGGCGCTCGCACGCCGGTTCTTGACCGCCCCGATGATCCGCGGCCTCGAGTTCCTCGAGCGCTGGCGGCCGGGGATCGCGGCCTGCGAGATGGCGGAATCGGAGCCGAACGCTGATCCGGCTCCCAGCGGCGAGCACGGCGCCACGATTGGCCTCACGCTCGTCGGCTATCTGCGGGCTGATTGCGGGCTGGGGGAGGCCGCCAGGTCGTTTGCCCGGGCTTGTGTCGCGGCGGGGATCCCCGTTGCCGCTGCAGACGTCGGCTATCAGATTCCCTGCCGACAGTCTGACGACACCGTCTTGCTGCCACCGGTGTCCGCGCCCCTTCCCATCAATCTCCTCTATGTGAATGCCGACCAGACGTTGGCAACGCGCCAATCGCTCCTTGCCCGGGGGCACACCAACGGGCGGTACACGATCGGCTTTTGGCACTGGGAGCAGCCGGAGATTCCGCGCCGTCACCACGCCGCCTTTGCGGAGCTCGACGAGGTCTGGGTCCCCTCGACGTTCGTCCAGGATGCCGTGGCGCCGGTCTCACCGGTGCCGGTGTTCAAGGTGCCGCATGCGGTGAGCGTCATGCCGAGTGCCGGGGCCTCGCGCGAGCCATTCGGGCTGCCACGCGACCGGCAGCTCGTCCTCGTGATGTACGATTTTTATTCATTCCAGGAGCGCAAGAATCCACAAGCGGCGATTGCCGCGTATCGGCTCGCTGCGGCACAATCACCCTCCCTCGGGCTCGTTGTGAAGACGCACAACAGCGCCGCCAATCCCCAATCACTCGCCGAGGTCCGCGCGTGTCTTGCCGATCTGCCGGGGGTCACGTTCATCGACGAGACGCTCTCGAGGCAGGAGACCTGGGATCTGGAGAGCTGCTGCGACATTCTCCTCTCGCTCCACCGGGCGGAGGGATTCGGGTTCGGGCCGGCGGAGATGATGGCGCTTGGCAAGCCGGTTGTCGCCACCGGGTGGTCGGCGAACATGGACTTCATGAATGCCACCAACTCGATGCCGGTGCGATACGAACTCAAGCCTCTGGAGCAGGCCGTCGGCCCCTATGACGCGGGGCCGCTGTGGGCCGATGCCGACGTCGAGCATGCGGCCTGGTGCCTCGGGCAACTTGCCGCCGATCCGGGCCTCGTGGCCCGGATCGGGGCCCGCGCGCGGGCAACGATCCGGGAATCGTTCGATCCGCTCGTCGTCGGCCGGCTGGTGCGCGACCGCTTGACAACGATCGCCCGCTGGCATCTCGGCTGACGGAGTTGGCCGTCGCCTTCTCGCACCGGAAAGAGCTTGCCGGCAGCTACGACTCGCCGTTGTGTGTCGGCTGTCGTTTTGCCGCGTGGCCCGCCGTCATTCCTCGTCGGTCATTTTCAGCCGGACGGTGCGGCCGACGAGGTGGTGGCTCGGCGCCTCGACGGTCATGCCCCAACTCGGGCTGTAGCCGTAGAGGAGGGTGGCGTCGATCGTGTCGGCGGTGGCGCTATGAACGACCAGCGACGGATGCATCGTGCACTCCCGTCCGGTGCAGGGCACGCCGATCCCCTTCACGATCCTCACCGGCTTGCTCCAGGCGATCCCCTCCCGTGAGCAGGCCAACCAGATCCCCCCCTGGGGATCGGATTCGGGCGCGGTGTCGCCATGGATGACGCCGGTGAACACCATCACGTAGCGGCGGCATTCGGGCACCCACACGACGCTCGCATCCATCGCCGCCCCCTTCCGCTCCCGGAAGGAGATCACGGGCGTGCTGCGTCCGCCGATCCCCGGTTCGCTGAAGTCGCCGTCGTGCCACTTCCACCAGCTCCCTGCCTCGCCCCCTGAGGCCGCCGGTGCCCGCGCCATCCCGATCTCCGACCCGTGCCCGGGTGCAGGCGAATAGACGGTGAACCAGGCGAGGAGGTATTTCCCCCCCGGGGTCACCGTGACCGAGGCGGTGCCGACACCCTGCGGCTGTTTCGAGGTCGTGTCCTTGGGATCGGGGCCGGTGATCACCGGCCCCTGCTTCGTGAACACCCTGCTACCGGCGGGACAGGTCGCCAGGCAGACGCTCGCGAGGAAGTTGTTGACGTCGTTGAGTCCGAGCTTGTCGTAGCCCTCCCAATCCTCGGCATGGTAGAAGGCGCGGATCGTGCCGTCTTTCGGGTCGGTGATCGCGGCGCTGACGCCGGCGTAGCCGTTGTCGGGGCCACCGGGGGAGGGGGCGATCACCTCGGCGACCGGCGCGGCGGTGCCGAGCGAGGTTCCCTGCATGAGCCGGGTCGACACGCCGGCGACGAGGAGGAACGACAGCGGCTTGCGGGAGAGGAACGTGATCCCCTCGTCAGGGAAGCCGACCAGCCCGTGCTGCCCGGAAGGAATGATCACCTTCACCGGGCTGATCCGTTCGATCGTCATGCCGATCCCCTCGGCCACGCGCGGCGCGGCAGGGGCCGCGGGTTCAGCCCCCGGCAGCGGAGCGCACCACAGCACGATCGGGAGGATCAGACAGACGATCGATCGGCAGCGCATCGGCCCGGCTCCGTCGCGGATTCCAACATCCTCCCCGGCGCCTCCCCGCGTCGCCACGAGCGGCGCCGCGCCGGGGCTCACGGCTCCTGATCGGCCGAGATCTGGCTCGGGCCGCTCCCCACGGTCTTCTCGTACTTCCCGTCGCCGCTCTTCACGTATTTCGTGAACCCGAGCCGGTCGAGGTTTCGATCGGAGAGGAGCTTGGGGTTGCCGATGTCGGTCCCCTTGCCGCCAATCGCGAAGCCGGTGATCACGCGGCGAACCGGCTCCCCTGTCTCCGGGTGCTGCTGGAGTGCCGGCTCCGCCATCGACTGGAGCAGTTCGAACCGGTCGCCGCCGGTGCCTTCCGGCTTGACGACTTCGTAGACGTAGGTGGGCATGGTCGACAGGAAGGCTCGCGGTGCGGGAACGTCTCCAACTGCCAAAGTCTATCTCCCCGTTCGACCGGCGTGGGCCCTGGGGGTTTCGGAGCCCGGCAGAGGACAGGTGGCCCGATTGCTATCATGGAGGCGGGGTCGGTCCGTTGCTTTCCTCGTCGCTGCCATGCCCGCGCTTCCCTTCCCGCCGCTGCCTCGCCACGCCCTCCTGGGTAGCTCGATTCGGGCGGCCGTGCTCGTCGGCGTGATCACGTCGATCGCCCCCTCCCCGACCCGGGGCGCCGAGCCTCCCGAGCGGGTCGTCGACGGCCTCCAGGTGCTCTATACCTTCGATGCGCTGGTGAAGGGGGTGTTCCCCGACCGGGCCGGTGTCGGTGAGGGGATCGATCTGCGGATCGACAAGCCGCAAGGGGTGCGCTTCCAGGCCGGCCGGATGGGGCTCGATGGTCCGGTCGTAATCGCCTCGGATGGCCCGGCGAAGCGCCTCACGCAGGCCCTCCGGCAGGCGCAGCAATTCGCGCTCGAAGTCTGGATCACGCCTGCCGAGGGGGAGCAGACCGGCCCGGCGCGGATCGTCAGCCTGTCGCTCGACACGAGCAAGCGCAGCCTCTCGCTCGTCCAGGAGAAGGGGCGCTACGAGCTCCGCCTGCGGACGAGCACCACCAGCGACAACGGCACCCCCGCCACGCCGACCCCGGACGGCACCGCCGTCCATCGGCCGACGCACCTCGTCGCCACGCGCACTCCCGATGGCGTCGTCCGGCTCTTCCTCGACGGCAAGGAGGTGGCCACCAACACCGTCGCCGGCGACATGAACCGCTGGCCCGACGACTGCCGGCTCGTCGTCGGGAACGAAGTCAGCGGCGACCGCCCCTGGCGCGGCGAGATCGCGCTGGTCGCGCTCTATGCGCGGGCCCTCAGCGCCGACGAGATCGCGCGGAACTTCGCCGCCGGTCCGCCCCAGATCGAGGAGGCGGCGGCGCTGCCGCCAGGTCATCCGCAGCAGGTCGACGTTGTCGGCGCTCTCATCCCCTTCCTTTCGGGCTGCTGTTTCAACGGCTCTGCCGGCGAGGAGGCAGCGGCGGGGCGTGCTATCATGGCGGCCCATGAGGAGTGACCGATGACGCGCGACACGGCCGACGCAGACCTGCTGGCTGAAATGGCGCGGGCCGTCGTGGAGAGCGTCCATCCGGAGCAGGTTTTGTTGTTCGGATCGCATGCCCGTGGCACAGCGACCGCCGCTTCCGACGTCGATCTACTCATCGTCGAATCCGAGCCATTCGGACCCGGTCGAAGCCGGCGGGAGGAACTGCGACGGATTCGCAGGGCGCTCTCCCGCTTCCATGTACCGAAGGACGTCTTGCTCTACAGTCGCCCGGAAATCGAGCGGTGGATGACCGCGCCGAACCATGTCATTCGCAAGGCCTACCGCGAAGGCCGGGTGTTGTACGGCCATGAATGAAGCGACGGCACGCATGCTCCGCCTGGCGCAGCGCGACCTGCGGGCCGTTCAGGGAATGCTCGATGATCCCGACTCGTTTCCCGATGAGATCTTCGGGTTCCACGCCCAGCAGGCGGTTGAAAAGGCTGCCAAGTCATGGCTCGACGGCCTCGGCATCGAGTATCCCAAGACGCACGATCTCGACCTGCTTTTCGAGTTGCTCGCCGAGAGGGGCGGGGAGATCCCGCCAGCCTGTGAGGAGCTTCGCGACTTGGTCGATTTCTCGGTTCAGTATCGGTACGAGGCCTTTGAGGAGTTGCCGCTCGATCGCCAAGAAACGCTTCGCCTCGTGACGATGTTCATCGAACACGTCGCAGCGAGAGTCGCTTCCTAGCGGGGCTGACCATCGCGAGTGACACGTCGAATCCAATCAGGAGAAGAGCCATGCGTTGCCGTTGCGAGAATGTCGGTGGGACGAAGGGAATGAGGCTGTCGTTGCTCGTGGCGGCGCTGGCTTGGATATCGTTGGCTTTTCCCGCTCTGCATGCTGCTGAAGCGCCGCTGCGGGCCGGCATGGCCATCGCCGACATCACGCCCGCCGGGCCCTACCCGATGAGCGGCTACTACTTCGAGCGCCTCTCCACCGGCACGAAGGATCCGCTCCACGCCAAGGCGCTTGTGCTCCGTCAGGGGGACACCGCCGCGGCGATCATCTGCTGCGACCTGATCGTCATTGCCTCCGACCTCACCGACGTCGTCCGCGAAGCTGTCGAGCGCGAAACGGGGATCCCCGGCGCCAATGTCATGCTTGCCGCCACCCACACCCACACCGGCCCCGACTACACCAAGGAGCTGTTCCAGTTCGTCACCGGGAGGAAGCCGACCGGTGAGGCGGCGACACGCCAGCCGTATGCGCCGCGGCTCGTCGACGGGCTCGTCGCGGCGGTCAAGCGGGCCGACGCGGCAGCCATGGAGGTGACGGTGACGGCCGGAAACGTCATCCAGCAGACCCCCGTCTCGTTCAACCGCCGGTTCCTCATGAGGGATGGCTCGGTGCGCACCTGGGCGAAGGTCGACACCCCGGGGGCGATCCGCCCCGCCGGGCCGATCGATGCGGAGATCGGCGTTGTCCGCTTCGATGATGCCGGCGGGAAGCCGCGCGGGCTCCTCTCCTCCTTCGCCCTCCACCTCGACACCGTCGGCGGCACCGAATACAGCGCCGATTTCCCCTTCTTCATCGAGCGCGAGATCCGCGATGCCCTCGGCGGGAGCGTCGTCTCGCTCTTCGGCAACGGCTGCTGCGGCAACATCAACCATGTCGATCCGACGAAGGCCGAGGCGAACAAGACGGACTTCATCGGTTCCTCGATCGGCCGCTCGATCGTGGCCGGGCTACCGGCGCTTGTTCCGGTCGAAGCGCCCAGGCTCCAGGTGCGCACCTCGACGGTCGATGTGCCGCTCCTCGATGCCACCCCACAGCAGGTCGCGGCTGCCAAGCAGCTCCTCGGGGAGATCAAGGGGGGGGCGAAGCCCGACTTCCTCGCCCATGTCGATGCCTACCGCCGGCTGATCATCGACAACCTCCGCCACGACGTCGATCAGGAGGAGGCGCTCGAGTGGCTCGGCTGGGGGCTCTCGAAGAAGCTCGCCGGCTCCGGTGGCACGATGCCGCTCGGCGTGCAGGTGATCACGCTCGGCCGCGACGTGGCGGTGGTGGCGTTCCCCGGGGAGTCGTTCGTGGAGCATGGTCTGGCGATCAAGAATGCCAGCCCGTTCCGCACGACGCTCGTCGTCGAGCTGGCCAACCATGGGGAAACGATCTACGTGCCGACACGCGCCGCGGCGGTCGGCGGCGGCTACGAGACGACGAACACGACCGTTGCCCCCGGTGCCGGCGAGCTGATGGTCGAGGCGGTCGTGCGATTGCTCCACGACGCGGCCACGACGCTGCCGTGAGGCTCTCAAAGCCTCGTGCCAAGGCCGCGCTCGGCCCGGCAACGGGGCAAGCTGGGGGGATGACGGACGACACGGGGACGGGGTGGAAAGTTGACAGCTCCGCAGGGGGCCTTCCATACCTGCACTCCTGCTGGTGATGGTTCTGCCGTCGATCCCCCCTCGAGGAGATTCCCCATGCGTGCCACGCGCACCCCCTGGTTCCAGCGGTCGCTCGTCGTCTTGTCGCTCGGTGTTGCCGTCGGTGTCTGGCTCGGCGCTGCAGCGGTCGTCGCCCGGGCAAAGGATCCGTCGATCGTGACCGATTCGGGCGCGAGCCTGTCGGCGACCGAAGCTGCGGTCGTGGCCCGCACCAACGACGCCCGGGCGCAGCGTGGTCTCGGCCCCCTCGTGGCCGATGCCGCCCTCATGAACGCTTCCCGGCGGCAGGCCGCCTGGATGGCCCGCAACCGCTCCCTTTCCCATGGCCAGGGGGTGACGGAGAACATCGCCATGGGGCAGTCGTCGGCCGCGGAGACGGTGGCCGACTGGATGCGGTCCGACGGCCACCGGGCGAACATCCTCGGCTCTCACCGACGGATCGGCGTGGCGATGGCACGAGCGGCCGATGGGACGGTCTACTGGTGCCAACAGTTCCGTTGAGAGGGATCCCGTCGAGCGCCGGAGTGTCATTCCCCGCATGACCACTTTCATCCATTCCGCCGATTGGCAGCTCGGCAAGCCGTTCGCGCGGATCGCCGACGAGGAGCAGCGCGGCCGCGTCCAGCGCGAGCGGCTCGAGGCGGTCCGGCGGATCGGCGACCTGGTGCGAGAGCGCAAGGGAGCGTTCGTCGTCGTCGCCGGTGACCTGTTCGACTCGGCGACCCCGAAGGATGCCACAATCTCGCATGCCCTCGCCGCGATCGGCAGCATCGGGGTGCCGGTCTATGCGATCCCCGGCAACCACGACCACGGCGGCCCCGACAGCCTCTGGGAGCGTCCCTTCTTCCGCCGGCAGCGGGAGGCGGTGGCGCCAAACTTCCACATGCTCCTCGAGCGCCAGCCGGTCGAGCGCGACGACGCTGTTCTCCTTCCCTGCCCGCTCCTGCGGCGGCACGAGCCCGACGACCCGACCACCTGGCTGCGGCGCTGGGAGCCGGCGGAGGGGGACCAGCGGCCGCGGATCGTGATCGCTCACGGGAGCACGCGCGCCTTCGGCGGTGCGGCGCTCGGCAACAGCGTCGATGGCGAGGAGGCCGGGCAGGCCAATGCCATCGATCTCGGTCGGCTCCCCCTCGATAAGCTCGACTACATCGCCCTCGGTGATTGGCACGGTTTTCTCAAAGTGGGGGAGAAGGCATGGTATTCGGGGGCCCATGAGATTGACCGCTTCCCGAAGGCCGATCAGCGCCCCGGCCATGTCGCCGCGGTGACCGTGTCGCGCGGCGGGCTGAGTGTCGTCGAGGCGCTGCCGACGGGAAAGCTTCGCTGGCTGCGGCACGAGGTGGCGCTCGGCGACGACGGCCCCGGAGTTCTGAACAGGATCCTCCGCGAGGCGACCGGTAGCCGCTATGACGACTGCCTGGTGGAGCTCGTGCTCACCGGGGCGGTCTCGCTTTCCGATCGCAGCCGTCTCGACACGCTCCTCGACGATTGGCGCGCGGGGCTTGTCCGCCTCGATCTCGATGACAGCGTGCGCTTGGCGCCCTCGGAGGAGGAGATGCGGGCGCTGACGGAGCGGCCCGATCCGATCATTTCCCGCGTGGCCGCCGAGCTCGTCGCCCGCAAAGATGCCGGCGGCGAGGGGGCGGCGGTGGCCCTGGCGGCGCTGCGGCTCCTCCATGGATTCTGCCGCGATGCCAGTGACGGCGGCACCAGTCAGCCAGCCACGGGAGCGGCGCCATGAAGCTCCTTGATGTCACGGTCCGCAATTATCGGGTCCACAAAGAAGTGACGGTTTCCTTCGGCGACGGCGTGACGGTCATCGCCGGCCCGAACGAGTCGGGCAAGAGCACGCTCGTCGAGGCGATCCACAACGCCCTCTTCCTCCGCAGCCGGGCCACCGGCGAGGTCGCGCAGTCGCTCCGCTCGGCCCATCATGCCGGCCATCCGTCGGTGATCCTCGGGTTCACGGCCGGGGGGAAGCGGTGGACGATCGAGAAGACCTTCACCGGCACCTCCTCCGGGAGCACGACGCTCAAGGAGCAGGGGGGGAGGACGCGCCACAACGAGGAGGCGGAGGAAGAGATCCACCGTCTGCTCCAAGAGGAAGAGGTCGGCGGGGGCCGCGGCATCGCCGAACGGATCCGCGGGCGCTGGGCCCATCTGTGGGTGTGGCAAGGAACGGCCGGAGCGCCGCCGGGGGGGCAGGGGCCCGGCGAAGGGTCGATGGAGAAGCTGCGAGAGCGGCTCGGTCGGCTCGGCAGTGGGAGTGTTCTCGAATCGGCGACCGACGGATCCGTGGCTCGGCAGGTTCTCGACCTCGTCGCCGGCTCCCATACCGACAAGGGGAGGATCAAGGCCGGGTCGGAGCTCGCCCGGGCCACCGAGGAGCTCGAGGCGGCGCGCGTGGGTCGCGCGGCGGCCGAAGCGGTCCTCGCGGCGCTCGACGAAGCGGTCCGGGAGGTCGACGCCGCCGAGCGGGTGCTCGCCGAAGGGACGAGGAGCGTGGCGAAGATCCGCGGGGAGCTCGTCGCGGCGGAGCAGCGCCGCGAGGCGCTGACGGCGGTCGATCTGGCCCTCGGCCGGGAGCGAGTCGCCGCCGATTCGGCCCGCCGCGCCCACGAGGAGCTCGCCCGGGCCGATGCCGAGATCCGCGTCCTCGACGAGCGGATCCGCGCCGCGGAGGTGGTGCTCAGCCCGGCGCGGGAGGAGCTCGAGTGTGCCAAGGCCGCCGAAGGGGCGCAGCGGGCCCGGCTCGACGCGGCCGTGGCGGGGCTCGGTGGGTTGACGGCCCGGCAACGCGAAGCGGACGCGCGGGCCCGACTCCAAGCCCTCGTCGAGCAGGCCGAGCGGCAGGCTGTCGAACGGGCCGGGCTGGCGTCGCGGTGTGATCTGATCCTCGCCCACCGGAGGAAAGCCGAGGAGATCCGGGCCCAAATCCGCGACCTGCCGGCGGTGAAGCCCGCCGATGTCGAGACGCTGGTGACCCTCGAGAGGGCGGTCGACGCGTCCGACGCGGAATGGCGCGCGATCGCCACGCGCGTCGAGCTGATTGCCAGCGACGTGGCTGTCACCCTCGGCGACGTGACGCTCAGCCCGGGGGAAGCGGAGACGATCACGACCGGGAAGGAGATCGTCGTCGGTGGTCACACCCGGCTCCGCATCGTGCCAGGCGGCGGCCGCTCCCTCGCCGAGTGCGCCCAGCGCCTCGACGCGGCGACGGAGGCGCTCGCGGCCCGGCTTGTGGCCCTCGGGGTGGCCACGATCGACGAAGCCCGCCGGGCCGCGGCGAAACGGACCGATCTGGCCAACGATCTCCGCGCGGAGACTACAACGGTGGAGGGGCTCGGCGACGGTAAGGCACTCGCCGAACTTTCGCAGCTCGACGAAGCGATCGCCGGGCTCGATGCTCGGATCGCCCGGGCGCCCCTGGAGGGCTTCATCAGGGCCGAGGGGCTCGAAGCGGCGTTGGCGGCACGGCGCGGGGCCGATGCCGAGGTCGAGCGGCTCGCTGCCCTGCTCACGTCGGCGAGCACCGATTTCGAGATCGCCCAGAAGCTCGCCGACGGCGCCGTGGCGGAGCATGCCCGGATCGTCGCATCGATCCGTTCCGGTCAGGAGCAGCTCGCCGATCTGCGTTCGCGCCGGCAGGCGCTCGTCGAGAAGGTCGGAGAGGAGCGGGGGGGGGAATTGGCCGTGCGTGAGACGGCGCGCCGCCAAGCGGAGGATCGGCTCGCGGCCACGCAGCGGCAGCGCGAAGCCCTCGAGCCGGAGAGTCTCCAGCGGGATCAGAAGCGGGTGCAGGCCTCGCTCGAACAGCGCCAGGAGGCGATGCGGCAGGCGGATACGCGCCGGCAATTGGCGCTGGCCGCGTGCCATGCCGCCGGCACCTCCGATCCGGCCGAGGACCGGGCCAGGGGGGTGGCCCGGGAGGCGATGGCCGTGGCCAATCATGCCCGGCTGGAGCGGGATGCGGTGGCGGCCGGGTTGCTTGCGGATCTCTTCCGGGAGAAGAAGCAGGCGGTCGAGGATCGGTTCGCCGAGCCGCTCAAGGCGCGGGTCGGCGATTACCTCCAGCGGCTCTTCGGGCCGGGGGTGAAGGTGTCGATCAACCTCTCCGGCGAGGGAATCGGTTCGGTCGAACTGACGCGCACCGCCGACGGCGCCGTGCCGTTCGGCTTCGGCTCGCTCTCCGGCGGGACGCGCGAGCAGGTCGGGGCGAGCCTGCGGCTGGCGCTGGCCGAGATCCTCGCCGAGGATCACGACGGCTGCCTCCCGGTGGTGTTTGACGACGCCTTCGTGAACGCCGATCCGGAGCGGCTCCTCGGCCTCCAGCGCGTCCTCGATCTCGGGGCCCAGCGCGGTCTGCAGGTCATCGTTCTCACCTGCGACCCGGCAGCCTACGATACGCTGGGGGTCAAGATCACGGAGATCCGGCGGCCGAAGCAGGACGGCTGACGGGGGCGGGATCCGGGACGGCCGACCGAGCAGACAACGAGCGGTTTGTGTGACGGACATGTGGCGAGCGTCGGTGGGGCGTAGAGGTGCCATTCATGGGGGCCGTGTACGACGAATTCCTCCGCGAGATGCAGGCTGTCCGGCAGCAGTGTGCCGGCGATCCGCGGCAGGAGCTGATCGAGCTGTTCCTCATGGCGCTGGAGCGCGAGGAGCTCGTGTCGATCGGTTATCGCGACTCGCTCATGCGCCAACGGATCGCGGCTTTGCCCCTGCCCGATGATGTCAAGGACATCCTCCGGCACGCCCTCGTCTGGATCTGGAAAGACGAGGAGATGCACACCATCTACATCCGGGGCGCGATCCTCAAGATCGGTAGCTGGTGGCTGCGAGTCAGGGCCATCTCGGCCCAGTGTGCCGGCGGGATCGGTGGCTGGGCCGGATCGGTTCTGCAGCACAGCCAGTGGCGTCTGGCACCGGTTTCACGGCTGATCGCCACGCTCGTGACGGCGATCGGTGGCATGGTCGGCAAGGTTCCGCGCGACGTCCGCCTTCATCTGCAATACGGTCCTTTCCGCAACTTCTGCGAGTTCAACATCGACGCGGAACAGACGGCGGCATTCTGCTGGTATCGCATCGCCGAATTGGCGGCCTCACGGCCCGATCTCGATCGGCAACTCGCCCGGGATTTCAGAAGGGTCGCCGAGGACGAAGACCGCCATGCCGAGATGTTCAGGATCATCGCCGATGCCCTGACCGACGATGACAGGCTGCACGATGGTGTGACGGTTGAATCGGTCGTCGAACGGATCCGTGGGGTGGGGGAGGAATACCTACCGCGCGGTCAACGACGGGCGTCGGCCGAAGACCATCCGATCGGCAGCGGTGCGCCCGTTCATTCCGTGCTCGGTGTGCGGCGGGATGAGAAACGCGTCGTGTTCCGGGAATTGCTCGACCAATCCGGGCTGGGAAAGGCGATCCGGCAGCGGGCCGCGGCGCTCCACCGGCCTGTCGAGCGACTGCGGATCGTCATCAAGCCGACATTCATGCTCGGATACCACCGGAAGGATCCTTCGCCGCTCACCGATCCGGTGCTGGTGGACGACCTGGCCCGGTATCTGCGGGAATTGGGGTGCGCCGACATCACCGTGATCGAAGGAAGGAACATTTACGATCGGTTCTTCGCCCATCGGACCGTGGAAGAAGTTGCCCAATACCTCGGCTTCGGTTCCGATCAGTACCGGATCATCGACACCGAAGAGGATCAGGTCTGGCATCCGTATTCACGCGGCATGGCGCAGTACACCGTCGCCGGAGCGTGGCGGGATGCCGACTTCCGCATCTCGTTTCCGAAGCTCCGCAGCCATCCGATCGAGATGGCTCTGCTGTGCGTTGGGAACATCGAGTGGGTCGGTGGGCGTTGTGACGAATACATCTTTCTCGAACGGCAGGCTGACCGTGCGACCGCGGTGATGATGCTCCTCAACGATTTTCCGCCGCACTTCGGTGTCGTCGATGCCTACGAGTATGTTCCGGACGGATTGGTCGGGGTGATGGGCAGTCGGAAGCCGATTCATCCGCTCCGTTTCTATGCCGGAAAAGACGTGCTGTCGGTCGATACCGTCGTGCTGCGGCACGTGGGTGTCCGGAGTTTCGAATCCTCGAGTCTGCTGCGGAGCGCGGCGCAATGGTTTGGTGGCTCACCGCAGGCAATCGAGGTCATCGGCACCGATGCCCCGATCCCCGGCTGGCGCGGGCCGTACCATGGCGAATTGCGATCCCTGCTGAGCGTTCTGGCCTATCCGGTCTATGTGATGGGAAGTTGTCGCGGGTCGTTTTTCGTGCCCGAAATGGATCTGCAGGCATTCCCGCTGTCCGGCCGGGAGGGCTTCCTGTTGAAAACGGTTCGGCGGGCCGTGCGTTGGTTGCTCGATCTCCGTGTGCCGGATCCGGCAGCTTGAGGATCGCATGGACTTCCGCGTCGTCATCATCGGAGGGGGGATCGGGGGGCTGACGGCGGCCATCCGCCTCGCCCGACAGGGGTGCAGGGTCACCGTCGTCGAATCGCGCGACGCTGCAGGGGGGCTGGCGTCCGGCCTCTCGGCCGAGGGTTTCGCCTTCGACGGCGGGCCGTATGTGCTCCTCGATCGACCCGGTCTCCAATGGGCGCTGGGTCGGCTGGGTATCGATGCCGACATCGAGCTCGGGCTGCGGAGGATTTCCCACGTCTATGAGGTGGGCTTCGATTCCGGCCCGCCGATCTCGATCCATGATTCCCTCGAGCAGACCGCCGCAGCGTTCGAATCGCGGTGGCCGGGCTCCGCGGCGCGGTATGAGCGATTCATCCGATCGACGGCGGCGATCTACGGCCGGCTGCAGCCCATGCAATGGCGGTCGCGCCCGGGGGTGGCGGATGTCGTCCGGGCCGGTGCCCTGCGGGATCTGCCTTTTCTCATCCGGTCACTTGATTCGGTGTTGAAGTCGTCGGGGCTTCCCGAGCCGATCCTCCAGACCCTCGGCATCTGGACCCATGTGGCCGGGCAGCAGCCCCGAGAGGCTCCTTCGCCTCTGGCCCTGGTTCCTGCCGCGATCCACCGCATGGGTGCATACTGCCCGGCGGGGGGGATCGCGATGATTCCTCGTCTCCTCGCCAGGGTGGCGACGGAGGTGGGCGTGTCGTTCCGTTTCGGGGAGGCCGCGCATCGCATCCGTTGCCGGAATGGGATCGTCACAGGCGTGGAGACGGGGGACATAACGTTGCCGGCCGAGGCTGTCGTGTCGAACGTCGGCCTGGCCACCTATCTGGATCTGCTCGACGAGGATGGCCAACGGGCGGTGGGGAATCGTCGCCGTCGTTCCCTCGCCGCACTGCCGCTGCAGTCCCCGGGCGTTTGCGCGTATCTCGCGGTTCGTGGGAGGCCGCCGGGGCCCTATCTCCGATTCAGGCTCCGTCCCGAGCCCGACGGCTGCAGGCTTCTCGTCCTCCCTGGTGTGCTCGATCCTTCCCTGGAGCGCGCTGGTTGGTTTCCGGCTCGCCTGATCGCGCCGATGAAGCACGCGCGTGCCGAATCGGAGGGAGAAGCGGGGCACCGCGGGTTTGTCGAGAAGGTCGTGGAGAAGGAACGATGGTGGCGCGAACTGTTCGATGATGTCCGGATTCTCGGCGTTCGCAGTCCAGCCGATTGGGGCCGGCAGTTCAAGCTCCACCGCAACAGCATGAACCCGGTGATGACGTCGCGTTTCATGCTCACGGGACGGTTGGCCCACCGGAGTCCATGGATCGGTCATCTTTACGTTGTGGGGAGCGCGACCCATCCGGGGCAATGGGTGAGTTTTTCCGCGGTAAGCGGGAATCTCGCCGCCGATCGCGTGCTGGCCGATCGGGGAGTCGACCGATGACGAATCCCGATGGACTTCTCCGCACGGTGCAAGTCCGGCTCGGTAATGGAAAAACCCTGCGGTTAGCGCGAGCCGGCCGGGGGACGCCGATCGTGTTCCTCCATGGCTATCCGGAGAACCTCCAGATCTGGTGCCGTGTCGCTCCGCTGCTCGTGGATCGGTTCGAGACCGTGGCGTTTGATTGGCCGGGGATGGGGTTCAGCGACGAATGGCCGGGAGGCGCTACCCCCGAACGGCAGGCCGGGCGTCTGCTGACGATCCTCGACGACCTCGGCATCGTTCGACCGGTCCTCGTCGGGATCGACATGGGCGCCCAGCCGGCGCTGGTCTTCGCCGCGATGCATCCAGATCGGGTGCGGCGTTTGATCGTGATGAACGCGCTGGTGTTCGGCGATGAACGCACCTCGTGGGAAATCCACCTGCTGCGTCGGTTCGGGTTCAATCGGTTCGCCCTGCGGGCCTTGCCCGGGGTGATTTTGTACCGGGCGGAGCAGACCTTCCTTCCTTGGAACACGCGGATCGATCCCGCGCTGCGAGCCGATTTTCACCGGGCGTTCCGGTCGCCCGCAGTCCGTCGGTTCATCACGAAGATGTGCGCCGGCTACCAGGGAACGCTCGATCGGCTTCCCTCGTTCTATGATCGGATCGAGAGCCCGACGCTGATCCTCTGGGCGGAATCGGATCACCACTTCCCGGTTGATCAGGCGAAGCGATTGCATCGTACGTTGCCGGGTTCGATGCTCGAGATCGTGCCCGGTGGGACGCACTGGATGACGTTGGTCCGGGCGTCGTCGGTGGCGGAGTCGATCGCGGCGTTCGCGGCTGACGACTTCGGGCGGGACCCCGGTGTCGAACCGCTGGCCGGTTGATCCGGGTCCGCGGCTGTCAGGCCGGGAGCGGGGCGTGGGGCTCGAGTTGGAAGATCTGCACGATCGTGCCGCTGGTGAAGGTATGGACAATCGCCCCGGTCGCCGGCTCGATGACGACGGCCGATTCCTTCACCGTCCTCCCGGTGAGCCGTTGGATCTCCGCGCGCAGTTGATCACAGGAGACGGCGAACAGGGCTCGGTGGTAGCCCTCCACCTGGGCGGCGCCGGCGGTGCTCCTGGCGAGGATCTTCTCTGCCGGGGTGAGCGCCTCATGGAGCGTGACGACGACGGTCTCGTCGCTGGCGACGACCGTCACCGCCTTCGGGACATGCCCCGATCGCTCCGTCTGCAGAGAGAGGGCGATCTGGGCGAGCTCCTTGGGAATCGAAGGGGAAGGAGTGGTCACGGCTTGGCGTCCTGCTGGCCCGGTGCGGCGGGCAGCCGATTCGTCGGTCGCCATCAGCCGATCATACGTGACGGCGTCGGGGGAAGGGGGATCGGCGCACCGAAGGGGGCGACGGTGCCGCGCCGGGCATGAAGACGGGTGCGGATTCCCCGCACGACCGCCGAGGGGTGCGTGACAATATCCTCGGTGTGGTTTCCCAAACGACGCCGACGTTGGTAGAACCTAGGTCTCGGTAACCGATTCGGACGAACAGGCTTCGTCGGCGTCGTTTCCCGACATCGAATCTCGGTAAACGAGCCGCCCGGCCCGCCCTCTTCGGCGGAGTTGCTGCCTCGCGTTGACCGAAGCGTGAGCGGATTCCCTCTGCTTCCGCCAGGGCGTTTTCAGAGTCGAGCGGGTGTTTTCTGCCTCTGCCGTCGACAGGCTCGCGATGGGGCGATCCCGCACCGAAGCGTGTCAGTCTTGATGCCCGCTGAGCGTGGTTCGGGTCGTTCATGGCGCGCCATGGATCGGTCGGTTCGATGTCGGACACTTCGGGGGGAACGTCATGTCGAACCACAATGGTTCGCCGCTCGACCTTGTTGGGGGAAAAATAGCTTCAAGGAGGGGTTTGGTGGTGCCCGTCGCCATCGACTCCGCCCCGTCATCGCCGGATGGGACCAGCCAGCGGGTGAAATCGCAGGGGGAGATCGAGGCGGCCGTCTGCGAGGGGATGGCTCGCTTCATGCAGACCTTCATGGGACGTGGTCCGAAAGAAATCCATTCGCATCTGATCGCCGACCTGGTCGTGATCCGTATCCAGGGAGTGCTCACGGCCGCCGAGCAGCATCTGTTCGTGATTCTCGGACCCCACAAGGGGCGTGATCTCTTCAAAGGACTACGGACCCAACTGGTGGAATCGTCCCGGTCCCGTCTCGATTCGGTGATTGAGGCCGCCTGCGAGGTTCGCTCCGTGAGCATGCACCACGATGTCAGCACGGCGACAGGGGAGGAAATCTTCGTTTTCCGGCTCACGGAGTCACCGGTGATGCGGGGTTCGCGGAAGAAATGAGACCGCCGGAGGGGGCCCCCGGGTGCCTTCCGTGTGTAGGCTGCGCGGCTGGTCTATACTTCACAAACCAAAAAACCCCCATCAGGAGCCCTTTATGCGTATCGTTGCCTCTGTTTTTCTTTTCTTTACCGTCACCGTGACCGCTGGGATCCCCTCTGCCTCGGCCGGTGATTGCAACCGTGGTCGCGGGCGGATCATGCAGGGGCGTCGCAGCCACGCCCCCGCTGCGCCGCAGTCCTCGTCTCAGCCATCTTGGAGCGGCCGATCCACCACGAGCAGTGCCCATGTCCCATCGGGCCATGTCGTCCATTCGTCGTCGGCTCCCACGGTCACCGAGCAGGTCGTCGGCAGCGATTCGGTCATTGTCCGGAGTGTCCCCACGGAGTCAGCTCGCATCGTCTCCCCCACGCCGGTGGCGAAGGCCGTGGCCCTCCCCGACATTGTCGACACGGCGGTCGCGGCCGGTTCGTTCAAGACACTCGCGGCTGCCCTCGGTGCGGCCGATCTCGTCGGCACCCTCAAGGGGGATGGCCCGTTCACCGTCTTCGCACCGACCGACGATGCCTTCGCGAAGCTTCCTGCCGGCACCGTCGAGGAGCTGCTCAAGCCGGAGAACAAGGACAAGCTCCGCGACATCCTTCTTCTCCATGTCGTGCCCGGCAAGGTGGCGGCGGCTGACGTCGTCAAGCTCACCGAAGCCAAGACTGCCGGCGGCGGCACGCTCACCGTGTCGGCGACTGATGGGGTGAAGGTGGGAACGGCCTCGGGATCGGCGACGGTCGTGAAGACCGACATCCCGGCCAAGAACGGCCTGATCCATGTCATCGACTCGGTTCTCCTCCCCTGACCGCGGCTGCAACGACTGCTTATCATCGACGCTCCCCGGCGCTGTGATGGCTCCGGGGAGCGTCGTCGTTTGTGGGGCTTCCGGCAGCAGCGAGCGGCTCATCGCCGTATCCGGAAAGGCAACGCCGATGCCAACTTCAGCATTCTCCGAAGGATCGCGCTCATGCTGCTCGAGAACGAGAAGTCCCGCCCGGTGCTGGGCGAGGATCTCGGCGGCGGAGACGTCGAGGGAGCGGACGTTTGGGAGAGCGAAGCCAACGAGCCCCTGTTGGCTGGCGAGGATTGTGGCGCGGGCGGGGGTAATTGGGGTGAGCTATGGATCCCCAACGGGCCGCGGTGCTCGATGAGCGACGAGATCACGGTTCGACAGGCCGACGCCTACTGGGTGAGCCCGGCTGACGCCTACTTGGTCGCCGGCAGGTGATAGCCCTCGCGGTTGACCCGGAGGGAATACAGGCTCGCCCCAGCGGTGATGTAAAGGAGCGAGGCATCCTTGCCCCTGCCGAAGCCGACGTTCGTCGGCACCTCGGTGGGGATGTAGGCGAGCTCTTCCCCCTCGGGCGAATAGACGCAGATCCCCGGCCGGTTCTCTGCCCGGACGGCGACGTACAGATTTCCCTCCGTGTCGACCACCAAACCGTCGGGGCCGTCGAACGGTGTGTAGTCGACGAGCGTTCTGCGGAACGTGGCCGAGCCGTCGTCGTGGAGATCGTAGGCGAGGAGTGCCATCAGCCCCTTCCGGAGCGGAATCGTCCCCTTCCCGTCGGGCGTGGCAAACCGGCCGATCGCCGTCCCGCCGTTGTCGTTGCTGACGACGTACAGCGTCTTTTGATCTGGGGAGATGCAGACGCCGTTGGGCTTGCCGGCATCGGTGATGATCCGGTGGAGCGAGCCGTCGGTGTCGATCCGGTAGACCGCCTCGAGCGGCTGATCGATCGGCTCATGCCCGGCGTAGCGGGGATCGCTGAAATAGATCCGCCCCTTCTCGTCGATCGTGATGTCGTTGGGGGAATTGAGCGGCTGCCCTTCATGGAGCGCGGCGATGATCCGCGCCTTGCCGGTGGCCATGTCGGTGCGCGTCACCCGTCGCCCGCCGAAGTCGGCCCCCTCGGCGACGATCATGTTGCCGGCTGCGTCGAACTTGATCCCGTTCGACATCCCGCTCGGTGAGCGGAAGATCTCCACCTTGCCCGTCGCCGGGTCGTAATGCCAGATGAAGCCGGCTTCGATCGTCCCCTGCTCGTCACGCGAGCGGTGGGAAAAGGTGATCTCGCTGAAATAAACCTGCCCGTCCGGTGCCACCGCCACCCCTTCGGTGAGCACCTTCGACTCGAAGAGCTTTTTCGGCACGGCCCCCGGCGGCACGATCGGCGGGGCCACGTCTCCAGCCCCCGCAGCGAGCAGCGTCACACAGGCAACAGCCAGGACCGCCGCCGGGACGCTCCACGCAGACAGCAGCTTCTTCATGACGAATGATCTCCTCGTGGGATGTGAGCAGGGATCGGGACACGCAGGACTTCACGACACGTGAGCCGACAGTCGCCGCCACTTCTCGACGAAGCCGGGTCGACTGAAAACCTCAGGGTTGACCACGCCGCGGGGCGTCGAACCCACCGCGAGGTCGACGATCGACTGGCAGGCGGTGCGGCCGATGTCACGGAACATCTCGTCGGTCCAGGCGATGCAGTGTGGCGCGAGGAGGACGTTGTCGAAACCGGCCAATACCGGCGGGACGGTGAGCGGTTCCTCGGCGAAGCAATCAAGGGCGGCGCCGGCGATCTGCCGCGTGGCAAGCGCGTCGGCGAGGGCGGCTTCGTCGACGATGCCTCCCCGAGCGGTATTGATCAGATACGAGCCCGGCTTCATGAGCGAAAGCTCGCGCGGACCGATAAGGTTTCGCGTCTGTTCGGTGAGGGGGCAGTGGATCGAAACGAAATCGGCCCCGGCGAGGAGCGCGTCGAGCCCCACGGCTCGCGCTCCGTGCGCCTCGACCACCTCTGGAGGGGCGAAGGGGTCGTAGATGAGCGGCGGATTCATCCCGAACCCGGCGAGGAGCTTCACCAGCGCCCGCCCGATGCCGCCGAAGCCGATCACGCCGAGCGTCCGCTCCCGCAGCTCGCAGCCCATGAACTGGCTGCGGTCGTTCCAGCGGGCCTGGCGGACGAGATTGTCCTTCGCACGGAGGTGGTGCGTGAGCGCGAGCATCCAGCCCACCGTCGCCTCCGCGACGGGGCGGTCGACGGCGCCGGTGGCGATGCAGAGGACGACGTCGGCGGCGGTGCAGGCGCGGACATCGACGCTGTCGTAGCCGACCCCGAACCGGGAGACGACGAGGAGGTCAGCACTCCCAGCCAGGCTCCGCGCCGTGACGCGCGGCGTGAGAACGACGACGCCGTTGACGCCGGCGAGTTGCTCCGGGGCGATCTCCGGGCGGTGATCCGCAAAGCGACCGACCGCGAAGCGGCGGGAGTCCGTGAAACGGTCGAGGCCGACATCGCGGTATTTCGGCTGGCCGTCGGATTCGTAGAAGTCGGCGGTCAGCGAGACGGTAAACGGAGCAGCGGATGTCATCGCCACGGGTTTCCTTCCGGGGTTGCACAGGCTTCGGCGACGATGATCCGCTCGGGCACCGGGCCGGCGTACACCCAGAGCATCTCCATCGGCAGATCCGACTCATTGACGAAATAATGGACCCGGCCGCGGGGCTCGAGCGCCGTGGCGAGGTCGCTCATGGAATAACGTCTCCCCTCGACGACGCAGGTGGCGGTGCCGGAGATGATGCAGATCGACTCATCGAAATCGTGCACATGCGCCGGGAGCCGGCCGCCGGGCTGGAAGAGCCCATAGCCGCCACTCATCTCGATCCCCGGCATGAGATCGCGGTTGAAGCAGTCGATAAAGACGGTGTTCGGGCCCGCCGAACCGCGCCGAGCCGTGGCGAAGCGGGTGACACGCTCGGCCCGATCCTGGCCGCACGAGTCGTCCGGCATCGCCTTTTTCGCGAATCGCTCCGACACCAGCGCCCGGGTCGGGGCGTCGCTGGCCATCGCCACATGGACGGTCGCCGGTGTCGTCGGTGAGGGATTGGTCACCTGGTGTGCCCGGCCGGGGGGAATGACAACGTTGTCGAGCCGAGAGAGCCGGTAGCTCCGTCCCTCGATGTCCGCTTCGAGCACACCCTCGAGGAGCGTCACCGACTCGGAAAACGGATGGGTGTGATAGGGGAGGACGGCTCCGGGGGCGAGCGTCACGATGCCGGTGGTGAGATGGCGAGCGCCAGAGTGGGCGCCGACAAGCCCCTCGAAGTGGACGCCAGGGGCGATCTCGAACGGTGCCCCGCGCCCCATCATGCAGATCTGTTCCGGTCGGTCGGGGCGCATCGTCTCAGGCGGGCGGGGGAGCGGGCGGGCGACGGTGCCTGGCTGCGGCGATTCCGGGGTGAGCGAGGGGCGGATCGGCTGGTCGCGTCCGACGGCCGCGAGCGTGCCTTTGAGCGAGCGCACGAAGAGGCCAGAGTCGGTGCCGACGCCGACGGCGCGGAAGCCCTGGGCGAGGCGCTCGCGGAGGTTGTCGTCGCCGGTGGCAATCACGCCGCAGTACCGGCCCGATTGGCGGATGCGATCCTTCATGGTGAGGATCTGCGCGGCGACGCCGGGGCCCTCCCACTCCCCGCGGTAGCCGGCGGTGGAGGAGAAGTCGGCGGGGCCGAACCAAAACAGCTCGACGCCGTCGACCTGGCACATCGCCGGCACGGCGCTCACTGCCGCGACCGATTCGAGGATCGGCACGACGAGAACATGCTCGTTGGCTTCGGCGGTGTGCTCGCGCAGGCACTGCCCCCAGCCGGTGGCCCGTTCGGCGCCGATGCCCCGCTCCCCTTCCGGCGGGTAGCGGGCAAACGCCACCGCCCGGGCCAGCTGTTCGGTCGTCTCGATCCACGGGATCACGATCCCGTCGGCGCCGAGGTCGAGGGCCCGCTTGATGAGGCCCCGATCGAGTTCCGCCACCCGCACCAGCGCCACCGTATCACTGCGGACGGTGGCCCGGAGGTGATCGGCGATCTCCTTCCAGTCGAGCTGGCCATGCTCGGCGTCGATCACCACCCAGTCGAGCCCGAGCGCCACCGCCATTTCGGTGATCGCCGTCGATTCGAGCCCGATCCACAGCCCGAGGACCGGCTCGTCGCGGGAAAGTTTGGCACGCAGATTTTTGATCGCGGAGATTTTCATCGGGTCTCGTGCCAGGGATTCTCAAACCAATAGAGCCCCGATTTGCCAGGGGCGACGATGTCGAGATCGCCGTCGCCGTCGAGATCGTGAATCGCCATCTGCAGGCCGGTGCCGGCCGAGCCCGGGCGGAAGTCCTTCATGGCGTCGCGCTTCTCCGGATCGAGCGGCGCCAGGGGGGCCGGATCGCCCGAGTAAACGACCTGCTTGATCCACTTCGAGGCCGAGCGGTCGTACTTGTAGAGGAACAGGCAAGGCTCGGCGGTGGCGCCCGGTTCGCTCGCGTGGGCGTAGATCCGCTTGCCGGTGACGAAGTCTTGCTCGCCATCGCCGTCGAAGTCGGCCAGGTGGAGCGTGTGGACTTGCGAGAAGGTCTCGTCGATCGCCTCCTTCGTCCAGGTGCGCTTTCCCTCGGCGTCGGTCGATTGCTTCAACCAGTGGAGGCCGAAGTCGTGCCCCATCCCCCACACGACGTCCGTGTCGCCATCGCCGTCGAAATCGTGGCCGAGGATCCCGACGCTCGCGGTGCCGAGCTGAAAGTCCGGATGGAACACCCATACGGCCGATCGCTCGGCCGGCTGCTCGTACCATCCCATCGGCGTGATCAGATCGAGGCGGCCGTCCCGGTTGATGTCGCCGTGGCCGACGCCATGGCCCGCCCCTTCGGGAGCGAGCCGTCGCGTCGTCCACTCGACCGCCGGCGATCGGGAGACGAGCTCGTAGAGGAGCACCTGCCCGCCGACGTTGGGAATCAGGACAGGCGTCTGATCGCCGTAGAGATCGACCAGATACGCCGTCTCCATGGAGCCGGGAGTATCGATCGTCTGTTCGGGCCACGGCTGCGTCGGATCGGCGGGCTGCTCGACCCAACTGATCCGGCGGCTGAAGTAGGCACAGGTGACAATGTCGGTCTTTCCGTCGCCGTTGACGTCGAGAGGGGCATCGGCGAAGTCTTCATGGTAGTGCGGGTTGGTGCCCGGCGGAACGTCGCGCACCTTGTGCTGCGTCCAGTCGGGCGCCGCGTACCAGGAATCGCCGCAGAAGACATCGGGCTTCCCATCGGCGTTGAGATCGGCAACTCCGACGGCCTCAAACGGCGAGCGGTGGTTGATGACGTGCTTCTTCCAGGCCGAGGGTTCTTCCGCCCGGATCGGCATCCCGAGCGGGAGCAGGAACGCGAGGAGGGCAACGAAGCGTCGATCAGGCCGCAGGAAGATCACGGGCTGGGTTCCGGAGGGGGAATCAAGGCGACTGGGAGGAAGGGGGCGATGGGAACATTGCCCCCCTCGATCTTCGCTGTGGGGAGCCTGTTCGGGCAACTCGGTCCCGTGGGCGGGGGAAGCGCGGTGAGCGTAGACTGGAGTCATGAACGAGTGGGTTGCCAGGAGCGTCGTGGCGGTGATCTGCGGGCTTCTTGCCGTGCCCGTGTGGGTCCGGTGAAGATGAGTCTTCGTCGCCTGACTCCTCGACCGACGAGGCCCCCCTTGAGCCTTCGGCACCCAGAGGGCTTGTGACATTCTCCGTCACGGGCATCGCAGCGCATGAACGTCTCGCCACCCCTCGCAGGAGGGACCCGCTGGTGGCTCGATCCCCGCGCCCGTCCACTGGCCCTGCTCGGTGCGGTCCTCATCGCCTCGGGGCTTGTGCATCTGGTGGTGTGGGGAATCGATGGCGGGGCCTGGGAAGGGGCTGTGACCTGGCGGAAGCCGATCCTGTTTGGCATCTCCGCCGGCCTGACGAGCCTGTCGCTCGGGTGGGTGTGGTCGAAGCTCCCGAGGCGGCGGTGGGACGGCGCGCTGGCGGCGGTCACGGCCTGGACCCTGTTTGTCGAGGTGGGGCTGATCGACCTCCAGTGTTGGCGGGGCGTGGCGAGCCACTTCAATCGGGCCACACCTTTCGATTCCTTTCTCTATGATTCGATGGGGGTTCTGATCCTCTTCGTCACGGCTGTGGTGATCGACCTGACGATCCGCCTGTTCCGCGCGCCGGCCGCCCTCCCCCCCGAGATGCTCAGGGCCACCCGCGCTGGGCTCGTGCTGCTGGTCGTCTCGTGTGGCCTGGGCATCTGGGTGAGCATTCATGGTGATCTCCAAATGGCCCGCGGGCTTTCGCCGGAGGTGGTTGGCGCGGCGGGGGTGCCGAAGTTTCCCCACGGCGCCGTGATCCACGCGCTCCAGTGGCTCCCGATGCTCGCCTGGGGGGCGCGGCGCGCGGGGCTTTCACCCTTGTGGCGGCAGCGGCTCGTGTCGGCCGCGATCGCGGGAAGCGTCCTCATCCTGGCGTACGCGTCCGTGCAGACGCTCACCGGCCGGGGGCGATTCGATGCGTCGCCGCCAATCGCGGCGCTGCTTGTGACCGGGGGCCTGCTCCTGCTCGGGCCGTGGTGTATCGTCGCCGTAGGGTGGGGCCGTTCGCGATCGGTCGGGCGACGTTTCATGTGAATCGCGCAAGGAATGTTCGCCTTGGTGAGGCCAACTGACGGGCTCGCCGGGGAGATTCCGTTGTCGGCCACGCTCGGGCCATGAAATCCCCCCACCCGTCGCTTCCACTCGCTCGCAGACCCGTCTCTCGCTTGCTAGGATCCCGTCCCATGGCACCGATTTGGGCCTGTCGTCGTGCCCAGAGTCTGATTTGGCGTTCCAGGGAATCCAGGGAAACGGTTGCTGCTCATGATCAAGGCGATCATCGCATGGAGCCTCGCGAATCGGTTCATCGTCGTCCTCGCTGCCTTGGCCCTTGTCGGCATCGGCCTCCACTCGGCGAGTCAGCTCAATGTCGAGGCCTATCCAGACCCGACGCCTCCTCTGATCGAGGTGATCTCCCAAAAACCGGGGGCGAGCCCGGAGGAGATGGAGCGCCTCGTGGGGATTCCGCTCGAAACGGCACTCAATGGGATGCCGGGGCTTGTCGCGCTGCGGAGCACGTCCATCTCCGGGCTCAACGACATCAAGTGCCGCTTCGAGTATGGGATCAACTACGGAGCCGCCAGGCAGGAAGTCTTCAACCGGCTCGGCACCGTCTCGTTGCCGCAGGGCGTTGACTCGCAGCTGTCGCCTTGGAGCCCCACGGGCGAAATCGTCCGCTACGTTCTCGAAGGCCCGGGTTACACGGCCTACCAGCTCAAAGCGGTTCAGGACTGGGTGCTCAACCGGATCCTCAAGCAGGTTCCGGGCGTGATCGACGTCACGGGGTTTGGCGGCACCGTGAAGCAGTACCAAGTGCTTGTCGAGCCCAAACAGCTCCGGCAATTCGGCATCACGCTCAAGGACGTTGAGGAGGCGATCCGCAACTCCAACGCCAACATCGGCGGCGATGTGCTGACGCTCGGCAATCAGACCCACAACGTCCGTGCCGTCGGGCTCCTGGGCGAGGGGGTCGATCCCCTCGATCCTGCCAACATCGACCAAGCCTTGATCATCGAGGGAGACAAGCTCGATGATATTGGCGACGTAGTGGTGAAGTCGTCCAAAGACTTTCCCGTGTTCGTTCGGCAGGTCGCCAGCGTGGTCGTGGGGCACCAGCCCCGTCTCGGGCAGGTGGGGCGAGGCGAAGAGGACGATGTCATCGAGGGGATCGTCTTGATGCGAAAAGGGGAGAAATCCCTCCCCACCGCCAGCGCCGTCGAGGCGAAGTTTCATGAGATCGAGGAGGCGGGCATGCTTCCTCCCGGGATGCGGATCGCGGTGTTCAACCAGCGCGTCGATCTCGTTCATGTCACCACGCACAACGTCGCCCATAACCTCGTCGTCGGGATGGCCCTGGTCGTGCTCGTTCTGTTCGTGTTCCTGGGCGACGTTGCCAGCGCGAGCATCGTGGCGGCGGTTATTCCGCTCTCGTTGCTGTTCGCCGTCACCGCCCTCTTTCTCCAAGGCCGCTCTGCAAACCTGCTGTCGATCGGGGCGGTCGATTTCGGGATCATTGTCGATAGCTCCGTGATCATCGTCGAGAATATATACCGCCATCTCACGGAGCACGGAGCCGACCGAAGTCGGCCGCTGAAGGACCGGATTCTTGAGGCAGCCTCGGAGATCGAAAGGCCGCTGTTCTTCTCGACGGCGATCATCGTGTGCGCGTTTCTTCCGCTGTTTTTCATGTCGGGGCCGGCAGGTGCGCTGTTTGGCCCGATGGCCAACACCTACGCCCTGGCGATCGGCGGGGCGCTGCTCCTGGCGGTGTCGCTCGCCCCCGTCCTCTGCTCGTTCTTCTTCGGGGGAAAGACGGAGGAAAAGGACACGATCGTCGACGCCTTCCTCAAGGGGGTCTACGGCACCGTCCTGCGGATGGCGATGCGGGCACGATGGCTGGTCCTGGCTATCGTGCTCGGGCTGTTCGTGTTCACGATTCTGCTGATCCCCGGCCTGGGGAGCGAGTTCATGCCGCAGCTCGAGGAAGGCAACCTGTGGATCAGGGCGACCATGCCGCGGACAACTTCGCTTGAGGCCGCAGCGGCCATGGCGCCTCGTCTCCGCCGGGTGATCGCAGAGGTACCGGAGGTCAACGGGGTGATGTCTCACGTCGGTAGGCCCGACGACGGCACCGACGTCACGAGCTTCTTCAACCTCGAGTTCAACGTTCCACTGAAGCCGATGGAGCAGTGGCGAAAGGGCCTGACCCGCGAGGCGATCGAAACCGAACTCCGCACCAAGTTCGACGAGTTCCCCGGCATCGACTTCAATTTCTCGCAGCTCATTCGAGACAATGTCGAGGAAGCCCTTTCCGGGGTGAAGGGATCCAACTCCGTGAAGCTTTACGGAAGCAATCTCGAGGAGCTCGAGAGTGCCGGCGAGCGTGTGGCGGGAGCGCTCCGTCGGGTGCCCGGAATCGTGAACGTCGGTCTGTTTCGCGTCCTCGGTCAGCCGAACCTCGAGATCGCCATCGACCGCAAGGCCTGTGCCCGCTACGGCCTCAACGTCGCCGATGTCGAGAGCGTCGTCGATGTCGCCATTGGTGGGACGGCCTTTTCGGAGATGGTCGAGGGGGAAAAGCTGTACGACATCGTCCTCCGCCTCCCGCCCTCCCTGCGGAGCGATCCCGAGGCGATCTCCCGGATCCCCATCGATCTGCCGCCAGCGCCGGACGGCCACGACACCGGCACGATTCCCCTCTCCCAAGTGGCCGACATTCATCCTCACAAGATGGGCGCGTCGTACATTTACCGCGAGAACAACCAGCGATATCTGCCGATCAAGTTCTCCGTTGCCGGGCGGGATTTGGGATCGGCGATCCGCGAGGCCCAACTCCTCATCGCCGACCCGAAGTCGGCTGTCAGCCTACCGCCCGGATATCGGCTCGAGTGGTCGGGTGAGTTTGCCCAGATGGAACAGGCCTTCGCGAGTCTCAAGTGGCTCGTGCCGTTGTCGGTGACCCTCATCATGCTCTTGCTGTTCACCGTATTCGGCAGCTTGAAGTATGCCTGTCTGGTGATGTTCAATGTGCTCGTGGCGGTGATGGGAGGCGTCTGGGCCCTCCGGCTCACAGGCACCCACTTCAGCATTTCCGCGGCAGTGGGATTCATCTCGATCTTCGGCGTGGCGGTCCAAAACGGCGTGCTCCTGATCACGTATTTCAACGGCTTGAGGGCCAAGGGCTTCTCGGCCGAGGAATCGGCCTATCGGGGAGTGATGGTCAGGCTGCGGCCGGTGATCATGACCTCGCTGACGGCCATTCTCGGCCTCCTCCCCGCCGCGTTGGCGACCTCAGTCGGCTCTCAGGCGCAGCGTCCTCTCGCGATCGTGGTGGTCGGTGGCATGCTCGTCGCGATGGTGTTGCCGCAGATTGTCTTGCCTGTTCTGTACACCTTTTTCCCTGCCCCGGCGGGCCCGGTGGAGGAGTCCCATTCATGAGTACGGCCCAAGGCCCCGAGCCTGATCGTTCTTTTCGCGCGCCCCGGACGTCCTTGTTTCCTTTCTGGTTGTGGCCGCTGGGGGTGCTTGCCTGCCTGGCGGGATTCGTTGGCTTCACCGACTCGGGGGCCGTGATCGCCCGGGAGGCGTTGGAGGCTGTCGGATTGAAGAGGCCTGAGGAACTGGACGTGGCGGAATCGCGGGCCACACAGGAGACTTCGGGGGCGTGGGCGGCGTCTGCAAGGCAGCCCTGGGACGGCATGGTCCATCTCACGCCATCGCAGCGAGACACGCTCGGTGTGAAGATGGCCGCGGTGGCTCCCCAATCTGAGCCGGTGCGCATGGAGATCCAGGGAAAGACCGACTACAACCCCGACACGATCATCAAGGTCCGGCCCCGTTTCGACGCGCTCGTCTTGGCCGT
>Ga0209598_10000137_pt1 | contig 55852 bp, 48 predicted proteins | sample M_140807_EF_Meta_FD_187317 | JGI IMG/M metagenome (GOLD analysis project Ga0209598, IMG submission 187317) | Freshwater microbial communities from Lake Montjoie, Canada to study carbon cycling - M_140807_EF_MetaG (SPAdes) (version 2) | ecosystem: Environmental > Aquatic > Freshwater > Lake... | reverse complement strand
TTTGTCGGCATGCAGGAGTTCCGAAACCAACCATAACAACCCCAATCCCAGCAAGATACCAAGGTAGGGAGGATGATGGGTCACCGTTTTGAACACGGGAACAAAGAGTAGGGAACCAACGCCCAGGATGAGCATCAGCAAGGACCCTTTGACTCCTGTATCGCTGCTGGATTGGGCGGTATGTTCAAAGCCTTTGATTTCGCCCTTGAGGCTAAACGAAAGCACGACCAGTGGAACGATCAGGCAGACCAGTGAAGGAAGGAAAACAGTGGACATGATGGCGCCGGTGCTTATTTGGCCACCGATCCATAGCATGGTGGTGGTGACATCCCCAATTGGCGTCCAGGCCCCGCCTGCATTGGCAGCAATGATGACCATACCCGCAAAGAATTTACGCTGCTCGGCTTCTTTGATTAATTTCCTCAGCAACGAAACCATCACAATCGAGGTAGTCAGGTTGTCTAGTACGGAGGAAAGAAAGAAGGTGATGATGGAGACGATCCAAAGGAGTTTGACGGTGTTCTTGGTGGTGATTCGGTCGGTAATGATGCGAAAGCCCTGATGGGCGTCCACCAATTCGACGATGGTCATCGCGCCCAGAAGGAAGAAAAGAATTTCGGAAATACTGCCCAAATGGTGGCTCAATTCATGGCCGACAAAGTGCTTGAAATGTTCTTGCAAATTGCCTAAGCCGGCCTCTCCCAAACCGCTCAGGTAAGCGGCGAAGGCGGAGCTGCCCTCAATGCCTGCGGGCATGGGCAACATGACCAGCAGGGTCCAGGCGATGACGGCGGTGAGCAGGGCCGAGGCGGTTTTGTTGATTTTGATGGGGTGCTCGAGCGCAATGGCGGCGTAGCCAAGGACGAAGACCAAAATAAGGGCGGTTACCATGGGTTAAAAATTTTGATGCCCAAAGGTAAAACCCGTTCATTTATTTCGCGTTTTGACTTTATGACGAATTCCAATCAACCCACCATCGACCGTCTTTTGGCCGATGTAGCGCCCCAAAGGGAGCGCCTTTTGGCCCATCCGCTCTACGGAGCCATTCAAACCTTGGAGCAAGTGCAGGTTTTTATGGCCCATCATGCCTTTGCGGTCTGGGATTTTATGTCCTTGGTCAAGGCATTGCAGGTCCAGTTAACGGGCATGCAGCTTCCCTGGAAGCCGGTGGGCGACCCGGAGGTCCGCTACCTTATTAACGAGATTGTATTGGGCGAGGAAAGCGATGAGGACCCGGCCGGGGGTCGTATTTCGCATTTTGAATTGTACATACGGGCCATGAAAGAGGCGGGGGTGGAGACCAAGGCGTTTGAGCAATATGTCAGGGCGTCCGAGGGCATGGGGGAATGGGGACCTTCGGAAGGGCTTGCGCCCGGAGGCCTTGGATTTAACCAAAATACCTTTGGCCTTATTCAAAGGGCGGAGGTTCATGAACTGGCAGCCGTTTTTACGTTGGGCCGGGAGGATCTAATTCCGGATATGTTTCTCAAGATGGTTGATACGTTGGATCGCGCGATGCCGGGTCGTTTGAGTACGTTCAAGTATTACTTGGAGCGGCATATCGAGGTGGACGGAGAACACCACAAACATCTGGCCTATAGAATGACGGCTTTGGCCTGCGGGAACGATGAGCGGCGGTGGCAAGAGGCGGCGGTGGCGGTGGCGGATGCCTTGGAGGCGCGGATTGCTTTGTGGGATGCGGTGATGGCGGCCCTGCCTGAACAGGGTTCGTTGACCTAATTTTCCAAAGAAAACGGGGGACATGAAGGGCCTGTTGGCGTTTTTTGAAGGAGGCCCCGGTGGGTTGAAGGCCGATGAAAGCCAGCGTTTGGCGTTGCAGACGTTGGAGGATTTTGTTATGAGCGATCGGGAGCGGGGTGTGCAGGTGATCAGCGGGCCGGCCGGTAGTGGTAAAACCTTCATGATGAAGGCCTTGGTCCAATGGATGCAGGCTTTGGAAAGGCCGGTTGTTTTGTTAGCACCCACGGGGCGGGCGGCCAAGGTTTTGGCCCGAACAACGCGGATGCGGGCCAATACCCTGCACCGGCAATTGTACAGGCCGGTGGAGGAGGCCTTGATGCCGGGTCGGGGATTGCGGGTTCGATTTGAACTCAAATCCATGGAACGGGATGAGCCCTGTGTTTTTGTGGTGGACGAAGCATCGATGATGGGCAACGGAAGCGGAGGGGGCGAAGCCTTGATCGGCGATTTGTTACAACAAGTTTACGATTCTTCGTCTTGGCACAAAATTATTTTAGTTGGTGACCCCTATCAATTACCTCCGGTGGGGGAGATTGATTCGCCGGCCTTTCGGTCGGAAACATGGAGTCCTTGGGGCTGCACCTTTGGGCGGATACCCTTGGAAGGTCGTTACCGCCAGGGAGCTGATTCGCCGGTTCTTGATTTGGCTTCCAAAATATTGGAATGGATGCGAGAGTCTGCGACGGCACCCTCTTCTCGTTGGTGGGATGCGTTTTCGGATTGGGTGGAGGAATATGCGGCCGGTAGTTCGGAGGAAGATCCCCGATTGTTAAGGGGCTTAGGGCTGGCCGTCAAGGATTTTCGACTTCATTACGAGCCCGGTCAGCGAGTTTTTTTGGCTTATTCCAATGCGTGGGTTTCTCGTTTTAACAATCAATACAGAACCTTGGTTCAGCGGAGGACCGGTACCAGGCCCCGTGATGGGGAGCCCTTGTTGGTGGTTCGGAACCAATATTTGGCGGGGGGACAGATGTTGGCCAACGGGGAAGAGGTTCGTTTGCTTCGCAAAGTAGGACGAACCCATCGTCATGCAGGCATGGCTTGGTGCAATGCAGTGCTGGAATGGGTGGGACTTGACGGGGAAGCCCGGGAATTTGAGTCCAAAATCTGTTTGGACCTTTTGGATTCAGGTCAGCCCGGACTGAACGCCGCCCAGCAACAGGCTTTGTGGCAGGCGAGGTCTTTGGATAAGGAAGAGGAACGAGATCCGTACATGCAGGCTCTGTGGGTGAAGTATCCTTACGCTCAGACGGTTCATAAGGCCCAAGGTGGGGCTTGGTCCAGGGTTTATTTGTTGTTAGAAAAGCCGTATTCGTTTCAGGATTCGGTGGGCTACTTGCGGTGGTTGTATACGGCGGTTACCCGTTGTTCGGATCGTTTGGTTCTGGTGCAACCGGGTAAATAGCGGTTTAGTCGGGTCTTGTGGTGTGGTGAAAATGGGTGAGGAGAGCCCCTTCCCGGAGGGATAGATCCGTTACAACGAAGGGGATGCCTTGGGCGGTATCGCAGAGGGCCAGCATGAGGGCAGAGGCATGAACGATGGCATCGGTCGAAAGAGGATGAAGAGATGGATGGGGATGGGGAAGGGTTTGGGTGGCTGCTTGTCCAAAGGCCTGGCAAAGCGAGCGGGTGATTTGCTTGGATTCGGGCTGATACGCCTGGGCCCAGCGGGCCAGGGTTTCGTAGGGTCCGGCCGTTCCTACGATGTGCAGAGGTCGGTGGGCCATGAGGGCGGCCCCCAATTCGGATTCAAAGACGGCCCTCAAGGATGTATAACACGCCTCAAATGCCCGCAGGTAGGGGTTTTGGGGGTGGGCGGGGTCAGCGGTTGGGTTGATATGGACCGGAAAATCCCGCAAGAGTTTGCGCATGCCCAACGGCAGGGATACGGCCAGGAAAACCGAGTCTTTCCAACACAAGACACATTCGACGCTGCCACCGCCGATATCGTTGATGAGGACCGGACCTTGGTCCAAAAGACCGCAGGCTTGCAGACCGTATCGGATGGTTTCGGCCTCTGTTTCTCCTGATATCGTGCAGAGCTCGCAAGGAATTCTCCGACCTTGGTGTTCCTGGTTGCTGAGTCGAAGGCCGCAATCCTGCAACCAAGATTCGGCATTGGGCCATTGCCGCAGGGCCGAGGTCCCGTACCCAAACAAGACCGTTGCACCGTGCTCGATGGCATCGTTGGTGTGTTTTTGGAGGGCTCTCTCGGCTCTTTGGAGGGTTGCGGGGCTTAGGTTACCAAATCCATCTTTGGCCAATCCGACTTCGATATCTGCTCGGTGAAACCATTGCGGTACCCCGTCTGGATCCAGTGTGCCTACCACCAATCCAAAGACATTGGTGCCAAGGTCAACGACGGCGATCCGTTGACCGCGTTCCAGGGAGGTTGGTCGTTGGCGGTCTATCGGTAGAAGAGCCACTTGCGCAGCAGATTAAAGGAGACTTTTTGGCCGTACATCAAGACCCCGATACGGAAAATTCGACCGGCCAGCCAAACGGCCAGGACAAAAGCGGCCACCAGCAAAAACATCGAGAGGGCCAATTCCCAGCCGGGGACCCCAAAAGGCAAACGGACGACCATGACCACCGGTGAGGTCAGGGGAATCATACTCATCCAGAAGGCCAGGCTGCCGTGGGGGTTCTGCATAACAAATTGCGAAGCAACAAAGGACAAGATGATGGGGAGGCTGATGGGGAGCATGAGTTGTTGGGAATCTCCTTCGGAGTCCACCGCCGACCCTACCGCAGCAAAAAGGGCCGCGTAGAGGAAATACCCGCCCAAAAAATAAAACAGAAAGAAGGGGATGATGGTTTCCCAAGGCATTTGCCCTAGAATTTGCATCCAATCGGCTTGGGCATCAGCTGGGAGGCTGTTGACGGTGCCAGGGACCGATGCCGTGCCGGGACCGGATCCCAGACCCATCGCGCCAATGGCGGTGCTTATGGCGGTGCCAAGCAATAACCATAACACAAACTGAAAAAGTCCAACGGAGGCAATCCCTAGGATTTTGCCCATCATGAGTTCAAAGGGCTTGGTGGTCGATACCAACAATTCCATCACACGGCTGGCTTTTTCTTCGATAACACCGCGCATGACCATGCTGCCGTACATAAAGATGAACATGTACATCAGGAGAGCTGCACCAAAGCCCAAAAGCATGGCGGTTTCGGTATGGCTGTCTTCGCTCCCTTGGTCGGTCCAAACCGAGGTTTGGAGTTGAACTTCGGCTCGTAAGCTTTCAATGACTTTGGGGTCCAAGCCTTGTCGCTCCATTCGCAAACGATAGAGGCGATCGTTGAGGGCGCTTTGGATGCGTTCGGTGATTTTGAGACCAGCCGCTTGGGCCGAGTAGTAGCGGGCCTCGACATTCAGGTTGGAATCCGGGGCCTGTAGATGCAAGAGGCCGGCATCTTGATCCTCCAGAAGTTCCCGAATGTTGGCGCTATCGGCCGGGACAAGGACTCCGTTGCTGAGGGTTCCTTGGGGGAGGACCTGGAATTTTAGACCGTTTTGGTCTTGGAAGGCATCGGATAATTGACCCGAGGGGTCGTGAACCCAGACCGTGGTGGAGTCGTTGTTCCACTTGGCCATGAGAACCGGTACCAAAACAAAAAGCCCAAAAAGCAAGGGCCCCAAGATGGACATGACGATGAAGGTGCGGCTCTGAATACGGGTAAAGAATTCTCGGCCGGCGACGATGAAAATTTTGTTCATGCGAAGGGTTGGGTCGGGTTAGCGAAAGATATGGGTTGTGTTAGCGGATGGGATGGCGTTGGTGGCGCTGTTATCTGCGTCACCCAAATTGTCGGTGCCGACCGCCTGAATAAAAATGTCCTGAAAGCTTGGGAGTTTTTCGGAGAAATGCAGAATGCGACTGTTTCGGTTGTAATGGTCGATGAGGGCCGGCCAATGTTGGGGTTCGGCCTCAAAGACCATGCGGGTGATAGCGTTGGGCTCTGAGGTGGTGGTGGAGGAGGATGGAGCGGGCAAGGGGGCGGGCGGCGGCGAGGCCGGGTCGCCGGCGCAGTGGATCTCAACGCGGTTTTTGCTGTATTGCCGGCGAACGGCCTCGGTCTCGCCAGACAGCACCACCCCTGCCCGGTGAATCAGGACAACGTGCGTGCACAGATCCTCCACCGTTTCCATGCGGTGCGTCGAAATGAGCAGGGTGGTGCCCGCCGCCCGCCTCTCCAGCAAGATGTTCTTCAACAATCGGGCGTTGACCGGATCAAAACCCGAAAAGGGTTCATCCAAAATCAGCAAGTCCGGATCGTGCATCAGGGCAGCCACCAATTGAACTTTTTGTTGCATGCCTTTGGAAAGCTCCTCGGCTTTTTTGTTCCACCAGGACTGCATTTCCAGGCGGGTCATCCAATGCTTGGCCGCCTGCAATGCCTGACCCGAATCCAAACCCCGAAGCCGGGCCAGGTAGAGCAATTGCTCCCCGATTTTCATTTTTTTGTAAAGCCCGCGTTCCTCGGGTAAGTAACCAATTCTGCGGGCATGTTCCGGCCCCAGTTCGCGGCCGTCTAACCAAATGCTCCCGCTGTCCGGGGCTGTAATCCGGTTAATCATCCGAATAAGGGTCGTTTTGCCGGCTCCGTTGGGACCCAATAAGCCCATGATTCCGCCCTTGGGGACTTGCATGCTTACATCGAGAAGGGCTCGGTGGTTTCGGTAGCTTTTGCTGACGGAACGAATGTCCAAAAAGGCCATGGTTTGCGATTTAATAAAGAAAAGAAAATAGAGATCCAGCGGAGGGGTCGGAGGGCTTAGGCCTGGACAATCCAAGGCTGAAGCAAGGGGACTTTTTCGGCTTGCACAAGCACATAATTGTACGTGGCGCTTTTGGAGAGCCGTTGAGTGGGGACCAGGCCCTTTTCCTCGTCAACATTAAAATACAAGTAGCCCAGATCTTTCATAAAGTCTTCAACGTAGGATGCAATCGATTCGTCTAAGATTTCAATAAGCAAACTAGGCTTCCAAACTTTGAATTGCTGAAATCCAGCCAAAACCTGGGGTTCGAATTTTTCGACATCGATTTTGACTAAATCCACCCCATGAATTCCCTCCTCGCTCAAGAGGCGGTCCAAGGAACGAACTTGCACAGTATAGGATTGCTGCTTTTGGTTTTTGCCGTGGGTGTCTTGTAGAAGAGACGCCTCGTAATGATTGTCAGTTCCTTCGTACAAAGTCGCCTCCCCATCTTCGGCACCGCAGGCCAACCGATGAAGGTGGAGGGGTTGTCCGTTCAAATCGTTGTTACGCTCCAGGATTTCAAAAACACGGGGAACCGGCTCAAAGGCATGAACCTGGGCACGGGGGTTGGAAGACCAGGCAATCAGGCTGTAAATTCCGGTATTGGCCCCTACATCCAGGACCGTATTGGCTTCCCGACTCAGTGCCGTCCAAACCCCGGAGCTTACCCGCTCCCAGCCCCGTTCCAAGCCACCCCAATAAAGCAGCGTCTCGATATAATGACCTTGGTTGAACATGCGGAATCCTCGCCCCGCCCCACCCTGAATGGTCATGGTGCCATGCACAAACAAATGCCGGGTCCAGGACATCGGCAGGCGTCCCCAGCGTCGCAGGGGTTCCATGAGGTAAATCCGCCCGGGCAGGAGGGCGTAGATGGTTCGGAAAAGGCCCAGTTTCATGCAGGTTTTGGGGTTATGAGGGGTCTTGTGCCCAAAGATATGGGGTTAACCTGCCTTATATTTGGCCCGCTATGAAGGCAGAGCCGGCCCCCCTGGCGGACTTGTTCCGTCAACCACTTCAAATATTTATCACCACCCACCACAAACCCGATGCGGATGCTTTGGGTTCTTCCTTGGGCTGGGCCCATATCCTTCGCGCTGCTGGCCATCGGGCCACGGTGGTCGTGCCCAACGATTTCCCCTCTTTTTTGGATTGGATGCCCGGGCGGGATGAGGTTATTGACTTCGAAAAAGACCCCCTCAGGGCCCAGGCTTCTTTGGAGGAGGCGGACTTGGTTTGTTGCTTGGATTTTAACGATCTCAAGCGTAACAACGAATTGGGCGAACGCATCGCCGTTTCCGGCAAAACCATCCTCATGGTGGACCACCACCCTTACCCCAAAGATTTTGCAACCCATCGCTACCACAGCGTCCAGGCCTCCTCAACATGTGAGCTCATCTTGGATTTGTGCAAAGAATTGGAATGGATGGACTTCCTCACGACCGATGCGGGTGCTTGCCTTTACGCGGGCTTGGTGACCGATACCGGCTCATTTCGTTTTGCATCGTGCACGCCCAATACCCATCGCTGGGCCGCCTTGCTCCAGGAAAGAGGGCTGCAGCATCACCGGGTTCACGAAGCCATTTTTGATCAAATGCCGGCGAATATTCTTCGATTTCTGGGCCATTGTTTTTTGAACCGGCTTCATGTAATGGAGGAATACCATGCGGCCTACCTGGCCATTCCCCGTACCGATCTCGACGAATTTGGCGTCCAAACCGGGGATACCGAAGGATTGGTGAATTACGCCCTCAACCTGAAGGGCATGCGCTTTGCATCGGTGATGATTGACCGGGGTCCCTTGATCAAAATGTCCTTTCGCTCCAAAGGCGAAGTGCCCGCCAACCTTTTTGCGTCCACCTATTTTGAAGGCGGGGGACACTTGAATGCAGCGGGTGGCCAAAGCAGCGACAGCCTAGCCCTAACCGAACAACGTTTCCTGCAAGCATTGCATGTCTTTGGCCCTGTCCATCTCCAGCAACCATGAACCATCGCTGTCCTTTTTCCCTCGCCCTTTGGTCTGGGATTCTACTCTTTTTGGTGGCTTGCCAAGAATCCCGCCAATCCGGCCTGTCCGCTCCTTTCAAAACCAAGGGCGGACTGGAATACCGATGGCACCGCAAGGGGGCTCCTGTCAAAGCAGAGCCCGGCGATATCATGGAATTGCGGATGCAGATTTATGCAGGTGATTCTTGCCTTTACGGTGGGGGCGCTCAATCAGAAACCTGGAGCCTTCAGCTAACCCAACCTACCTATAAGGGGAGTATCCAAGAAGGCCTCGCCCTCATGGGACGTGGCGATAGCGCGACCTTTTATCCAGTGGCCGATTCGGTTTTTCGTTACGATCTAACTCAACCCAAGCCTTCGTGGTTGGATGGTTCTTCCAAACTACGCATCGAGATTGGGGTACGCAGCCTTCGCAACGAAGAGGGTGCTATTCAGACCTTTATGCTGCAACAAGGCATTCCCGATTCTTGCCGTCATGCTTCGGGGTATCTGCGCTATGTTCTGGATCCCCTTGGTTCTTCGGACAAATCAAATCGCCGCCTCAACGGTCTAGGGAAGATGCTTCAAAACGGCCGTAAATACAAATTGTTGGGAAGCATGGGGGTATTGGGAGGGGAAACGGTCCGGGAATTCACCGAGCTAGAGCCCTTTTATTTTGTTCAAGGCCAGGGTCAAATCAAGCCCGAAGGTTTGGGGCAAGCCTTGGCCACCTGCCGCGAAGGGGATTCGGTTTGGGTTGTGTTACCGTCCTGGTTAGCCTACGGCAAAAAATCCCTACCAGATGCCGGCGTTCCGGCGTATGCTTCGTTGTTTTTTCAGTTGAGGGTGCTTGGAGAACCTGCTGTCAAGACGTCGCTGTCGACCTCAAGGCGTTAAAAGCCTTGATCTTGGGGTGGATCATGCTGAACCATAGGGGTGGTATCAAAACCGGAACAATCAATCCGGCATAACCCCCCGGAAGGGTGGGTCCGTCCTCGTGCGTTTTGAGTTGATAATAAGGCTTACCGCCGTACATATGATGGTCCGCATGACGGCTCAGGTCGTAGAGCATAAAACGGCTAAAAGGTTTGTCGCTTTGCCAGGCATGATGGGCACGGACCCTTTCGTTTTCGGCGCGCTCCAGTCCGTAATGTTCAATATAATTGGTGTATTCGAGGAGTATATCCGCGAACAGGGCCTGACCAACATAGACGACGGCCAGCAAAGGATGAATCCACCCGAGAACCCCCAGCAAAGGAATTTGCAACAAAGTGTTACGAATCATCGCATTCCCGGATCCGTAGGGTGCTCGGCCCGCCTTGCGCAGTCTTTCGGCCTCTGATTCAAGGGATTGCATCCATTGACCCCGGATGCTCCGTACAAGGAATTGATAGAAATGCTCTCCATAGCGGGCCGAGGCATGATCCAAAGGCGTGGCTACATGACGGTGGTGAACGCGCAAATGGTCAATCGCGAAGTAGGGGTTCATCACCAAAAAAAGCAGGAAATCTCCGGCCCTTTTCCAGGCTGTCTCTTTGCGGTGGATCATTTCATGGGCCGCTACAATACCCATGGATCCGCTCGAAAAACCGGTGGAGAGAACCGCCCCCACCAAGGAGGAGCCTTCCAAAATCCCTTTATACGTTCCCCACAACAAAGTCCCTATGCCTGCCAAGACCATGGGTATGGCCATAACAACATACAAATCAGGCAAGCCGTTTTCGGTCACCGCGTCGTTGTTTCTTTGTTGTCGTAGGATCCACTCCAGCGAGTTAACGACCACCAGCACAAAGATGACATTGGACCAGGCCCAGGGTCCCCCCATCGTATTGCCCCACAGGGTGATGAGTCCCGGAACCAAGGTCAAGGCGTAGGCGTAAGAACGGTTCGGGTTGTTTGCGGCTGGGGTATTCATGATCGGGAGGCTTAGGCTTTGTATTTCTTTTGGAGAAACGCGATGGTGGCTTTCATGATTTTGGTCAGAACCGCGGTATCGATGTCGGCTAATTTCTGGATGTACAAACAGGCTTTGGCGGCTTTGAATTTGCCGAGGCCCTCCAGCAAAGGAGCATGTTCCGGTTCCCCCGTGTAGACGTACAAAGAGATAGCGGCCTTGCGCGGTGAAAAACCAACCAGGAACCAATCCCCTTCTTGGCGACTTTTTTCGGATTTGTAATGATAGGCCCCAAAGCCAATCATGCTGGCACCCCACATTTTGGCGGGGCAACCGCTGACTTTTTCCATCAAGGCGATGAGGTCCAAGCTGTCTTGGCGTTTCTGGTCGGTCTGGGCAAATTGTTCGACAAAGGCCAGGACATCGGCGTCGTGGACCCTGGTTTTGAGGATATTCTTAGCGGAATCAGGCATGCTACGAATTTAAGACCAAAGCCGAGGATTCGTGGCTAGGAACGGGAGTTGGCTTCGTTGGTTGGCTTCGTTGGTTGTTGGAGGTGGGCGATAATTTTATCAGCGAGTACCTCGGAGATGGCTTTGTAGGATTCAACGGTCCAACCGGCCACATGGGGGCTGACCATAACCCGGGGATGGGCCAAAAGCCGATCCATCCATACATGGTCCCAGTTTTGGGGATTTTCGATGGGTAAAGTGTCCAAGCAGGCTCCCTCCAGGATATTCTGCTCCAGGGCCTGGACCAGGTCCGGCAGGTTAACCATAGGGCCTCTGGCGGCATTGACCAATAATTTGAGATGACGAAATCGCCGCAGGTAATCCCCTTGAACCAAGTTACGAGTCAGGTCGGTCAGGGGGGCATGGAGGGTTAAAATTTGAGCCTCGTTGTAGATTTCTTCCATGGTGGATTCGACGACCAAGGGTTGAGCGTCCGAGGCATAACCATGTTGGTACTTGTCGTAAACCAAGACTTTGCAACCCATGGCTGCCAAAAGACGGGCTGTTTGGGAACCGTTATGGCCGTAGCCAATCAAGCCCACCACCGAACCGGCCAGCTGACGGCCTCTGTTTCCCTCTCGGTTCCAGATGCCCTGTCGGATTTCTTGGTTTCCTTGGTTGAGGCGGTTGAGCCAGGCCAAAATCATGGCCAGTACATGTTCGGCAACAGCCAGGCGATTTCCTTCCGAAGCGTGGATTAATGCAATGTTATTTTTGGAAGCAAAATCCGTATCAATGCCATCGCATCCAGATCCAGCGCGGGCAATCCATCGCAAATTCACCGCGCGGGACAAGGCAGCAGCGTTCAACTTCATCTTGGATCGGATCACCAAGCCGTGCACGGCCAAGTCGGTCCGCCCCAGTGCCTTCAAAATCTCCTCAGGATCTGCCTCGGACCCATCCAAAACCTCGCAAAGTCCCGATTCCTGAAGGCGTTCTGGGAGCAGCGGATGAACCGCATCCAAAATCATAACACGATGAATATTCATTGATTAGGATGATGTCTTTTGATCAGATAAGGTTTCTTCGATGGCCTGGGTCAGCTCTACGAAGGCCTGCACGGGTAATTGCTCTGCGCGCAGGTGAAGGATGTTCATGCGGTCGCTGTATCCTTCGGGCAAAACCTGTCCCAAGGCATTGGATAACATTTTGCGTCGTTGATTAAAAGCCGCTTTGACGACCCTGAATAACAAACGGTGATCGCAGGCCGGTGGATTCCATCGGTTCTTGAGTCTTAGGACCCCGGATTTAACCTTGGGTGGCGGAAAGAAAGACCCTTCGTTGACGGTAAATAGGTACTCGGTTTCAAAAAAAGCCTGTGTCAAAACGCTGGTAATGCCGTAGATCTTGTTGCCGTGGACGGAGCAAATACGCTGAGCCACTTCGCGCTGAAACATGCCAACGCATTCACCAACCACGGCATGATGCTCCAAGACCTTGAAAACAATTTCGGTGCTGATATGGTAAGGAAAATTCCCAACGACTCCCCAACAGGCTTTGTTTTTTTCTTGGTCTTGTTCCGAATCAAGGGTTCCCGCAGGGCCGGTATCACCGGGGCAGGGCAAGGGATTCCAACGAAGAAAATCCCCGACCATTTGTTCAGGTTGGGCGATTCGGTGTTCCAGCAGGTATTGGATGGACTCTTGGTCCACCTCGGCCAGCCACAAACGGTAGGGAAGTTTGAGCAGGTGCTGGGTGAGTTGACCGGTTCCAGGCCCGATTTCAAGCAGGTTGGGGTAGTTGCCCCAGCCCGTGAGGGACAGTGCAACCTTTTCGGCAAGTCGCACATCGGTCAGAAAATGCTGACCCAGTTGCTTTTTGGGGCGAACGCGGTCCATGGCCCGGCTAAAATAGGTTAATTTTGGGCTGTGGAATCGTTTTTGCCCTTCGTTTCCTGTTCCCCATCGGCTTTATGAGCAAGGTACAGGCCCAACACAAGGTCCTAGGCGTCTTGGGAGGCGGACAATTGGGAAGCATGATGCTGGATCCGATTCACCGACTCGGACTCCAAGCACGTTTCATGGACCCTGATCCTCTGGCCCCGGTGGCCATGCGCTTTCCATCGACGGTTTGTGCTCCCTTTTCCGACGCCCAGGCCGTTTTGGATTTTGGAAGGGGTTGCGATGTCTTGACGTACGAGTTGGAGGCCGTCCATGCGGGCGCCTTGGCTCAATTGGAAGGGGAGGGCATCGAAGTTTGGCATCGCCCCGAAATTCTCGCCCTTCTTCAGAACAAGATTTCCCAAAAGGAATTTTATGTTCGTGAAGGATTGCCGACGGCTCCTTTTCGGGCTTTTGAGCGTCTCGATGATCTCAAGGCGTTTTGGCTAAAGCCTGAGGGGGAAATGGCCGGTTTATCCTATCCATCGGCGGTCTGGAAGGCGGCCCGTGGGGGTTACGATGGCAAAGGTGTTCAAGTTTTGGATTCGTTGGAGGATTTGGTTGATTTGCCCGATGCGCCTGCATTGTTGGAACAAAAGATTGATATCGCTCTCGAATTGGCCGTGATTACGGTTCGAGATCAAAAGGGGAATATTCGCTGTTACGATCCTTGCCTGATGCAATTTGATCCCCAGGCGAATTTGGTCAGCCGTGTTATGGCTGGCTCTGCGGCGGAAACCGAGGCCCTTTTGCCCAACCATTTGCGTTTCCAAGCCATGGAAATGGCTGCAGCGGTGGCCGAAGGTTTGGGCACTGTTGGGATACTTGCGGTCGAGTTTTTGCTTGACACCCAAGGCCGTCTTTTGGTGAACGAGTCCGCGCCGCGGCCCCATAATTCCGGACACTACACGATTGAGGCTGCTCAGTGTTCTCAATTTGAGCAGCATATCCGTGCCGTGATGGGCTGGCCGCTGGGTGATACCTCCCTGCGCTCTGCCGCGGTCATGGTCAATTTGGTAGGGGCCGAAGGTTTCCGTGGGCCGGTGGTTTACCCAGGTTTGGATCAGGTTTTGTCCTTGCCAGGGGTTTTTGTTCATCTTTATGGCAAAGCCGAAACCCGCCCCTTCCGCAAAATGGGGCACGTGACCGTGGTGCACCCGGATCTCGCCGTCGCAAATCAAATCGCCGACCGCGTTGAAGCATGTCTACGCATCGAGGCTGCAAACTGAATGGAGCCAACAAATTTTCTTAGAACCTTCCGCTCTTAACAACCAACCCATGAGCCCATCCACCCCCCCATCACCTGCCGAAGTAGCCATTGTTATGGGAAGCACTTCGGATTTGGAAGTTATGCACAAAGCGGCCGAAGTTTTGGAGTTTTTTGGCGTTGCCTATGAATTGCATGTCTTGTCTGCGCACCGAACCCCCGACCGCATGACGGCTTATGCCAAGGAAGCGGCGGGTCGTGGTCTTCGGGTTTTGGTGGCGGGGGCAGGAGGTGCGGCCCATTTGCCCGGGATGCTGGCGGCCTCGACTCCATTGCCGGTTGTTGGCGTTCCGGTTCGGTCTTCCAACTCCATCGATGGCTGGGATTCCTTGTTGTCCATTTTGCAAATGCCCACCGGGGTGCCGGTGGCTACCGTGGCCGTGAACGGTGCGGCCAATGCGGGCCTCCTCGCCGTTCAGATTTTGGCGACTTCCAAGCCTGGACTTCTTGCGGCGATGCAGGCTTACAAACAGAAAATGCACGACGATGTCACGGCCAAGGACCGTGAATTGCAGGCCATGGGCTGGGAAGCCTGGCTCAAAAAGTAAGACCGTCGTTTGGTTCCAGTCGAAACACCGCTTCGCCCGTTTCCTTCTGGCGGAGGTCCATCATCTGTGGGCGGCATTGATAAGGAAGTCCATCCTGCTTTAGGAGGGGCCCTACCAAGTAGAGGCCCGGGGTCAAATCATTGAATTCAAAGTAACCATCGCTCAAGGTTCGTGTTCTTTGGGCTTTATTCGAATCACCCAAAAATTTTAAAGCCTCCCCATCTTGGAGTATCGAATCGACCTCTTGAAAGACTTCCTTTTCCAATCGAAGGGCATAAATCAGAATCCCGCCTGCTTCGCTGCCAGGGGGTCTTGGGGGTCGTTCCTTGGTGGGGATTTCAAATTGGACGGTCCCTAAGATTTGACGGCTCCGCAACAGGGCGATACGGTATTTGGCCGTGGAGTTTGGTAGCGAGACCAATTCCAATTCCTTGTGATCGCTAACCCAACCAGGACTGAGCATGGTTTGAGGTGTTAATCGTATTCGTAGTCGGCTGTGGTTCGGAAAGGGGCCGAGGAGTGCTGAACCATTGTCCATCATTTGATAAGGGATGCCGGCAGGGACCTCAAATCCCCCGGTGGCATCCAAAACGGCTTCATCGGGGTCTTTGTCTTTGTTATGATTTCGATCTTCAAACCATTCAAGGTGTATGAAGGACAAGCCATGGGCGGCCATGAGCGGGTATTGGTTTGGTTGATTCGGTACCATCAATTGTCCTTTGCACTCCCAGCGTGTCTTTTGATCATGGAGGCTGACACGGAGAGCTCTACTTCCTTGAAGGCCTATCCATTTCCACTCAAAGGACCAGGTTGAATGAATGGTATTCGCATAAGGGCCGGGGGATGCTATGGGATTGGAAGTTGAATAGGTAACATTGAAATGATGACCCGAGCGCAAATGACATTGCAAGAAGGCCTGCCAGCCTTGTCGTTGACCGGTAATTTGGTACACCAAGGAGGCGGGAGATCGCTTGGGTTGAATTCGACCCTGCCAGGATAGCCTTCCTTCAGGTAAGCTCCAAAACCAAAGCTGTCCCCATGTTTCAAATTGCATGAGCCAATGCGCATTCTTTCGATCGAACAATCCTCGCTTTGGCGCCAGAAGTGTGGTTTCCAAGCGGAGCATTTTGAGCCCATATCCTTTTGGGAGGCTCCATTGAGCAAGGAAGTCCAAATGCTCCCGTGGAGTCCAATCGGGTCCTAACCCAGGGCTCGTACGGTAAGCCCGCTGAAGGTGCCTCCTTTGATACCTCAGAGTCCCTTGGAAATGGTTGCTGAGATGGAGATGAACTTGTTGTTGAAACTGCTGCAGGGTGTTGGTGAGGGTCCAGCTTGTTTGGCCATTCATGAATCGCCCCGCCGTCCATGCTCCGGCCCATGTTAACATCCAGTCAGCTTGCCTTGGTGCTTCACTCCTGGGCTCTAGTATAATTTCTGTACGCAGACTTAGGAAGGGATGGAGGCCGTAACCCAAGAATCCGCTCGTCTTGAACCTATCGGAAATTTCATACCCGTAATTCCAACGTTTTGGCGGAATCATACCCATTGGTATATTCCACATCAATCGATGATTTGAAATCCCTCCCCATGGATTTAGACGACGGTAGTCTATTCGGTTGTTTCCAGGAAGAAGATGAACGATGATTGGTTTTTTGGAGGCGGCAGGGACGGACGCTCCGTGGTTTAGGGACCATTCGGCCAGTCCATCCGGAGGATGCCACCGTCGTGAATGGATTCCAGAAGGCGCATCAAAGTCAATGGTTCGGTTCATAAGGGAGTTGCTACCCGAAATTTTCCATGGACCCGAGACCGAGGAGGGAGAAATCAAGCAATTGATTTGTTGTTGGCGACCCCAGGCCCATTGCAGCTCCAGGCCCGGCCAGGCAAGGTCCAATCGGTTCAAGGCCGTCGTTGCCGATCCGAATAACCTGAATCCAATGAATCCGGCATGGCCCACAGCCTCCCATTGGAGGGCGGCTAGGAAAGAAGCATCTTCTAGGTTGATATGATAGCTCCCTGTCCATGTAGAAATTTCGAAGGACTTGCTAGAAAGGCTCGTGCGTTCTGTTTTTCCAATGTTATGGTTCGACATCGCGGGGGTCTTCGTGGTCGATTTACTCCAACGGGAGGTATAATCAAACCACTGACGTACCGGCGCCAAGGTCGTTCCCTCAAAATCGAGTTCCAAGGCCTGTTCTCTAAAGCGAGCCGTCAATCCGTACTCTTTTTCAATCCATAAACCGTTGACCCAAACGCATGAACGATCATCGATGATCAGGTTTTGCGTCGCATTTATTTTGGTGCCGGATTGAAAATCAAAACGCTTGGCCTCCCATCGCCTGAATCGTAGGGGTGAATACCCCTTAAGAATCGTATCTAGGGCAATGGGGCCTCGATTGATAATGAATTTTTGATAGGTGAACCCACTCTGATCCAACCAATCTTTGAGCGGAAACCAACAGTGGTTCCCTGCTTTGAGGATCGTCAGCCAACCTACGCTGTACCCTGAGTAACGGGTGAAGGCTTGGTATTCCACGGCATCCTGAAAGGAAGGCGAGGAGATCAAGGAATCACTTTGACTTGATATGGTCGCAAAGCACAAGGCTAAACATTCAGGAAAGGTCATGAAGGTTCAATCATGGCAGATCAAAGCAAACCCTCTCCCGATAATCGGGAGAAATTCCATAAGTTAAAGCGGGGTAATCACTTCGGCCCTTGCTAAATTCCAATTCTAGGCAATGCTTACCGGGGCTGAGTGATTGAGGCCATGGTAAATGGAAACGACGGTTGCCTTCAAAATAAAGGGCTATTTCCATTTCTCTCCATGACGTATCCTGTTCGCTGACGGCAGGCCTATCCTTTCCAATCGAGTGAGTTTTCACGACCGATTCTGAGAAGAGACGGTAACGAAGACGGCCCAGATAGGGCGTATGGCTTGAACACTGATATTCAAAATTCAGCAGTCCATTTCCGGAATCTGCTTGAAGAGTCCGGTTAGCGATTTTGAGAGCAGATTCCAGTTTCCCCTGTTGGTAAAATACAGGAAGGAATTGTTCAAAACGAAAAGAAACCTGGGTTCCAACGGAGCTGGTATCGACCGTTCCAGCATCTGGAACGGCTGTTTGCGAGTTGATTTTTATCCTCGAGAAATAAAGCCCATCTTGAGGGAATAGGCGTTCTTTGAGGAGTAGTCTCACCATTTGTTGGGATTGGGGTTGCAGGGTAAAGGCGGAGGGATAGGCTTTTATCGAAGGACCCAATCCGTACGATTTTTCACGGATGGTATCCCCGTAGATCATCTGTAGGGCCCCCATCGAATCTTGTCCGGGGTAACCAAATTGAAATTGGATCCGAACCTCTTGGGGTTGGCTGCCGGTATTGCCAATGTACATGACGCCTTGGCCTCGCCCGTCCAAAAGAAGTCCCGTTGGCGCGATGCTAACCTGGGCATGGCAGCAGTGAGACACCGAGTAGAAGAGAAGGATCCCTATGCTCTTTTTCATTGATACGATTTTTTGAAAGAAGATGGAGGTTTTGAACAAAATCAGTCCCCCTCCGCCCAACCGAGGAGGGGGATGATGGCTATGTCAATTATACTCAACACGGAAATTGGCAATCCCCGCATAAACGCCCGTTGCTTGGGCGTTCAGATTGGCGGCACTGCCGGCTGTTCCGCCTACTTTTCCGCCCACATAGAGGTAGTATTTTCCAGCGACCAGCGTAACATCGGCTGTTGCGGCTACGCCCAATCCACCTGTTCCAAGAATGGTGGAACCAGAAGCCAGATCGCTGCCGTTTCCATTAACCTGCAGGTTATAAATCAAGGTATTGGATCCAATCGACGAGTTAAGAACAATGTTGGCAGGCCAGGTAACCTTGACGGATCCGCTGGTCGATCCCTCTACGGTGAATTTGCCTACCGAAGTGCTAACCCCGGTATTGGTGTGACCGCTACCGGTGGGTGAAAGAAAAACATGGCCCGGTGTGGTGGCTGAAAGATTGCCGAATTGAACATCGGAGTTGTTGGTTAATTTGAGCTGGGCAAGGACCGTGGCTCCAACATTGAGGTTGGTATTAATAACGCCTGTATTTTGGGCGTATAGGTTGTTGACCGTCAACAGGATAGCAGCCATACTCAGGCTCATCAGGATTTGGAGGGAAGAAGGCTTTTTCATTTTTTTGGTTTGGTTTTTTGGGTGGTTGTATAGGAGAGGGTTGGTTGGGTCTTGGCAGATTGGAGGGCCTTTGATGGGTGGCGGTGGAAGGTTCGTTTTGATTAGTACCATACTTGGATATTGATGGGGTTGGTGTAGAAACCGGGGGTAACCAATCCTACGGGACCCAACCGACCGTACACATACAAATAGGCTTTGACTCTGTCATCAATCGGTTCCGGATTACCGGGGATGGACTGATAATCGTTCATTTCAAACTGAAATTGATTTTGATTTACGTCCAACGGAATGGCTTGCCGTCTAGCCATTCGCTCGTCGTTGATCCCTGCATTGCAAAAGGCCGCCTCCCATGCAAATGGGATGGATTCAGCTGGCGATACGGCGTGGTTCCATAGCTGTTGGACGGATTGAATTTGAACCATGAGCGGCGTTCTTGGGGGAGCTGCAATCTCCAGAACCAGGGTCCTTGGGTCCAGAATTTGGATATTGTACGATTGTTGGTTACCGCTTACAATGGGCTGGCCGGGTTGGTCAAAAATCAAACCACGGTAGGCGTTCATTAAGCGGGTCTGCACCGACCCACCTTGGGCATGCAGATCTAGGTAGCTCAGCAAGACGGCCAACCAAGTAACCAATAGGAATGCAGGGTGCTTCATTCGATTTCCATTTGAATCGTAACATTCACGGGATTTCGGATCAACGAATCCATGGAAGGGAATTCCAATAAGTTGTGCCAGCAATTAGGCCGAAGGCTCAAAGCCTTGGTTTTGGAATCCGATTTGGCCCCCCACAGAAGGGTTATGTTCGCCTCACCGCCAAAATATCCGATCCGTCCTTGGCCGGGGACTTCGTCTCTTCGCGGTAATTCGCGGACCCAATAAAATTGGCGCAGAGATCGAACTTGGGCCGAAACGTTCAGGGTTCCCTGTACGCCGGGCGATGGGGATTGGGCCCCTAGGGGATTCCCGATCTGGGCAAAGAAAAGGGCGCCGTAACAAAGGAGCAGGGTTCTCATGGCCCCTGCAAAAAAGCAGGTTTTCGAACCTGCAGTCGGTATTAAACGTTTATCCCCTTAGGGTAGTTGCTTGGTGATTTGGGCATCCATCGGCGAAACCGATGAAGGGTAGGTAGCGATCCATTGACCCTCTCCGTTTACCAAAAATTTGGTAAAATTCCAGCGCACCACAGCGTCCGATAAGCCGTTGAGGGACTTACTCATGAGCCAACGATAAACCGGATGCCGATTTTCGCCTTGGATGCTAACCTTGGATGCCATCAGGAAATCAACGCCGTAATTTTTGGAACAAAAACCTTCAATCGCTTTTTCATCCCCGGGTTCTTGGCCTCCAAAATCATTGCAGGGAAAGCCAATCACTGTGATTTTGGAACCGTATTGTTGGTGCAGCGCCTGCAGATCTTTGTATTGCGGTGTGTACCCGCATTCCGATGCCGTGTTAACGATCAAAACATACCGACCCTTAAATTCCGACATACTGCGAGACTTCCCGTGAATGTCCACAAAGGTCAGGTCGTGGAAACGAAGGTCGGATAATCCGGAATCTAGGGGTTGGTCGGCTGAATGCATGGTGTTCTGAGGGGCTTGTTGGGATACGGTATTGGACCAGGTAGGGTCCGTAGGATCGGAGGGGGAGGCGCAGGCCAAGGTGATGCCCAGGAAGGTTGCCCCAAGGAATTTTGGTAACATAAGATGGATTTAAGGGAATTTGGGGAAAGAATCAAAGTTGGGATCGCGTTTTTCGATAAAGGCGTTTTTGCCTTCCTTGGCTTCGTCGCTCAGGTAGTAGAGAAGGGTTGCATTCCCGGCCAGTTCTTGGATACCAGCCTGCCCATCCAATTCGGCATTGAAGGAGGCTTTGAGCATACGCAGGGCGATGGGGCTTTTGGTCAGGATTTTGCGGGCCCATTCCATGGTGGTCTCTTCAAGACTTTCGAGGGGGACTACTTTGTTGACCAAGCCCATTTCCAAGGCTTCGGCTGCATTGTATTGATCGCAGAGGTACCAAATTTCCCGGGCCTTTTTCTGCCCGACAATGCGGGCCAAATAAGAGGCTCCAAATCCTCCGTCGAAGCTGCCCACCTTGGGGCCGGTTTGACCAAATCGAGCGTTTTCGGCCGCAATCGTCAAATCGCAAACAACATGCAGAACATGGCCCCCGCCAATGGCCCAACCCGCTACCATCGCAATCACCGGTTTGGGGATGCGGCGAATTTGCATTTGTAAATCCAAAACATTGAGCCTGGGCACTTGGTCTTTGCCAACATAGCCACCGTGACCGCGCACACTTTGGTCTCCTCCGCTGCAAAAGGCCTTGCCACCCTCTCCCGTCAGGACGACCACGCCGATGCGGGCGTCTTGCCGGCACATTTCCATGGCCTGGGACATTTCCTGAACGGTTAGCGGCGTAAAGGCATTGTGCTTTTCAGGGCGGTTAATCGAAATTTTGCCGACCCCGTCGCAGAATTCAAATTTGATTTCTTCAAAGGCAGCCAAGGGAGTCCAAGAGTAGGTGCGTTGGTTCATGGTTTGGTGGTAGGATGGTTGTAAAGGTCTTTGAAAGGTTTCAAGGTCAATTCTGCAAGTTTAAGGCTGGTTGGGCCGCAGCAGCCTCTCCGCCTCTCGGTTGGCTTCTACCAACGTAGAAACCTCCAAGACGGCGGATTGTTCTTGGGCCTTCAGCCAGGCTAAGCCGGCTTCCCAGCTTTCTTTGGAATCCACCCGACGCCAAGGGAGCCCATAGCCGGTGCACCAGGATTCCCAATGAATGGGCCTGGGAGTAGCAAACAAGGGTTCACATTCGGCCTGTGTTGAGGAACCGGGGATTTGTCGAAAAATATCGCCGCCTTGGTTGTTAAAGAGGACTACCCGAAGCAAAGGCCGGGGCTCCACCAGCCAAGCACCGGCATCGTAAGCCGTCGCCAAATCCCCGTTCAAAAGCCAGACCTCCTCGGAACCCTTGGATACCAAGGCATCCCCCAGGGCTGTTGACACATTGCCCTCGATACCGCTGGTTCCCCGGTTGCAATGAACGAAGGCAGGAGTACCGGGGATGGATGGCAAGGCCAAAAACTTTCGGACCAAACTTGAATTTCCCAAATGAACACGGGCGCCCTGCAGGTGGGGTCTCAAAGCGTTCATCGCCCAAGAATCCGAGTAGGGAAGTTGCTTGTATTTTTCTTGGATTTGTTGTTCCAACAATTGATGTTGCGGTTGATCATCCATCCCATCATCGCCTTGAACATCGTCGGAGGAAAAGGGGGGGGCCAGCTCATGAAGGGCTTGGAGGGCTCTCAAGGGTTGCATGTCCCAAACGCCGTCCAAACGGTGGTAGGTATCAATGAGATCGCCTCTGGGGTCGATTCGCCAGTGCAAGAGGCGGGGATTCAGGGCCAGGCAACGCCCCAATGCTTTGGAAACCAGGGGCCCGCCCCATGAAATCAAGAGATCCGGGGGTTCCGGCAGGGCAAGATTCCATGCCATTTCGTTGATGCGACGGCCGCTGCGAAGGTTGGAAAGGTCTTCGCGCCAAAGTTGGCAAGCGGTGTTCTGTTCCAAAAGCTGTTCAAGAATTCGGTCCAACTCGGAATCAGGTGTGCCCATTCCTGCCAAAAGCCAAATTTTTTGGTGGCGTACCAAGGCGCTATTCCAAGCGTCCTTGAGGTCGTTGGGAAGATTCCGGAACTCGGTTGGGATGGTCAAAAGTTCCTGCGATGAAAGATCGCTTTCCAAAGCCCGCTTGGGCAAAGCGGCAGGTAGGTCGTAAAGGGGTTCTTGAAAGGGAACATTGATATGGACCGGACCCTTTTGGTAACACGCCGTATAGAGGATGGCTTGGAGGGCATCGCAGGATGCCTGAAGAGCCTCCGTCGAGTTATCCTGGTTTACCCAGCAGAGCGATCCCTGAACATGCGCTCCAAAAACTCCGTTTTGATGGATGACTTGCCCCCTTTGGTGGCCCACAGAACCCAGGGGTCGGTCTGCACTTAGAACCACCAAGGGTATTCGTTGAAAAAACGCTTCGGCGATGGCAGGACCCAGATTAAGCAAGGCGGTACCCGATGTGCAAACCACGGCCACTGGCTCTTGATGTCGCAGGGCCATCCCAAGCGCTACAAAACCCGCCGAGCGCTCGTCCACGCTGACCGCGTAGTCAAACCGATCGCTTCGAACCAGGCTCAAGGTGAGGGGTGCACTGCGCGAGCCTGGGCACAGGACCAATCGACGCACCCCTGCTTGATGGAGGCTTGTGGCCAGCATGGACCAATGGGAACGATGCAGCCAAGCGTCGCTTTTCATGAACGAAGGGGGAGTTCGTTGAAGTCTTCCTTGGATTTTAGCAGATTGAGCAGGGTCGATGCCTTGCGGCAGGTTTCCTGCCATTCTGCTTCGGGATCCGAATCGGCCAGGATTCCGGCACCGGCGAACAAAACAACCCGATCAGGGTACCAGCGTAGGCATCGCAAATTGACCGATAGTCGTCCACAGCCTTCGGCGTCCAAAAACCCCCAAAACCCACCGTACAGTTCACGCTGATGAGGTTCGTTTAACAATAGATAATCGAGCGCTTGTTCCGAAGGCTCGCCTGCGATGGCCGGGCTGGGATGCAGCGCCATGGCCATCTGGTAGCAAGTCAAAGAAGTCGTCGCATGAACCTCGGTATGAAGGTGTTCAACCGGTCCAGATTGAAGGTTGTTGGTTGGACCCGTCTCGGGGGCCAGACCCAGGCCCAGGAACCGATGTTGCAGGTAACGTAGGACCAAGCTCTGTTCCAAAATCTCTTTGGGTCTCCAAGGACGGGGTTCCTCGTCGGTCTCCAAGATCGGAAGCGCCCTTGTCCCGGCCAGGGCCATGCTATACACCCGGTCCTTTTGGCGTTCAATCAAAATTTCAGGACTGGCGCCAATCCACAATCCCATCGATGGGTGATAACACAAAACAGCATGAACCTCTGGATAGGCCAGGCATATTTGTTCAAAAAATGGATAGGGACGAAGATCCTCGGGTTGTTCAGCTTCCAAAGTCCTGGACCAGACCACTTTGCTGAGTTCGTTCGACTCAAGGGACCCCTTCTTCAGGCGGGCGATAAGTTTCTCTACGTGTTGGCAGAATTCACCTTGACTTTGATGATGCTTTTGGGGGCAAACGCTCGCCTTGGATTCTCTCAAGGGTTGCTTGTACCAAGATTCCGTCTCAAGCAAAGAAAGGGGAACCTGGTTACCTGTCCAGGCAAAGGCGGGCTCCATCCATAGCGCAGCTTGTTTTTTCAAGTCAAAGGGGGCCACCACAAAACCATTTCGGTCCTGAGGCGTCCATACCCGGTTGTGGTGAGCGGTGGGATCCACCAAGTGCTGAGTCCGATTCAAATGGGACGCAACAGAGGCATGGTCCTTCCTTTCCGAATCATCCTTTGCCAAACCGCTGCGATGGGGTCGGCGACTGCTGACCCATCCAATGCCTCTATTGTAACAATAATCAAACAAAGCCTCGGCGGAGACTGTGCCGGAGGTTTCTACGCTCATGCTTGGTCGCGTAGGGCGGCTGTAAAGCGGGAGATGCAGCAAAGCTGATCTTGTTCATCGCAAACACGAATTTCCCAAACTTGGCTCGAGCGGCCGTTGTGGATAATGGTGGCGGTTCCTGTAACATAACCATCTCGGACGGCACGCAAATGATTCGCATTAATTTCCATCCCTACCGCATAACGTCCTTTCCCGGCCAGCATATTGGCGCCAATGCTGCCCAGGGTTTCGGCCAATGCAACGGAGGCACCGCCGTGCAGCAGCCCAAATGGTTGGCGCGTTCGATGGTCGACCGGCATTCGAGCCTTTAGTTGGCCCATCTCGGCATGGAGGATTTCCATACCCAGGGATTCGCAGAGATTTCCTCGCATGGATTCACGGACGGCTTCAAGAATGGCTTCGGGTGTCATGGAGTCGTGGGGAGGTAAAGGGGGGTGCAGGTCGGGGCTTTGGGGTCTCGGCCAGCACCAAAGTAACGGCGGCGGTAATATTCTTCGTCAAGGTCGGATACGATGACCCCAGCTTTGGTGGTGGCGTGCAAAAAGAGGTTGTTACCTAGATAAAGCCCTACATGGGAGATTTTGTTTTTTCGAATTTTAAAAAAAACCATGTCCCCCTCTTGGAGCTCTTCTTTGGGAATCTTGGTGAGTTTGGGGTAGATATCGGCGGAGCCTCCGCTGTACGACCTTCCGTAAACCGTCCGTTGGATTTCGCAAACCAAACCACTGCAGTCGATGCCTTTGGAGGTACGGCCGGCGTAGCGGTAAGGGTATTTGGACCATTTGGCAATCATGGCGTACAATTCAGGTCGTTGAACCCGGTTGACTTCGATGGGGATCTTGCCCATGAGTCCTCGTAAAGTGGTGGGTTCACAAAGGGAATCCGGCCAAGTGAGGTAACAGGGCCTGTTCGAAAGGGAGTCCCAAGGGTTGGATGGCCAGGGCAAAGAGGCTCCGGAGCCCATGCGATAGGTCCCCAGGTTCAAAAAAACCAAGCACAAAAGAAATCGTATCACGTACCAAAAATCAAGAAGGCCAAAAATACGACCCATCCCTTGATGCAGGGGGTGGGCTTAATTTTGAGGAGTGAATCCAGAACGTATACCGCGCGCCATCCGCTTTGCGGTCCCCAATGCCCTGACCTTGGCCAACCTGCTTTGCGGCTGCCTGGGGATTGTAGGTGCACTCAACGGGGGCTACGACTGGGCATGGATGATGATCATTCTGGCCGCTTTGCTTGATTTTGGGGATGGAGCAGCGGCCCGATGGCTGCGGGCCCCCAGCCTCATGGGCAAGGAGCTGGATTCCTTGGCCGACTTGGTTTCCTTTGGGGTTCTGCCCGCCTGCCTTGCCATGGTCCATGCCCGCAGTTTGTTGCCATCCTACGGGGCTTCGCCTTGGCCAACCGATGGAACAGGGCCGATGTACTGGCCCATGGCCCCCTGGCCATCCCATGCCGAGGGTTGGTGGTTGCTTGCCTTTGCCGCGATCCCCCTGGCTTCAGCTTGGCGTTTGGCTCGCTTTAATTTGGAAGAAGGTTCCAGTCGCTTTTTTCGGGGTTTGCCAACACCGGCCCATGCCATCTTGTGGATGAGTTTTTTGGGCGCCTTGGATACTTGGCCCGCCTTGTATTTGTTACGATTGGAGGCCTGGCACTTGGCCGTCGCAGCTTTGATGGGTTCATGGTTGCTGGTTTCTCCTTGGCCCCTGCTTTCGATGAAATTTGAAAGTGGAGCACCCCGTGTCAATGCAGCACGTTGGGTCCTTTTGGGCGTGGGTGCTGTGGCTATCATGGCCGGCGGCTTGGCCGGACTGTTTTTTGTTATGCTTTTTTATTTTCCATATTCCTTTTTTATCGCCCGATATCTATGACCCGATTTATTGCAGAAATTGACATCATGCCGCACGATGCTTTGCTGGATCCCCAGGGAAAAGCCGTACTGACTGGATTGGCGGCCCTGAACCTGAACCATGTGCAGGATGTACGGGTTGGCAAGCATTTGCGCCTTCGCCTCGAGGCGGCTGATCGTGCCGAGGCCGAGGCCATCACCACCAAGGCCTGCCGAGAACTCCTGGCCAATATGGTTATGGAATCCTTTGACTTTCGGATTCACGAAGAACAATGACCTCCGGGTCTGCCGCATCAAGCGGACGTTTGTTGCTGGTGGCCACCCCTTTGGGCAACTTGGGGGATATAACCGTTCGCAGCCTCGAAGCTCTGCGTAGTGCGGATGCGGTCCTCTGTGAGGACACTCGACGGACGGGTTTGTTGTTCAAACTCTTGGGAATCAACGCCCCCTTGCAGCCCTACCATGCGCACAATGAACATGCCGTGTTAACGAGGGTTGTGGAACAAATTCGCAACGGGCGGACGATCGTATTGGTTTCGGATGCAGGGACACCCGGGGTTTCGGACCCCGGATTTCTCTTGGTGCGTGCATTGTTAGAACAAGGATTGGAGGTGGATGTTCTGCCCGGCCCAACGGCGCTCATCCCGGCCTTGCTTTTGTCGGGTTTTCCTTGCGATCGATTTGTTTTTGAAGGCTTTTTGCCCCTCAAAAAGGGTCGCAAAACCCGAATCGAAAGCCTACGTTCCGAAAGCCGGACCGTTATTTTGTACGAATCTCCTCACCGGATTCTTCGGACCCTTGGGGAGCTCAAAACCGCTCTGGGCCCCGAGCGTCGTGCTTGCTTGGCGAGGGAACTCACCAAACTGCATCAGGAAACCCTGCGTTTGTCCTTGGGGGAATTGGAGGCGGCCTGTACCCAACGACCGCCCAAGGGCGAAATGGTGCTGGTCATCGAAGGAGCCAAGGCTCGACCGGACGCGTTTGAATCCCGCGAAAACGAAGAGGACGCCTAAAACTGCGGGTGCAGCTGATTAGAGTCCGTTGGGCACGTAGGATCCATTGACATCTCCGCTGCAGAGGCCCTGCAAGAGAAGATTGGTATAGGACCCGCCGTTCACGAGGTTGAGGTTCAAGGTGCCCCAAACCCAATCGCCCAAGGGGAAGGCATTGATTTGATTCGAAAACCGCCTTGAAACCATCAGGGCATCGGTCGAATTCACGGCATTCGAGGCATTGGCGTCGGCGGCGACCAAGGGCAACCCCGCCAAAGGAGCCAAGTTCCCAAAATGCCTGTTAATTCCCAAGGCATCGGTCGCATTCACCCCGCCCCAAGGCTTGAAGGTGAGATAGTCCAAGGTATACGATCCCGGGGCTCGGAATCCTAAATTGAATTGACCCAAAGCGTCGGTGGTATCGGTGGCCAAGACTTGGTTGTTTTGTTTGAGGATCACCAAGGAATTGCTAAGGGATGTTTGGGTATTGTTGGCATAGACCAATCGACCGCTGACCGGTAAACCCGATGGTTGCCCGCTGCTGCTCAATTGCAGATTCGTCAAATACAAATTGTTACCGTAATCATTGATGGCGGTCCATCGCACGCGGATTCGTTGACCGGCATAGGCTCCCAGATTGACACTGTCTTTGCGCCATTGGGCGGCCGTTGTGGGCGTAAAGGTCGTCGTGCTGGCCGGAACGGTTCCGAGGCTGCTGCCGCTTTTGTTGTAAATGCCGTTGGTATAGGTGGTTCCGCAGTCGGATGATACATCAATCCGCAATCCATCCACATAGGTTGTGTTGTAGGGGGCATAGGCCACATCAAAAGTTAACCAGGTGTTCTGTGGATTGGCATTGGTCAAATCCAGGATGGGACTCACCATGCCGTCTTCTTGACCCCTGGCATTGTACGCAAAAAAATTAATCCAAGCCATGGTGGTGGTGCTTCCTCCAGGGCCGGTACCGCTGCGGTAAACCCAGGTTGTTGACGAATCAGGGTTTTGGAGAGCCCAACCCGACGGCAGACCCAGCCCCGAAAAATTAACCGAAATCGGTAGCGACTGACCCTGCCCCACACTGATAAACTGAAGCCTGCTCAACGTATCGGAGCCGTAACTATTTCCCGCCACCAGGGTGACCGTGTAGGTGCCGTTGGCGGTAAATTGAACTTGAGGATTGGGGGAGTTGGCGTTGGTATTGTTCACAAAAACAAAGGAAGCCGGAGCAATCGTCCACTGCCAGTTGGTTGGATTGTTTTGGCTTTGGTCCAGCAGGGTGAGCGTTTGGTTCAGGCAGGCTTGTTGGGAGGACCCTCCAAAATTGGCAACCGGGGCGGTTTGGCAACCGGTCGTGGTATTCAAAGGTTTGGAAACGGCTAGACTGCGGCGACCCCTCCACGCGCTGGCGTTCCCAACGGCTGTAATAGCATACCAATCTTCGGAGGTTAAATTGGTTCCGGTAACCGTAAAATTGCTTCCTGTGGTGGTTCCGATGGAATCCATGGTGCGTGCCCCCAGTCGGTGCACGATGTAGCGACCCGCTCCGCTCACCGGTGCCCAAACCAAGCCCAGCTCGGTGGGGCAGATATAGCCAAAGGCCAGTCCCGTTACAGCAGGACTTACGCTGAAGGTTTGGGTGGATTCCCCCGTTAGACTGCCTGATACAACACGGATTTTGTATTGACCACCGGTGGTCGAAGGAACAACCCAAGAGGTATGTCGAACATTCGGCCCCAAATTGGAAGCGATGTTCGACCAGGTTTGCCCGTTGTTATTGCTCCATTGGACGGTAAAGGTTCCGGTATTGCCGGTTGCATCCCAGCGAATCAATTCCGTCTCTCCGCTAACAAAACTCTCTCCGCCCATGGGATAGGTCACTTTAATTTGATCGGTATGCAACTCGTAGACCAACCAATAGGTTTGAGGTCCTTGGGCAATTCCGGTCCCATGAACGCGCACCGTGTAATTCCCCGGTGCAGGATTCAGGATGCGAACCTGCTCTGCATTGTTCAGGGTATCGATACCGGGAGTAGCTGGGGCACTCAGGGCTGCAACGGTCGGTGTTGGGTTGAGAACCAATGGCAAGACCGCGGTCCCAACGGGAGATAGAACGCGGAGATCCAAGTTGTTGACGAGAGCCTTGGTAGCGTTCGCGACTCCTGCCCGGTCCGCCCAATAGAGCATCACCCTTAATTGCCGGGTAAGGGGTGGAATATCCAAGACCAGACTCTGGCTATCTCCCTGGTTGAGGGTGCCGGTTTGGTATCGATTGTCCTGCAATAAATCCACCGCCCTTAGGGCGTTGATTCGGCCCCAACCAAAGCGAAAATCCGGCCCGGGGTTCCCAAGATCCTCGGCTGTATTGAGGATGGCGGCTTTGAGGAGCGCGGCAGGAGGGCGGATTTGATTTAAGCTGCGGTAGGCATGGCTAATTTGAGCGAGGGTTCCCATGACGCTGGGCGAGGCAGCGGATGTTCCACCCCCCACCTGGTAGGTATTGTTGGGACCGGTTGACATTTGGTTGTAACCATTGGCGCTGATATCGGGTTTGATGCGTCCATCGCTGGCCGGGCCTCGGCTCGATGAATTTTCGAGCGAATCCGTGTTACGAAGATTGCCGACGGCGATCACATTTTTGCCGGCTTTGTAACCACCGGTAATGTTCCCCCATCCGGAACCGGCACCGTACCCGTGGTCCGAGGTTCCGGCATTGCCAGCAGAAAAAACGTGCATAAGCAAGGGGTTGCTGTTCAATTGGGCATCGATGCTGACGGCGCTGCTGTTGTAGAGACCCCCGTTGACTTCGGAATAGGAGGTGGAGGTCAGGGTGGTCCCCAGGGTGCTCAAGTTGGTCACGGCATTGCTCACATGGGGGTAACTGGAGATTCCGTACATGTGCAAATAGGCCTTGGTGGCCGCACCGATGCGGGTTGGATTGAGGTTGCCGTTGCCAACGGAGATGCCGGCGACCATATCCCCGTGGGTGTTGGCTGCTGCGGTATTGGTCGTGTATTGAGTGACACGCCCCGCAAAATCAATATGCGGACCGATGGCGCCATCATCTGCGATCGCTACAACGACGCTATCCCCATCAAAGCGACGACCGCCTATCACAAGGTTATCAATGGCGTGACCCCGGTGCAGACTGCGGGCTTCCCGATCCTCGGGTTCTCCGGGCTGGCTTCCAGGTTCAATGAATTGAACAGCCGGGTGTTGCAGGAGGGTTGGCAAAAGATTGGGTGTCAATCGCAGGGCGATACCGTCCTGCCCTTGGGGTGATTTGGCAAGTTCAATGCCTGGAACAAGGCTGAATTCTCTGGTCCAATTTTCAACCGATGCGCTCGGATGCAGTGTGACATGGAGGAGGGCGCGTCCGTCGGAGTCAACCGTCAAACGTGGAAACCCGTTCTCCATTAGGAACCGACTTAGCTTCAGCAGAGGATCAACGGGGGCGATGGCAAGGATGGATGATTTTGGTAAAATTAGTTGTTTTAACAATGATTGACTAAAATCTGCGGATGCCGAAACAAAGTAACCCAGCGGAGGGAGATACCCCTCAAAACGCAGCCCTTCCTGGTTAAGCGCTTCCCATTCCGTGGCCGTTGGCAAGCGCTTGCAACCCATGAGCAGGTAAACGCGTCCATCCCAAGACGCCCAGCCTTTCGATTGTTGGCGCATTTCACCGATACCGGTGGGCAGGATGGGTATTTCCAAGACCCCCCCTTGGTGCGGTAGTCGAAAGACCGAGGGGCCGGATTCCGAGAAAACAGCCGCCGCAGCCACCCGATTCGGGTGAGCGGCCGCGATGGCGGAAATGACCAAAACAAGGACCCCCCGGAGGAATATATTCATCGTGGAGGGGCTAAGGGCTTGCCCAAATCGGCTTTTTTGATTGTTTTTCATAAGAACTCGTGCAAATTACAAAGATTTAAACCAACCCGATGTTCTTTGGTTTGGAAACGACTTCCTCCGTTTTTTGCAGTATGAATCCGATGATAGCCCGATGGATATCCCCTGGTCTCTTTCCCTGGGTTCTGGGGGGCCTAGCCGGCCTGGCTTGGTGGTTGTCCTTCCCTCCCCACGATTTCCTTCCCTTGAGTTGGGTAGCCTTGATCCCTTTGTTGTGGGTGGTGGATCATACCCGCAGGCCTTTGCCGGTGATTTTTGGTGCTGCTTGTTTGGCTTTTGGTTTGAGTACTTGGTGGGTTTATCGGGCCGCTTTGATTGGTGCAGTGGCTGGAGTCGTGGCCAATGCGCTCTACCTCACCTTGGCCGTTATGTTTTATGCATGGCTCCAAAAAGCGGGTTCTTTGGCCACCGACAAGAAGGTCTGGTTGCAATGGCTGGCCTGGGTGAGTCCCTGGCTGGCGATGGAATATGTGCATCAGCGCATCGATCTGGATTTCCCGTGGATGCTCCTGGGTCATGCCCCCGCCAATCATCCTTGGTGGATTCAGTATTACGAGTGGACCGGGGTCGCCGGAGGTTCGTTATGGATTTTGTCGGTTAATTTTTGGCTTTACCAAACGGTGATGCAAAGGCGCCAAGCCAAGTTATGGGCCGCGCTGTGGTTGTTGATACCAGCAGCGGTTTCCGTGGGCCTTTACCAATTCCGGGAAAACACCAAGTTCCGGGAAAACACCCAGGAGCCATCGATTCGGGTCTTGGCCGTTCAACCCAATTTGGATCCTTACCGGGTCAAATTTGAGCCGTCAACTTACGCCGAACAAATGCGAATCTTCTTGAAATGCACCGATTCGCTTGAGGGAACCGGCCTGGTCGTATGGCCCGAAACCGCCTTGCCGGATTATTGGGTATTGGGTGATGGGGCCCCTAAGAATCCGTGGTTGGATACTTTGCAGAATTATGTTAGAAATCGTCCGGGGTTGGCCTTGATGACAGGGGCCAGCGTGGTCCAATTGCATGGCCAAAGAAGCGGGTCTCCCACTTATACCTTCTACAATTCGGCGCTGGGTTTGGGTTCGGTGGATTCAACGGAGTCCCACAATATCAACACATGGCCCGCTCTTTATCACAAATCCAAATTGGTTATTGGCGTGGAGAAACTACCTTACCCAATGGTTTTTAATGCCATAGCGCGTTGGATTTCGGTGGATTTGGGGGGGATGACAGGACAACTCGGAACCCAAGCGGAGCGTACCCCCTTGATGATGGGCTGGATTTCCAAAGATCCAATCGTCCAGGTTCGCTCCGAACGCATCCCCCTCAAGGTAGCGCCGATGATTTGTTACGAATCTATTTTTGGGGCTTATTGCGGGGGCTTTGTGAACAATGGAGCCAACCTATTGGCCGTGATGACCAACGATGGATGGTGGGGGGAAACCGACGGTCATCGCCAGCATTTGGCCTACGCCCGTTTGCGCTGCATTGAACAACGAAGGTCCATGATACGCTCCGCCAACACCGGGATATCGGCCCTGATCGATCACCGGGGCGAATTCGTGGATACCCTGGGTTGGGGACGTCGGGGTGTGGTTCAGGGACGCTTGCAATTGCGAAATGAACCCACCCTTTACGCAAAATACGGGGATGTTCTGGGCCGTTTGTCTTGTGTTTTTACGGTGCTTTTTGGATTGCTTTACGGGGTTCGTGCCCTCATGAAAAATCGAGCTTAAATCGTCCAACATTCATGGAATATCTCAAAGGCCGGGAGGCTCAAATCCAAGCGGGGGTCGAGATCCTGGCCAAGCAATGCGGAGATCTCATGCTTCGTCGAAGCGGGGACCTTCAGACCGACGAAATTCACTTCAAGGACCGAAGGAATCTCGTGACCGAGGTGGACCTGGCATGCGAAGCTCTTTTGGTGGAGGGGTTACGGGACCTGCTCCCCGAGGCCAACTTTCAAACCGAAGAAGGGCTTGTTCCAGGAACCGATCGGGGGCTGCGTTGGGTGGTGGATCCCTTGGATGGTACCACCAATTTTGTCCATGGTTTGCCCATTGTTTCGGTCAGCATTGCCTTGGTGACCGATCAGCAAGTGGACTTGGGTGTGGTGTATGCTCCTTTTCAGGATGAAATGTTCACCGCCACCCGGGGTTCTGGGGCTTTTTGCAACGGCCAACGCCTGAAGGTATCCAGGCCAGGGGGGTTGGAAGATGCCTTGTTGGCGACCGGTTTCCCCTTTCAACGCTTTGATCGCATCCAGGCCTACATGGAGGTCCTCCAAACCTTGATGCGTCAGTGCCGGGGCCTCCGTCGGATGGGATCAGCAGCCATCGACTTGGCTTATGTGGCCTCGGGTCGTTTTGACGGTTATTTCGAATACAATCTGCAGCCCTGGGATGTGGCCGCCGGACTGCTCCTGGTCCAAGAAGCGGGTGGCATGGTGGGCAGCGTTCGGCCTGCGCACCATCCTTTGGACGGTCGCGAAGTGCTGGCAGCACCCGCTGAACTCTACCCGGCCTTGGAGGCGTTGTTGCGGTCAGCAGATTCGACCCACGGGGTCTGAGAAGGAGTTTTGGACTTAGTTTTGAATTCAAATTGACGATGATGAGCCAAGTAAAGACCTATATCGAAACCAACCAGCAACGGCTGTTGGACGAATTATTTGATTTGTTACGAATTCCGTCGGTTTCGGCGAATCCGGATTTTCACGATGATGTCTTTGAAGCCGCCCAATACTTGGCGGAACGACTGAGCGAAGCTGGTTTGGACGAGGTCGAAATCTGCCCCACCGATGGTTACCCCATTGTTTACGGCCAAAAAATCATCGACCCTTCTTTGCCAACGGTTTTGGTTTACGGACACTACGATGTGCAGCCGGCCGACCCCTACGAACTCTGGCATAGCCCGCCCTTTGAGCCCGAAATTCGGGATGGAAAAATTTATGCAAGAGGTGCCTGCGATGACAAGGGCCAGGTCTACATGCATGTCAAGGCCTTTGAATACATGATGACCCACCAAGCCTTGGCTTGCAATGTCAAGTTCATGATCGAGGGCGAAGAAGAAGTGGGTTCCGCTAACCTGGGGACTTTTGTCCGTAACAACCGTTCCAAACTGAGCGCGGATGTGGTGCTGATCTCCGATACGAGCATGATTGCCAACGATGTACCCAGTATTGATTCGGGATTGCGGGGGCTTTCGTATGTCGAAGTGGAGGTGACCGGACCCAACCGGGATTTGCATTCCGGGGTTTACGGAGGAGCGGTTACCAACCCGGTCAATGCGCTTTGCTCGATGATTGCCCGTTTACACGATGAACAGGGTCGAATCACCATTCCAGGGTTCTACGACGATGTCCAGAACCTGAGTGATACCGAAAGAAAGGAACTGAACCGGGCTCCTTTGGATGAAAAAGCGTATAGGCAAGATTTGGGCATCGATGCCCTCCATGGCGAAGAAGGTTACACGACCTTGGAGCGCACCGGTATTCGGCCCACGTTGGATGTGAACGGTATTTGGGGTGGCTATACCGGCGAAGGATCCAAAACGGTGTTGCCATCCAAGGCTTTTGCCAAGATTTCGATGCGATTGGTTCCCAACCAAAATTCTCACAGCGCGACGGAATTGTTTGCCTCGTATTTCAAAAGCTTGGCCCCCGCTGGGGTTCGGGTCGAGGTCCGTCCGCATCACGGCGGAGAACCGGTGGTGACCCCTACCGATAGCATCGCTTACCGGGCGGCTTCCCAAGCCATGCAAGACACTTTTGGGGTGATGCCCATTCCGACCCGGGGTGGGGGGAGCATTCCTATTGTCGCGCTTTTCGAAAAAGAACTGGGCCTCAAATCCGTTTTGATGGGCTTTGGCCTGGATTCAGATGCCTTGCATTCTCCCAACGAGCATTACGGTGTCTTTAACTACCTGAAAGGCATCGAAACGATACCGGCCTTTTTTCATCATTTTGCGCGGCTTTCGGCGGAAGCTTAAATGCCTTGGGTCCCTCAAGAACCTACGCCAAGACCTTTGGATCGGGTTGATCGGGTTGGTCTGGTTGGGGTTGGGGGGACCGACCATGGCTCAGCAAGGGGCAGGGTGCCTACCCTCCGGTGATTTTCAGCGGGTCGCTCGTTATTGGAAAGGGGCTTACGCCGATAGTCTCTTGGCGATGGCAGGACCTTCCGTCCAAGTGGAGTGGGGCGAACGCCAAAGCACCTACCCCAACAAGGCCGCTTACGCGGTTCTTCGAAATTTCATGAACAAACACCCGCTTCGGTCTTATCGCACATTGCATGCCCGTTGCGAGCAAGGCGCAGGGGCGGCCTACCTTTTGGGCGAATACCGCGACCAGAATGGTCAGGTTTTCAAAGTCCGTCTATTTTGGGAACTACAAAACAACCAATGGAAAATTTATCGCATCGTCCTTCGCTGAGTCCGCTTGAGTACATCCGCTTGGCCTTGGAAGAGGATTTGGGCAGCGGGGATCATACCACCTTGGCCTGTATTCCTCCTGAACAGCGGGGGCAAGCGGTCCTTTGGGTCAAGGCGGACGGTGTCTTGGCCGGTTTGGAATACGCTCGTTGGGTCTTGCACACCGTCGATCCTGAGTTAGAACTCCAAATGCATTGCGTGGATGGTCAGGAAGTCCAGTCCGGGACTGCGGCCATGGAGGTCAGGGGCCGCATCGCTTCCATTCTACAGGCCGAGCGCCTTTTGCTGAACATCATGCAGCGAATGAGTGGCATCGCCACCCGGACCCGGCTTTGGTCCAAGGCCATTGAACATACGCCTTGCCGTTTGCTGGATACCCGCAAAACCACGCCTTTGAACAGGTTGATCGAGAAGGAAGCGGTGCGTTGGGGCGGGGGTGTCAACCATCGATTTGGTTTGTACGATGCCATACTGGTCAAGGACAACCACGTCGATGCCTGCGGCGGTGTGGCACCTGCCCTGGCGGCCGTTCGTTCCTACCTGGAGCGCCATGTTTTGGACTTGCCGGTCATTTTTGAAGTCCGATCGATGGAGGAACTTCAAGTGTTGTGTTCTGCCGGCCGGGTTGATCGAATTTTGTTGGATAATTTTAGCGTCGAGGCCTTGCGTGAAGCAGTGACCTGGTTGGGTCCCGATACAGCCACCGAGGCCAGCGGTAACATTCGATGGAATAATTTGGTGGCTTACGCCGAAACCGGGGTCAACTTTTTGTCTATAGGGGCCTTGACCCATAGTGTTGAGGCATTGGATCTGAGCCTCAAGATCCGCTCCGTTACTTCCTAGCCCCGCGGGGCGACCTTTGGCTCGTAGAACCCTTTGGCTCGTAGAACCCCTTGCCTAGGCGTTGTTCATGAGACGCCCCAAGGAGTTTTGGTACAGATCCGTCCAATGTTGAATGCCAGGGAATTCAACGCCATCCAGATGCACGGAGCCCGCGGTCACACGGCCTAGGGATTGGTAGGCCAAACCGCTGTTGCTCAAGCATTGCTCCAAGGCGTACTGTTCGCTGGGATCCACACTAATCACAGCCCGGCTTTGGCCTTCTCCAAACCAAAAGGCGTCCCGCCGGATACCGGAACTGGATTGAACATCAAAACCCAAACCGCGATGCAAGGCCCCTTCGAGGAGGGCCAAGAACAATCCGCCGTCCGAGACATCGTGCATGGATAACACCAATTGACGACGGGTTAAATCCTGAAGCGTTTGGTGCAATAATTTTTCTTCTTGCAAATCCAACCGAGGACAGGGACTGTGCGATAGACCGCGGTAGGTGTAGAGGTATTGGGACGACCCAAGGTCATCCGTGACAGGCCCCAGCAGGTAGAGGAGATCCCCTTCCTGTTTGAAATCCAAGGTTTGCTGATGGGTGGGATCCTCCAGGATACCCAGCATCCCAATCACCGGGGATGGCATGACAGGGCCTTCGTACGATGATTGGTTGTAAAAACTAACATTCCCCCCCGTTACCGGGGTGCCCAGCGCGATGCAGGCTTCGCTCATTCCTTGAATGGCGCCCACAAATTGCCAGTAAACTTCGGGATTGTAGGGGTTTCCAAAATTGAGGCAATTGGTCACCGCCATGGGTCTTGCCCCCGAACAAACAATGTTACGAGCAGCTTCGGCCACCGCGATCGCGGTTCCTCGATGGGGATCGGCGTAGACATAACGGGAATTGCAATCCACCGTGAGGGCCAGGGATTTTTGGGTATCGCGGACCAAAACCAGGGCCGCATCCGAAGGCTGACGGGTGCCCATGTACGCCGTACCGATGGTATCGTCGTATTGTTGGGCGACCCAGCCTTTGGAGCAGAGGTTGGGATGGGAAGCCAGGTGTTCCATGATCGGTAACATCGCATCGCGATTCGGACCGGGGACCGGGACAGAGGTCGGATCAAAGGCTTTGATGGTGGCTTGGTAGGCCGGTTCCTGGTAGGCTCTTTCGTAAACCGGCGCCCCACCGCCCAGAACCAGGCTTTCGGCCGGAACGGCCGCCACCAAGCGTCCTTGGTCGTAATAAGAAAGCAGCGGCCCTTCGGTGACTTCGCCGATTTGTTCGCAGGGTAAATCCCAGCGTGCAAAAACCTCGGCAATTTGCTTTTCGTACCCCTTGTGACCGACCACCAACATGCGTTCCTGGGATTCCGATAACAACAATTCCCAAGGCTGCATACGGGCCTGGCGGGTCGGGACTTTGTCCAAATCAATCCGCATTCCGCAGGATCCCTTGGCGGACATTTCGGAGGTCGAACAGGCAATGCCAGCAGCGCCCATATCCTGCATGCCCACGACATGACCGGTTTGGATCAGCTCCAACGTCGCCTCGAGCAGCAATTTTTCCTGAAAAGGATCCCCAACCTGCACCGATGGAAGGTCTTCGGCCGCGTTTTCGCCCAAATCTTTGGAGGCAAAGGCCGCTCCGTGAATCCCGTCTTTGCCGGTGCGTGAGCCAACAATAAAGACCGGGTTACCGGGCCCTTCGGCCAAGGCTTTTACGGTCTGGCCGTGTTTGACAATGCCGGCGCTCATGGCATTGACCAGGGGATTGATTTGAAAACTATCGTCAAAAAAAACTTCACCGCCCACGGTAGGAATTCCGAAGGCATTTCCATAATCACCGATTCCTTTAACAACACCGCGCATGAGCCAGCGGGTTTTGGGGTGGTTTGGGTTCCCAAAGCGCAGGCTGTTTAGTTGGGCAATGGGTCGGGCTCCCATGGTGAAAATATCCCGGTTGATACCACCCACGCCGGTTGCGGCCCCTTGGTAGGGCTCGATGGCCGAGGGGTGATTGTGTGATTCGATTTTGAAAGCGCAGGCCAATCCATCTCCGATATCCACCAGCCCCGCATTTTCTTCCCCCGCTTTGGCCAACATGCCTTCACCGTCCTTGGGCAGGGTTTTGAGCCATTTGATGGAGTTTTTGTAGGAACAATGTTCGCTCCACATGACGGAGTAAATGCTGAGTTCGGTAAAATTGGGAACGCGTCCCAGAATTTCCCGTATGTGTTCAAATTCTTCCGGCAAAAGGCCCAATTGAACGGCGGTCTCCACCGTGGGTTGGGCCAAACCATCGTTGGGCAGGGGAGAGGAATTGGGAGACCCGTTTGGGTTGGCGGAGGATGGTAGAGAATCCATGCTTAGGGTTGAGGAGAATTGGCTGGGCAAGTTTGAAGCAAATAGACCAACCGTTGTTGATCGGAGCTGAGGCGTGGACGACGGGCCGGTTTGGACCGATCGGGGCAGGGTGAAGCGGTTTTGGTATCGTTTGATTCCAAAGACTCAACAACGTATCGCCGGGAGCTGCTGTTTTGTAACAATACTTTGTAGGTGGGGACGCCGTTGCGGGGCCGGCTACTCAAAACCGCAACACAAGTTTGGTTCGGCCAACGTCTCAGGATTTCACTCCGTTGATCAACGGCCAGGTCCTCCGGGCGTTCGAGGGTATGCACCATGGTGGCCGCTTGGGCTCCGGTCGGGTACTCGGCGGCAAAGGATTGTCCCAGGTTCCAACCGCGGACCCGGTGGGTGAGGGTGGTTTGGGTTTCAGCCTGAACGGCCGCAGAGCTAGGGACTTTCTTTTGCTCCCAGTGGACCTCAACGGCCGCAGGAAATTCGTTACGAAAGCGTTCCAAAAGCGAGATGGGCAGGCCTTTACCCTGCGTTTTGCGGTAAACAGAGCTTTCGGGGACGTTTGACTGGATGCGAATCTTGGAACCCGGGCCCATGGACTCGCCGCGCTGATGGATGGCCGCGGTGAAGAGAAAGGTGAGCAAGCAGGTTTTGAGCCCTAAACAGGGCCCGAGTAGGCATTTCATGCCCAAAAATACATGTTTTCTCCCCCGAGATGGGCGCTGCGAATCGGTAATTTATTTAATTAAATCATAATATGTTTTTTGCGGGTAAATCGATTTTTTTTGATAGTAATTCCCCCCAAACATCTATTTAATTTCAAAAATTCACGAAAAAATCAAGTAATCAATCCTAAATAATATGTTTTTTTCGAAAAATGTCCCAAATAATAGGAAAAAGAGCAAAAAAATTTTCGAAAGTCGTATTTTTGTCCAAATTTCCCCCACAAAGCATTCCCCATTCACTTTAATCCAATCCTACTATGAGCAGCCTCCGCATGCAATCCCTTGCCAATATTCGTCAAAATCAGGGCTCAACGCTTCCGGAATCGGTTTTCAAAAGTTCCGACCGCTTTGGTGAGAGTGTGTTTAACAAAAAGGCCATGCGGGAATTTCTATCCCCAGAAATTTACGAATCTCTTTTGGAGGCCATTGATTTGGGGCACGGTATTACGCCCGATGTAGCGCGGCAGGTCGCCAATGGCATGAAAAATTGGGCCCTGGCCAAAGGTGCTACCCATTATACCCACTGGTTTCAGCCGCTGACAGGGTCCACGGCCGAAAAGCATGACAGCTTCTTTTCGCTCAACAACGATGGGGAAGCCATCGAGGCCTTTAGCGGTGGGGCTTTGGTCCAACAAGAACCGGATGCCTCCTCTTTTCCCAATGGCGGCATTCGTAACACCTTTGAGGCCCGGGGGTACACCGCTTGGGACCCCAGTTCCCCAGCCTTTGTTTTGGAGAGCCCAGCCGGCAAAACGCTTTGCATTCCAACCATCTTTGTCTCCTATACCGGGGAGTCCTTGGATTATAAATCCCCCTTGCTCAAATCGCTGGCGGCTGTCGAAAAAGCCGGCGTTGCGGTTTGCCAATACTTTGATAAGAACATCACCCGGGTTTATCCCACATTGGGCGTAGAACAGGAATATTTCTTGGTGGACTCGGCCTTGTTTGATGCACGTCCTGATTTGGTTTTGTCGGGCCGCACCCTTTTTGGACACGGTGCCGCCCGCGGTCAGCAATTGGAGGACCATTATTTTGGGACCATACCGGAACGCGTTCATGCCTTTATGGTGGACTTTGAAAACGAGGCGTATCGTCTGGGTATTCCCCTCAAGACCCGGCACAACGAGGTGGCTCCAGGACAGTTTGAGTGTGCGCCGCTATTTGAAGAAATCAACTTGGCGGTGGACCATAACCAACTCCTAATGGACCTGATGGAGAAAATCGCGAAGCGCCACGGGCTCAGTGTGTTATTGCACGAAAAGCCCTTTGCGGGTGTTAACGGATCGGGAAAGCATAACAATTGGTCGTTGGCTACCAATACCGGCAAAAATCTTTTGTCCCCAGGCAAGACCCCCAAGAGCAATCTCATGTTCTTGACCTTTTTTGTGAATGCCATCAAGGCCTTTCATGACCATGCCGACTTGATTCGGGCTTCGATTGCTTCGGCCGGTAACGATCACCGACTGGGCGCCAACGAGGCCCCTCCGGCTATTATGTCAGCTTTTCTTGGCGAGCAATTGTCCAGGGTATTGGATGAAATCGAAAAAGGCAAACTGGACAAGGATCAGGTCGAGGTGCGTTCCCTCATGCATCATATCAAAGCGATTCCCGAAATATTGCTTGACAATACCGACCGCAACCGCACTTCGCCCTTTGCGTTTACCGGCAACAAATTTGAATTAAGGGCCGTTGGTTCTGCGTCCAATTGCGCTGCGGCCATGACAGTTCTCAATTCAGCGATGGCCCAAAGCCTAACGGCCTTCAAGGCCGAGGTGGACAAGGCCATTGGGGACGGAGAAAGCCGCGAAGGGGCGATTCTCAAAGTTTTGCAGAAATACATCAAAGCAACCAAAAAAATTCGATTCGAGGGGAATGGCTACGGCGATGAATGGCAAAAAGAAGCCGCCAAAAGGGGCTTATCCAATTTTCGGACAACCCCGGATGCCTTGGATGCCATGGTTTCCAAGTCCACCATCCAGCTTTTTGAAAAAACAGGGGTCTACAGCCATCGGGAAATCGAAGCCCGCCATGAAATCATGTTGGAGAATTACATCAAAAAAATCCAGATTGAATCCCGTTTGGTTGGGGAGCTGAGTTTGACCCAAATTGTTCCTGCTGCCATGGCTTACCAGCAACGTTGCATGGAAAACCTGCGATTGCAAAAAGAACTGGGCATGAACGCCAAGAGTTCGGCTTCCCTCAAGGTACTGGCCGAAACCATCGCCCAACATATTTCGGCCATGGTGGAACAAACCGAAAAGATGCGCCTGGCTCGCAAAAAAGCCAACGAAATTGATTCAACCCGCGCTATGGCCCAGGCTTATTGCGATCAAGTCAAGCCTTACCTGGAAAGCATCCGCGACCACGCCGATCGACTGGAAATCCTGGTAGACAACGAGTTGTGGCCCCTCCCCAAATACAGGGAGCTGCTCTTCCTCAAGTAATTACTTCAGGTGCTGCTTGAGGGTTTCTTCGAGGGCTGGACCGCGCAGGTTTTTGGCGATGATGACGCCCTTGCCGTCAATCAGGTAGCTCATAGGGATCCCGGTAACACCGTACATCTGTCCGGCGGCATTCCCCCAACCCTTGAGGTCGGAGACATGCTCTTTCCAAACCAATTTGTCGTCCACAATGGCCTTGAGCCAGGGGTCTTTTTGGTTATCCAGTGAAACCGAAAAAACGGTAAAACCCTTGCCGGTTTTGAATTGTGAATCTTTGAACGCTTCGTAGGCCTTGACAACATTGGGGTTTTCGTAGCGGCAGGGCCGGCACCAAGAAGCCCAAAAATCAATGAGAACCATTTTTCCTTTGAGGGAAGAGAGTTTGAGGTCTTTGCCATCGACCCCGCTTTGAGAGATTTCGGGGGCTTTTTCACCGATTTTGAGGCCGCCGGGTTGGGACCAAGCGGCGAGGGGCGCGATACCCAAGGTGAGTACAACGGCCAGGCCGGTGACGAAGAAGGAACGGAGGGGAGCGAAGCTTGTCATGGTTGGAGGGGTTGTTGAATCTGGATGATTGAGAAACGCTAATTTAGGTCAAAATTACAATCCCCGGCAGGCCGTACCTTTGAAACCATGTTGGTTTCCTTTTTTAAGACGCCACCCCATAAGCGCTTTACCTATCGTCCCCTCTATGCCAAGGATACGGATCCCGTTTTTGGTTCCCAGGCAGCACCGGTTGATCCGGCAGCCCCAATCAAAACCATCCGTTTTAACCGCCGAAACTCCAACCTAAACCGAACCAACCGTTATGCCGGCATTCAGCGCATGATCTGGGTTATGGGGGTTGTTTGGGGTTTGAGTTGGGCCTTGTTTGGGGAAGGCAACCTGCGATGGCTGGGACTGGCCCTGCCTGTCCTGGTCTTTTTTCGTTGGCGCAGTCGACGCAAATCCGCCCAGCCTTTAACCTAGTCAGGTGTCGGAATCTCATCGAATTCAGGTCCTACCCGACCGTGTTATTAATCAAATTGCGGCTGGCGAGGTGGTTCAGCGGCCCTCGTCGGTTTTGAAGGAATTGCTAGAGAACGCTGTGGATTCCGGGGCCAACCTGATCCAAGTCAGCCTCAAGGACGCTGGTCGATCCTTGATAGAGGTCATGGATAACGGCAAGGGTATCCCATCGGACCAGATTCCGCTGGCCTTGCAAAGACATGCCACCTCCAAAATTGTGGATTGGGAAGACCTGTATCGTTTGAATACCTACGGGTTTCGGGGCGAGGCCTTGGCCTCTATTGCCTCGGTTTCTCATATCGAGGTGGCCAGCCGGGTGGCGGATCAAGAACTGGGGGTGCTGGTCGAGGCCCAGGGGGGCGCCATCACCCAAAACCAGCCCTCGGCCCTCCCTTTGGGCACCCGGGTTTCGGTGCGTTCGTTGTTTTTTAATGTCCCGGCCCGGCGTAATTTTCTCAAAAAAGACAGCACGGAATCCAAGAACCTCGAAGAAGAGTTTATCCGATTGGCCTTGGCTCGTCCGGACTTGGCCCTTGAATTGAAATCGCAGGGTCAAATGGTCTACAGTCTCAAGCCGGGAAATCTCCGGCAAAGGATACAGGCTGTGTTGGGCAAAAATTTTGCGGATGGTTTGGTTCCGGTGGAGGAAGATACCCAATTGGTTGGTTTGAGTGGTTTTGTGGCCAAACCAGCCCTTTGTCGCAAAACGCGGTATGCGCAGTATCTCTTTGTGAACGGGCGTTATTTCAAGGACGCTTACCTGCAGCATGCCGTGAGTTCGGCCATGGAGGGTTTGTTACCCGCCCAACATTATCCAGCCTATGTCTTGAATTTTAGGGTGGATCCCTCCAAGATGGATGTCAATGTTCATCCCTCCAAAATCGAAGTCAAATTTGAAGAGGACCAAGGTATCTATGCGATCCTCAAGGCGGCCGTTCGGCGGTCTCTCGGTCAGTATCAATTGCAGCCTTCGTTGGATTTTGAATGGGAGCCTTTGCCCGGTTCCTGGGGCATTCAGAGCACGCCCCCGGATCGCCTTCGCGTGCCTTCGGTACGCGTGAATCCCGATTACAATCCGTTCGGAAATCCAACGTCCGAAGTAGGGTCATCGGCCCCAACGTCCGGGTATCATCGGCTTTTGGAAGGTTTGATGGAACCCGCATACAGCGCTGCAACTCCCTCGACTCAAGACGATCATCTTCAGGACGGATGGATTTACCCGGACGGAACGGGTTTGTTTAGGACGGGTCAGCGAATGGTGGTGGTTGAAGTTCGGGTTTTGCTCCGGGAAATCATGATGGACCGTCTCATCCAAAACCTGGACCAGGTTTACCGCCCTGGGCACGGAGTGCTGCCATTGGAGCCGGTTTTGTGGCAGGGCGGGAGCCTTGACCAAGCCGACAATGGCCTGCCTTTGGCCGCCAGCTTGGGTATTGAGCTTCGACGACTGGAGGAGAAAGACACCTATCAGGTAGAAACCCATCCCGCCCATACCCCCATGGCCGAAGTCCTGGACCTTTTGGACTGGTTATGGGCCCGATTTCACGAAGGAGGCCAGCCCGTTCGGTCCGAAGCCCTTGGTTATTTGGCCAGGACTCGGGGTTTGAACGGAGAAGAAAGGCCATTTGACCCGACCAATCCGGCCCAAGTGATGCGAGCCTTAAAGCCTTGGGTGAGCGGCGAACGATCTTTTTTGGACCCCGAAGGCCGACCTTGGGGTTGGTGTGGGGAACCGAAGCGTGCTTTGATTGCATTAACAAATTTGTATGAACACACCTATTAGTCCCGGTCGTTTTGAGTTTCTGCCTCCGGTGGTCAAGAACATGGTCATCATCAACGGGTTGTTTTTCCTGGGGACCTATGTTTTTCAAACCAGTTTTGGTTTGGATTTTATTGAATTGCTTGGTATGCATTTGCCAGGCTCGGAGGCCTACGGTTTCTGGCAGCCGATCACGCATTTGTTTATGCATGGTAGTTTGGAGCATTTGATTTTTAATATGTTTTCGTTTTGGATGTTTGGGAGTATTCTTGAAAACGTATGGGGATCCACTCGATTTTTGTCGTTTTATGTTATGGCGGGCCTTGGCGCAGCTTTTTTGCATTATCTGATTGTTTTTTTGGTAGATATTCGGCCGGTTTTACAGACGATCGAAAATCAGATGGCCAATGCAGATGCTCTTGGTTTGGTGGCACTTGAACAACAAAAAGCTGCACTCCTGAGCGCCCCCAATATCATCGGGGCGAGTGGTGCAGTGGCGGCGATATGGATCGCTTTTGCCACCCTTTTTCCCAACAGTTACCTCTACCTTTTCTTTTTTGTGCCGGTCAAGGCCAAGTATTTGGCGGGGATTTATGTGGTGATTGAACTGTGGGCGGCCCTGCAGGCTAACCCCAACGATAACATCGCTCATTACGCCCATTTGGGTGGGATGCTCTTTGGTTTTATCATGGTTCGTTGGTTTTACCAAAAAGGGGTTTAGGTCATGGGTTGGGGCATCGATTGGAATAACAGGCTCCATCGACTCGTTGCGATCAACGGGATCTTTTTTGTTTTGCTATTCCTGCCAGGGATGAGGTCTTTGGCCTCCTGGTTGGTCCTTCCTTGGGGATGGCAGGCCTTGCTGCAGCGCCCATGGACTTTGGTGACCTATATGTTTTCACATCAGAGCTTTTGGCATTTGTTATGGAACATGGTCATGTTGGTATGGGCGGGCCGCTCGTTGGTGGATTTGTTGGGGACTCGCATTATTTACCCCATGTACCTGGCCGGTGGTCTGGCCGGGGCTGTTTTTTTTGAATTGGGCATGGGGCTGATTCCATGGATTTCTGGGAATTCAAATCCTGGGGTCCCTGGTTTGATCGGTGCCTCGGCCTCGGCGATGGCCTTTTTTTGGGCCTTGGTTCTACTCACCCCGGACCAGCCCTTGATGTTGTTTGGGATCCTTCCCCTTCGTTTGCGATGGCTGGCCTTGGGCCTGGCGCTCTACGATGTGGTAGGCTTGATGGGTGCCAATGCCGGAGGGCATTGGGCGCATATCGGTGGGGCTTTAGCTGGTATCATCGGCCTTCGCTATTTACAGGGCCGGTGGGTCTTTGCTTTTTGGGGCAAGGCGAGGTCCAGCGCTGTGGCGACGGTCCGTCCCCGCTCCAACGATGTTCAGACTGAAACCGATCGCTTGTTGGACAAGATTTCAAGGAGTGGTTATTCTTCTCTCAAGGCAAACGAAAAAGAATGGCTCGACCGGCAGCATCGCGGTTAAATAGCGCCAAGTATTCGTTGTTACGGTGGTTGGGCCATGCCTTAATGGGCATCAATCTGGCCCTTGCAGGCGGTATGTTGGCGGTGTACGCCGTTCCTTTTTTGGATCCGCGGTGGTTTGCCCCTTTGGCCTTGTTGGGCTTTGGGTATTACCCTCTGTTGATGGGCTTGGTTGCCTGTGGAACCTGGTGGGTTTTGCGTCGTAATCCACGTTTTCTTTTGTCCTTATTGGTTCTGCTCGTTGGTTGGACGGTGCATCCTCGCTTTTGGAAATGGCCATCCATGGGGGAGTCGGATGCGATGAATCTTGGTTCATCATCGGATACTGGGCGCAAGCAAACCGATCCCTTCGTGGTTATGACCTACAATGTGGGTAATTTTCGTTTGCCATCGGATGCCGGACCCGAAGAAAAAGACGAATTTGCATCATCGCGGGATTATTTGGTGCATTTGTTGGGTTCAATACAGCCTGATCTAGCTGGTTTTCAAGATTTTGTAAGTTGGGATCCTCAACATTTTGATGTTCTTCGCCAAATGAAACGGGACTCCAGAATCCGAGGCTTTTCCTTTGTGGGTTTGAATCGGGAGCGCCAAGCGGTCTGTTTTGTTCAAAAGCAAAATCATGGATCCTCCACCAAACCGGATTGGTTTAGTGGGCTGGGTTTGTGGGTCCGGGGTCGGGTTTTGGATTTTGGTTATTATAACCTTGGGGAAGGAGATTCGCCCACCGGTTTGTTATGGGCCGATGTGGTTCTCAAGGGAGACACCCTTCGCGCCATGAATGTGCATTTGGCAAGCAATCGAATTTCAACACGGGATTTGCAACCGGTGCGATCCCTGGATTTACAGAGCGATACTGCCAAGCAAAGTATTTTTAGGATCTTTCGAAAAATTGCAGGCAATGCCCGATTGCGGGCGACACAGGCCGAAACCGTCCAAAACAAAGTAAAAGCGTCACCGTACCGGGTGGTCTTGCTGGGTGACTTTAACGACCTCCCACATTCCTTTGCGGTCTGCTTGGCAGGGCAAGGTCTCAACGACAGCTATGTGGCCAAAGGCCGGGGCCTGGGTCACACCTATGCCGGGGGATTTCCCAGCTTTCGTATTGATCATATCATGGCCGATCCTGAACTGCCCGTACAGGGTCACCGTGTTTTGCCGGGGCGTCATTCGGATCACTACCCGGTGGTAGCGGTGCTCGGCCGTTGATGGTGTATTTTTGAAGGTTTGAACCCCAGCCGTTGTTTATGGCCACCGAACTTTTGCTTTACAATACCCTGACGCGGACCAAAGAATCCTTTGCGCCCTTACGTTCACCGCATGTTGGCCTCTATGTCTGCGGTCCAACGGTCTATGGGCCGCCGCATCTGGGTCACGCACGGCCTTACATCACCTTTGATTTGTTGTTACGGTATTTGACTTTGTTGGATTACAAGGTCCGCTACGTTCGCAATATCACCGATGTTGGGCACTTGGTGGACGATGCCGACGAGGGCGAGGACAAAATTGCCCGCCGAGCCCGGCTTGAGCGGGTGGAACCCATGGAATTGGTTCAGCGCTACACCTTGGCATTTCATCGGGCCATGGATCAGCTCGGGAACCTTCCGCCTTCCATTGAGCCCAGGGCTTCGGGGCATATTCCTGAACAAATCGAAATGATTCAGACCCTGATAGAGCGGGGTTTTGCCTACGAAGTGAACGGATCGGTTTATTTTGACTTGGAATCCTACCGCGCTCACTACCCCTACGGTCAGTTGTCGGGTCGGGTGGTGGATGATTTGGTGGCAGGTGCTGGCAACGAACGCCGGGCCTTGGCCTCTCAGTCCGAGAAACGCAAACCCGAAGACTTTGCCCTTTGGAAGAAAGCGGAACCCGAACACATTATGCGTTGGAATTCTCCCTGGGGTTCCGGGTTTCCTGGCTGGCATATTGAATGCTCTGCGATGTCGGCTAAATACCTCGACACACCCTTTGATATCCACGGTGGCGGTATGGACTTGTTGTTCCCGCATCACGAAAGCGAGATTGCTCAGACGACGGGATGCCACGGTTGTGCCCCTGCCAAGACCTGGATTCATAACAATATGGTGACCATCAACGGCCAAAAAATGGGCAAGTCCTTGGGGAATTTTATTACACTCGAGGACTTGTTTGCGGGAACTCACGAGGGCTTATCCCAGGCCTACGACCCCATGAGTATACGCTTTTTTGTGTTACAGGCTCAATACCGTAGCACATTGGATTTCAGCGATGCGGCCCTTTCGGCCTCTAGCAAAGGCTACAAGCGCTGGATTCAGGGACTACGCGCGTTGATGTCCTACGAGCCTGCTGTTTTTGAGGCGACCCCTGGACCAAACACGACCGGACCCGGAGGTCTTTTGGACCCCGATGTTTTGGATGCCAAAGCACGAGCGGCCCTCAACGATGACTTGAACAGCCCTGTTTTGATTGCGACGCTTTATGAATTGTTAGCAGACTTTCAGGAACTTCGGAATGGAAAAACGCAAATCACTCCGGAGGCTTGGAACCGCTTACGCCAAACGGTTCAAACCTATGTGGAGGATGTGTTGGGTTTTCCGTTAACCACTTTGACAAGCGAAGAGGATTCCGGTACCCTTCAAGCGCTGGATGCTGCCATGGAAGTTCTTATGTCCTTGCGTCAAGAGGCCAAGGCCTCCAAAGATTGGGCCTTGAGTGATCGAATTAGAGACCATCTGACCCATGCCGGATTCAAAATCATGGATGACAAAGAAGGGAGCCGATGGTCACGCTAATTCGAAGCGCTTCGCTGTGGGCGATGGTTTTCTTGATGGTGGCGCTGGGGGCCTGCGATCGTCCTTCGCAGGATGGGGGTTCCGATCAATCAGCGGAAATTCCACCCCCGAACACGGCGGCGACCCCTCGTTTTGAAGGCGACTCTGCTTTGGCCTTGGTTCGTACCCAGGTAGGCTTTGGTCCCCGCATCCCCGGGTCGGCGTCTCATCGGCGTTGCGGGGATTGGATGGTAGCCGCCCTCCGGGAAAGGGGCCTGCAGGTCGTTGAACAAAGAGAATCCCTGACCATGCACGATGGCAAGGTCTTTGAATTGCGCAATATTGTTGGCATTTTTCGACCTCAGAGCACCAGGCGTATGGTTCTTGCCGCTCATTGGGATACGCGGCCTTTCGCCGATATGGATGCCGAGAACCCCAAAGCACGCATGGATGGCGCCAACGACGGCGCATCGGGCGTGGCTGTTCTTCTGGAATTGGGCAGGCATTTGGATTCCCTTCCGTCGGATTGGGGGGTTGATTTGGTCTTTTTTGATTTGGAGGATTACGGCGTTCCGGAGGTGGCTGATTCCTACGGTATCGGTTCCCAGGTTTGGTCACGCAGGCCTCATGTGGCGGGATACCGCGCTCAGCGAGGGGTGCTTTTGGATATGGTTGGTGCGGCGGATGCCCGGTTTTGTTGGGAAGGTCATTCTTTGCAGTTTGCACCGGATTGGACCAGAGCACTTTGGCAAAGGGCCGGGGCCTTGGGCTTCGGAGATCTCTTTGTTCCAGTGCCCTGTCAACCGGTGACCGATGATCATTATTACGTGAATACCTTGGCCGGGATTCCGATGGTAGATATCATTGATTTGCGCAACGAGGGCACCGGCTTTCCACCGCATTGGCATACCCGCAACGATCAACTGAATGTGATTAGCCCACGGACCATGACGGCGGTGGGCCAAACCTTGCTGGATATCTTGTACCGCCCCTAAGTTATTTTTGACCGTGCCATCCAATACCCTGCGTTCCGAACCGGGCAAAACCCAGAAATCCGTTAAGCCCGGTCGACAGGAAAAATCTGCCGCGGGGTCGGCCCAAGAGACCCCTTCGTTTTTTTGGCGAAACCCTGCTTTTCAGACCGGAGCAGGAACGATGGTTCTTTTTTTGAACCTGGTTTGGCTGATCGCTTTGGTTTCCTACACCATGACTTGGCGTGAGGACCAGAGTTTGTTCCTGGAAACCTCCTGGAAATCTTTGTGGACTGCGGATGCCGAGGCCCAAAATTGGCTGGGCAGGTTGGGGGCTTTTTTGGGCCATTGGACGGTATACCGCGGTTGGGGTTTGGGGGTGGTATTTCTATGGTTTTGGACCTTGCTTTTGGGACTCAAACTTTTGTTTTCGGATTTCAAAGTCAAACTAGTAGAGCGCGCCTTTGATGCTCTCTTTTTTGCTTCGATCGTTTCGGTGACACTCGCCTTTCTGTTTCACGCCTGTTGGACCTTGCCTTTTCCTTGGGGTGGGGCCTTTGGTCGCTTTGCCGTAGGCTGGGCCTCCGGTTTTGTGGGGCTGGTTGGAACGGGGCTGGCTTTGTCGGGTTTTTGGTTTGCCTGGCTGATGATACGCCGGGGCAAACGCTTGCAGTGGCCTGTCCTTCACCAAGAGAAGGCCTCGGTTGCTGGTGCGGTTCAAGAGCCCGTAGCAAAGGTTTCGGTTTCGAATACGATGCCCAATCCGCCGGCGCTTCCTATCCTCGAACATCCGGAACCTTTGCCTTGGGAAGACGAAACAGCAGGGGAACCAACGGAAGATGAAACCGCAGGGGAACCAACGGAAGATGTCATGGCCGTAGCTCCCATGGAGGCAGGTGTGGCAGGACTCGAAGTCGAGAGCGATGAAGATTGGGCGACCTTGGGCAAAATTGGGGATATGGAGGTGGCCTTGCCCGATGCCGAAGAGGTCTTGGAAGACGCCCATACGGTGGCGCTGACCGACAGCGAACTCTACGATCACAAGTTGGATTTGTCAGGGTATCGTTATCCAACCTTGGATTTGTTAACCGAGTACACCACCGGCAAGGTCCAGATCAACCCGACCGAGCTCGAAGCCAATAAAGATCAAATTTTAACAACCCTCCGTCATTACGGTATCGAAATCGACAAGATTAAGGCAACCGTTGGACCAACGGTAACATTATACGAAATTATTCCCGCTGCCGGGGTTCGAATTTCCAAAATCAAAAATTTGGAAGACGATATCGCCCTCAGTTTGGCTGCCTTGGGAATCCGAATCATTGCCCCCATGCCCGGTAAAGGAACGGTGGGTATTGAGGTTCCCAATCAGAACAAGGAAGTAGTCGGGATGCGAGGTCTTTTGGCTTCGGATCGCTTTGTGGGTTCCGAAATGGAATTGCCGATTGCCTTGGGCAAAACCATCTCGAACGAGATTTTTGTAGCAGATCTGACCAAAATGCCACACCTTTTGATGGCAGGCGCCACAGGCCAGGGTAAATCGGTGGGTATCAATTCCATCTTGGTCTCCTTGCTCTTCAAAAAGCATCCCAGTGAGCTCAAATTTGTCCTCGTGGATCCCAAAAAGGTGGAATTGTCCTTGTTCCGACGCATCGAAAAACACTTTTTGGCCTGCCTTCCGGATGCCGAGGATGCCATTGTTACGGATACCCGCCAGGTGGTCCATACCATGAACGCCTTGGGGATCGAAATGGACCGTCGTTACGATTTGCTCAAGAACGCACAGGTCCGCAACCTGGTCGAATACAATAACAAATTCCGCAAGCGTCGACTATCTCCGACCGCCGGACATCGCTATTTGCCTTATATCGTGGTGGTGATCGATGAGTTTGCGGATTTGATTATGACGGCCGGAAAGGAAATTGAATTCCCCATCACCCGACTTGCACAGTTGGCCCGTGCCGTAGGAATTCACCTGATTGTAGCGACCCAGCGACCTTCTGTGAATATTATCACCGGGACCATCAAGGCGAATTTTCCTGCCCGCATTGCCTTCAAGGTGAGCTCCAAAATCGACAGCCGTACCATCATTGATACCGGTGGAGCAGAGCAGTTAATAGGGCGCGGGGATATGCTCTTGTCGCTATCCTCCAATGTGGTTCGTTTGCAATGCGCCTTTGTGGATACCCCGGAGGTCGAAGCGGTCTGTGATTTTATTGGCGACCAAACCGGTTATTCCACCCCTTTCCTCTTGCCCGAGTACAAGGATCCGGATTCCGAAAAAGATTTTGGTGGAGATGGAGCGGGTACGGTCAGGGATGAATTGTTCGACGACGCTGCCCGCATGGTCGTTCAGTACCAGCAGGGTTCAACCTCTTTGTTGCAACGCAGGATGACCATCGGCTATGCCAGGGCAGGCCGCCTCATTGACCAATTGGAAGCGGCTGGAATCGTAGGCCGTTTTGAGGGTTCCAAGCCCAGAGAAGTCTTGTACACCGACCTCCATCAATTAGAAGAGAAATTAAGGCAACTGAAGGGCCTTTGAAATCAAACCCAAGACCATGACCAGAAAATTTGTTTGTTTGTTGTTTTTGGCCGGCGTTATGACGGCCGTTGGAAATGTCGAAACAGCACAGGCTCAGAAAAAAGCACAGTCCCCCAAAAAAGCAGCGCGGGTACGCAGTATTGCCACTGGCGATGCTGAATCCAAGGCCATCCTGAACAAATTGAGCAAGAATTACCGGGGCATGAAATCCATGCAGGCCCTGGTTTCGTTGGAATTGCAAGGTGGCCCCGGTCAGGTCAAAGAAAAGCGAAAGGGGAAACTGTTTCTCCGTGGCAAGCAGTACCGGATTGACATGGGCGAGCAGTTAATTATTTGCGATGGACGCTCCTCTTGGACTTACCTCAAAGAGTTGAACGAAGTGAACATCAGCCGTCACGAGCCAAGCCCGGATCAAATCACGCCGGACAACCTTTTTACCATGTACGAAAAAGGCTTTGATTCCTTCTTGGAATCCGAAACCGGTTCGGGTCAACAAGGGACTTCGTGCATTGACCTTATTCCCCAAAACAAGTCGGTTTCGTATTTCAAGGTTCGGCTTTTTGTAGACCGCCAAAGGAACCTCATCCAGAAGGCCATCGTCTTTGATAAATCCGGGGTGCAATACACCTACCAGATTACGGAATTCAAAGTCAATCCCAAATTGCAGGATAACTTGTTTGTCTTCAATGTCAAGGCCTATCCCAATGTGGAAGTGGTCGACATGCGTTGATGATCGAAGGTTTCCTTAGGGGACCAGCTTCATTTCACGAACGAGGTGGCCTGCACCCGCGAAGCGGTCCATCACAAAGAGTACATAACGGATATCCACGCTAATGGTCCGTTGAACCTTGTCGTTGAACATGAGGTCACCGGTCATGGATTCCCAGTTTCCGTCAAAGGCAATACCGACTAGTTCCGCTCTGGCATTCATGACCGGACTGCCGCTGTTTCCACCGGTGATATCGTTGTTTGAAATAAAACATGTCACCAATTCACCATCCCGACCGTAGGGAACAAAGTCACCTTTGGAAAGATCTTCTTTGAGTTTGTTGGGGACGATGAACTCTTCGCTGGACGGATCTTCTTTTTGTAGGATTCCCGAGTGGGTGGTGAACCATTTGTAATCAACGCCATCACGAGGAACGTAGGACTTGATGTTACCGTAGGTGAGACGCAGGGTCGAATTGGCATCCGGGGCAAAAATCCGCTGGCTTTGGTAGGCCATGTTCGCGGCCATTAACTGGCGGCGTACAGGGGCTTGTTCGGCCTGGGCCTTGCGATCGGCGGGCATGAGAACTTGGTTGGTATAATCATTGATGGACAGGGCCAATTGAACGCCCGGATCCTTTTTCCATTTCTTGGCACTGGGTTTGCTCAAGAAAGCTTCCATTAATTCAGGATTTGTTAGGAAGGACTCCTTGTAGATGATTTTGGCCAATTCCTTGGAACGGTCTTTGTCGTTTTCGCCTTCGGTCTTTTTGAGCAAATCGTTAAGGAATGGAGGGCGATCGGCCGCATTGATGCGATCCAGGTAAACCCGAAGCATGCGGGCAAAGGCTTTTTGTTCGGTGGCCTGGAAATATTCGGTCATGTTTTCCTTGAGGGCATCGCGGGTTGATTTGGCGGCAGCCATGGTTTTGGCTTCATCGGGTTTGGCGGATTCAAGAGCCTTTTGAAGGTCTCCCATGATCCGAAAATGGCGAACAAAGGCCTGGTTACCGAGAGCCTGACGGAAATAAATCATCTTGCGGTAGTCGTTGCGGTATTGATTGAGCAGACCGCTGAGGGTTTCCAGGGGCTGGCCGTAAAGAGCGACCCTGGCCGGGTCGCTGGAGATCCATTGACGAAGTCCGTTTTCGTGGGCGCGTTTTTTGTCACCCAAACCATCTTTGCGAAGGCCCAGGCTTTGGCCTTGGTAGTATTTGTACGTATTCATGCCGGATGCATAGGTCGAGGCCAGGGCAATACGGATTTTGTCATCCTTGTCCATGTCCTCTTTGTAAGCCTGCATGCGGCTACCAATCATGTCCTCGACCATCATATTAACGGTGGCGAGGTTAAAATCCAGGTTATCGGCACTTAGGTAACGGTTGGTGGTGCCGGGGTAACCCATGACCATGGTATAATCCCCGTTTTGGACCCCGGAAGTGCAAACCGAAAGGTAACGGTTGGGTTTGAGGGGAATGTTACGAAGGCTGTCGTATTCGGCCGATTCTCCGTTGGGGCCGGTATAAATACGAAGGACCGAAAAGTCACCGGTATGGCGGGGCCACATCCAGTTGTCGGTATCGCCGCCGAATTTGCCGATGCTGCTGGGGGGTGCGCCCACCAAGCGAACATCTTTGTAAACCATGTAAACCGAAAGAATAAATTGGTTTCCGTAGAAAATGGGTCGAACATCGCCCTGATAACCCTTCTTTTCGGCCGAGGCCTCGTCAGCGATGATTTTGCTAACCTTGGCGATCACCGCACCGCGCTGGGCTTCGGGGACATTGCGAAGGGAGTCGTTCATTCGGTTGGTCACATCCTCCATACGGACCAAGGTTGAGGCGGTCAGTCCAGGGTTGGGCAATTCCTGGGCGCGGTTCATGGCCCAAAAGCCGTTGGTCAGGTAATCCTTCTCCACCGTGCTATGGTTTTGAATGAGATCGTAAGCGCAGTGGTGGTTGGTGAGCACCAAACCCTGGTCCGAAACGATTTCGGCCGTACAAAAACCGCCCCCTAGACGAACAATGGCGTCTTTGACCGCGGCTTGGTTGATTTGGTAGAGGTCCGCAGCGCTCAGGCTAAAGCCAGCCTCTTTCATGCGTGATTCGATTTTGGAGAGCTGAATGGGTAGCCACATGCCTTCGTCGGCACGAACGTGGGTGGAGCCAAGGCCCAAAACCAGCATCAAAGCGATGGAACGTAGCATCAAAGCGCGAAAGAAAATTTTCATAACAAATATTTATTCGATTGAAGGGGGGAGGGGTGAATGAAAAAATTAAAGGTGAATCACTTCGCCGTAAGCGGCGGCAGCGGCTTCCATGACCGCTTCGCTGAGGGTTGGGTGTGGGTGGACTGTTTTGATGAGTTCATGGCCGGTGCTTTCGAGCTTGCGGGCCAGGACCAGTTCGGCAATCATTTCCGTAACATTCGCCCCAATCATGTGAGCGCCCAGGATTTCACCGTATTTGGCATCAAAAATCAATTTAACAAAGCCGTCTTTGTGGCCGGAGGCGCTGGCTTTGCCGGAGGCACTGAAGGGGAATTTTCCGATTTTCAATTCGTATCCGGCTTCTTTGGCGGCCTTTTCGGTCATTCCGACGCTAGCAATTTCGGGCTGGCAATAGGTACAGCCCGGAATATTGCCGTAATCGAGGGGCTCGGGATGGTGCCCGGCGATTTTCTCGACACAGATGATTCCTTCCGCCGAAGCAACGTGGGCCAAGGCAGGGCCTTTGACCACATCCCCAATGGCGTAGTA
>Ga0209598_10000135_pt1 | contig 56779 bp, 44 predicted proteins | sample M_140807_EF_Meta_FD_187317 | JGI IMG/M metagenome (GOLD analysis project Ga0209598, IMG submission 187317) | Freshwater microbial communities from Lake Montjoie, Canada to study carbon cycling - M_140807_EF_MetaG (SPAdes) (version 2) | ecosystem: Environmental > Aquatic > Freshwater > Lake... | reverse complement strand
GAAGTGCAGCCGAACAACGCGAGCAGTACGGATGCGATAGCAGTGGATCTGATGCGGGTCATCGACGTTCTCCCGTAAGCCATTCGGTTCGGTCTCAGCGGGGGCGTGGTTTCGCGAACCCGGACAACAGCATGCCGACCGCCATCGCGGCAACGAACACGACGGCGTGCAAGCCCAGACCGGTCAGTTGGATCAAGCCCGGGCCGGGGCAGATCCCGGCGAGTCCCCAGCCCAAACCGAATAACGCCGACCCGACCAGCAGCGGCGCATCGATGCGGGTGCGGTCGGGCAGGTCGACGCGCTCCCCCGTCAAGGTCTGGCCCCGGCGCCGCATCAACGCGAAAGCCGGAGCAGCCACCGCAATCGCGCCGCCCATGGTCAGTGCCAAGGCGGGGTTCCACGCCCCGGTGATGTCGAGAAACGAGAGCACGGTGGCCGGATTGGTCATACCGGAGAGCAGCAAGCCGGCGCCGAACAGCACTCCGGCGATCAGCGCGGTCAGGAAGTTCATGACGACCACCCGTGGCGCACCACGTAAACCGTCAGCATGGCGACGGCCATGAACGTGAGCGTTGCCACCAGCGAGCGGCGGGACAGGTTGGCGAGGCCGCAGACTCCATGACCACTGGTGCAACCCGAACCCAGACGCGTGCCAAAGCCAACCAGCAGTCCGGCGACGGCAAGCAGCACAGGCCCGCCCGCCTGCTGCACCGGCCCCAGACCCAACACCGCCGCTGGCAGGATCAGACCGATCAGGAACGCAGCGCGCCAGCCTTGCTCACCAACGGCACCCTTGAGAACGTTCTCGGCGATCCCGCTGATCCCGGCTACCCGACCGTTGGCCAGCAGCAAGACCGCGCTGCCGGCGCCAATCAGCAGTCCACCCACCAGGGATTGCAGCAAAGGGTTCATATCCACCTCGTATTTCGGTGCAGGGGCGCTGCGATGGTACCGCACCGGGTAACCGCTGCACCGCCCGTGGCAAACCCTGAGGACAGGCCCGGCCAATGCGAATATTTATTGATAATTCTCGACCAAACTCTTGATAATTTGCCTTGTTATCTCATTTTGATGCTTTATTGTTAATCGGATTTTCACTCTCACAGAAACCGCTGGCGACCAAACAGTCATGAACACCGAGCAGGATCGTTTGCCACTCAACGCGTTGCGCGTCTTCGAGTCCGTGGCGACGCACTTGAGTTTCACGGCCGCTGCGCGCGAATTGGGGGTCACCACGGCGGCTGTCAGCGCGCAAGTGAAGGCCCTCGAGGCGGACGTCGGGGTAGCTTTGTTTAGGCGCCATACCCGCGCGGTTGCCCTCACGCAGGAAGGCGCGGAACTGCTGCCGGGCGTACGGCGTGGCTTGGACGAGTTACGCCGCGCCGTCGACCGTCTCAGACGCGAGCGGGTGGGCGGCATGCTGAACCTCAGCGTACCGAGCGAGTTCCTGCAACGCTGGCTCTTGCCGCGGCTCGGCGAGTTCACCCGTCGTCATCCCGAAATCGAAGTGCGCTTCGGACCGTCCCGCGCGTCACTGGATTTCAGCCGCGACGATTTTCATGCCGCCATCCTCTACGGAACAGCGGCGATGTGGCCGGGACTCAAGAGCGAGCGGTTGCTCGAGGAGTGGGTGTTTCCGGTCTGCAGCCCTGCGTTGCTTGCACGGCTGGGTCCGATCGAAACCTTGGCGGACTTCGCCCGCTACCCGCTGCTGCACAGCCGCGCTGAACCCTGGGCCGACTGGATGAGGCGGGTCGGTGGCGACAATACCCGTGTCGACAATCAGCCCGTGCTGGAGGATTCGTCGGCCACGCTGACCGCGGTGGAACAGGGCAAGGGCGTGGCGCTAGCCCGTTGGTCGCTGGTCGCGGCGGACATCGCGGCAGGCCGACTGGTACGACCGATGCTGCCCAGCGTGCAACAGCACAACGCCTGGTATCTGGTCGCGCCGCCGGAGCAGTTCGCGCTACCCAAGGTCGTGCGGTTTCGGGCGTGGCTCGCCGAGTGCTGCAGGGAGTTTCCGCCGCCAACCGGCGACATGCTGCCGGCCGAACAACGCTCGGCTCCCGCTCCCGTCGTACCTTAAAAGCGCAGGTGGGCCCGCAGGGGTCGATGGTCGGATCCGATGGACGGACCGGTGCGGATTTGCTGGACGCAAATCCCAGGCGTCACGAGCACATGATCGATACGCAAGGCCAGTGGCCAGAAAGAGGCCATCCAGGTCGGTTGCCAACCGGCATTGCGCCCTGCGTCGCGCAGCCCCGCAGCGCGCAGCAGCTGCGCAAATACCGGCGAATAGGGCGTGAGGTTCAGGTCGCCGAACACTACGACCGGCAACCGTTCGGTGCGCACCTGCACGGCGACGGCTTGCAACACCTGATCACGTTGACGCGCGTGGTGTGGCGTGATCGGCCACCGGGCATGCAGTCCGATCACGCGCAGTCGAGCGCCATGCACGGTGACGACGGCCGACAACGCGGGCGGCGCGTCCGGCGCCAGCTCGAGGCGTGTCACTGATGCGAGCGGCCAGCGGCTGAGCAGCGCGATGCCATGCGGGTCATTGCGTACGATCATGTGCCGATAGGGATAAGCAGTGAGTTCGACCAGACGGGCGGCCCAGACGGAATCAACCTCTTGCACGACCAACACGTCGGCGGGATTTTCGCGCAGCCACGCGAGCAGCCGCTGCGTGTCAGGGTTACCGACCTCGACATTGGCGGTCACGACCACCAGCGACTGGTCACCGCAGTCGGCTGGCAGATCGTGAGCCTGCAGGCCCGGTGCGGTCGGCAGCCAATGCGCGCTCGCCATGATCGCGGCGACCACGGCGATCAGGGGTCGGCGTACCAGCATCAACAGGGGAACCAGCGCCCCCGCAACGAGCAGCAACTGCAGACGAAAGTGCGCAAACAACTCGAAGGGCCAACCCAGCGGCGCCAACCAGGCTGCGGCCGAGGCGAGGCAGACCGCGGCAAACACCCCTAGAATCACTCGCTCGATGGTCGGGAGTTCAGTCATGCGCTACTACGAAGATCTGGTTGAGGGTGTGGTGGAAGAATCGGGATCGCGCACGGTGACGCGTGATGAACTGCTGGCCTTCGCCCGTCAATACGATCCCCAGTACTTCCACGCCGACAATGATGCCGCCAAGAGTTCGATATTTGGCGATGTGATCGCCTCCGGCATCTACACCATGGCGATCTGGCGGCAGCTCGATCACGAGATTGCGCAGGACATCCGCTGGATCTGCGGCGTGGCCTGGGATGACGTGCGCTTTCCCAAGGCCGTGCGCCCGGGCGACACGTTGCGGGCGCGGGCGCGTTGTCTGAGCAAGCGGCCCTCCGGCAGCGATCCCCGTCGCGGCGTGGTGGTCTACGAGTACACGTTGTGGAACCAACACGATGAACTGGTGTTCACCTGCCGCAGCACGAATCTGGTGGAACGGCGTCCCGCGGTGGGAGTCGCCTGAGCCCGAGTCGGGTCAGCTGTAGACCGGACGCTGACGTTGGGCGCCGTAGAGCACTTCCAGATGCCTGACGCCGCGCATGCGGCGAGAACTGCGCCGCACCTCTTTCATCAGCCGCAACAGCAGATTGATGTCCTCGCGCGGCCCGCCCGCGCAGAACTCCTCGCTGAGACCGATGTGCAGCACCGTCATGTGCTCGAGATCGGCACGCACGTAGACGGCAACCCCGATCGGGCGGTCACTACCCTGCTCCACAGCAAACAGGGACTGGACGTGGGGCAGCCCGGGCACGCGTACGCGCAGCCCCTCACCGTCGTCGATGATCTCGGGCGGACCGAACTTGTCGATGACGTCGACGATGCCATTGGCCACGCGGCTCTGGCAGCCGTTGAAGAACAGCAACCGCTCGAGCGCATGGCGTTGCCGCCGCTCGATACGAGATGCAAACGTGACGTCCCCACCCATGGTTGTCACTCTGTCCGTGTTTAGCCGAAAGTCCGACTGGACGAGGATCATGCTCGCGCAAATCGGGCCTGTCGAGTTGTAAAATTGGCCTTTTGTTGCATAAATGCCACGCCTCATGAAGTTGCCCAAGTGGTTGCTTTAATTTGGATTTTTTTGATTTGCGTCAAATTTCGTAAGGGTGCCGCTGGCGCATCGCGGTCAGAACGCGCGCAATAGCAGGATGAGCAAGACGTTTGAGCCGCTAACACCCACTGAGGAGCCGCGCGCCGCCGAAGCACGCGGGATCGACGTGCTGCTGTTGTCGGTCGACCTGCACCTGTATTCGGCCATCCGGGAAGTCATCGGCCACAGCAACAAGGCCTGGCTGGCCCACTCGCCTGCCGAAGCGGTGGACGTGTTACTCGCCGGACGCGGTGACGTCCTGATCGTCGATCTCGCGCAGTTGGAGAGCGATCCCGAAGCTTTGGTGCGGCAGATCGTCGCTCAATTCCCGGACATCGTGATTTGCGCCGCTGGCAGCCGGAGCGACGAAGCGACCATCAAAGCGCTCATCAGCGAGGGATTGGTCTACCGGTTTCTGCATCGCCCGCTGTCGCCGAAGCGCACCGAACTGCTGATCGGTTCAGCACTGCAGCGCTACGTGCAGTTGAACGGACAGAACGTCTCGGCAGAGGAGCGACGCGCAGCGCAAGCCGAAGTAGTCGAATTGAAGAGGAAGCCCGACAAGGGCAAATGGCTGTTCGTCGGAGCGAGCATGTCGCTGGTGGGACTGCTGCTCGCCACGATTTCAGTCGATCACCGCGCCAAATCCGCGTCCGGTACGAACTCGTCGCAATTGGCAGAATTGCACAAGCCGGGGGCGACTACCGGTGCGGCGCAAACACCGGCCGGCACAGACAAGGCGGCCACCCCCGCCGGTTCCGCCCGCTCCAATTCATCGATGGCGACGATCACCGCCCACCAGACCGTCTCGAAGCTGACCGGGGCGACCCCTGCGGGCGGCAAACCATCCGCAGGCCGTCGTTCAGGCACGGTCGGCACTGAACCGGCGGCCCGTCAGCCCGCGCAGGGTTCGATCATTCCAGTCGATTCATTGCAACGCACTGCCGGCGCCGGCGCAGTCTACCCCCCGGAAGCCTTGCGGGCCGGTGTCAGCGGCTGGGTCGAACTGGAATTCACCGTGACTGAGGACGGCCGCGTGACTGACGTCGCGGTGACTGGCGCGGAACCGCGTGGAGTGTTCGAGCGCTCCGCGACCACGGCAGTCGCGACTTGGCGATTCCAGCCACGCGAGGTGAACGGTCGCGCCGTCGCGCAGCGTTCTTCGGTCAGGCTGCGCTACGACATCGAACGCTGAGCCACTGCCGCGCTGCCCGGCGCGCTGCTAGGCCAGCGCCGCCAGATCGATGCGGTCGCCGGCGCGGGCCACTTCCGCAGCGACGCCCTGCGAGCGCAATTTTGCGCACAACCCCTGCGCTCCGTCGGCCTCGCCGTGTACCAGCCGTACCGGCGGGCGGCCGCGCAGCTGCGAGTACCAACGCAGCAGATCTTCCTGATCACCATGCGCGGAGAACCCGCCCAAGGTGTGCACACGGGCCTCGATCTTCACGGGCACGCCGTTGATACGCACATACTCGTGACGTTCGACGATGGCACGCCCCGGCGTACCGACCGCCTGGAAACCGGTGAAGATCACGTCGCAATTGCGGTGCGGGAGATTGTGCTTGAGGTGATGGACGATGCGCCCACCCGTGCACATACCGCTGCCGGCGATGATGATGGCACCGCTGCGCACCTGATTGATCCGCATCGACTCATCCGCGGTTCGGCACAGCGTGAGATTCGGCAGTTGCGTCAGGTTGCCAGCCCGCAAGCGCAATTCGCGGGCTTCTTCGTCATAGAGTTCGGTGTGCGCCCAATAGATTCTGGATGCCTCGATCGCCATGGGACTGTCGAGGAAGATCTGCCAGTCACCGACGCCCCACTCGTCGAAGTGCTTGCCCAATTCATAGAGGATTTCCTGTGAACGGCCGACGGCAAAGGCAGGAATCAGCACGTTGCCGCCATCGCGGCGTGCATCGCGCAGGATCTGACCGAATTCCTGCAGGGTTTCTTTGCGGTCGCGGTGCAGACGGTCGCCGTACGTGCTCTCCATCAGCACCAGATGCGGCGCCTGCTGACCGGGTTCCGGATCACGCAGGATGGGCGAGTCGTACTGCCCGAGATCGCCGCTGAAACACACGCAGCGCTGCAGGTCACCCTCGCGCAGATCGAGCCACACGCTGGCAGAGCCGAGGATGTGCCCAGCATCGCGGAAAGTGACCGTGACGCCCGGGACGACTTCCGTCGGACGACCGTAGGGCACGACCTCGAACTGCTCCATGGTGTCGGAGGCATCGGCCACGGTGTAGAGCGGTTTGACGTCGTGGCGATGGCCGTCGCGCTCATGGCGCTGCGTGGCGCGTTCGGCATCACGCTCGGACATCGCAGCGCAATCGGCCAGCAGGATTCGCGCCAGATCGCGCGCGGCTGACGTCGTGTAGATTGGCCCGCGAAAGCCGCGGCGCCTCAGCAAGGGCAGTCGACCGCAGTGGTCGATGTGCGCGTGGCTGAGGATCACGGCATCGATGGCTGCTGCGTTGAATGGGAACGGCTCGCGGTTGCGCTCCTCATGAGCGTCGCCACCCTGAATCAGTCCGCAGTCCAGCAGTACCGTGCGGGATCCGACGGACAGTATGTGGCAGGAGCCGGTGACTTCACCGGCTGCGCCGAAAAATTGCAGGTGCATGCACGCCTCAGGCTATTTGTTGATCAGCCGCGGCGTTCTGTTCGATAGGTGCTGCGAGCTTGGCTTTGACGACGCCATCACGCAGGGCCTTTACACACGCCTTGACGACCCGGGGATCGTAGCGGCGGCCAGACTGCTTCTGCAACTCATCGATGCATTCGGTCACAGACATCGCAGGCCGGTAGGGCCGCGGCGACAGCATCGCCTCGGCAGCATCTGTGACCGCGACGATCCGCGCCTCGAGCAGGATATCGTCGCCGCGCAGTCCGCGCGGATAGCCCGAGCCGTCGAATTGCTCGTGATGCTGGCGCACTGCATCGGCAACCGGCCAGGCAAATTCGATGTCGCGCAGGACTTCAGCGCCGATGTCGGCATGGGTTTTCACCAGCTCGTATTCGGTCACCGACAGCGCGCCCGGACGCCACAGGATTTCGCGCGGGATCTGCAGCATGCCGATATCCATCACCGCGGCGATGACCCGCAGGCCGCGCACGGTGTGCCCGGACAGACCCAGATTGGCGCCCACGGCGGCCGAGAGTTCCGCCAGTCGTGCAGACCGGCCGAGCTTGCAACCGTCCTGCAGCTCGGCGAGCGTACCGAGCGCCTCGACCGTGCCGTTCATGACGCGGTCCATGTGATCCATCTCGCTTACGACGGCCGCTTCCGCACGACGCCGGCGCACGAGCCGCCAGAGATGTTCGGCAACCTGCCCGGCCTCGCGGCGGTCATCGTCGTCGTACGCGGACAGTTTGTCGGCCAGCAGCATCACGCCAACCAGGCGGCCACCGTCCAGTACCGGCATGGCGAGCTGTCGGGTGAGCGATTCCGGCAGTCCCGCCTCGGCGAGAGGTCCGGCATGCTCCATCGATTCACGGATGACCGGGCGCTGCGACATCTGACACTCATGCAACGCGGAATCGGCGGGCGGCAGGCCGCGCCAGCGCGTGATGGTGGAGATGGCCTCGCCCTGCGTACCCGGCCGACTGCAGGCGGTCAATTCGAGCTGCGGTCCATCACTGCGGCACAGGAACAGGTAGGCAACCTGACTGGCGGTGAAGTCGGCAGCCAACGCCGTGGCGTGACTGAAGATCTCAGTCTCACTCGCCGACTGCGCTTGCTGGACGAGGTCGAGCACGCCAGCCGTGCGACGCTGCTCGCGCTCCGCGCGCTCGGCGTTACGACGAACCGCGGTGATCTCGCGCACCACCAAGACATACTGACCTGGGAGATCCGGAGCCGGCGCGGATTGCAATTCCACGTCAATGATCGAACCATCGGGACGGCGCCAGCGCCGCTGTCGCGGCAGATCGCCGGCGGCCAATTCAGGTCGGATCCGCACGGTGGAATCGTCATCGATGCCTGCATCCAGTTGCGCCAAGCCAAGCTCGACCACGCGCGCCGCATCCACACCGAGCAAGTCGAGTAGCGCCGGGTTGGCCTGCGTAAAACGGCCATCGGCGTCGACCGTCGCGCACGGCACGGGCGCGGCATCGAAGGCCGCTGCATGGTGGGTCAGTACGGCGCGCTGCGACTGTTCCATGCGCTCGCGGGTTACATCACGGGCGGACATCAGCCAGCAGGCACGGCCGAGGAACGACACCGACTGGCGGCGGACTTCGAGCAGCATGCTGCCACCTTCGGCACGCTCGACGGCCACGTCGCACGGGCTGCCATCCGACTCGCTGGGTTCGAAGCCAGGCAGCAGATCACCGAGCACTCGGCCGCGCAGGTCGCGTGACTCCACGGCAAAGAGCGCGGCGGCCACGTCGCTGATCATGTAGAGCTCACGAGTCTCCATGTCACAGATCCACGCCGCCGAAGGCTGCATGGCAAAGGCGCGCTCGGCATCGGTCGCTGCGGCTTGGGCACGACCCCGCGCGCTCTGCAATTCAGCGAGGCGCGACTCCAGGGCCGTGACGCGGGCCGCTTCCACTCGATTCTCTTCTGCGGCAGTACGCGGTGCGGGTTCACCCTGTGCAAGCTTTTGCTGCACCTGTTCAAGATCGCGGATCCGCGCCATCAGGTCATTGACCCGCGCAGATTCCTTGGCGGCGAAGTTGGCACGCGCCCGTGATTCGTGGTCGGCCTGTTCGCGCGCCGCACGGGCTACCCCCGCAAGCTTGCGATTGGCCGCCTGCAGTTCGCTGACCTGCCGTTCGAGTTCCTGCAGCCGCAAACGATCATGCTCGCTGCGATCGAGCAGTTCCGGCACCAGAGCCGAGCTTGGCGCCCGACTCGAACCGGGCCGTGACTGGTCGATGGCAGCCACCAGCTCCTCGATGGTGGAGCCGCGCGGGAGGAACCGGTCCGCACCGACCTCGGCTGCGAAGGCCTCGTACTTGGGACCTTCCACGCGCGGCGAGTAGAGCAGCACCGGGAGACTGAGCAGTTCCGGGTCTTCTTTGATACGCCGGCACAACGCGAAGCCGTCGAGCCGCGGCAAGAGCACGTCGCTGACGACGACATCGGGAAGGTCACGACGCACCTGGTCGAGGGCTTCGGTGCCGCTGCGCGCCGAGATCACCTCCATGCCCCGCGCGTTGAGCACGGTGGCCACGGAGGTCAGGTCCTGTTCGCGCTCGTAGGCCAGCAGTACTTTGGTCATCGGCAATCACCGCTGCTGTAAAACAGCTGCCAGCCGTCCTTGCCGAACATGTCCAAGTCCATGATTGTCAGTCCCTTGCTCTGCCGGAGTATGCGCCTGCACGATGATGAAACCAACGGGCGTCGGGGTAACGATACGCCGGTCACAGATTGTGGGGCCGGGGCCACGGATCCGGCGGGTAATTGCTGCCAAATCCGAGCCATCGGCCGCGGCAGGGAGAAACTGGCGAGGGACCGCCGGACGGACGATCAGGCCCGGCTCAGGTCATCCGCGGACTTGGGCAGGTGCCGGCGCAGGTCATCGACCGAGCCGTGAACCAGATCCTTGGCAACCTCGTGCACCACCCGCTCGCGGGTCAAGCGCGACAATTCCTGTCGCATCAAGCCCAGAAAGCGCGGCCCGGCCACCACGATCAGTTGCTCGTATTCCCGGTTGCGACGGGCGAGATCGAGGCGCCGGGCAATACGACGCGCAAACTTGCTGGCCTGCTGGGTACGGGCCGTGCTCTCACCACCCACGGCATGCCGCGCACGGCCGACGCTTTCATAGCTCCGACCCGGACGTTCGCTGCTGAATTCGCGCACGTGCTGATGGGCTGTGGGATCGGAGATGTGCGCCACTTCGCGTGGCCGGGCCCGCAGGCTGTCGGCGTCGTAAAACACGGCATCGGCCTGATCGGCCACAAGTATCCTGATCGTCATCGTCCTGACTCCAGTTCGCTGCAGCAGCGCCGACTTGGAACCTTGCGCGCCCCGCAAGTGCCGCGCAATGCGGGAAACCTGCATGCAAGCGTGCTGACCCGCGATGCCCGGAACGGGTATCCTAGGGGGTTCCCACCGAAGCCATACCGAATGAACACCGCCATCCTCCGACTCCTGCCGCTGGCACTGTTTGCTGCCGTGCAACTTGCCGCCTGTTCCGACAAGAAAGACGCCTCTGCCAGCGAGCCACGCCGGACGCCGATCACCGTCGCGCAGGCCCGCAAGGACCGCGTCGAGGCGGTGGAACGTTCGGTCGGGCGGCTCGAGGCCACTGCTGCCCCGGCGCTGGCCGCGGAGACCTCCGGGCGCGTAGTGCGCCTGCTGGTGGACGGCGGCTCGGTGGTCCGCAAGGGTCAGGTGCTGGCGGAACTCGACGGTGAGCCGCAACGGCTGGCCGTTGCCTCCGCACGGGCGAACGTCGATCGATTGGAGGCACTGCTCGGCAATCAGGCGCGTACGGTCAAGCGCTATCAGGAACTGCGTTCCAAGGCCGTGTCAGAGAGCATGCTCGAGGACGCCATGGCCCAGCAGAGTGCGCGCCAGGCCGAACTGGCCGATGCACGCGCCAAGCTCGCGGAAGCCCAGTACCGCCTGCAACGCACCCAGATCCGCAGCCCGGTCGATGCAGTGGTTGAACGGCGGCTGATATCGGTCGGCGATTTCGTGGCCCCGGGCATGCCGGTCGTGACAATCGTGGGCAAGGGCTCGTTGCGCGCCGTGCTGCCGTTCCCGGAACGACTCTCAGGACAACTGGTGCCGGGGCTGGCAGTCACGCTGGAGCAGCCTGCCAGACCGGACAGCAGCCTCGAAGGGACGATCACCGAAGTGCGCCCGATGGTCGGCACGAATAATCGGGCCCTGGAGGCATTGGTGCAGATGCCGCGGGGCAACGACTGGCCACCCGGCGGCACGGTCAGCGCGCGGGTCGTGCTCGCCGCACGCGATGGTGTCGTGGTCCCCACGGCGGCTGTGGTACGCCGTCCAACCGGCGAAGTGGTCTACGTGGTGAATGGCGAGAAAGCGGCCGAGCGTAAGGTGACCGTTGGCGTGCGCACCAGCGAGACTGCCGAGATCCTCACCGGCCTCGACGGCACCGAAACCGTGGTGCTGTCCGGCGCGGGATTCCTGACCGACGGCGCACTGGTCGCCGCGCGCAAGACGCCGTAGCGCCGCGCCATGCGTCTCGCAGAAGTCTCAGTTCGGCGCCACGTGCTCGCCTTCATGGCGAGCGCCGTGATGGTGCTGTTCGGCATCGTGGCCTACCAGCGTATCGGCGTCGACCGCTATCCGCAGATCGAATTCCCGGTGGTCTCGATCACCACCATCCTCCCCGGCGCCAACCCGGATGTGGTCGATGCCAGCATCACCAACATCATCGAGACGGCGGTCAACAGCGTACCCGGTATCGACAACATCCAGTCGCGTTCCTCGCCCGGCGTGTCGAACGTGGCGGTGACCTTCAACCTGTCCAAGGATATCGACGTCGCGTTCTCCGAGGTGCAGTCGAAGGTCAATCAGGTGATGCGCCAGCTGCCGGATGATGCGGATCCGCCGGTGGTGCTGAAAGTCGAGATCGGCGCGTCGGCCGTGATGTGGCTGTCGCTGCAGGGTGACCGAACCAACCAGCAACTGAACCAGTACGCCCGGCAGGTGATGAAGAAGCGCCTGGAGACGATCGACGGCGTGGGACAGATCATCATCGGCGGGGAGCGGCGGCGCAACATCCGTGTCGAACTCGATCTCGACCGCATGGCAGCGCTCGGCGTCACGGCGCAGGACATCCGCACCGCCTTCCGCAACGAGCACCTGCAGCTTCCCGGTGGCTTCCTAGTCAGTGGTGCCAACGAAAGCCTGATCAAGCTCGATCTCGAGTACCACAGCCCGGAGAGCCTCGGCCAGATGGTGGTGCGCTACGCGGACGGCGCGCCGATTCGGCTCGGTGATCTCAGCCGGATTGTCGACGGACAGGCCGACGACCGCTCGATCGTGCACTTTGCCGGCAAGCCGGCCGTTGGCATCGGCATCGTCAAAGTCAGCAACTACAACACGGTGAAACTGATCGATGATGTGCGGCAGCGGCTGGCCACCGACATCATTCCACAGCTGCCTGCCGGGTTGACATTGCAGGTTGCAACCGACGACTCGGATTCCATTCGCAAGATCGTCTCGGCGCTGCAAGACCATCTTCTGGAAGGTACCGTGCTTGCAGGTCTCGTGGTCTGGTTCTTCCTGCGCAGTTTCCGCTCCACGGTGATCATCAGCACCGCAATCCCGGTGTCGCTGCTCGGCGCGATCGCCGTGATGTATTTCATGGGATATACCTTCAACCAGATGTCCCTGCTCGGCCTGCTGCTCTTGATCGGCGTCGTGGTCGACGATGCGATCGTGGTGCTGGAGAACATCTACCGGCGACTGGAAGAGGATCCGGGTATCGATCGCAAGGAAGCCGCCATCGAAGGCACCGGGCAGGTTGGCTTTGCGGTCATCGCGGCGAGCCTGACGCTGGTGTCGATTTTTGGTGCCGTGATTTTCCTGCAGGGCATCATCGCCCGCTTTTTCCAGTCATTCGCCGTGGTGGTGACGGTGGGCGTACTGGTCTCGCTGTTCGTGTCGCTGACGCTCACGCCGATGCTTTGCTCCAGGTTCCTCGAGGTGTCGCAGAAGCACGGACGTGTCTACCGATTCTTCGACCGAATCCTTGCGAGCAACGACGCCTTGTACCGCAAGGCACTGGCGTGGGTGCTCGATCACCGGGTCAAGGTGCTGCTTGCGACCACCGTCGTGGTGCTCTCGAGCGGCTTCTTCTTTGCCAAGGTCGCCAAGGACTTCATCCCGGACGAAGATAACTCACGCTTCGTCGTCAGCTTCCGCGCACCGCTTGGAACCAGCAAGGCGGCGATGCAAGGGTTGCTTGAGGAAGTGGATCAGACCATCCGCCGACACAAGGAAGTGCAGTCGCTGTTCATCGGCGTCGGCTTCAGCGGCACTGCAGTGAACACCGGTCTCGCCTTTGTCAACCTGGTGCCGATCGACGCGCGCAAGGCCAGTCAGAAAGAAGTACTCAAGGCGGTGCAGGCGGATCTGGTCCGCATACCGGGCGTACTCGCCTTCGCTGCGGAGCCGTCCCCGGTGGGCGGCATGCGCGGCGAGATGCTGCAGTTCTCCATCGTGGGCCCGGAGCTGGGGGCGGTGGCGCAGCTGTCCAATGAACTCGCTCGCACGCTGGCCACACGGCCGGAGTTCGGTCGCGTGGACCTCGACCTGCAGTTGGATCTGCCCCAGTTACGACTCGACATAGATCGCACGCGCGCCGCCGATCTTGGTCTGTCGAGCGCGGAGATTGCGATGGCGGTCAACATGCTTGCGGGCGGCGTCGACATCGCGAAGTACAACGATGATCCGGGCGATGGCGATCGCTATGACATTCGCGTCAAAGCGGCCAATGGACAAATCACGTCTGCAGACGACCTGCGCCGGATCTTCCTGCGTACGCCCACGGGACAAATGGTTCGTCTCGACTCTGTCGCGCGCGCTACCGATACGCTGGGCGCAGCGACGATCAGTCGGTATGCCCTGCAATACTCGGCCAACTTCTACATGAATCCCACCATGCCGCTCGGCGACGCGATCAAGGCGATCGAAAAAGAAGTGGCCGACTTGCCGCCCGGGTACAACATGACACTGCAGGGGCGCGCACGGGAGTTCAGCAAAACGCAGGGATACATCAAGCTCGCGCTCGGACTCGCATTGGCGCTCGTTTACATCGTGCTGGCCAGCCAGTTCAATTCTTTCCTGCAGCCATTGATCGTCATGACCGCACAGCCCCTCGCCATCGTCGGCGGCCTGTTCGCGTTGTGGATCACGGGCAGTTCGCTGAACATGATATCGGTGATCGGTCTGCTGCTGCTGATGGGGCTAGTAGCCAAAAATTCCATCCTGCTGGTCGATCTGACGAACCAACTTCGCGATGCCGGCAAACCGGTGGACGATGCGCTGCGAGAGGCTTGTCCGGTGCGACTGCGTCCCGTCCTCATGACGTCGCTGACCGTGATCCTTGCGCTGCTGCCGGCCGCACTGGGGATCGGCGCCGGCGCTGACACCAATGGCCCGCTGTCGATCGCGGTGATCGGCGGTATGGTCAGCTCGACGCTGCTGACTCTGGTGGTCGTCCCGGTGGTTTATTCACTCGTCGAAGAAGGCCTCGCCAAACTGCGCGCGCGTCGTCTGGCGCAGCGGGGTGCGCACCACGCCGAGGCATCGCAACCCGTTGCAGGTGGAGATCCATCATGATTGGTACGATCGCAAAATCACTCCTGGCCTGTGGCGCAAGCCTCTCGTTGCTGAGCGGCTGCGCGTCGCCATGGACAGTGGACCGCTATGAGGCGCCGGATGCGAGGTTCGGGACGCAGCGCTCTTATTTCCTTAAACCCGGCGAGTACGGAGCACCGACCGGACTCGATCCAGCCATACAGTCGCGCGCGGATGCTGCGATGCGCAGTGCCGTGATCGCGGAACTCAACCGGAAGGGATACAGCGAGGCAGCGTCGCCCGGCACGGCCGATCTGGTGGTGAGCTATCAAGTGGCGGGCACCCGCCGGTTCGTGATCGAGGACACGACCCGTGTCGGCGCGCCATCGCCTACCCGGGTGCTCGGTACCGGTGAGGTTCAGCCGCCGCCACGTTCGATGTTGCCGCGCGAACAGGCCGTGCGTGACGGGTCGGTCGTCTTGTTCGTCGACGATGCGGCGAGCGGCAAGCTGCTTTGGCGCGGCATGCTCAGCGCACAAACGCGCATCGGTTCGACTGATTCGACGATTCGTACCGTCGCAGACATGGCCAGACAGATTGCCAGGCAGGTCCCTGCGCCGGGTCGCTGAGCCGCGCGACTGCAGGTGCCGGTGCGGGCCGAGACGCCACGGCGCCTGCTGCTTTGGAAGCTGGAGCGCAGAGCGGACGACGCAGCGTGCGCGTCACTGGCGGGATGCCAGAATCACGCCCAGCAGCAGCAGCGCAGTGCCGATCACGCGGGGTGCGGTGATCGCGTGGCGCGGGAATCCGAGGATTCCGAGGTGATCGATCAGCAGAGCTGCGGCGAGTTGGCCCAGCAGCAGCATGCCGAGCAGGGTCAACGCGCCAATGCGGGGCCCTAAGACGGTGACGCAGCCGACGTAAGCCGCGCCGAGCAAGCCTGCCAACCATGCGGATGCTGGCACCTGACTCGCGCCCGACCAAACGGGACGGGTATTGCTGGCCATCGCCACGCACAGCAGGGCTGCGAGCCCGACCATGAAATTGATGATCACCGCCCACAAGGGTGAGCCAAGGCCGCGTCCGACCTGCATGTTCAGGCCGACCTGAACCGTCAGGCCGGCGCCGACCGCGATCGCGATGAGATATAACCAGAGGTTCATGTGTCAGCCGACGCGGGCCGGCCGGCCGAGCGAACCGATACGGTTCCAGAGATACCAGGCAAGCGCACCGACGCCCGCGAGCAATGCAAGCCCGCGGATCCAGGTACCGACGACCGGAACGTAGTCGGCCAGACGCAGCAGCACGAGTGCGACCGCCAATGCCAGCAGGCGCCACTGCAGCGTGACGGGCCGCGTGCTGCGCACGGCGTCCAGTGCCTTCTCGCCGATGAACAACGCGGCGGTCAACCAACCGAGGAACACGATGAGCAGGTAGAGGGGCACTAGCAGCAACGCCAGCGGGATACCAACGATTGTGATGGACAGCACCAGAATGAGCATGGGTACGCCGACCAGCACGGCGATGCCAACGGCAACGGCGCGGATGGGATCGCGCGCGATCGCCGTCGCCGCGGCCGCGCTGTGATCAGGCAGGACGCGCAGGAATAGTGCACCTGCGAGGAACATGCCGACGAGCCAGGCAAGACCACTCAGGGGCGAATCCTGTTCACGCGCATCCGCCTTGCCGGGGGCCGGTGCAGATTCAACCGTCCCATCCGGATGATATTCGACGCCGCCGCGCACGACGGCCGTCTCGGCGATCTGCGGCTGTTGCGGCGAGTGCACGATGAGCCTGCCTTCGATACGGGCCTGCGGGCCGATCACCACCTCATCGCCGCGCGCCTGGACGTCGCGCAGCGCAGATCCGTTTATTTGGACAGACCCTCCGGAGGCTTTGAGCAGACCATGCGAATTGCCCTCGAACACGACTTTGCCACCCGCGAGCGACGTGCTGCCGGCGATCACGGTGGCGGGTCCGATCTCGATTTCACCGCCGCCCAGTCGAACATCACCCGCGACGATCGCGTCGAGCTTGACGTTGCCGCCCGCTGCGACGAGATCCTTGCCGAGATTGCCGCCGATGGAAACTTCGCCGCCCGTCGCCAGCACGTTGCCCTTCACTTCAGCGGCAACCGACAGCTTGCCGCCCATCAACAGGGCGTTGTCGGCAACCGGCTCGGTGAGGTTCACCACGCCCCCGACGCCGATGAAATCCCCGCCCAGCTTGCGGCCCGAACCGGACCCGCCCGAACAGGCAGCCGTCAGCACACCTGCGGCAAGAATGGACAGCACGACGGATAACCGCTTCATGGACAACCTCTCAAATCAGTCTTGGGGCGCTGACGTCGGCAGCGTGCCGCGGCGTCGAGTGGATTTTACGCTCGCCACATAGCAAAAGACCGCGGGGAACGACGCTCCCCGCGGCCTTCGACATCGTGGTCTTCCTTGACCAGGCGCCCGACACCCCCCGTTCGGCGCATTCCTGCGGTGGGGCGGTGCCCCCCGGTGATCCCCCGTTGATGGTTGGCAGTTTGTACAGATTTCCCGGTGGGTCGTCACGTTGCAGCGCAAAAGCGACGCCCTTGGTGTAGGCTGGCACCGTCAAACGGCACGGGTGTTGCCCGGGGACAACGCGCTTGCGGGGCCGAGCGCGAACACCGCACCGCGGTGGCGAAGGACGGCCCGAGGTGCGGCTGGACCATCACTCAGGTAGGCTGCGCGCGCTTCGGGGTTGGCATGTTCCGCCCCTCCAAACCACTGGACTGCAGAGCGATTCATGGGACGTATTTTCGAAGTCAGAAAGCACACGATGTTTGCGCGCTGGAACCGCATGGCCAAGCAGTTCAGCCGCATCGGCAAGGAAATCACCATCGCGGTGAAATCAGGCGGCAGTGACCCGCACTCGAATCCGGCACTGCGCCGCGTGATGCAGAACGCGCGCGCGGTGAACATGCCGAAGGACAAAGTCGAATCGGCTATCAAGCGTGCATCCGGACGCGACGCCGCCAACTTCGAACAGATCATCTACGAAGGGTATGGACCGCACGGTATTGCCGTGCTGGTCGAATGCGCGACCGACAATCCGACGCGCACGGTGGCCTCGGTCCGCAACGCCTTCAACAAGTCGGGCGGCAATCTCGCCACCTCGGGCAGCGTGGCATTCCAGTTCAAGCACATGGGTGTGTTCCGTCTCAACCCGGAAGGCATCGATCAGGACGACCTGGAACTCTATCTGATCGATCATGGGCTGGAGGAAATGGGCGAGAGCGTCGGCGAGAAGGGCGAACCGCAGATCGTCGCACGTTGCCTGTTCGAGGATTTCGGCACGCTGCAGAAAGCGCTCGAGGAGCGCGGCATCAGCCCCGTTTCGGCGGAGGGTGAATACATCTGCTCCACACCGATGGAATTGCCGGAGGAACAGGCCAACGAGGTCATGGAAATGCTCGACAAACTAGAGCAGGACGATGACGTGCAAAAGGTCTATCACACACTCGCGTGATGCCAGTGCACTTCCGCCCCACGACGGCGCCCCCATAGCGCCACCATAGAATGTCCACCATGCAAGCCGTCCGCGACCTCTTCTCCCATCGCAAGCACTGGGCCCACCGCTTTGGGCCCGCGCCTTTCCTGCCGATGTCGCGCGCGGAGATGGATCAGCTCGGCTGGGACTCCTGCGACGTAATCATCGTCACCGGCGATGCCTACGTGGATCATCCGAGTTTCGGCATGGCCATCGTGGGTCGCGTGCTGGAAGCACAGGGGTTCCGCGTCGGTATCATTTCCCAACCGGATTGGCACTCCGCCAAGGATTTCATGCGGCTGGGGCGGCCGAACCTGTTCTTCGGGATCACCGGCGGCAACATGGATTCGATGGTGAATCGGTACACGTCGGAGCGACGCATCCGCAGTGACGATGCCTATACGCCGGGCGGTGTTGCCGGCGCACGTCCCGACCGGTGCGTGCTCGTATATTCCCAGCGGGCCCGCGAAGCATACAAAGATGTGCCGATCGTGATCGGCGGGATCGAAGCCTCACTGCGCCGTATCGCTCATTTCGATTACTGGTCGGAAAAGGTGCGCCGCTCGGTACTGCTCGATGCCAAGGCTGACCTGCTGGTATTCGGTAACGCCGAACGACAGATATGCGAGATTGCGCACCGCCTGGCGGCCGGCGAGCAGATCGGTGAGATCGACGATCTGCGCGGTACGGCGTTCATGCGCCGCACGCCGCCAGCGGATTGGGTCGGCATCGATTCGACGACCCTCGATACACCTGGCCCGCTCAATCCGCCCATCGATCCCTATGCGATGGAACCCATGCCTGCCGCAACGGACACCCGGCAACCGACGGACAATCCGACGTCAGGGGTTGCGGCCGCCGGTACCGCCACAACAGCTACGCCAGAGAAGCCGCTACGCTTTCATCGTCGCGTGCCGGCGTCTGCCGACCGCGCGCGCAGCTATATCCGCATGCCCTCTTACGAGGCGGTGGCCGATGATCCCGTGCTGTACGCGCATGCCTCCCGGATTCTGCATCAGGAGTCGAACCCGGGCAACGCACGGGCGCTGGTGCAGCGGCACGGCGACCTGGACGTCTGGTTGAATCCACCGCCGCTGCCGTTGACCACACGCGAGATGGACGCGGTGTACGAGCTGCCCTACCAGCGCGTTCCGCACCCATCCTATGGCGAGGCGAAGATACCAGCCTACGAGATGATCCGATTCTCGATTGCAATCCAGCGCGGCTGCTTCGGTGGCTGTACCTTCTGCTCCATCACCGAGCATGAGGGCCGCATCATCCAGAACCGCTCCGAGGATTCGGTGATCCGTGAGATCGAGACGATCCGCGACAGTGTGCCGGGATTCACCGGCGTGATCTCCGACCTTGGCGGTCCCACGGCGAACATGTACCGCATCGCCTGCAAGTCACGCGAGATCGAAGCGGCGTGCCGCCGGCCTTCCTGCGTGTATCCCGGCATTTGCCCGAATCTCAACACGGACCATACGCCGCTCATTCGGCTGTATCGGCGAGCGCGTGCACTGCCCGGTATCAAGAAAGTGCTCATCGCGTCGGGAGTGCGCTACGACCTCGCCATCGAGTCACCCGAGTACGTCAAGGAACTGGCCCAGCATCATGTCGGTGGCTATCTCAAGATCGCACCCGAAGCGATCAGCGAGGGCCCGTTGTCGAAGATGATGAAGCCGGGCGTGGGCACATACGACCGCTTCAAGGAGCTGTTCGATCGGTTCTCGCGCGAGGCGGGCAAAGAGCAATACCTGATCCCGTACTTTATCGCCGCCCATCCGGGCACGCGTGACGAAGACATGCTGGAGCTGGCGCTGTGGCTCAAGCGCAACGGGTTTCGGGCTGATCAGGTGCAGGCGTTTCTCCCCTCGCCGATGGCCACCGCGACGGCGATGTATCACTCGGGCAAGAATCCGCTGCGGCGTGTCGGCCGCGACAGCGAGACAGTCCACATTCCACGGGGCGTGCGGGTCAGGCGCTTGCACAAGGCGTTTCTGCGCTACCACGATCCGAACAACTGGCCTCTGTTGCGGGAGGCCTTGCGGCAATTGGGGCGCGCCGATTTGATCGGTAACGGTCGCCAGCATCTGGTGCCGACGTATCAGCCCGTGGGTACCGGACGGGCGTTCGAAGGCAAACGCAAACCGCAGTCCGCGGGTTCGGGTGTGAAGCGAACGGCAACGCCGCCGGCTGCCAGCGGACCCGGCGCGCGCAAGGCCACGGCGCCCGGCAAAGCGCAGAAGCAGACGCAGCCGTTCCGAACCCAGCATACCGGGCTGCCGCGCACGCCCACCGGCGCGCCGGGTCGTGGCGCGACGGTGCGGGGACGCAGTCCTAAACGCTGAGGTCGCCCGCTACCGTGATGCCCTTCACGGTTCCCGACATTCCAGTTACCGAGGGAGCGGCAACCCTCTAGGCTCTGTGTCGGGCGCAGCGTGTGCCCGCCCGACACCTCTGAGCGCTGGAGACATGGATGCCGCTGGCAGTTGCATCGTTGCTGCGTCGCATGGCGTTACTGACGCTGGTCGTCGTGCCGTGCCTCGTGCTGGCCGCGCCATTCGGTTGGGCTTCCGCGGCGGCGGTCGACAGCTTCGGAGTCCTCGGTCTAGGGGCTTTGCATACGTCGGTAAAGGGGCGGGATTTCGGCGTGGGCGACGGCTGGTGCGATCGTGCCGGTATTTCTGTACATGCTGGGCGTGACGGCGGGACGCGCTCAGCCGTGGACGGCGACGCTTTCGCAGCGGCACGGGCAGACGACAGCGATACGTACGCGTTGCTCGCCGCAACCATCGGCCGGGCGTCCAGTGAACGGATGGACACCATCGACCGCGCCTGCGTCGGATACGCATTGGCGCTCGCCCCACCGCGGACGCGTGTGGACTGGATCAACGGGAACACACGCGTGCACTACCAGCTCACCGTTCTCGATCGACCGACCGACTTCGGTCGCTGTAGCGAGTTCCGGCTCGAGGCGCGTTCAATCGGTATGACGAACGCGGGCCAGACACGTGTCTGCTTCGTCGGCGGTAACCGTTGGGAGCTGACTGCGGCTCAGGCTGTTGCCGCGAGCGCCGAAAACTGAACTGCAGCGGTCGCACGTTTTCAATTGCACGGCGCTTGGCGTACCTGATTCAGTTGGGCAAGGATGGCAACGACGCCTTCTTCATTGAAGACGTCCTCGATGCTGGCAGTGATTTTGCGCCGCCAATTGGGATATTCGGTGTTGGTACCCGGCACATTGACTGGATCGACCATGCCAATGAGATCCTCTATCTGCAACACCGCGAGCGCCGAAGCCGTGCGGGCCAGATACAGATGCAGTCCGTCCGTAATTGCTGAATGGAAGGTTTGCTCACCGTCCGCCGTGGATGCGTGCCGCAGATCGTATTTGTCGAGCGCATCGAGCAACTGCACCCGGTCACGGAGTCGCTCCGCCTGAACGTCTCTGGCCAGTTGCTCGTTTGGAAACAGGCCAAGCTCGGTGCGCAATTTAAGATCACGGCTCTCCCAGTAGCCGCGCACGGTCGGCATGTCATGGGTGACGACCGTTGCGATCGCGCGGCGAACATAGGCGTCTGGCGCCCGGAATGAACCATCCCATTCCTTTTCGAACATCAGCACCTTGTAGTGATAGACGGCATTTGCTGCCATCGCGTGGCGCATCTGCTCGGGGACCGTGCCCAGATCTTCGCCCACCACCAGGCATTGCTGCCCCGCACTTTCATTGACCAGCACGGCCATCAGGGCATCGAGCGGATAATGCACATATCCGCCGTGCGTCGAACTGAGTCCCGCGGGCACCCACCACTGTCGGAACAAGGCCATCACATGATCGAGCCGTAACGCACCGTAGTGACGCATGTTGGCAGCGATCAGATTTCGGAACGGGCGACATCGGGCACGCAGCAGTGCATGAGGATCGAGCGGCGGCAGACCCCAATCCTGTCCCTTCAGCGCGAGTTCGTCGGGCGGCGCTCCGATGGAGCATTGCATCCGGTAGACGGCCTGATCGCTCCAGGTCTCGGAACCATTGGGATTCACACCGACCGCGAAGTCACCATACAGACCGATCGGCATACCGAGTTCGGTGGCACGCGCCTGCACGGTCGCCAGTTGCTCGTTGGCAATCCACTGGAGCCATTGGTGGAACTGCACGGCGACAGCCTGATCGACAGCGAATCGTGCCACGCTCGCGTGCTGGGGGTCGCGAAATTCCTCAGGCCAGACGGGCCAACCCCAGTGCTTGGCATCGAGAGCACGAAAGTGCTCGTCCAGCGCGTCGTGCAGCGCATGCAGTCGCAGCAGTTCGCCACGCTCGGCCACGAAGGCTTGAAACGCGCGCGCCCGCTCCGTCTCATGCTGGAGGTGCTCCCGGCGGAAGTGATCGAACAACAAGCGCAACACCGCGAGCTTGGTACGCGCTACGGCAGCGTAATCGATGTGCGTTGCCGCGCGTGCACGCGCGAGCTCTGCGACGAAAGCGTCACTCTCGACCAGGCGGCGTGCCTCGGGACAATGAGCAAAATCCGGCACCCGCGGCACCGCGATATACATCACATTGATGAAGTGCCGTGAGGATGCGCTGTACGGACTGAAGTTGTCGGGATTGGCGGGGAACAAGGCATGCAGGGGATTCAGACCGACGAACCCGGCGCCGTACCGTGCGCTCTCGCGGACGACGAATTCAAGATCGGCGAAGTCTCCGATACCCCAGTTGATTGACGAACGCAGCGTGTAGAGTTGGACGGAAAGGCCCCATAAACGGCGACCTTCACGCAGCGCCTCGGGCTCGTGACAATGGGTGGGCGCGACCAGCAGCGTGCTTTCAGCAACCGTGCCGTCGTCGAGACTGGCTTCGAGGCTGTGATAACCAGCCGGCAAATCCTCAGGCAAGGGCAAAACGCGTCGGGTCCACACGCGACCAGCGTGCTCGTGCCGCTCCACTTCCGTTAAATCGCCAGCCAGAACCCGGCCTGCGCGCTCGAGACCGTCCGCGCAGCTGACGGTCCAACGCATTGGCTGCGTCAGCACGGATGTATCCACAGCCACGAAAACCTGGTGGCTGCCAGGACGCAGAATGCTGACGGGGGGCAGCAGCACGCCCCATCGCTCTTGAGACAGACGCTGCAATTCGGCAGCGATGGCTTCGTCGCTGGTGACGTCGCAGCCCATCGCTGCAAGGATCGCAGACTTGGTCTGCAGGGAAATCTCCCGGTACTCCCCCCGATAGTCGTGGTAGGAATCACCAATGCCCCGCGCACGCGCCAATTGGTCCAGCAGCTCAGACATGTGAGTCCTCAATCCAGCGCACGACGCGGCCGCTCCCGTGACTCGAGCAAGATCACACTGCGAGGACTCACCTGCAGACGCTCGTCAGCCGCTATCCGTTCAACCCCCGGCTGGAGCGAGCCACGCGCGGTGTCGAACAACAAACGCCACTCCGCACCCGCCGATGCCGGGGGCAGACTCATCGCCAGCGGATGATCGTCTGCGTTGAAGACGGCCAGCAGTTCGTCGGCGTGCTCTGCAGCGCCGCCGTGGCTCATCAGCACCGCAATCGCACGCAGGCTTGCATCATTCCAGTCTGACTCCGTCATCTCTCGCCCCGTTGGGTGCAGCCACATCACGTCACGCGCACCCGCAGCGCGACTGGACCCTTTGAGAAAGGTGTCACGGCGCAGCCACAGGCGCGACCGACGCAGGTCGATCAGCTGCCGGGAAAACTCCAGCAGCTCCCGGTTGCTCGTCGTCAGCGACCAATCGACCCAGCTGATTGGGGTGTCCTGACAATAAGCGTTATTGTTGCCGTACTGGGTACGCCCGAATTCGTCGCCTGCCAAGAGCATAGGCACGCCGTGTGAAATGAATACGGTTGCAAGCAGGTTTCGCATTTGCCGCCGGCGCAGCTCGAGCACCTGCGGATCCTCGCTCGGGCCCTCCTCACCGCAGTTCCAGCTCAGGTTGTGGTTGTGGCCGTCGCCATTGCTCTCGAGATTGCCCTCGTTATGCTTGTGGTCGTAGGAGACGGTATCGTGCAGCGTGAACCCGTCATGGGCGGCCACAAAGTTGACGCTGGCGGTGGGCTTGCGCCCCCCCTGTCGGAACAGGTCGCTGGAACCGGAGATGCGCTCGGCGAAACTGCCGACGAGGGGGCGGTCGCCCCGCCAGAACGCACGTACCGTGTCCCGGTAGCGGTCGTTCCATTCCGACCAGCCGGCCGGAAAATGACCCAGCTGGTATCCCGCGAAGCCGACATCCCATGGCTCCGCAATCAGCTTCACGCAGGACAGCACCGGATCGGAACGCAGGGCAGCGAAGAACGGCGCGCTCTGGGAATAACCGCCGGGGTCGCGCCCGAGTACGGGCGCCAGATCGAAGCGAAAGCCGTCAACCCTCATCTCGATCACCCAATAGCGGAGGCAATCGAGCACGAGAGCGCGCACGGCCGGATGATCGAAACGAAGCGTGTTGCCGCAGCCGGTGATGTTCTCGTAATGCGCCAGCTGATGTGGGTCGAGCCGATAGTATGCTGAGTTGTCGAAACCGCGCAGACTCAGCATGGGGCCATGTTGATTGCCTTCGGCCGTGTGGTTGAACACCACGTCGAGTATCACCTCGAGACCCGCATTGTGCAGTGCCCGTACCATGGTCTTGAATTCGCGGACGGGATTGGCGAGCGCATAGCTCGCCTGCGGCGCATACCAGGCTATCGGGTTGTAGCCCCAGTAGTTGACCAGGCCACGGTCGACGAGAAATTTCTCGCTGAGAAACGCCTGCACCGGCATCAACTCGACACTGGTGATACCGAGACCGCGCAGGTAGTCGAGCACCGCGGGATGGGCGAGCCCGAGATATTTGCCGCGATGCTCCGCGGGCACGTCAGGATGCAATTGCGTCAATCCCTTCACGTGCGCTTCGTAGATGATGGTGTCGCGCCAAGGGACGTTCGGCGAGCGAGAGTCGCCCCAGTCGAACGTCCCGTCGACGACACGACTTTTCGGAACGAACGCCGCGGAGTCGGCGCCTGAAGGCATGGCATCATTCGTCGGGTCTGCGCAGGCGAGACTGCCTTGCCAATCCAGTTCACCGTGGATTTCCAGGGCGCAGGGGTCCAGCAGCAGCTTGGCAGGATTGAACCGGTGGCCCTCGGCCGGCCGGTACGGGCCGTGCACGCGGTAGCCATAGAGCAATCCCGGCACACCGAACTCGGCGGGGAGAAATCCGTGCCAGAGGTCGCCGGTACGCATGGGCAGGTCGATGCGCGCGACTTCGCGCTCGCCTGCTGCATCGAACAGGCAGAGTTCGACTCGCTCTGCATGCTTGGAGTAGACGACGAAGTTGGTGCCGCGGCCGGTCCAGTTGGCACCCAGCGGGTGAGTTGCGCCGGGCTCGAGGAACAAGTCAGTCATGGTCGCGATGTCCATTGCTCTGAGACACGATGGTACGCGCAGCCACGATCAGGCCCTCCTCTCGAAAAACACGGCGGCCAGTGCCGGTAGGTTCAGGCGCAGACGATGCGGATGCCCCAACACTGGATGCGGCTCGCTCTGCACGCTGTCCTGTCTGGAGTAACCGCCACCACCGTAGCGTTCGGCGTCAGTATCGAGCACTTTGCGGTAGGAACCTGCCTGCGGCACCCCGATCCAGTAATCATCGCGCGGGACCGGTGTGCAGTTGAATACGCAGATAAGTGGTGCCGTATCGGAGCCCGACGGGTCACGGCGCAGGAATGCGAACACGCTGGCATCGGAATTGTCCGGATCCAGCCAGAGAAAGCCTGCCGGATCGGCGTCTGAACGGTAGAGCGCCGTATGATCGACATAGAGCCGATTGAGATCGCGGTTGAGATCGAGCAACCCACGGTGTCCCGGCAGGTCGAGGAGTTGCCAATCAAGAGGCCGCTCGTGACTCCATTCACGCCACTGGCCGAACTCGCAACCCATGAACAGCAGCTTCTTGCCCGGGTGCGCCGTCATATAGGCTCGCAGCAGCCGGTCGTTGGCACGCTGTTGCCATTCATCGCCTGGCATCTTGGCGAGCAGAGCCCGTTTGCCGTGCACCACTTCGTCGTGGGAAATCGGCAGCACGAACTTTTCCGACCAGGCATAAACGAACGAAAACGTGATGAGCCTGTGCTCGAAGCGCCGAAACAGCGGGTCGAGTGCGGCATACCGCAGCGTGTCGTTCATCCAGCCCATGTTCCACTTGAAGTGGAACCCGAGGCCGCCGAGATGCACCGGTTGCGTCACACCTGGAAAGGCCGTTGATTCCTCGGCGTACATGGCGGCGCCTGGATGATAACGCCCAACGGCCGTGTTCAGTTGTCGCAGAAAATCGATCGCATCGAGGTTCTCGCGACCGCCATAACGGTTGGGAACCCACTCGCCCTCCTTGCGACTGTAATCAAGGTAGAGCATCGAGGCGACGGCATCGACCCGCAAGCCATCCACGTGATAGCGATCCAGCCAAAAAAGCGCGTTGGCTACCAGAAAATTTCGTACCTCATGGCGACCGAAGTTGAATATCTTGGTCCCCCAGTCAGCATGCTCTCCAAGGCGCGGATCGTCATGTTCGTACAGCGCGGTCCCGTCGAACGCTGCGAGCGCGTGTTCATCACGGGGAAAGTGTGCGGGCACCCAATCCATGATCACGCCGAGTCCTGCCTGATGACAGCGGTCCACGAAGCGCATGAAGTCGTGTGGTGTCCCGTGTCGCGCAGTCGGCGCGTAATAGCCGGTAACCTGATAGCCCCACGAGCCATCGAACGGATGCTCGGCGACGCCCATCAGTTCGATGTGCGTATAGCCGAGGTCGAGAACGTACGGAATGAGCTGTGCGGCGAGCTCATCCCAACTGAGGAAGGGTTGCTCACGGTCGTCGGCGCGTCGCCACGAGCCCGGATGGACCTCATAGATGCTGATCGGCTGCAGCATGGGTTGCTGCGCGGCCCGTGCCTGCATCCATTCGCCATCGCCCCAGTCGTAGCCGTCGAGGCCTGCGACCACCGAGCAGTTGTCCGGCCGCAGTTGGGCCGCGTAGGCGTACGGATCAGCTTTCAGCAGGCGCTGTGAGTCACGGGTGCGGATCTCGAACTTGTAGAGACTGCCCGGACCGAGATCGGGCACGAACAGCTCCCACAGTCCCGACTGTCCGCGCGTCTGCATGGCATGTCGCCGACCATCCCAGTGGTTGAACGGACCGACGACGCTCACACGTTCGGCATTTGGTGCCCATACCGCAAAGTGCGTACCGGAGAGCCCGTCGATCTCGACAGGGTGAGCGCCGAGCTTGCGGTAGATCGCGTGATGATTGCCTTCGCCAAACAGGTAGATGTCGAAATCGGAGATCTGCGGCGCGAAGAAATAGGCATCGTGTCGGAGCAGCTCATTGCCGTTGTGATATCGGATCCGCAGACGGTAGGGATGTAGCGGACGGCGGTGAGGCACCCGGCCTTCGAACAGGCCCCGCGAATCGATACAACGCAAATCGACGGTCGATGCACCGTCGTCCCAGACGACACTGACACTGTGCGCATCGGGCTCGAGCGCACGGACCATACACAGCGGCGCATCGTCCTTACGGGAAAACTCGTGATAGCCCAGCAGCGACCGCGGCTCGGGATGGCGCGCCGTGAAAAGCGCATCCACGTCGGCAGGTGTCAGTTTGCGTTTGGCAGCCACGATCGAAGTCTAGCCGTTTTGCACGGCCGTAAAAGACGCTGCGCGTCACTGCGCGGGTGCGTCAGCAAAGAATTCGTATGCATGAGCGCGATCGGTTCGTCTGCACCGGGAAGGTGCGCGAGAGATTCAGAGCACCGGTTTGATGCGCCAAATACGCTCGGCGTACTCACGGATGCTGCGATCACTGGAGAAGATACCCATGCCGAGCGTGTTGAGCAGGGCCCGACGGCTCCACTCGTCCGGGTTACGGTACAGCGTCTCGACCGCCGCCTGCGCCTGCAGATACGCCGCGTAATCGGCCAGCACGAAAAACGGCTCTCCCTCACTGAGCAGCCGATCCACCACGAGTCGCCCGTCAGCCACATTGTTCGGCGAGAAGTGCCCCGACTCGATCATGTCGATGGTGCCGGCGAGTTCGTGGTTGCCCTGCAAGAGCGTTGCCGGCGAATAGCCGTTCAGACGACATGCCTCGACCTCGGCAGCGGTCATGCCGAAAATGAAGATGTTCTCCGCACCCACCTGCTCGCGGATCTCGATGTTGGCACCATCCAGCGTGCCGATCGTGAGTGCGCCGTTCAGGGCGAGCTTCATGTTGCCCGTACCGGAGGCCTCCATCCCGGCAGTCGAGATCTGCTCGGAGAGGTCAGCGGCCGGCATGATGCGCTGGGCGAGCGAGACGTCGTAGTCCGGCAGGAATACCAGTTTCAGCTTACCGTTGATGGTGCGGTCGCTGTTGATCACGGTCGCGGCGTTGTTGATCAGCTTGATCACCGCCTTGGCCATCACGTAGCCGGGTGCCGCTTTGCCGGCAAAGATCACCGTGCGCGGCACGATGTCGGCCTCGGGGTCGGCACGCAAGCGCCGATACAGCGTGATGACGTGCAGGAGGTTGAGCAGTTGACGTTTGTATTCGTGGATGCGTTTGACCTGCACGTCGAACAGCGAATTGACGTCGATTTCGACGCCGGCACGCTGGCGGATCACCTCGACGAGGCGCCGTTTGTTCTCGTGCTTGATCGCCCGGAAGCGGGCTCTGATATCGGGGTCGTCGGCGACATGCCGCAGTCGCTCGAGCTCCTCGAGATCGTTTTCCCAGGCATGGCCGAGGCGTTCGGTGAGCAGCGCAGCCAACCCTGGATTGGACTGCTTGAGCCAGCGACGTACGGCGATGCCGTTGGTGACGTTGGTGAATCGCTCCGGCAGCAGCTGCGCAAAGTCGCTGAAGATCGTCTGCTTCATCAGCTCGGAATGCAGCTTGGCGACGCCGTTGACCGTGTGGCTGGCGATGACTGCGAGGTTGGCCATGCGTACGGTGCGGCCGTGACTCTCATCGATCATGGACATGCGGCGCCGACGGTCGTTGTCGCCGGGATAGCGCGCCGATACCTTGTCGAGGAATTCGCGGTTGAGAAGATAGATGATCTGCAGGTGGCGGGGCAGCAGCCGCTCGAAAAAGTCGACGGGCCAGGTCTCGAGCGCTTCGGGCAACAGCGTGTGGTTGGTGTACGAAAACACGCGCTGGGTGATGCGCCAGGCCGCCTCCCACTCGATTTCGTGCTCGTCCAGCAGCAGCCGCATCAGCTCTGGAATGGCCAATGCCGGGTGCGTGTCGTTGAGTTGCACTGCCACGGCCTCGGGTAACGACTCGAGGTCGCGACCTTGGCCGAGGTGTCCGGCGATAATGTCCTGCAAGCTCGCACTGACGAAAAAGTACTGCTGCTTGAAGCGGAGCTCTTTGCCCTGCGGCGTGGTGTCGTCGGGATAGAGAATGCGGGAGACGTTTTTGGCGTCGACCTGATCGGCTACGGCCTCGGCATGCCGCCCGGCATTGAACAGCGTGACGTCGAACGGGGTGATGGCGCGCCCGGACCATAATCGCAGGTGATTCACGGTCTGGCTGCGGTTACCCGGAATCAGTTGATCGAAACCGATGGCCCAGATGTCGTGCGTGTCGACCCAGCGATAGCGAGTTCGTCCCTGCCGATCCTGGGTTGCCGTGCACCGACCGCCGAAACGGACCAGAAAGCGGGCTTCGTCGCGCGGGATTTCCCACGGATTGCGCTGCTTGAGCCAGCTGCTGGCAATTTCGCGCTGACGGCCGTCAGCGTCGATCACCTGCGTAAAGATGCCGTAGTCGTAGCGTATGCCATAGCCGACGGCTGGGTACTGCAAGGTGGCGAGCGAATCCAGAAAACAGGCTGCAAGGCGTCCCAGACCACCGTTGCCGAGACCAGGATCGATTTCCTCGGCGACGATGTCGTCGAGATCGTGGCCGAGGTCGGCGAGCACGCTGCGAGCTTCCTCGACGAGATCACTGTCGAGTCCACCCAGTCCATTGACCAGCGAGCGACCGAGCAGAAATTCGACTGAGAAGTAGCAGACCCGTTTGACGCCCGCCTGCTTGATACGCCGCTGGGTGGCAAGCCAGCGCACCGCAAGCTCCTCACGTATTGCAATGGACAGCGCGTCGTAGATATCACGCCGCGTCGCAGTCTGCGGGTCTTCGCCCAACGCACGCGTCAAGCGCTCGAGCAACACGGCGCGCAGCGTGCCCGGCTGCAGACCGACTGAACTGGCAAGGGGATTTCTTCTCACGGGCTACCGCGGTTCAGAACCGTACAAAGGCAGGCCAAGCCAGCCGTGCAGGGGTCAGAGTTCGCGCTCCTTGACGATGTACCAGCCGCGGGGTTCCTTCACCAATTCGAGTTCCTTGCGGACCTTGCGGTCACCCACACGCTGGACGAATGTGGCGACACGGCGATCCGGCGCGACCTCGCGCACCGTCAGATCCTCGAGCTGGGCATCGGCTCCGGACGAAGCCTCGATGCGTTTACGCAGATCGTCCCGGAAAGCGTCGTCGCCGCCGGGGAAGGATTCACGGTAGGACTTCGAATAGAACGATTGCACGGTGCTGGCCTTGCCCTTGGACCACGCCATGGCCCATGCACCCACGGCAACGGCTGCCGGGTCGGGGCCGCCGGCCGCTGCTGAACCAACGGCGCCTGCCGCGGCGGGAGTGGCAGCGGCTTTGCGCGTGCTGAACTGCGGCGGCTCATCGATGCAACGCGGCTCGGGGTTGAGCTTGGCCACGTTGGCCGCCGGGCGGGGAATGACCATGGGCGCTATGCGCTCACTGGCCGTTGCGTCCGCGGGCAGCCGCAGCGGTGGGTTGTCCACCGCCTGCTGATACGTCGCGTCCTCGAAACAAGGACGATTGGAACTGCAACCGGCCAGCGCGATCAGCGCGGCGACCAGCGGCAGGCAGCGCGGGGCTATTGGGGACATCGGCGTTTCAACCACGCATCGGTTCAGGTGAGGCGGGATTGTAGCCTCAGCGGCGGCGCGAACGCAGCACTTCGACCTGTTCCAGTTCCCATAAATGGATGGGCGCACCCCGCCGCACGAACATCCCGGAGCCGGCGTTGATGAATTCGTTTGCAAGTCGACTGCGGTACCAGCGCCCGCGACGAATCGCAACGCTGCGATCGGTACGGCGTTTATCGCAATACAGGTTCCAGTCTTCCTCGGTCAGGACACCAAAATGCAGCACGCCGGCGCACAACGCACCGAGGTTGCGCAGTGCAGCAGCGGCCTCGCGGCTCGACAGGTACTGCAACACGTCGTAGCAGATCACCAGATCGAACGGCCGCTCGGCGCGGAACGTGGCGGCGGAACCATGCTGCCAGCCATGCCGACGACAGAGATATTCGCTCACTTCGAGGCCCGTATAGCGGGCCTTGGGGAAATGCCGCAGCAATTGCGCACGCATGAGTCCCAACCCGCAGCCGATGTCCAGCATGGAACGCACCGGCAGCTCGGCGTGTCGCACGAAGGCCGCGATCAGATCGGCGCGGCGCGCCATCTCGGCCGGCGTGACGACGCGGGTCTTGGGGTTGCGGTAATAACGTCGATAGAACTCGACGCCGAAGCGTTCCGGTGTCTGGGCCTTGCTCACCGCCGCAGGATACGGGAGGCAGACCCGCGCGGAAAATCCACCGATCAGGGCCGACGATACCCGGGGTGCGCCTGCGCACCATCGGGGCTCCGCCCAAGCTGCCAAACAGCGCAATAACATAATAGTAAAAATACGAAGTAATCAAATAAAAATAATATTTATTTGGTTTTTCTCAAAAATAAATAATCAATAAGGCACGGAGGTGGAGCGGCCCGTCCCGCGGCGCTCGTCGTGGTATGCCATTTCGATGATCGCCATTGAGTACGACCATCCTGTCCCCATCTCATGCCCATCCCCCAGCAACGCCACGGGCGATCAGGGTCATGAAACGACGCGAATCAGCGGCCTGGATGTGGTCCGAAACGGTCGACCTGCTCGAGCAGGCCGAGCGCATGCACCGACAATTTTTCCGCCTTGCAGGATCGACCGAACGACCACGCTGGGAGCCCCCAGTCGATGTGCATTCGAGCGGCGACCAAGTGCTGGTGGAGGTTGCACTGCCCGGCGTGCCGGCCGAGCAGATCGAGTTGATGCTGGCCCCCGGCGAGCTGGTGGTGCGCGGCATGCGTCAGCTGCCGCGCCGGCCGCTCGGCGCCAGCATCCAGCGGCTCGAGATTCCCTACGGTCGGTTCGAACGGCGACTGACGCTGCCCGCCGGCATCTGGGAACTGGCAGGCCGTGAACTCGTCAATGGTTGCCTCAAATTGCTGTTGGTCCGCCACTGAGCGGGCAAGGGTGAAGACATGAGCACGATGAACGAAGACCAGCTACAGACCGCCAGCGAAGAGCGCAAGGCACCGAGCCTGCCCGAGGACATGCTCATCGTCTTGCCGGTACGCAACATGGTGCTGTTTCCGGGTGTGATTCTGCCGGTGGCCATCAAACGCGAGAAGACGGTGGCCGGTGCGCAGGAAGCGGTACGTACCGACAGCAAGGTCGGCTTCCTCCTGCAGAAAGATCCGGAGACCGAGGATCCGGGATTCGAGGATCTGCACCGTATCGGCACGGTGGCATCCGTGGTCCGTTATGTGACGGCACCCGATGGTACCCACCATCTGGTCTGTCAGGGCGAACGGCGCTTTCGGGTGCTCGACGCGGTGAGCGGCTTTCCCTATCTGGTGGCGCGGGTTGAATGGCTCAACGATGAGGGCGCCAGCCATCCCGAAGTCGAGGCGCGCTCCTTTCATCTCAAGCAAAAGGCGGCCGAGGCCGTATCGCTGCTGCCACAGGCTCCTGCCGAACTTGCGGCTGCGCTGCAGTCGATCGATTCACCATCGACTCTGGCGGATACGATCGCCAGCTTTCTGGACGTCAAGGCACCCGAGAAACAGGAAGTGCTCGAGACCATCGAGCTCAAGGATCGTCTGGAGCGGGTGGCCACGCACTTGACCAAGCGGGTTGAAGTCCTGCGTTTGTCGCGGCAGATCGAACAGCAGACCAAAGAAGCGATCGATGGCCGGCAGCGTGAATTCGTCCTGCGCGAGCAACTCAAGCAGATCCAGAAGGAACTCGGCGAGGATGCCGATGAGGAAGAAGTCTCTGAACTCGGTGCGGCGATCAGCGCGGCCGGCATGCCAGCCGAGATCGAGGAGCATGTCCGCAAGGAGCTCAAGCGGCTCGAGCGCATGAACGAGGCCAGCGGTGAATACTCGATGGCCCGCACCTACCTCGACACCCTGATCGCCCTGCCGTGGTCGAAGCTCGATGCGGAGTCCATCGACCTCGCGCACGCGCGCGGCATTCTCGATGCCGATCATTACGGACTCGACAAGATCAAAAAGCGCATCGTCGAGTACCTTGCGGTGCGCAAGCTCAATCCGGCTGGCCGCAGCCCGATCCTGTGTTTCGTCGGTCCCCCGGGAGTGGGCAAGACCTCGCTCGGGCAAAGCATCGCACGCTCGCTTGGGCTGAAATTCCAGCGCGTGAGTCTCGGCGGCGTGCACGACGAAGCCGAGGTGCGCGGCCATCGACGAACCTACATCGGCGCACTGCCGGGCAACATCGTGCAGGCGATCCGCAAGGCCGGTACGCGCAATCCCGTGCTCATGCTCGATGAGATCGACAAGCTCGGCGCGGGCATTCAGGGTGACCCGGCGGCGGCTCTGCTCGAAGTACTCGACCCGGAGCAGAACTCGACCTTCCGCGACAACTATCTCGGCGTACCCTTCGATCTGTCGAAGGTATTGTTCATTGCCACGGCCAATCAGCTCGACACCATTCCAGGTCCGCTGCGCGATCGCATGGAGATCATCGAACTGACCGGTTACACGGAGGAGGAAAAAGTCGAGATTGCGCGACGCTATCTGGTACGGCGGCAACTCGAGGCCAACGGACTCAAAGCCGAACAGGCCGCGATCACCGACGAAGCACTGCGACAGATCGCACGGGACTACACCCGGGAGGCTGGTTGCCGCAATCTGGAGCGCCAGATCGGTTCGGTGCTGCGCAATGTCGCGGTGCGGGTAGCAGAGGGTCAGGTGGATACCGTGCGCATCGACGTAGCAGACGTGAGCCCCATCCTCGGTGCGCCGCGCTTTGAGAATGAAGTCGCGATGCGGGTCAGCGTGCCCGGCGTGGCGACCGGTCTAGCCTGGACACCAGTCGGCGGTGACATTCTGTTCATCGAGGCAACGCGCGTTCCAGGCGCCGGGCGACTGATCCTGACCGGACAGTTGGGCGACGTGATGAAGGAGAGCGCACAGGCGGCTCTCAGCTTGGTCAAGTCACAGTCGGAACTGCTCGGCATCGATGCTGCCATCTTCGAGAAGAGCGATATCCACGTGCACGTGCCGGCCGGCGCCATCCCCAAGGACGGGCCGAGCGCCGGTGTGGCGCTCTACACGGCACTGGTGTCGCTGCTCACCGCACGGACGGTGCGCAATGACGTCGCCATGACCGGAGAAATCAGTCTGCGCGGACTGGTGCTGCCGGTGGGCGGCATCAAGGAGAAAACGGTAGCCGCGCATCGGGCGGGCATCCGCACGGTCATGCTGCCCGCACGCAATCGCCGCGATCTCGACGACATCCCGGAGAGTGTGCGCCGCGAGCTGCGCTTCGTCTGGCTGGATCAGGTCGGCGACGCGATTGCCAACGCCATCGATGCGTTGCCGCCCATGCAGGAGCAAGCGCTGGCGCCGACGGGTACTTGAGACTCAGAGGTACGACACTCAGAGGTCGTGCGATTCACAGGTACTTGGCGAGCCAGTCCTGCACTTCTTTGTAGAAGTAGCGGCTGTCCTCGCCTTTGAGGATCCAGTGGTTTGCATCGGGGAAGACGACCAACCGGCTCGGTACGTTCTGACGTTGCAATACCGTCCAGAACTCGATTCCGTTGTTGAGCGGGACACGGAAATCCTTCTCACCGAAGGTCAGCAGGATGGGCGTATGCAGCCTGGCTGAGCGATAGAACGGACTTTGCTCCAGCCAAAGTTTGTTGGCCTCATCCCACGCCGGACCGCCTGCGTTGCGCTCGCGCGAATACACGGTGTCGCTGGAAGTCCACTGCGTGCGCAGATCGAACAGACCCGCATGGCTGACGAGCGCCTTGTAACGGTCGGTCGTGACGGCCAGCCAGTTGGTGAGATGCCCGCCATAGCTCGCACCGCCGGCGGCCTGCCGCTGCGCATCGATGAACGAATAGCGCTTGATGGCCTCATCGGCCGCGGCGTTGATTTCATCAGCTGGACCTTGCAGCGGATCGCCCTGAATGCGACGCGCAAAAGACTCACCGTAGCCGGTCGACCCACTGTAGTTGGTCAACAGCACGACGTAGCCCGGCCGGGCCAGCAAATGGTAGTTCCAGCGCAGACCGAACTCGTCCTTGAACATGCTGTGTGGGCCGCCGTGAATGACGACGAACAACGGGTATTTCTTGGCTGGATCGAATTGCGGCGGCAGCGCGACCAGACTGTGGATACGTACCCCACGGCTCGAGGTGAACCAGAACTCGCGCAGAGGTTGCCAGTCGATCTGCGCAGTGCGATCGGCGTTGAATTTCGACAGCGCCGTCCAGCGGCCGCTCCTGGCATCGATGCGTCCGACCTCAGACGGTTGAACAGCGCTGCCCCAGAGCGCCCCAATGACTGGTGCATTGCGAGTACCGCCCACGCTCAGCTGGGAGTAGGTACCGGCCTCCAGCCGACCGACCTCGCCGGCAGCAGCGCCATCGAGATCCGTAACGAACAGCTGGTCATGCGCGGCACGTTCGGCGAGGAAGTACACGTGCCGGCTGTCTGGGGCGACGGCAAAGACACCGATGGATTCCTCGAAGCCGCTGGCGAGACGGCGCCGGTCGCCAAGCGCAGGCCAGCGCCAACGGACCAGCTGACTCGCGTTATAGACGTACCGGGTCGACACGGGTTCGAATCGGGCAAGCAACGCCGCGCCGTCTGACGTGAAAGCGGGCGATGAGTAATCACCCTCAGAGCCGGTAAGCCGCTTGGGTTCACCGCCGGCCAGATTCACCTGCCAGAGCGAGAGGTAGACATCCGCGCGGGCACTGGCATCGCGATCGGTGGTTGCGGCAAATATGACGCTGCGACCGTCGGGCGCCCAAGCGGCATCCAGCGCCTCTCCCTCGTTGCCGAGGCGACCGCCGTAACCACGAGCGCGACGCAGGGCGCTGCCCGCCAGCAGATCGCGCGCTTCGCCGCTGCCGTCAGCAGCCTGAACCAGCAACGTCGGTTGGCGCTCATCCAGCCAGCGATCCCAGTGACGCACGGGGAAACTGTCATAGGCACGCGCGTTGTACTTGCGCGCCTTGCGCTCGTCGGCGGCCTTGCGGTTGTCTGCATCGCTCGACGTGCCGGGATAGACATTGCTCGCAAACAGCAACTGTCGTCCGTCGGGACTCCACAGCGGCGCCCGCGCTCCATTCACCGCGTTGCTGACGCGGATCGCTTCGCCGCCCTCGACGATTGGCAGCACATAGATCTGGCTGACGTCATCGCTCTCGCGCTTGGCAGTAAATGCAATGCGCCGCGAATCCGGGCTCCATTCGACATCGCCTTCGGCGCCCTTGCTCGCGGTGAGGCGCCGCGGCACGGCGCGGCCATCGGTCGGGACGAGCCAGAGATCGCTGCTGCGTCGGTCTTCCTCATAGGCGGGCTCTGCGACCGCGAAGACGATCCAGCGTCCGTCCGGACTGACTTTCTGGGCGCCGATGCGCTTCATCAGCCACACGTCCTCGTGAGTGATGGCGTGCCGCACGGCATCGGCCGCGCGGGCAACCGGCAGCGCCATGAACGCACAGAAGAACAGAGCCGCAGCGCAGAGCGTCAGGCGTCGCAACATGAATGGCCTCCGAAAATGGCGGGGTCGGGCGGCTCGAACCGAACCGCCTCGGCTTTACTCATTTGGCACGAGTTTGCCATGCACCACTGCGCCAGCGCAGGTACATCGCAAGGGCCAGCAGGACGATATACAACAGCAGTGCCATCCAGCCGCCGAGCGCACCGTAGCCGAACTGCGGCAGCAAATCGACCCAGCCCTGCCCGGGCGCAAATGACAGCGCGTGCGCCAGCGGAACGAACATGCCCCAGGACAATGCCACCAGCAGAATCGCCGGGACGCGCACGTCCCCCGTACCGCGCAGCGCGAAGGCACTGCCAAAATGCAAACCGTCGAAGATCTGGTAGGCGGCCGCGATCCACAGCAGCGTCTTGCCGAGCGCGATGACCGCGGGTGCATCGGCGTCACCCGGGGCCACGAACAGCGGCAGCAACCAGGGTCCGGTCACCGCAATGAGCAAGCCCAATCCGCCCATGAAGGCGACGGTGAGAGCGATCGTCATCTTGCCGAGACGGCGCACGGCGACCATATCGCCGGCGCCGTAAGCCTGACCGACCAGCGTGTTACCGGCCATTGCAAGCCCGACGCCGGGCAAGTAGGCGAGCGAAGTCAGCATGATCACGATCTGGGTAGCCGCGCCATCGACCGCACCCAGCCGTACCTGCATCAGCTGAAACATCGAGAAGCCGAACAAATCGGCGGCATACATCAGGCCGAGCGGCAAACCAATCGCCAGTTGACGGCGCAAGCTCGGCAGATCGAGTCGCCAGCTCAGGTGCGTGCGGTAACGAATTCGCGACTTGTGACTGAGGAAATACAGCAGCGCGCCGATGACACCGGCTGCCATGCTGATGTTGGTGGCCCACGCAGAGCCAGCCACGCCGAGGTGGAGTTTCAGCACGAACAGCCAGTTGAGCCCTGCATTCACGACCGTGACCAGCAGCGAGATGATCAGTGTCACCCGTGGTCGTGCGATGCCGTTGAAGAATCCGAGCACGCTCCACAGTGCGACCGCGATCGAACCGCCGAGCATCCGGGGCCGCCAGAACGCGATGGCCTGCTCCTGCACTGCACCGTCCAGGTCGAACGGGTTCAGGATCGCCGGCCCCAGCCACGCGAGCAAGGCGAAGACAGGGAAAATCGACGCCGCAACCCACAGCGCGCTCCACACCGCATAGCCGGCGCGGCTGCGGCGGCCGGAACCCTCGGCCTGCGCCACCAGCGTCTGCACGGCAAGACCAACGCCACCGATCAGGAACATGAACAGCAGCACGAACCAATATACGGCGGCCAGACCAGCAACCGCGACCGTCGAGATTTGCCCGACAAACCAGGTGTCGGTGAGACTGATGACGGCCTGCAGGCTGCTATTGATCATGAACGGCAGCGCGAGCCACGCCACGGCCCGGTAATCGAGCGCTGTCACGCCCTGATCCGGATCGGGTGTCGCTGCGACTGCACCGTACTCCGTAGAAGCGCGGGCGGTCGGGTCGGGTGCCTGCGCTTCGTGCACGGGCCTGTCCTCAGCGCTTCATGTGGCGGTGCACGAAGAAGTAGTAGAGCGCGCCGAGGAACAGCATCAAACCGCCAAGCCACAGCGTGATGCGGTGCATGCTGCCTTGCATCAGCTGCTCGTCCTGTCCGGCTGTCACCCCGACCCAGCACAGTACTGAGCACCAGATGGCCGAGCCGATGATGGTTGCCAGTGAGTACCAGCCATAATGCAGGCGCACGATGCCCGCGGGGATGCCAATCAGGTGACGGATGACGGGCAGCAATCGGGAGATGAACACACCCATCACACCATAGTGCTTCGACCACCGTTCAGCCGCCTCGATCTTCTCGGGCGTGATGAGCGCGTAACGGCCGAAGCGTATCAGCAGGGGTCGACCGAGCAGACGGGATCCCCAGTACATGACGCTCGCCCCAAACCATGAACCGATGGTGCCGGCAACGACGATGCCGGTGAGCGAGAGCTTGCCATTGGTGTGGGCGAGGTAGGCGGCCGGCGGGATCACCAGCTCACTCGGCAGCGGGATGATGGAACTCTCCATGGCCATCAGGGCTGCAACCAGCCAGTACCCCCCCTGGTCGAGGGCACCCAGATACCAATCGACGACAGACTTGATGAATTCGTGCATGACAGACTCCCTTGGCCGACTATTTTGCCAGATGCTGCATTGCAGCCGGATGTCTCATACGGGGGTGGGAGCGAGCGGGTAAGGAATGCGACAATGGCGGTCCGACGCCGGACCCACCGGGTGCCCTGCCATGAAGCGATTCCCTGCCCGTTTGACCATCGCCCTCCTCGCCTGCGGCTGGCTGGGCAGCGGCCTGTGGGCTGCGGCTCGCGCTGATGATGTTCCGCTCAAGCCGGTCGTCGAGGCTGACCGGGCGCTCGATGCCGTTGCGGCTGGAGACATCTCGGCTCGCGCCGACCTCGACGAGCGATTCTTGGGTGGGGTCATGGCCCGTATCCAGGGACGCGATCCGACCCGACGTCTGGAGCCTCGCCTGGACCAACTGGGTGACAAGGTACAGGCGCTCGCTGACCGCTACGAAAGCGAGGACCTGCGCAAGCTGGCGTCGTTCCGGCTGGAGAGTCTGGAGCGTCACTGGAAATTCTACGACCGGCAATTGCGTGATTTGCGTCGCGACCTGCAACGGGCAAGCAGCAGTTACTCGGCGGACGCGGCAGCGCTCGCCAAACTGCGCAGCACCTGGCTCGCGACCAAGACGAACGCCTCAGCGGCTGCTTTGGCACCCGCGTTGTTGACGCGAGTGGACGTGATACTGGCACAGATCGATGCAGCCGAGCACGAGCTGTCCGCGCCGCTGGACCGCCAGATGAAGCTCAATGCCCGTGCCAACCTGCTGCAGGCCTCGATCGATGCAGGCGTACGGGAGCTCGACTCGACGATCAGCTACTACGACCAGCGGCTGCTGGTGGTCGATTCGCCAACTTATCCGCAGGAGTGGCGCAAACCACGTGCAACCGCGCAAACCAACGTCGGCGTGCAGGCGCTGTCGATCGACGATGACTTCCTGAAGGATTACATGGCGGCCAACCAGACCCGCCAGTGGGTCTACACGCTGTTTCAGGTGATCACCTTGCCGCTGATCCTCTGGGTCAGCATCCGCGGTCGACGTATGGTGACCGACGACCCTGAACTGCAGGCCGCGGCTAACGTGTTCAAGCGGCCGTTGTCGGCCTGGTTGGTATTGATCCTGGTGGGCACGCTGCTGTTCTACCCGGACGCTCCGTTGCTGTTACATCAGGCCGCGCTGATGTTTGCGGTGATCCCCGTGCTGCGCCTGCTGCCAGACTCGATCTTCCGCATCGCCGGCTCATGGCCCTATATCGGCACGGCCCTGTTCATCTTCGGCGGCATGGGGTCCCTGCTCTACCCCGACCCGCTCGCCTACCGGACCCACCTGCTGATCACCGACGTGCTGACGTTGCTCGCCATCGGTTGGGTGTTGTTCAGAGGTTATCGCTCCGTCAACGGCACGGCCCGCAGTGCGGTGGCCAACTGGCTTGCCGTCGTCGGCTGGCTGGGTGCACTCGCGGTGACCATTGCCATATTTGCCAACATGATCGGCAACGTCACGCTCGCGGAAGTGTTGACCGAGGCAACGCTGGACAGCGCCTATCTTGGGTTGGTGATTTATGCGGGCGCGAGCGTAGTCATATCGCTGCTCAAGCTGCTGCTCGGGAGACGGACGGGTCCGGCGTCCGCGAGTGCCCTGTCACAACACGCGGGTTCTTTTCTGGCGACCCTCGCCGGTCTGATCCGTCTGGCTGCCTTCGTGAGCTGGATGATCATCGCACTGCGCGAGTTCCGCATCTTCAGACCGATCGCCAAATCCGTGCAATCGATACTCTCTTACGAATTCAAGGCGGGACAAGTCGCGGTTTCGCTGGGCAGCGTGCTGACTTTCCTGCTGTCGATCTGGATTTCGATCTGGCTCGCCCGAACCATCCGCACCATTCTGCGCGATGAAGTGATGCCGAAGATGTCGCTGCCGCGCGGCGTGGGCAACAGCATTTCATCGCTCTCGTATTATCTCGCGCTGATGATCGGGTTGCTGGTATCGCTCGCGGCGGCTGGATTCCACGTGAGCCAACTGGCATTCCTGTTTGGCGCGCTGGGTGTCGGCATCGGCTTCGGCCTGCAAAACATCGTCAACAATTTCGTGTCAGGCCTCATATTGATGTTCGAGCGTCCGATCCAGCCCGGCGATGTCGTGGAGGTGGCGGGCACCTCGGGCAAGGTGCGCGAGATCGGCATGCGGGCCACCACGCTGACCACGTTCGATGGTGCCGACGTGATCGTGCCAAACGGCACACTGCTGTCGGAGAAACTGGTCAACTGGACGCTGAGTGATACCAATCGACGGGTCGATGTGGAGGTGAGCACCGCCTACGGATCCAACCCGCAACAGGTGCTCGGTATCCTGCGCGACGTTGCTCGTACGACGCCTGGCATTGCGGACGACCATGAGCCCGTGGTCCTGTTCCAGCGCATGGGCGTGAGTTCGCTGGAATTCGCGATTCGGGCATGGACCAACGATTTCAGTGACTGGGTACAGATTCGCAGCAACATGACAGTGCGGGTCTACGAGGCGCTCAACGCCGCCGGCATCGAGATCGCCTATCCCCAACACGACCTGCACCTGCGCACGATCGCACCCCAGGCGCAGACCGCACTCGCCACTGCGCTGCAGGGCTCGCACAACAACACCGGATCGACACCCGCCACATGACTGCCAAACCCGCTCAAAAGCGTCGTCGCACCGCCTCGACCACACCCCGCGTGGGATTCGTCTCACTCGGTTGCCCCAAGGCGCTGGTCGACTCGGAGCGGATTCTGACCCAGCTGCGCTCCGAGGGTTACGACGTGGTGGGCACCTACGAGGATGCCGACGTGGTGGTGGTCAACACCTGTGGCTTCATCGACGATGCGGTGCACGAGTCGCTCGATGCGATAGGCGAAGCCATTGCGCGCAACGGCAAAGTCATCGTGACGGGGTGCCTGGGCGCCACGCCGGAGAAGATCACTGCGCAACACCCGCAGGTGCTCAAAGTCACTGGGCCGCACGCCTACGAGCAAGTCGTCACTGCGGTACATGAGCATCTGCCGCCCAGACACGATCCGTTCATCGATCTGGTGCCGCCGCAGGGCATTCGGCTGACACCGCGGCACTACGCATATCTGAAGATCTCTGAAGGCTGCAACCACCGCTGCAGTTTTTGCATCATTCCTTCGATGCGGGGCGATTTGGTGAGTCGGCCGATCGGCGAGGTCATGGGTGAGGCAGAGCGCCTCGTCAACGCGGGTGTAAAAGAATTGCTGGTGATCTCGCAGGACACCAGCGCCTATGGCGTCGACCTCAAATTCGCGACGGGATTCTGGGGTGGCCGTCCGGTCAAGGCGCGCTTTCTGGATTTGGCGCGCGAACTCGGCTCGCTGGGTGCCTGGGTGCGCCTGCACTATGTCTATCCCTACCCCCACGTCGATGACGTGATTCCGCTCATGGCGGAGGGGATGGTTCTACCGTATCTGGACGTGCCCTTCCAACATGGCAGTCCGCGGGTACTCAAGCTGATGAAGCGGCCTGCGCATGCGGAAGACACGCTCGAACGGATCCGGCGCTGGCGCGGCATCTGTCCGGACATCACTCTGCGCAGCACCTTCATCGTCGGCTTCCCGGGCGAGACGGAGGCTGATTTCCAGGTGCTGCTCGACTGGCTGCAAGAGGCGCAGCTCGACCGTGTCGGCTGCTTCCGCTATTCGCCTGTCGAGGGGGCGGCGGCGAACGCCTTGCCCGGTGCAGTTCCTGATGAGGTCAAGGAGGAACGCTGGCAGCGATTCATGGCAGCCGCAACGGCGATCAGCCGCTCCCGGCTCGCAGCGAAGGTGGGCTCCCAGCAGCGCGTGCTGGTAGACACCGTCGACGAGAACGGCGCGATCGCCCGCTCTCGTGCCGATGCGCCGGACATCGACGGTGTGGTGCGCATCGTGAAACCCGGCAAGCTCAAGTCGGGCGACTGGGCCGATGTGGAAATCACGGACGCGGATGATTACGACCTCGCGGCAAAGTTGCGGCGTCCAACGAAGCAGTAATCGACTGTCCGCCCCAGCGCGACGCTGACCGACGGTCAGCCGCGGGGTCTCAAACGTGTCCGCAATGCTTTTTCGCCTGATCAGTTTCGCCTTGCTGGTATCGATGATCTCGCCGGTGACGGCGCAGCAGTCGATGTCCGCAGGGGGCGGCGCGATAACAGCGACGATACCTAGCGGTCTAGCTGAAGCGATCCGCGACCGCACCGACCGCCTGCGGGAGGGACAGACTCACATCGTGCGCGGCGAGCGGATCATCGCGGGCAATCTCGTTTCGCAATATTACGAAGCGCAGCAGTTCCACAGCGACTGGTCTGACGCGACACGCTACGCACAGCTGCTTGCGGCACTCGAGGATCTGCGACTCGATGGTCTCGATCCCGACGATTATCATCTGGCCGTACTGCACAGTTTCAACGCGGATACCGAGCGGGGCCGCGTGCTGACCATGGACGAGCAGGCCGATCGCGAAGTGCTCGCGATGGATGCCATGCTGCTCGCGGTGCATCACCTCTACCATGGCAAGGTGCACCCGCAACGCCTGAGTTCGGAGTGGAATTTCAGCGAACGGCCGGTGAACGGCGCTGATCCGCTGGGACAGCTCGCGGCGGCGATCGACAGCGGACGCATCCGCGAGAGCTTCGATGCCGCCCGACCGCAGCATCCGTGGTACGCACGGGGTCGTGAGCGGCTCGCGGAATATCGACGCATCGCCGCTGCCGGGGGCTGGCCGACCGTGCCGGATGGTCCGGTGCTCAAGCCAGGCATGAGTGATGCGCGGGTGCCGGTGCTACGACAGCGGCTCAGCATCACCCGGGATTATTCATCGGGCACGACGGGTGCTGCAGCGTCCGCCGACGCCGCTGCCGACGAGCTGTATGACATCGCACTGGAAGCGGCCGTGAAAGGGTTTCAGGAGCGGCATGGACTCGGGGCCGACGGGGTCATCGGACCCGGCACGCGCAACGCGCTGAACGTGCCGGTTCAGGCGCGCATCGACCAGATCCGCGTCAATCTCGAGCGGGCGCGCTGGACACTGCATGAGATCAAGGGCGAGTTCGTGCTGGTCGATGTAGCGGGCTTCTACGTCAGCTATTTCAACAATGACGAGCCGGTGTGGACCTCGCGCGTGGTGGTCGGTCGTCAGGGACGCGAGACACCCATCTTCAAGTCGAAGATCACCTACGTGGTGCTGAATCCGACGTGGACGATCCCCTCCGGCATACTCGCCAAGGACAAGCTGCCGATCCTGCAGCGCGACGCAGGCGCGCTCAAACGCAGCAATATCCGTGTGCTCGATGCGGCGGGCCGTGAAGTCGATCCGCATGCGGTGAACTGGCATCAGTACAGCGCCAGCCGTCTGCCGCCTTACCAGTTCCGTCAGGATCCGGGAGCCGACAACGCATTGGGACGGGTGAAGATCATGTTCCCCAATCCGCACTCAGTCTACCTGCACGACACGCCGAGCAAAAATCTCTTCGATGAGCCGACCCGGCTGTTCAGTTCAGGCTGCATACGGGTACAGAACGCGCTGGAGCTGGCCGAGCGCGTGCTGGGCGAGCCGGCCCGGTGGAACCAGACCACACTGCAGGCGGCGATCGCCACGGGTGCCACGCAGACGATCAATCTGCCACGACCACTGCCTGTCCTGATTCTTTACTGGACCGCGCAACCCCGCCCGGACGGGCAGATCATTTTTCGCGCTGATGTTTACGGGCGCGACGCGGCGACACTGCAGGCGCTCGACAGCGATTTCGCGCTGCCGGCTGCGCCCATTCGTTGAGGCAGCGACTGCGTTTGCAACCGCGCCCGTACGTCAGCCGTGGTGGTGACCACCGGGCCCATGCACGTGGCCGTGGGCGATCTCTTCCTCAGTCGGATCGCGCACTTCGGTGATCTCGACATCGAAGGTCAAATGCTCGCCTGCCAGCGGGTGATTGCCGTCGATGGTGACCATGTCGCCCTGCACTCGCGTCACCGTAACGACGCGCGTCTGGCCCTGCGGAGTCTGGGCCTGGAACTGCATGCCGGGCTTGAGATTGGTCGCGCTACCGAAATTTCGACGCGGCACGCTCTGCACCAGCTGCGGATCACGCTCACCGTAGCCATCGGCAGGCGCCACCTTGACGTTCATCTTGTCGCCGGGTTGCTTGCCCTCGAGTGCCTGCTCGAGGCCGGGGATGATGTTGCCTTGTCCATGAATGTAGGCGAGTGGATCGCCGCCGGATGAACTGTCGAGCACTTCACCCTTGTCGTTGGTGAGGGTGTAGTGGATCAATACGACTTTGTCCTGTGCAACGTTCATGCGGAAGCCTTTGCGATGAGCTGAGTAAGGAGAAGGGGTTGAGGGGCGCCAAGGGCCCGCTCAGATCGGCTGGCCGTCCTTCAGACGCAGCCAGCCGCGGATGACACGATAGATGACCCAGATGCCGACCACGATGGCGCCGAGCCACCAAGTGAAAATGCCCAGGCCGAGCAGCAGCACCAGCGGCGCCGAGAACAGCCCGGTCAAAATGTAGATAATCAGAGCCGTCCAGAAAGTCTTGCGCTGATAGGTGAAATGCGATTCCAGCCGAGTGCCGGCCGCCTCGCCTTTCTTGATGTAGTTCATGATCATGGCGATGATCGACGGCCAGCCGAACAGGAAGGCCGTGACCACCATGGCGGGCCCAAACAGACCCGAGGCGGCGCTGACCGCATGCAGCAGGTACATCCAATGAGTCCAGCTGATGAGGGAGGGATTCGGAGCAGTGGTGTCGACTGACATGATGCGGCCATCCTTGCGGCGTGGGTGCAGGCGAGATTATCTCAGATTGGGGGCGATTGACCAAAAGCAAAGGTGGGTACAAGCTGGCTCGACCGGTCGGCAGGGCGTTGCAACTGACGAGTAAGCCATGCGCGAGATAGAAATTTCCGCAAGAGTGTTTCGCTTGGCCGGCTGCATGCTGCTGCTGGGTAGCACGCTGTTGACCACGGCTTGCGGCGGCGGTCATCCCGAAGCGTCACACGCGACCACGTCGCCGGCTGCAGTCACCCCAGTCGATGGTGGCGCACGCCCCAAAGTGGGCATCGCCAATCCTGCCTCCACTCACTGCATCGACAAGGGCGGCACGCTCAGCGTAGAGAAACGCCCGGATGGCGGCGAGTACGGCGTGTGCGTGTTCGCCGATAATCAGCAGTGTGAGGAGTGGGCCCTGTTTCGCGGTCATTGTCCGGTGGGCGGAGTCAAGGTCACGGGTTACATGACGGCCGCCGCCCGCTTCTGTGCCATCACCGGCGGCACCTACGCTGTAACGGCCAACAGCGGCTCGGCCGACGAACGCGGCTCCTGCTCATTCACCGGCGGCACGCACTGCGATGCAGGCGACTACTACGAAGGGCGATGCGATCCGCGGCCCTGAGCATCGATTTCGCTAAGGCGGCTGCGAACGAGCTCAGTTGGCTGGATGAGCGGCCTTCCATTCCATCGCGGCGCGCACCCGCCGTTCCACCGACGGATGACTGTAGAACAGGATTTCCTCCAGGCGGCCAGGGCGCGGATTGCGATATTCAGCAGTCTTGACCAGCGCCGTGGCCATCGCGTCCGGCAGATTGATGTGAGTGAGTGTATAGCGGTCGGCCTCGGATTCCGTCATGCGGCTGATCGTATTGGTGAGCGGCTGCCCCAGTGCGGCGAGCAACGAGATGAGGAACAGCAGCACGGGTAAGCCGGTCGGATCCTGCAGCGTCGCTTTACTGCCAAATGCGCGCGCGACAGTCGGAAACCAGCGATCGGCCAGATAAAACGCCAGCACCGCGAGCAACGAGAACAGGATGATCATGCGCCAGACATGACCCAGCACGTAATGACCCGCCTCATGCCCGGTCACGGCCTTGACCTCATCGAGCGTGGCGCCTTTGAAGGCGACGTCTGAGATGGCAATACGCGCTGAGCTCCCGATGCCGGAGACATTGGCAGTGAAATTGTTCGACTGCCGGGAACCGTCAAATACGAACAGCCGGTCCGTGGGAATACCCGAGTCGCGCGCGATGTCGACCAGCGCATTGCGTACCTCACCAGCGGGAACCGGCTGATACTTGTTGAACAACGGCTCGATGACCGTCGGACCGAGCAGCATGATGGTCGTCAGGCCCAGTGCCGCGAGGGCACCGGACCAGAGCCACCAGCGGCGGCCTGCCTTGCGCAGCAACGCGTAAATTCCGGTGAAAAACAATCCGGCCAGCACTGCGTTGATACCGACGGCAAGAACACCCTGACCAAGGAAGTCAGCCAGCGGCTGACTGGTGCGGGCGTAGCTGCGCTCACGCCACCAATCGCTGTAGAGTGCCCACGGCAGACTCAATACGGCCTGCACCAGCAGACACACGGCCGCGATCAGAAAAGCCCGCAGATTGGGGCCGCGGCCCGTGAGTCCGGCGGCAATACGGTCCAGCACGCCGGAACGGACGATGAGCCACGTGATCAGCGCAGCGGCGAGCAGATTCCACAACAACAGCCAGTGGCTGCCCGTGGTGTAGGCCGCTGCCTTGCTCAAGGCTACGGGGCCCAGCGAATCGACATAAGTAGCCGTGGCGGTCTGTGCGTCGAATGTCATTTGATGCCCCAATTGAAAACCGGCCCCAGAATAGCGACTATTCATGTGCAAATAGAAGTGCCTGTCGTCAGGTAGGGCAGCTGGTCGATCGGTTCGGTCACGTCGGCGCCGCGGTCTGCCAAATCGAGGCAGAGCACTCGCTGCACGGGGTGACACGTATGGCCAGTCTGAATCTCGATTTCGTCCGCTCGCAGTTTCCCGCCTTCAAGGAAGCGAGCCTTGCCGGTTTCGCGCACTTCGAAAACGCGGGCGGCTCATTTGCCTGCCGGCAGACCATCTCTGCGCTCGATCGCTACTATCGCCGCACCAAAGTGCAGCCTTACTACGCATTCGAGCCCTCGGCGCGCGCCGGTCACTTGATGGACATCGCCAAAGAGCGCATGGCGGCCTGGCTCAACGTCAGTCCGGAGGGGCTCAGCTTCGGCCCATCGACATCGCAGAACACCTATGTGCTCGCGCAGGCGTTCCGCCGGCATCTGCGGCCCGGGGACGAGGTGATCGTGACCAATCAGGATCATGAAGCCAACATCGGGGCGTGGAGTCGCCTGCGGGATGACGGCATCGTGATCCGCGAATGGCAAGTGGACAACCACGGGCAGTTGCGTAAGGTCGATCTCGAAGCGTTACTGAGTGCACGCACGCGGGTGGTTGCCTTCACGCACTGCTCCAACATCGTCGGTGCGATTCATCCGGTGCGCGAAATCACTGACCTCGTCCACCGTGTCGGTGCGTGGGCGATCGTCGATGGGGTGTCGTATTGTCCGCATGGCTTGCCCGACATCGCTGCCTTGGGCGCTGACGTCTACGTGTTTTCTCTCTACAAGGTGTACGGGCCGCACCTCGGCGTCATGTACGTGCGCGAGTCACTCGCGGCGCAATTGCCCTCGCAGGCGCACTTCTTCAAGGGCGACGCGCTCGCCGGACGCTTTACGCCGGCTGGCCCCGATCATGCGCAAGTGGCTGCAGCGAACGGCGTAATCGACTACATGGAAGCTCTGGCAAACCAGCATGGCTACGGCGATCTGCCTGGCCAGCAGCGCGCTGACGCCGTGCGCAAGCTGCTGCATGACTGGGAGCGAGCACGCCTCGAGCATCTGCTTGAGTTTCTGGGTAACCATCGCAAAGTACGTCTGATCGGCTCGACCAGCACGTCTGCACGCGCACCGACGGTGGCCTTTCGGGTCAGCGACCAGTCTCCTGCCGAATTGGCGAGCCGTCTTGCGGCACTCAACATCGGTGTCGGAGCCGGCAATTTCTACGCGTACCGGCTATTGCAGGCCCTCGGTATCGATCCTGAGCAAGGCGTGCTGCGCGTCTCCTTCGTGCATTACACCTCTCAGGCCGAGGTAGATCGCCTGATCGAGGCGTTGGATCACTTGTTGTAGCGTGCACCAGGCCGACGTTCAGGTTTGCGCCACGCGGTGAGCCAGATCACAGCCGGGCCCAGTGGCACGTGTGGGCATGACACGACAGGGTGGCTCCTCACCGCTGGTTCTGCGGCAGACCGTCCGTGATCTCGTAGTAGTCTCCCTTCTCGGCAACGAAGATGTGCTTTTCCAGGTGCGTACCGGTCGGGCTATCGAATGCGCCCATCGCGACGCCGATCCAGTCACGTGCAGGTGGATCGAAGAACAACGATGAGCCGCATCGCGCACAAAAGCCGCGGCGGACCTTTGCGGACGATTGATACCAGCTGACTTGATCGGCACCGCTGATCGCCAGTGCGGTCTTGGGGACGTCGGTCGAGACGAAATAATGACCTGATTGCTTGCGGCACTGCACGCAGTGACAGGCGTCGGGCGGAGGCAGGTCGGCGGCAACAGTGAATGTCACCGCACCGCAGAGACAGGATCCGGTTTTCACGGGGAGGCACCTGGTTTGTCAGGCGCGAACGATCGCCCGCGCCCAGGCCCAAGTCAAGGGTACGGACGACGAGAGCAAACTCACGCGAACCTGCGGATTTTGTCGTCAAATCAGTCGCGTGTAGCAGATTACACCGTGCGGGTATGGGCAGATTCTTGGACGAGATCTCCTCTTGGAAACGATGCAGCTAACGTGCATCGACCAGAGCGAATACCGCCGCCTTGGCCTCCGCCTCCATCGCGCGGATCTCAGGGTCGGCCGGGTCTACATGGGCGTACTGAATACTCAATCCATCGACAATGGCCTGTATGAGTTTGGCGATGTGGCGACAGCGGCGTGCCGGCAACTCTGGCGCGATGTGGTGGAGTTCCTCTGCAAGGGAGCGCTCGTAGGCCTGAATCTCCTTGGCGTGCAATGCTGCGATTTCCGGGTTCTGGTCGACCAGACCGACCATCTGCCGCCACAGGACCGTCTCGGGGGTACGAATCAGCGTCAGACCGGAGTCCAGGAGTGCATTGATTCGGCCCTTTCTGGTCTTGGCGCGAGCCACGGCGGAGCGGACCCCGCTGGTGTATTTATCCACTTCCTGGTCGAACAGGACGACCAGGAGCTCACGACGGGTCGGGAAGTAGTACTGGAGATTCCCGTGCGTGATGCCCACGGCAGCAGCGAGCCGGCGCATCCCGATGCCGTCCGGCCCGCCAGACATCAACATATCGCGCGCGACCGCAAGGATCTGCTGGCGTCGTTCGTCTCCCTTCCGGCTTATCTCTCGGGTTGGCTTGGCCCTGCGTTGCGTAGCCGACTTGCGAACAGCCATCTTGCCTATCTCCGTCACCCCTTGCAGCGGGGCGCATCGCCATTCTACTATAGGCCATCGGCCTAACAGGGTACCGGCTGTAATTCAGCAGAAATCCTCGACGGCCGTCCTTACCTGCGCCACCCCCGCGAGCTCTACTTGATTTTTTGGATGCAACATAGCGTATGCCTTGCTTGCCTCGACATTAGGCCGATGGCCTACGCCGCGGACGCGCATTTCATTTCCACTACTGGAGTTACACCATGAGACTCGGACTCTTGATTCCGCTGATCAGCCGATACGCCACTCCTGATTTCATCCGCACACTTGGCGTCACGGCCGAACGGCTGAACTTCACATCGCTCTGGGTGGGCGAGCATCCCGTGATGTTCGATCAGCAGGAGTCCAAGTACCCGATGGCCGAATCGCTTGGCACGGACGGCAAGATGCTCGGTAATCCCGAGGATCGCGTCGAACTGACGCCGTTCACGGCTCTGGCATTTCTGGCCGCCATAACCAGCAAAATCCGGCTGGGCACCGCCACCATCGTCATGCCGCAGCGCAATCCGGTGTATACGGCGCTCGAGGCGGCGAACGTCGATTGGCTATCCAAGGGCCGGCACGACCTCGGCATCGGCGTCGGCTGGTGCAAGGAGGAGTTTCAGGCCATGAATGCGCCGTTCGAAAATCGTGGCCCTCGCTCCGGCTCCTATGTCGAAGTCATGAAGCGGGTCTGGTGCGACGACGTGTCGACATACAAGGACGACTATTACGACCTGCTGCCATGCCGCGCTTATCCCAAGCCGGTACAAAAGCCGCACTTGCCCGTGATCATTGCCGGCCATGTCCCCGCTACGTTCCGTCGCATCGCTGCTCAGGGCGACGGCTGGTGGACGATTGACAATACGCCCGAACAGCTGCAGCCACAGCTGGAGCAGTTGAAGGGCGAACTCGCAAAAGTGGGCCGGAAAATGAGCGACCTTCAGTTCGTTGCGTCGCCCTACCCCCACAAGGCTGACCTGAAAATGGTGCAGGACTATGCCGCGCTGGGGGTTACGGACTTCATCCTCATGGCTTACCCAGATACGCCCGATGATCTGGTCGCCATGCTCGAAGAGCTGGCAGAGAAATACATGGATCCCGCGGCGCCCGGCATGACGCGCCTCAGCTAAGCGGGACGCCCAGGCGTGCTACTCGAAGGTCACAGGGCAGAGTGCTGGGCACTGGTTCCGATCAAGCGTCGGGATCAGTGCAAAAGCCGTCTGACCAACCTGAACTCGGCGAGCCGTTCCTGGCTCGCCGGGCTCATGCTCGAGACCGTCCTCGCCGCACTGCGATCTTCGCGATGTGTTGGGCAGATCGCTGTGGTCAGCCCTGCGCCGGATGAGTATCCCAGCGACGTCCTGAAGCTTCGAGACCAGGGTCTTGGACTCAATGCGGCATTGGAGATGGGACGACGACAACTGGCGATTCGGGGGGCACGTGAAATCATCGTACTGCCTGCCGACCTGCCCTTCCTCCGTGCGAACGATGTCGACCATCTGGTCTGCGCCGGTCGGCAGACCGGCTTTGCAATCGCACCGGATGCCGCAGGAACGGGTACGAACGGCCTCTATCTGCGCGCTGATTCGACATTCCGTTTTGGCTTCGGGCAAGACAGTTGCGCTGCACATGTGACGCAAGCGCGCTTACAGGGATGTTCGCCGGCCATCGTCCGCAGGGATGGACTGGCCCATGACGTGGATCTCGCAGAGGACATTGTCAGGCTCGCGTCACACGGAGACGAGCGGTATCACGGGATCATTGGTCGCTCGAGGACAGAAGCATGGCTTCAGACGACGCAATCAATTTAGTCCGCGCTGCCGGCGAAGGTCGACGCCCCGATCGCGACGACGCATTGAAATTCGTCGATGCGCCGTTGAACGAACTGATGGCCGCAGCGCAGTCGCTGACCCTGGCGCACTTCGGGCGGACGGTGACTTATTCACGCAAGGTATTCATTCCGCTGACCCGCCTGTGCCGGGATGTCTGCCATTACTGCACATTCGCGGCGGCGCCGCGCCGTGCTGGTCCGGCCTATCTCTCGGAAGATTCGGTACTCGAGATTGCCCGACAGGGAGCCGCTGCCGGCTGCAAGGAAGCACTTTTCACGCTCGGTGATCGACCCGAAGCACGCTACCGCGCCGCACGGGATGCACTCGCGTCCGTCGGCGCCACATCAACTCTGGACTATCTTCACCGGGTCGCAACACGCGTACACCAGGAGACCGGTCTGCTCCCACACGTGAACGCTGGCGTGATGAACAGCGAAGAGCTGACCCGAATGCGTGAGGTTTCCGTATCCATGGGTCTCATGCTGGAGACGGCTGCTGATCGTTTATCTGCTCGCGGTGGACCGCATTACGGCTCACCAGACAAGTTGCCGGCGGTTCGCCTCGCTACCTTGCGAGAGGCTGGGCGTCTTGGCATTCCATTCACCAGCGGGCTACTGGTAGGCATCGGCGAGACACGGCCGGAGCGCATCGAGTCATTGCTTGCCTTACGGGATCTTCACGACGAGTTCGGTCACCTTCAGGAACTGATCATCCAGAATTTCCGCGCGAAGTCGGGTACTCGCATGGCGGGGTTTCCCGAGCCGAGCCTTGAGGAGCAACTCTGGACGATCTCAGTTACGCGGCTGCTGTTCGGCGGCTCGCTGTCGGTACAAGCGCCCCCCAACTTGCGTTCTCGCGATCTCGACTCGCTGATCCGCTCAGGCGTGAACGACTGGGGTGGGGTTTCGCCGGTGACGATCGATCACGTCAATCCGGAAGCGCCGTGGCCGCAACTGCAGGATCTCGAGCAGCAAACCGCTGAGGCAGGCCGGGTGCTGGTCCAACGAACTGCAATCGGGCCACGATGGGCGCAGCAACCCGCCCGCTGGGTGACACCATCGCTCGTCCCGGCAGTGCTCCGTATGACGGACAGCGAGGGATACGCTCGGCCGGACGCATGGCATGCTGGACTTTCCGCGGACTTACCATGCGAAGCGTCTGACTGGGTCGGTAGTGCTCCAGGCCGTGTTGCGTCGACCGTCGCAGGCGTGCTGGCGGCCGCGTATTCCGGAGCCGAGCTTTCGGCGTCCGAGATCGTTCGACTGTTCAGTGCGCGAGGCAGTGACCTGTCAGCCGTCTTGAACGCGGCGGACCGGCTTCGCGCAGCAACCGTTGGCGAGACCGTAACGTATGTGGTCAATCGGAACATCAACTACACCAATATCTGCGCCCACCGCTGCGGCTTCTGCGCGTTCTCGAAGGGCCGCTCGGCCACGAGTCTGCGCGGACCAGCTTACGATCTCGAATTGGATGAAATTGCCAATCGTGCAACGGAGGCGGCGGCAGCCGGCGCCACCGAGGTATGCCTGCAGGGGGGTATCCATCCTAACTACACGGGCGACACCTACCTCTCGATCGTGAGGGCGGTAAAAGAAGCTGTGCCGCGCATCCACGTCCACGCCTTCTCGCCGCTCGAGGTGATGCATGGGTCCAGAACGCTGGGGCTGCCTGTCCGCGTCTTTCTGGAACGATTGCGCGAGGCGGGGCTGGCAAGCCTGCCGGGGACTGCGGCGGAAATTCTCGATGATGAAGTGCGAGCGAAGATCTGCCCGGATAAATTGAACACACAAGAGTGGCTCGAAGTCATGCGCGCGGCCCATGAGGCAGGGTTGCGTTCGACCGCGACGATCATGTTCGGCCACGTCGAGCAGCCCGTGCATTGGGCGAACCATCTATTGCGGGTCCGTCGACTGCAGGTCGACACGGGCGGATTTACGGAATTCGTGCCACTGCCGTTCGTCCATCGCGAGGCTCCGATCTGGCGCCGGGGGGAGGCAAGATCGGGGCCAACCCTGCGCGAGTCCGTACTGATGCATGCCGTCGCCCGGCTCGTTCTTCACCCGGTCATTCCGAACATTCAGGTGTCCTGGGTGAAAATGGGGCGCGAAGGTGCGGCGTTGTGCCTCAAGGCAGGAGCAAACGACCTCGGCGGAACACTCATGAATGAATCGATCACGCGAGCCGCCGGCGGCGTGAACGGTCAAATGTTCGATATCGGCGCGATGACGGACCTGATCGGTCGCTTGAACCGCCCGGCCGCAAGACGCAACACGCTCTACGGTCGGTTCGAACCAACGTACGACAGTCAGCGTGACCTGCGATTCATCACAAGACAAGCAGCGGGCTGCGGCCTCATGGCAGAGCACCCACCCATTCACCCGACCGTGGAGTCGACATGCTGAAACTCGGTTACAAGGCGTCTGCCGAACAGTTCGGGCCGAAGGTACTGGCGGATTACGCCGTACTGGCTGAGGGCCACGGCTTCGACTCTGTCTTCATCAGTGATCACTTCCAGCCTTGGCGGCACACCGGCGGGCATGCCCCATTTGCCTTCGCGTGGATGGGTGCCGTAGCCGCTTCGACACAAAGGGTTGTCATTGGTACGAGCGTACTCACGCCAACGTTTCGCTATCACCCGTCGGTCGTGGCGCAAGCGTTCGGTACGCTCGGTGCGATGTTTCCGGGTCGCATCATTCTCGGCGTCGGCACGGGTGAATCGCTGAACGAGGTTCCGGCAACCGCGATCAAATGGCCGGAACAAAAAGAACGCTTTGCCCGCCTACGCGAGGCAGTACGGCTCATCCGACGACTTTGGTCGGAGGAACGCGTGACCTTCGAGGGAGAGTATTACCAGACACTCAACGCCACGATCTACGACCGACCTTCCGATCCCGTCCCCATCTACATTGCCGGCGCGGGTCCCATGATCGCCAAATTTGCCGGGCAGAATGCCGAGGGTTTCATCTGCACGAGCGGGAAGGCTCCCGAGCTCTATCGGGAAACTCTGCTGCCGAACGTGGATGCCGGGCTCGCAGCGGCAGGTCGCGCAGGAAATTCGATCGATCGGATGATCGAGATGAAAGTCTCATTTGATGAGGACATCGATCGGGCCCGAGAGGACACGCGGTTCTGGTCTGCCCTGGCGCTCTCGCCGGAGGAAAAAATGTCCGTCGAAGATCCCCAGGAAATGGAGCGACTCGCCGACGCTCTGCCGATCGACCGGGCAGCAAAGCGTTGGATCGTGTCGACGGATCCCGACGAGCACGTCGAGCGAATCCGGCCTTACATCGACCTAGGGTTCAATCATCTGGTGTTTCACGCGCCGGGTCCGGATCAGGCGCGGTTTCTTGCGCTGTATTCAAAACACGTGTTACCGCGTCTGCGCGCGAAGTTCGGCTGATAAACTCGAAGACATCGTCTTGGATCAGGTCAGCCCGGCGCAACAGAGTCGTGTCGAAGGGCGGCGATCACAATTCCGAGCTGAGGCTGTCGGCCCCGTCACGTCGCTTGCGCTGGTTCAGCACTGGCACCATCAGTAGAAAACTGAGCAACGCGAGTCCGGCCGCGACCCACAAGAGCCGGCCGTACTCTCCGCCACCCACGACGCTGGCACCTACCGCAGGACCCAGCGCCAGTCCGACTCCGATGACGGTCGCTGACATCGCGAGCGCTCTGCCCTCGGTATCCACAGAGGCCAGCATGCCGAGTTGGATGGGATTGGCAAGGTTCCAGGCCAGCGCGATTGCACCGGTTGCGATGACGTATACGAACGCGCCGACATGCCCGGCAAGTGCCCAGAGACAGATGATTTGCACCACTGTCGAGATCACCAATGGTCCCGTACGCCCGAAACGCGAGCCCAGCCATGCCACTAATGCCGCGCCCGCGAAGCCGGTTAGGTTCGCCATCCCAAGGCTGAAGCCGATGTAGGCTGGCGTCAGATTGGAAGCACTGCCGACTCGTTCCAGATAAGCGTACACCGCACTTTGTTCAGTCCAGAAGATGCCGACCGACAGCAGTGCAATGCCGGCCACGAGCCAATGAGCTCCGGACATGCGGTCGGTGCTGCGACTAGTGCCAGCACTGCCGCCTCTCGGCAGGGCTGGAAGGGCCGCCATCACCAGTGCAGCAAGGCCGGCGATCAACCAGTAAGCCGCGTTCAATCCATGAGACTCCAGCAAGCCGGGCAGCGTCCACAAGCCGGCGGTGCCGAAGAGCAGAGACCCGGAAAGCAGCAAGCCGTAAGCACGATCCGGGTCGCGTGACTGACCGAGGCTGACGTTGGCAATTGCCGCGAGTATTCCCGCGCCGAAGCCGCTGCAGAGCCTTGCCGCCCCGAAAAACGCCGGATCGACGACAAAGGTGGTCAGCACATTCGCGGCCAACATCACTACGAGCCCGACAAACGCCATCCGTCGCCAGTCGTACCGCTTCAAGAGCATCGCCGTGAACAGCGTGGTGATCGCGTAGCCCGCAAGATCCAGCGAGGCCATCCATCCGGCCTGCTGCTCCGAGAAACCCCGGTCTGTCACCATGGCGCCGAGCAGCAGGGGCACGAGGTAGATGCACGTGCTGCCCATTACGCCGACGACGATCACCGGCAACAGTTTCCGCATCTCCCCCAAGATTCAACCCTCGATTCGCCCTGACAGACGGTCACCACAATATGCCATTGGCCTATTCCTAGCAATGGAAGGTAGGCCGGCGGTGCCTTGCCGCAGCGAATTTATTCGACGGT
>Ga0209598_10000133_pt1 | contig 57396 bp, 45 predicted proteins | sample M_140807_EF_Meta_FD_187317 | JGI IMG/M metagenome (GOLD analysis project Ga0209598, IMG submission 187317) | Freshwater microbial communities from Lake Montjoie, Canada to study carbon cycling - M_140807_EF_MetaG (SPAdes) (version 2) | ecosystem: Environmental > Aquatic > Freshwater > Lake... | reverse complement strand
GGGATTCCGATTTGTGTAGACCCCAAATACCTGCACTTTTGGGAATTCAAGGGGGTGGACTTGTTCAAACCCAACCTCAAAGAACTGGAACAGGCCCTCGATCGCAAGATTCAAACCGAGTCTTCGGATTTGGAAGAGGCCTGCGCCGAAGCCAGGGAACGACTGTCTTGTCGTTTGTTGCTGGTTACCATGGCGGACCAGGGGCTCTGTTGGATGGATGAACAAGGATTTGGTCGCCTCCAAACAAGCCCTGTTGAAGTGGTGGATGTCTGCGGTGCTGGAGACTCGGTGATCGCAGCTGCTACCTGCGCCTATGCCTCGGGCATGGCTGTACTGGATATTGCGGCCTGGTCCAACCTCTGCGGTGGGCTGGCCTGCCTCAAATCCGGCACGCAGCCTTTAGTTTTGGCGGAAGTTCTAAGCCATTTGAATTCCCGCCCCTCCTAAAAAGTCGGCCTTGCCTTTTTTTCAATCCACCTGGTTTCTTCGCTTGCTCCGATGGCAAGCGCCGGTAGAAGGTGTTTTGGTTTGGATACGAACCATCGGCACCTTGGCATCGGTGGCCTTGATGGTTTTGTACTTTGGGTTCCCTTTGAGCCTGGAAGGCCAATTTGAAGTCATCAATTACCAAAATTCACTGATAGGGATTTTTGGGATTCGTTATCTCATTCGCTGGCTCTACGCACGTTTTGACTTGAATTATTCGGTATCGAACCCTTTGGAAACTCTGCTGCTGGGCCTTTGGGCTTTGGAGGGTCTCTTTGCCGGGGTCGGACACCCATGGTTTTCGAGCCAGGTAGTTTCCTTCGATCAGCTTCTCCCCTACGCTTGGTTTGTGCATACCCTGGCCGTTGGATTGGCCGGACAGGAGATCGTACGCCTCAGCAATTCAGTCGTCACCATTCAACTCAAACCAGCTGCAACCCTTATCTTTTCTTTTCTTGTGTTAATCTTAGCAGGGACAGGACTGCTGATGTTGCCTCAAATGAGCGTGGGACGGTACGGACTAGGGTTGGAGGATGCTCTTTTTACCTCGGTTTCTGCGGCTTGTGTTACCGGTTTGTCCACCATTGATGTTGGTCAGGTCTTAACCCTCAAAGGTCAATGGGTTTTGTTGGGGCTCATTCAGTTGGGTGGCATTGGCATTCTAACTTTTGCAACTTTTTTTGCGCTTTTTTTAAAAAAAGGAGTGGGAATTTCCCACCAAGCCATGATCAAGGATTTTATGTCCGAAGAGACCTTGTTTGACGCCAAAAAACTTTTGGGCCAAATCATCTTTTTTTCATTATTCTTTGAATTGGGTGGCGCCCTCCTGATCTATCTATCCTGGCCGGTGGAGGCCCCTTTTGCTGATCAGCCATCGGTCAAGGCCTTTCATTCCATCTTTCATTCAGTTTCAGCCTTTAACAATGCGGGCTTTGCGCTGTACACCGCCGGCTTGGCAGAACCCTTCCTTTACCATGCCCCTGTTCTAAGGGTGGTTATTGCTTTGTTAATCGTATTTGGAGGCCTGGGATTTCCAGTCCTGCGCGATCTTTTTGGTTACCGTCAGATGGTAGACCGGCTGCGTGCTCCCTGGAAAAAATGGAAGCTATCGACTCGTATTTCGGTGTGGACGGCCGTAATCCTGCTTTTGTTTGGAACCTTGGTCTTTGGTGTTTTGGAAGTCAGGGTCGGAGGAACGCTGGAAGGACAGAGCCCGGCTCGGGTTTTGATTGATTCTTTTTTTGCATCGGCTTCCGCTCGAACAGCAGGCTTCAATACATTGGATGTGTTAAGTTTTGGAGTGCCCGCCTGCCTGCTCATGATCTTCTTGATGTTCATCGGTGGAGGGTCCGGCTCGACAGCGGGCGGTATCAAAACCTCCACCTTTACGCTCTTGGTCCTGGCCGTTTGGTCAACAATCCGTGACAAAAGGCAATTAGAACTTGGCGGACGCTCCATCCCTTTTGATCTCCTCAACAAGGCGTATACCATTTTCTTTTTTTCGGCATCCTATGTCTTTGGCTGCACCTTTGTTTTGGCGGTTTTGGAGCCCACGATTCCCATCCTAGACCTGGTTTTTGAAGAAGTTTCGGCCTTTTGCACGGTAGGCCTAACCCGGGGCCCCACGATGGCCATGGGGTCGGCAGGCCGAGCAATTCTGATGTTATCCATGTTTGTAGGTCGAGTCGGCACCCTCACCTTGGCCTTTGCCCTGGCCTCCAAAAGCGAGAACCAGAATTACAGTTACCCCAAAGCGCACGTGCTCATCGGTTAAGAAGAGCGAAGGCGATGGGTTACGATTGGCGGATGGCTTCAACCGGATCCATGCGACCGGCCCGGACCGCCGGCAAAACACCAGCAATCAAGCCAATCAACGCCGATATCACACAGGCGGTGGTTACATTTTTCCAGAGCAACACCAATTCTTGGTCCAACCAGGCGTTGAGGACCAAAATCATCAGGCCAACCCCCATCAGACCCACGATCCCACCCATCAAACTAAGGACGACGGATTCTATCAAAAACTGCAAAATGACAAAAGAACGCTGGGCGCCCAGGGCCATCTGGATGCCAATTTGGGGAGTCCGCTCGTAGACCGAAACAAACATGATGTTGGCAATCCCAAAACCACCCACCAACAACGAAAATCCACCGACCAACCAACCAATGATACCGAGGGTGGCGAAGGTGTTTTGGAGTTGATTGGCGATGAGTGAAAGTTGATTAAGAGCGAAATTATCTTCTTTGCGGGGGGATAGCCGGCGTATGGCCCTCATGTGGCCCTTCAATTCGGCTTTGAACTCTGAAGCAGGCACGCCCGATCCCGGTTTGGTGATTAAGAGAGGATAAAAATCTTCAAAACGACTGCCTTTGGTTTTGCGTAGCCACTGCAAAGGCAGAAGTACGACCTCATCCAGGCTCGTATTGGCTGAATTGTTCCCTTCCAATCGAACGACACCGACCACAAGGGCCTTCTGGCCCATGGCTTGTAGGCTGCGTCCAATGGCTAACTCGGAACTCCCGAACAAATCCTTGGCCAATTGAGCGCCCAAAACCACCCTTCGAGCACCGGCAGCCGATTCAGAAGGCTGAAAAAAACGCCCTTGCTCCAATTCAAAAGATCTCAGTTGGGGGTAATCGTGGGAAACACCGTAGGCTTTGACCTGTTCGCGAACGCGGCCGGTCGCCGTTAATTTGTCCAACTCCAAGTCCACCATCATAGCGACTTTGGCCCGGTTGCGGCTGCGCTGTTGCAATTCGATAAACTCGCGATACGATGGCTGGGGCCTGGCCATGTATTTCCACCAAGGATACTCCGAATTAAAGCCCCATGGCCACTTTTCGACATAAACGACATCGTTTCCCATGCTCGCCAAGGAACTCCGAATCTGCAATTCCCAGGAATCCACCAAGGTGAAAACTGTAATGACCGTGAAAATCCCTATCGAAATCCCCAACAAGGAAAGGAAGGTCCGCAAACGATTGGACCAAAGCGAGAAAAAGGCCATCCTAGCCCCTTCTCGAAAGGGAAACAACCCCATGCTTGTTTTTGAAACTGGACCCTGCAAAACGATTCGGATTAACGCCTCAAGTTTACATTATCTTTGGCCTTTCTTCCCAAAAAACACCCCTGCCCTTGAAATTATCCGAATTTAAGTTCGAGCTCCCCTCCAGCCTGATCGCTGCCCAACCGCTGCCCAACCGGGATGATTCTCGGATGATGGTCATCAACCGCAAAACCCAAACCATCGAACACCGGCAATTTCGGGATATCCTGGACCTGTTCGGCGAAGGCGATAGCCTGGTTTTGAACAATTCCAAAGTCTTCCGGGCCCGCATGTATGGCAACAAAGAGAAGACCGGCGCCATGATCGAAGTCTTTTTGCTAAGAGAATTGAACGCATCGATGCGCATGTGGGATGCCTTGGTCGATCCGGCACGGAAAATTCGAGTTGGCAACAAGCTTTATTTTGGAGAAAACGACGAGTTAATCGCCGAAGTGGTGGACAATACTACCTCCCGCGGCAGGACCATTCGATTCATTTTCGATGGTGATGACGAAGGTTACCGGAAAGCCCTCACCACCTTTGGAGAAACACCTCTACCCAAGGAAATGGGAAGGGATGTACAGCCCGAAGACGAGGAACGCTACCAAACCATTTTTGCCAAGAGGATTGGCGCTGTTGCTGCTCCTACTGCCGGCATGCATTTTAGCAGGGCCGTTCTCAAGCGCATGGAATTGAAAGGTATCGAAACACCTGAAATCACATTGCACGTTGGTCTCGGTGTCTTTAAGCCGGTCGAAGTCGAAGATCTTACCAAACACAAACCTGAATCCGAATTCTTTGAGGTGGATGAAACCGCGGCCCAAGTCATTAACCGCAGCCTTATGAACAACCACCGGGTCTGCGCCGTGGGAACCACCACCCTCCGGGCCTTGGAAGCCTCGATGTCGGCGGGTCGCAAAGTCAAACCCACGACCGGCTGGACCGATAAATTCATGTTTCCTCCGCACAATTTTCTATTGGCCGACTCTCTACTGACCAATTTTCAATTGCCTGAGTCAACGTCCCTCATGATCGCATCATCCTTTGCTGGTCAGGAGTTTTTGAGAGAAGTGTATCGCGTTGCGATCAGTGAAAAATATCGCTTTTTTGCTTACGGTGACGCGCTGCTGATTCTTTGATTGCGCTTCTGTTTCCTCTATTGAAATCTTAGCCCTCTTCGGTTTTCTAATTTTCCCCTATGGAATGGTTGGTCTCTTTGTTAACCCTTACAATCCTGGAAATCGTCCTGGGAATCGATAACATTATTTTTATTTCCATCCTTACCGACAAACTCCCGGCCGTGGAGCGTCGCAAAATTCAGCGTCTAGGCTTGCTCTTGGCCCTTGTATTTCGGATTATTTTGTTGTTAAGCATTAGTTGGTTGTTAGGATTGACCGAAGCCCTGTTCACCCTGGGGCCTTGGACTCCCAGCACCAAAGACCTCGTCCTTCTGGGCGGTGGTCTATTCCTTTTGGCGAAAACAACCTCCGAATTACACACCAAGGTCAACCACTTGGAACATCGCGGAGACCCTGCCGATCATGATTCCTCCAAAAAGAAGGCTGCCAAAGCCGGCGCCTGGCTGATTGCTCAAATCGTCTTGATTGACATGGTTTTTTCCTTTGACTCTATCTTGACGGCCATCGGCCTGAGTGATCAGATCCAGGTGATGATTGCCGCGATTGTTATTTCGATGGGCGTCATGTTGGCTTTGGCAGATCAAATAGGACAATTCATCCAAAAGCAGCCATCACTCCAAATCTTGGCGCTCTCCTTCCTGATGTTGATTGGATTTATGCTCTTGGTGGAAGGCTTCCACTTTGAGGTGCCCAAAGGATATTTGTATTTCGCCTTGGCCTTTTCGACCACGGTGGAACTCCTGCGTCAGCGCTTTGAGCGCAAGCAACCAGGGGCTTAGTACTCGTCTTCGTTAAAAAAGAAATCGTCCTTGGTCGGATAATCCGGCCAGATTTCTTCAATCGTTTCGTACGGTTCCCCGTCGTCTTCGAGTTCCTGTAAATTTTCGATGACCTCCATGGGGGCCCCTGACCGAATGGCGTAATCGATCAGTTCCTCCTTGGTGGCGGGCCAAGGGGCGTCTTCGAGGTGAGAAGCCAATTCGAGCGTCCAATACATAGGTGATGTTGAATTGTGGGCAAAGATAGACGATTCGGGCAACGAGTCAAGTCCCCCGAGCAGGGTTCCACAAAGTGGCTTCGCAACCCCTGGCTCGGAGTATTTCCCGGGCCAAAACAAAGAGATAATCCGACAATCGGTTCAGGGTGATGATCGCAGGAGCCAGCCTTTCGCCCTCCTCGGGAAGGGCTTCGGTCAAGGCCACGGCTTGTCGTTCAGCACGGCGACAAACGGTGCGAACCACCTGGCACATGGCTGAAACCGGGTGCCCCCCAGACAGGATAAAGTTTCGGAGGGGCGGCAAACCCGCATCCAATCGGTCCATTTCCAGTTCCAACGCAGGAACCAAATCAGCCGGTAGGACCGGAAGTTTCCAGGCCAGCACTTGGTCCGCGTTCTCGGCAGCCAAATGCGAGCCCAGGGTAAACAGGGCTTCCTGGATTCGGGTCAGGAGGTCCCTGTAGGTCTCCATGCCCTCCTGCTCTTTGAGCAGGCCAATCCAAGCATTGAGCTCATCGATGGTGCCGTAGGCCTCGAGCCGGGGGTCCGATTTGGAAACCCGTTGTCCTCCAAGCAAGGAGCTCTGACCAGCATCCCCGGTTTTGGTATAAATTTTCATGCAGGATCGTTCAGGGGCGATGATGAAGTGGAACCAAGGCGTTGGGGGGTTTGGTTTTGATCGGATTCGACCACCCCGTCTTTGAGGCGGACCATTCGATGGGCATGCCGCGCAATGTCTTCTTCGTGGGTTACCAAAACGATGGTATTGCCCAGGGCATGAATCGTGGCAAAAAGTTCCATGATTTCGATGGATGTCTTGGAATCCAGATTACCGGTGGGCTCATCGGCCAAAATCAAGGAAGGTCGATTGACCAATGCACGGGCCACCGCAACGCGCTGTCGTTGGCCCCCGGATAACTCGTTGGGTTTATGAGAAACCCGATCTCCTAGACCCACTTGATTCAGAACCTCGAGGGCCCTTTCTCGGCGCTTGGCTTCTGGTATTCCGGCATAAATGAGTGGCAGCGCCACATTATCCAAGGCCGACAAGCGGGGCAGTAGATTAAACGTTTGAAAAACAAATCCAATTTCTTTGTTACGAATCTGTGCCAATTGATGATCACTCAAGCCAGCAACGTCTTGGCCATTAAGCCAATAAGAACCGGCGCTGGGAGAATCCAGGCATCCAATCAGATTCATCAAGGTCGATTTCCCGGAACCCGAAGGCCCCATTAAGGCCACGTATTCGTTGCGTTCGATGTTCAAATCCACCCCACGAAGGGCGTAGATGGTTTCATCCCCCATCCGGTACAATCGTTGGATTCCCTGCAGAGCGATGACAGTGGTATCCTGAATCATCCGCCGGATTTCTTGAGGACTTTGGGAACGCGGAAATAATCAGAATCCTTGGATGGGGCGTTCATGAGAGCCTCCTCATGGTTGGTTTCGGCGATGACCCGATCTTCACGGGGAGGCAAGCCGTTTTCATTCATGTAAACCAACGGAGCGACCCCTTCGGTGGGGGCTTGATCCAAAACCCTGGCGTATTCCAGGAAACGATTCATGTCTTCGAGCATGGCATCGGCCCGGTCCGGGTCCCATTCCAAACGGGCCAGGTGGGTGATGCGTTCAAGGGTTTCTAGGTTGACCTTCATAGGTTCAGATGGGTGTCGTTGTTTCGATCGGGGCTGTACGGGACAAATCTTCGGCAATGCTATCGAAGCAAAGATTGCGCAGACTCCTTTCGTCCGTGTTGAGCTGGGTGACTTCCAAAGATTCTAGCAACCGGACCCGGCATAATCCGGGTCGCAAAAAATGATAGGGGCATTCGGGGAGTATTTTCCACGTATCCGGCAAAGATACGGGCAAGATCGTAGCCCCTTGCTGAAGGGCCATCGCAAAGGGAGAAACCCGGAAAGGCGTCATGTGGGGAGCCTGCGCCAAAATCCCTCCCTCCGGAAAAACCACGACGGCGGAACCGCGGGTCCAAAATGCTTCGGCCCGCTTGTAGGCCTTCACCGAGCCTTGGGCCGAACCACGGGGGATGGCAATGTCCATGGTTCGAAAAAAATGTCGAAAAAACGGAATGCGTAGAAGTTCAGACTTCGCCACAAAATGCAAATCCAGCGGAAGCGCAGCGGCCAAAACAGGAATATCCAAATACGAAAAATGATTGGCCACAATCAGGAGCCTGGGCGTATCCAAAGGTATCTGACCCTCCAAACGAATACGAATTCCGAACAAAACAGCAATGCTACGGGCCCAAACCGAACGCCAACGCAATGCCCATTTGTAGCGACTTGGATCAGCCATACACCATCGAAAAAATGGATACGACAACCCAAAAAAGACACCGAAATAAAGCAAACAGAGGTAGGCCCTGAACCGGTAATACCCAAAACGCCACGGGTGTTGGCGTATGCTCTGGTATAGTTCGTCGGCGCTTTGGGGAGCGGGGCCTGAAAGGGGCATCACGGGTCAAGATAAGGCGACCACCCCGTATTTTGCACCATGGAGAATAAGATCAAAGTCGTATCGGGCATTCGTTCAACGGGCCGCCTTCATTTGGGCAATTACCTGGGGGCCCTCCGTCAATTTGTTGACATGCAAGCCCGTCATGATTGTTATTTTTTTATTGCGGATTACCATGCCCTTACAACGCACCCGGAGCCTGGTCTGGCCGGACAACGAGTCCGCACCGTTTTGGCGGAATACCTGGCCGCTGGCTTGGACCCGGAGCAATGCACGCTGTATGTCCAGAGTGATTTGCCCGAAACAGCCGAATTATACCTCCTTCTAAACATGCATGCCTATGTTGGGGAATTGGAGCGCTGCACCTCGTTCAAAGACAAGGTCCGTTCCCAGCCCAACAACGTCAATGCAGGCCTGCTGACCTACCCCGTGCTCATGGCGGCGGATATCTTGATTCATCGGGGCCAAAAAGTTCCAGTAGGCAAAGACCAAGAACAAAACCTGGAAATGGCCCGCAATTTTGCTCAACGATTCAACCACTTTTACAAGGTGGATTGGTTCCCGGAGCCTCAGCCGTACCGGGCCTCCCAGAGCAGCGAACTCATCAAGGTTCCAGGCCTGGACGGTAGCGGCAAAATGGGGAAATCCGAGGGCGAAGGCAATGCCATCTTTTTGGCGGAGGATCCCTCCTCCATTCGCAAGAAAATCATGCGCGCCGTCACCGATACCGGCCCCACCCAACCCAACAGCACGCCCGAAGGCGCCGTTGCGAACCTCTACAGCCTCTTGGGCCTCGTTTCGTCGTCCAATGTAGTTGAAGAGTACCGCGATGCCTATGCAAATTGCACGATTCGTTACGGCGATCTCAAAAAGCAATTAGCCGAGGACATGGTCTCCTTCCTCGCTCCCTTGAGGGAACGCATCCTGGAATTGGAATCCCAGCACAAAAAGATTGAAGAGATTCGACAATACGGCGCCGAAAAAGCCAGGCGCTCGGCCGTTGAAACCCTCCACAAGGTGAGGGAAATCATGGGGTTTTAGGGTATATTCGTCGTCCATGAGCAAGCACATCGCCGTTGCCGGGAATATCGGATCCGGAAAGACCACCCTCACCGAAATGCTGGCCCGTCATTATGGCTGGGAGCCTCATTTTGAAGAGGTTGATCACAACCCCTACCTCAACGATTTCTATGAGGACATGCAGCGTTGGTCCTTCAACTTGCAGATCTATTTTTTGAATTCGCGGTACCGCCAAAACCAAGAGATGTCGGCCAAGGCCCATCCCACCGTTCAGGACCGAACGATTTACGAAGACGCTCATATTTTTGCACCTAATCTTCATGCCATGGGACTGATGAGTACCCGGGATTTTGAAAACTACGGCCGACTCTTCGAGGCCATGAGTGCCCATCTCAAGGCCCCGGACCTTCTCATTTATTTGCGAGCCTCGGTACCGACCTTGGTTCGTCAAATCCAGAAGAGGGGTCGCGATTTTGAAGACAATATCCGTTTGGACTATCTCAAGCGTTTGAACGAACGATACGAAGCTTGGATTGAAAATTACCAGCAGGGCAAATTGCTTATCATTCCCGTGGATCAAATCAATTTTGCGGACAAGCCCGAAGATTTTGGTGAAATCATTCACAAAGTCGAAACCGAATTAGGCGGCCTTTTTTAGGCAACCCCTTCAAGAGAAGGCCCTGCAAGCGAAGGCCCTGCCAGGATTTGGGGCCAAAAAAAACGGGTCCTGCCCGTTGGACAAGACCCGTTTATAACAACGAATAAAAATTCCGCGCCCTTATGGAGCGACCGGTGCAGTCTGCTCAGCAGCAGGAGCTTGCTCGGCAGGAGCCTCCATGGGCTGGACTGTTTCGATTACGGGAGCAACCGGAGCAACCGCGGTCTTGATCTTGTTTTTGTCAACCAAGGCGGGAGCCATCACAAGAGCCACCACCGAAATGAGTTTTAACAAAATATTGAGCGAAGGACCTGAGGTATCCTTGAATGGATCCCCAACCGTATCACCAACCACCGCAGCTTTGTGCGGCTCTGATTTCTTGTAGTATGTTTTGCCGTTGATTTCAACGCCTTCTTCGAACATTTTCTTGGCATTATCCCATGCACCGCCGGCGTTGGATTGGAAGATGGCCATCAAAACACCTGAAACGGTCACACCTGCCAGCATACCACCCAAAGGCTCGGCACCGAAAATAAAGCCAACAACGACAGGCACCGCCACCGCCAAGAGACCGGGCAGAACCATTTCACGAATCGCTGCTTTGGTTGAAATCTCAACACATTTACCGTATTCGGCTACACCGTCGGCTTGATGAAAAATAGCTTGGTCTTCGGCTGACCAATCTTTGACCTCTTTGTCTCCGTTGCGACGCATCGCCTCCAAAGCAGCCTTGAGGGCAGGGATGGAATTGAACTGACGTCGAACCTCTTCAATCATGGACATGGCCGCGCGTCCAACAGCGCCCATCGCCATCGCCGAGAAGACAAAAGGCAACATGCCACCGATGAACAAACAAGCCATCACATTGGCTTTGGAGATATCAATGCTAGCGATACCGGCCGAAGACATGTAAGCGCCAAACAAGGCCAAGGCCGTCAAGGCAGCGGATGCGATTGCAAAGCCTTTGCCGATAGCGGCCGTGGTGTTACCTACAGCATCCAGTTTATCGGTGCGCTGACGAACCTCTTTGGGCAATTCGCTCATTTCAGCAATACCACCTGCGTTGTCCGAAATGGGTCCGTAGGCATCCACGGCCAATTGAATCCCGGTATTGGCTAACATACCAACCGCTGCGATGGCGATTCCGTACAAGCCGCCAAAATGAAAGGCGCCGATGATACTGGCTGCAATCAAAAGAATGGGGATGGCGGTAGACATCATGCCCACACCCAATCCAGCGATAATGTTCGTGGCAGCACCGGTTGAGGATTGACGAACAATCGAAAGGACTGGCTTTTTACCGGTACCCGTGTAATACTCAGTGACCAATCCTACCAAAACCCCGGCGACCAAACCGATAATGGTTGCATAGAAAATCCCCATCGCGGTGTAGTGGTTTCCAAGCTCCGGATTTTCCCAAGCGTAAAGCGGATCCTTGAACCACCATTCGGCTGGCAACATCCATGTGATAATGAAATAGGATGCGACGATCATGAGTCCTGAAGAAAGAAACTCGCCCATGTTCAAGGCCTTCTGGGGATCACCCCCTTCGCGGGTGCGCACAAAAAAGGTACCCAAAATCGACATCAAGATGCCGGTACCGGCCAAAACCAGGGGAAGAATGACACCGGATAATCCGTCAAAATTATCAGCGAATCCACCGACCATAAAAGCGGCACCCAAAACCATGGTACCGACAATCGAACCTACGTACGATTCAAAAAGGTCCGCACCCATCCCAGCGACATCGCCCACGTTATCGCCCACATTGTCCGCAATCGTTGCGGGGTTCAATGGATGATCTTCGGGGATACCGGCTTCGACTTTACCGACCAAGTCAGCACCAACATCAGCGGCTTTGGTATAGATACCACCCCCAACACGGGCAAAAAGTGCAATGGAGGAGGCTCCGAAAGAGAAGCCGGTGATCACGGTGATGACCTTGTTAACCGAGGCTGCATCACCGGTTCCAAATTGATTTGAAAAGAGAATAAAAAGAGAACCCAGACCCAAAACACCCAGGCCAACAACCCCCATGCCCATGACCGAACCACCGGCAAAAGCGATTTCGAGGGCTTTGGACAACCCGGTACGGGCTGCATGGGCGGTACGCACATTGGCCTTGGTGGCCACCTGCATACCGATGAATCCGGCCAAACCGGAACAAAGGGCACCCACCACAAAGGCAACGCCTACCATGGGGGAAGAGGTCTCGGCAGGGCTGGTAACTGCCAACAAAACAGAAACGCAGGCCACGAAAATGGCGAGAATCTTGTATTCAGCCTTGAGGAACGCCATCGCGCCTTCGGCAATATGGCCGGCGATTTTGCGCATTTTGGCATCGCCCGGGTCCTGAGCTGCGACCCACGATGATTTCCAGAAGGTAAAGAGCAATCCTGCGACCCCGCAAAGAGGTATTAGGTAAAGGAGGGTTTGTGTACTCATATTGATTTTTTAGAAAAGCAGGGGCAAAGATAGGCCCGTGCCTTGACGAATCAAGCCTCCCAAATCTTACCTGGGTTCAACAGCCCTTGGGGGTCAAAAACGGCTTTGATGCCCTTCATCAAGTGAATTTGAGCTGGATTCATCACCAAGGATAGGTAGGGCTTTTGGGACCATCCGATCCCGTGCTCACCGGAGAGGGTCCCCCCCTGTTCGTGGACAAAGGCAAAGAGCTCCCGAATGGCCTTGGGAATCTCCTCGGACCATATCTCCTCGGGAATTTGTTCTTTGAGAATATTGATGTGCAGGTTCCCATCCCCGGCATGGCCGTAACAAACCGAACGAAACCCGTAGGCCTTCCCCAAGGATTTGACTTTGCGGACCAAAGCCGGCAAAGCCGACATGGGAACCACCGTATCTTCTTCTTTGTACACTGAATGGGCCCGGACCGCATGTCCAATTTGCCGCCGAAGGGTCCACAAGGCTTCTTTCCGTTCAGCCTGATCGGCCAAGCGAATCTCCCCCGCCCCGTACTCTTCAAGCACCGGACAAAGGATTTCGGCTTGTTCCATCAGCAAATCCATGCGGTCCCCGTCCAATTCGAGAAGCAATTCGGCCTGAACCGTCGAGGGGTAGGGCACCTCCATGCCCAGGTAGCTCGCCGATAACAGGAGGGCATCCCTTTCCATGAATTCAACAGCCGAAGGGCGAATGCCCGTCGTTTGGATGGCGGCGACCGCTCTACAGGCGCTTTCCAAGTCTGGAAAGGGGACCGAAAGCAGCAAATCCGCCTTGGGCGCGGGGATTAGCCGAAAAACGGCCTTGGTGATAACGCCCAAAGTACCTTCGCTGCCAACCATCAATTGGGTCAAGTGGTAGCCTGTAGCGTATTTGGAGACCGAGGCCCCGGTCCACAGGAGGGTACCGTCCATAAGAGCGACTTCCAAATTCAGGACATAATCCTTGGTAGTCCCGTATTTGAACGCATGCGGTCCTCCGGCCGATTCTGCCAGGTTACCCCCGATGGTGCAGGTGCCCCGGGAGGATGGATCGGGGGGGTAATACAAACCAAGTTCTCGAACGGCTTCCTGCATCACCTGGGTGATAACCCCCGGTTCAACCGTCACCTGTAGGTTATCGGTATCGATATGAAGAATCCGATTCAGGCGCGCTGTGCTCAAAACCAAGCCTCCCTGGACCGGTAAAGCCCCACCGCTGAGACCGGTACCCCCGCCTCGGCAGGTCACCGGAACCCCGTGTCGCTGGCAACAAGCCAGCACAGCTGCCACCGCTGGGGCGTTGTCTGGAAATACCACCACCTCCGGCACAAAGACCCATTCTTCGGTCTCATCCCGTCCGTAGGACTCGGTTTGGGTCGTGAGAATCTGATCCAAGGAAAGTAAACCTTGGATTTCCTCCAAAAAAGCGGCTGTCAATGCCATGGGCCAAAAATATTGATTTAATTTTGCGGTTCTTCCAGCAACTAGAAAATTAGACGTTCCAAAAATGGCCGAGATAATACGCATGCCCAAAATGAGCGATACCATGACCGAAGGGGTCGTTGTCGCCTGGCACAAGAAAGTAGGTGACACCGTCAAGGTCGGGGATATCCTGGCCGAAGTCGAAACCGACAAGGCCACCATGGAGTTGGAGAACTATGTCAAAGGAACCCTCCTACACATTGGGGTTGAACAAGGCCACGCGGTACCGGTCGATGCCTTGATTGCCATTGTGGGTAAAGAGGGTGAAGATGTAGCGGCTTTGTTGAACGCAGGAGCGCCAGCTCTTGCAGCATCCTCGGCCTCTGCACCGGAACAGGCCCCAGCCCAGGCTTCGGCTACAGCCCAGGCTCCGGTTGAAGCCTTGTCCCCTCCAGACCAGCAACGGATCAAGGCCAGTCCTTTGGCCCGCAAGTTAGCCGCCGAACAAGGCCTGGACCTGCGCCGTATTCAGGGCAGCGGAGACAACGGCCGAATTGTTCGCCGGGACCTCCAGGGTCAAGCCGCCGCGAAAGCCCCTGCAGCTGCCGAAGCGTTGGCAACCCCCGATCTGAGCGCTTGGCTCAACAGACCTGCCGGTCAAGGCGAGTCTTTCACCGACCAACCACTCAGCCAAATGCGCAAGACCATCGCGCGCCGACTCACCGAATCCAAAAACGCAGCCCCGCATTTTTACTTGACCATGGAAATTGACATGGACCAGGCGGTGGAAGCCAGACAGCGACTGAACCAAAACGCGCCGGTCAAAATCTCCATCAACGATTTGGTCATTAAAGCCGCAGCCATGGCCTTGCGCCAGCATCCCGCGGTTAACTCTTCCTGGCTGGGGGATCGCATCCGACAGAATCACCATATCCATGTAGGCGTTGCCATGGCCCTGCCCGAAGGCCTGGTTGTACCCGTTCTTCGTTTTGCCGACCAAAAAAACTTGGTTCAAATCGCAACCCAAACCAAAGAATACGCCGGCAAGGCCAAAGAAAAGAAGCTACAACCCCAGGATTGGGAAGGTAACACTTTCACGATCAGCAATTTGGGAATGTTTGGAATCGAAGCCTTTACCGCCATTATCAATCCACCCGATGCGTGCATTCTGGCTGTAGGGGCCGTACGCGAATGCCCCGTGGTTCGGAATGGACAATTGAGCGTTGGACAACGCATGACCGTGACCCTTAGCTGCGACCACCGCGTCGTGGATGGTGCCACCGGAGCCGCTTTCCTACAGAGCTTGTCTCTGATGTTACGGGATCCGGTTTCGATGTTGTTGTAAAGGCCTTACCGGGATTTTTTGGGTTTGTTGACCCGTTTTCCTCCAAGGGTTTGGAGAATATCGCCATAGGTCGGTTGGTCGAAGATTGTTTCTAGGAAGACTCCTTGCTTGTCAAAGACATAAACCGAGGGAACATGCATATCCCCAAAGGCGTGGTAAAAGACTCCTTCTCGATCGGCCGCTAACCATACATCCTTGCGGTTCTCCAATCCAAATTCACGCATAAACTCCCAAGCCGCATCTTCATCAAAGCGCGTCACCCACAACCAGGCGACTTTGGCTGGCTTTCCACCCACCTTGTAAACAAGGCGATCGGAACGCTTGCCAACAGCGTCCGCAAGGGAACGGCAATGCGAACAATCCGGATTGAAATAGGATACCACCAAGGCCCGGTCGCGGAACTGATGTCGGGTGACCACTCCACTCCGGCCAATCAACGGGAATTCAAAAACCGGGACCTTTTCAAGTAAATCCGGGTGATCGGATTCGCGATCGGACCAAAGCCACCAACCCAGCAACAAGGCCAACAGGAGGGATCCGCTGAGCAGGAGCCACCGAACCGCTTGGTTAATTTCCATCTTGTGTTATAAGAATACGGGGCTTTGACATAGCCCCAAAATTACGGCCCAAGGACCTATCTTTGGAAGCTTTATGCCAAATCCCCTGCCTAGACGCACCTTTGCAATTGTATCGCATCCCGATGCCGGCAAAACCACCCTGACCGAGAAGTTCCTGCTCTTTGGGGGTGCCATTCAAACGGCAGGAGCCGTCAAATCCAACAAGATTCGCAAAACGGCCACCTCCGATTTTATGGAAATCGAGAAACAACGGGGTATCTCGGTTTCAACCTCGGTGATGGGCTTTGAATACGGGGGATGCCGGGTCAATATTTTGGACACCCCCGGGCACAAAGATTTTGCCGAAGACACCTACCGAACCCTGACCGCCGTGGACTCCGTTATTCTGGTTGTGGATGCGGCGAAAGGGGTCGAAGAACAAACCGAAAACCTGATGCGGGTTTGTCGAATGCGGGCCACCCCCGTTTTGGTTCTCATCAACAAAATGGACCGAGAAGGCCAGGACCCCTGGGATCTGCTGGATGAACTCGAGGCCAAGCTAGGGCTGCATCCCTGCCCCCTCAGTTGGCCTATTGGTCAGGGCGATCGTTTCAAAGGCGTTTACAACCGTGCCAAAGGGGAATTGGATTTGTTCTCGGCATCCAAAACCACCATTGCTTCCGATGTACGGCATTTTGACGGAGCCGATGACCCCGAATTGGACAAAGTCCTGGGGGCCTTGGCTCCCAAACTGCGGGAAGATCTGGAGTTACTGGATGTTTATGGCTCCTTTGACCGGAAAGCCTACCTGGCCGCTGAGCAGGCTCCGGTGTTTTTTGGCAGCGCCTTGAACAATTTTGGCATCAAGGAATTGCTGGATACGTTTGTGAAAATTGCGCCGGAGCCGGGTCCCCGGTTGACCCAGGCGGGCCTCATCACCACCCAGCACCCCAAGCTCACAGGATTTGTTTTTAAAATTCACGCCAACTTGGATCCCAACCACCGGGACCGAATTGCATTTATGCGCATCTGCTCTGGTAAGTTTGAGCGTAACAAATTTTATCATCACGTTCGCCTGTCCAAAAAACTACGCTTTGCCGCGCCTCTTTTGTTTCAAGCCAGCGATCGCAACACCGTGGACGAGGCCTGGCCCGGCGATGTGGTGGGCCTTTACGATACCGGGAATTTCAAAATCGGTGACAGCCTGACCGAAGGCGAAAAATTGTATTTCAAAGGCATCCCCGCCTTTTCACCTGAATTGTTTCGCAGGGTCGAAAATCTGGACCCCTTCAAAGCCAAACAATTCGACAAAGGCCTACGCCAATTAACCGACGAAGGCGTCGCTCAACTCTTTGTTCAGCAGCCCGGTAACCGTAAAATTATCGGCACCGTTGGGGAATTGCAATTTGATGTTATTCAATTCCGCATGCTCCACGAATACGGCGCCAAGGTTCGCTACCAAGCGCTGCCCTACCTCAAAGCATGCTGGATCCACGCGGCTGATTCGGAGCAAATCGACTCGTTTTTTCAGTACCGACGAGAACACCATGCCTATGACAAAGATGGGAATTCGGTGTACTTGGCGGATTCCGAATGGATGTTGCAGCGCCTTCAATCCGAAAACCCTGGATTGGAGTTCAGGTTCTCGGCCGAGGTTATGGTCCAGGACGGCGAAGACAACCCCAACGGAGACGAAGGCTAAATCCCCTCCTAGCACCCTTCAGGCCCCGCCCAGGAAAACCCTGAGGCGGGTGGTTTGTGCCATTCCTCGTAGACGACGAAGGGCCCTTTCCCGGATTTGACGAATTCGTTCCCTGGATAATTGAAAGCGGTTGGATAATTCGTCCGTTTCCAGCTGGGGCCGACCCCCTATTCCGAAGGAAAACCGAAGAATTTCAGCTTCGCGATTCGAAAGTCCTCCCAAGACATCGTCCACATCCTGGGCCAAGGATTCCCTTTCCAAAACCCAGCCTGGTTGATGATGCCGGTTCATATCCTCCAATCGTTCCGACCAGGTTGATTCGTCGTCACCGTTGCCTGAGGGCGCATCTTGAGAGGTGGGACGCAGGGCCCATGCCAAATGAGCATCCACCTCCTCGGGGCTCAGGCCCAGTTGTTCGGCCAATTCAACCGAATGGACCTCGCGTCCCCATTCCTGCTCCAAGCGACCCGCCAGCCGTTTGATTTGAACAATCCGGTTCATCCGACTGGTGGGCAATCGCACGGTCCGACCTTGATCCGCCAAGGTCTGCAGAATGGCTTGGCGAATCCACCAAACAGCATAGGATATGAACTTAAAGCCTTTGGTTTCATCGTAGCGGTGAACCGCCTTGAGCAAGCCCAAATTGCCCTCGTTAATCAGGTCGTTGAGACTTAGCCCGTGATTCTGGTATTGTTTGGCAACTGAAACCACAAAACGAAGATTGGCGGTCACCAATCGCTCGACAGCACGAGGATCACCGCTCCGTGCCCTCACCGCCAAGGCCGCTTCTTCCTGTGGGCTGAGCCGGGGTAGGCGGCCAATCTCCAGAAGATAACGCTCCAACGATCGTTGATCGCGGGCTGTGATTTGACGAATTATTTTGAGTTGTCGCACAGACGGCAAATTGATGCCGCCGCACTAAATTCCCAAAACTGGGAAAACTTAATTCAATAACACAAAATCAAAGGTGAGCCTAGGCGTCACCTTCGGTGCCATCCTGCTGCTCGGCACGGAACTCACCGCCTTCAGGACGGGGTCCGCGCTCAGGGCGAGGTCCACGGTCAGGGCGGGGTCCACGGTCAGGGCGGGGTCCACGCTCCGGCATTCCCTCCGGACGAGGCAGCAAGGCCTTGGCCGATAGGCGGAACTTACCGGTCTTGGGATCGACCTCTACCAACTTGACTTGGATTTCTTGTCCTTCGGTAAAGACGCCGTCCATGGTTTCGATGCGCTCCCAACGGATTTCAGAAATGTGCAAAAGGCCATCCTTGCCGGGCATGAACTCAACGAATGCGCCAAAAGGCATAATCGACTTGACTTTACCCGAATAAACAGCCCCCATTTCTGGCTTGGCTGCAATACCACGAATGCGGGCTACCGCTTTGTCCATACCGGCTTTGTCGGCCGTATAAATCTGGACAATGCCCTGTTCGCCTTTTTCCTCAATGCTGATGGTTGAGGCCGTTTCGCGTTGAATTTCTTGAATGATTTTGCCACCGGGCCCGATGATCGCCCCAATAAACTCACGGTCAATCGTGATTTGGGTAATCCTTGGAACATGAGGACGGTAGTCTTCGCGCGGTTGAGATAAGGCCTTGTTCATTTCGCCCAGGATGTGGGCGCGGCCGGCCGATGCTTGGGTCAATGCCTGCAAGAGCACCTCGTAAGGAAGGCCATCAATCTTGATATCCATCTGACAAGCGGTGATGCCTTTGGAGGTACCGGTCAGTTTAAAGTCCATATCGCCCAGATGATCTTCATCACCCAGAATATCCGACAATACCTTGAAGCGATCCCCGTCGGTGATTAGACCCATGGCAATCCCGGAAACTGGGCCTTTGATTTGGATGCCAGCATCCATGAGGGCCAAGGTCCCTGCACATACCGTGGCCATCGAAGATGAACCGTTGGATTCCAAGATGTCCGATACAATCCGAATGGTGTATGGGCATTCCTCCTGAGGCGGCAAAACCTGCTTGAGAGCCCGCATAGCCAAGTTTCCGTGACCCACTTCGCGACGACCCGGTCCCCGGTTAGGGCGGGTTTCACCAGTCGAAAAAGAAGGGAAATTGTAATGAAGAAGGAAATTGTTATAACCTGCAATAACAGCACCATCAATCATTTGCTCATCCTCTTTGGAGCCCAGCGTCACCGAGGTCAGGGATTGGGTTTCACCGCGTGTAAAGAGAGCCGAACCGTGGGTGGCGGGAAGAAACCCAGCTTCACACCAAATCGGACGGACCTCGTCCAAACGACGACCGTCCAAACGACGTTCTTCGTCCAAAATCATATTGCGCATGGCACTGTACTCCACATCATGGAAGTACTTCTTGACCAAAAACTTATCGACTTCGGCTCCTTCGCCTAGGGAGGCAATAAAGTCTTCGAGGACCTGGCGGAAACCGGCTGAACGCTCGTGCTTGGGCGCTCCTGATTTGGCTACATTGTATACTTTATCATAACAAAAAGATTCAACGGCGTGACGAAGCTTGTCATCCGAGCGCTCATGCAAATAAGACCTTGGTGTGGCTCCGACAGCGGCGCGCAGCTCAAGCTGAACCCTGCATTGATCTTTGATGGCATTGTGAGCCACCAAAATGGCTTGAGCCAGGTCTTGCTCCGAACATTCTTTGGCTTCGCCTTCCACCATCATCACATTCTCCAGGGTAGCGGCCACCATCAAATCCATATCGGCCATTTCAAGCGCGCTACGGGAAGGGTTGATGACAAATTCCCCGTCAATACGGGCCACCCTCACTTCGGAAATAGGACCGTTGAAAGGGACGTTGGAAACCGCAAGGGCTGCAGAGGCGGCCAGGCCAGCCAAGGCATCGGGCAGAATCTCGGCGTCCGAACTAAAGAGGGTTACCTGAACCTGGGTATCGGCATGGTAATCCTCTGGAAACAAAGGGCGGAGGGCCCGGTCGATCAATCGGCTAATCAAAACTTCGTAGTCCGATAAACGTCCTTCGCGTCGCTGAAAACTGCCCGGGATTTTGCCTGTAGAGGCAAATTTTTCTTGGTAATCCACCGTGAGGGGCATAAAGTCGACATCTTCTTTGGCTTCTTTGGCCGAAACGACCGTGGCCAAAAGGCGGGTATCCCCCATGCTAACAAGGACCGCTCCGTCGGCTTGACGGGCCATGAGTCCGGTTTCGATGGTAATAACCCGTCCGTCGGGTAAGTGAATGGATTTTAGAGTGGATTGTGGTTTCATAAAAGTTTGGTAAACGGGGTTGAATAATGGGCAGACGTCATCTTCGGATGAGGTTTACCGTAGTGAATTGGTATGCACACCGAACCATGCACCGCTGGGGACCTTGGAGGGTCAAAGTTCCGGTGAACGCAAAAAGGCGGCCCCTGGGGAACCGCCTTTGAAATTACCTGCGAAGACCGAGTTTCTCGATCACCGCCCTGTAACGAGCGATGTCAATTTGCTTCAGGTAATTGAGTAAATCCCGGCGCTTTCCAACCATTTTGATGAGGGAAAGCTGAGTGGAATAGTCCTTTTTGTTTTTCTTGAGGTGCTCGGTTAGGTGAGCAATGCGAAAGGAAAACTGGGCAACCTGGCTTTCTGCCGTGCCTGAATCCTGGGCGTTTTGGCCGAATTGGGTGTAGATTTCGGCTCTTTTGGTTTTGTCTAGATACATTTTCCGCTTATTTGGGGCCGCTGAGGTCGCTATTGATTGGGGCCGCTGATTGATTATAAAATTTAGAATCGCAAAGATACGGCTTTGAGGGCCAATTTCCAAGTTTTGTCGACAGAGACTAGGGACGCAGATGCGACAGAAGCCGAGCCAAGGTCTCCTTGAGGGTATGTCGCGGAACAATCAAGTCCAAGAATCCACTTTCAAGCACCGATTCGGCGCTTTGGAAACCGGGGGGCAAATCCTTCTTGATGGTTTCGCGAATCACGCGGGGTCCGGCAAAACCAATCAAGGCGCCGGGTTCGGCCAAATTCAAATCGCCCAACATCGCAAACGATGCGGTGACCCCTCCGGTGGTAGGATCGGTCATCAAGGAGATGTAGGGAATCCCCTCCCGATCGGCCAGGGATAGTTTGGCCGATGTTTTGGCCATTTGCATCAAAGAAAAGGCGGCCTCCATCATGCGGGCACCCCCAGATCGGGAAATCACCAAAACCGGACAACGCAGGGCACGGGCCTTGTCCACAGCCCGGGCAATTTTCTCGCCCATCACCGTCCCCATCGACCCGCCGATAAAATCAAAATCCATGCAGGCCACTACCAAGGGAAATCCGTTCAGGTTACCAACGGCGGACCGCAAAGCATCTCGGAGCCCCGTCTTGGCACGGGCATCCCGAAGGCGATCGCCGTAGTCCTTGGTATCCTTGAAGTTAAGTGGATTCAGTGAAATTAAATCCGCATCCAATTCCTCGTAAATTCCTTGATCAAAAAGAATACCGAAATATCCTTCGGATCCCAGGCGATGGTGGTAATCGCATTTGGGACATACCGAAAGATTTTCCTGTAAATCTTTGGTTAAAACAGATGCCTTGCAGGAGGGGCATTTGAGCCACAACCCATCGGGCGCTTCGCGCTTTTCGTCAGTTGCCGTGGTCACCCCGGCCGCTGAGCGTTTGAACCAGGCCATGCTTTAGGCGAAATCGATGCTGGAATCCAGGTATACGTCTTGGACCTTGTTCAACAAGTCAACCCCCTCGGCCATCGGTCTTTGAAAGGCTTTACGGCCCAAAATCAAACCTGAACCGCCGGCTCGTTTGTTGATAACGGCCGTGGCAACGGCTTCAGTCAAATCGTCCGCCCCTTTGGATTCACCGCCGGAATTAATCAAACCGGCTCGTCCCATGTAGCCGTTGGCTACTTGGTAACGACACAAATCAATGGGGTGATCGGTGGTCAATTGATCGTAAACCAAACGATGGGTTTTTCCATGTTTGGTGGCCAGGTATCCCCCGTTGTTGGTGGGAAGTTTTTGTTTGATGATATCGGCCTGGATGGTAACACCCAGGTGGTTGGCCTGCGAGCTTAGGTCGGTCGAGGTATGATAATCGATGCCGTCTACCTTGAAACCAGGGTTGCGGAGGTAGCACCACAAAATAGTGGCCATGCCCAGGGAATGAGCCTCTTCAAAGGCCTCGGCCACTTCGACCAATTGACGACGGGACCCTTCGGAACCAAAATAAATCGTCGCTCCAACGGCAACGGCGCCCATTTCCCATGCTTCACGAACCGAGCCGAACATGATTTGATCGTACTCGTTGGGATAAGACAAAAATTCGTTGTGATTGATTTTGACGATGAAAGGGATTTTGTGAGCATAACGACGGGCCACCGAACCCAAGACTCCAAAGGTGGACGCTACGGCATTGCAACCCGATTCTAGGGCCAATCGAACAATGTTTTCGGAATCGAAATAGCGGGGATTGGGAGCAAACGAAGCGCCGGCTGAATGTTCAATTCCTTGGTCAACAGGCAGAATGGACAAAAATCCCGTTCCTGCCAGCCGTCCATGCCCGTACAGGGTTTGAAGGCTGCGCATCACTTGAATGGAACGATTGGAAGGAGCCCATACCCGGTCCACAAAATCCGGGCCGGGAAGATGCAAATCGGTGGCGGCGATGGTCGAAGAGCGATGGGCCAGGAGATAGTCAGCCTGGGAACCCAGAATTTGAGCAGTCTGTGACATGGAGACGTTCAGGGGATTGATGAATGGGCGAAGATAAGACCAAGTTGACGGGGAGCAGGCCCTAAATTTGGCGCATGCACCAACAACCCACCTTGGTACGGGTCCACGATCCGGCCCTCATGGAACCTATTTTCAGCCTGCGATCCCGGGTTTTTGTGGAAGAACAAAAGGTGGACCCACTTCTGGAATTTGATGAATTCGAGGAACTTGCCCAACATTGGGCGGCCTTGGTCGATGGAAAGGTGGTGGCCTGTGCACGGTACAGGCGGACCCCCCATGGATACAAAATCGAACGGATGGCGGTCGAATCAACGCATCGACAGCAGGGCCTGGGCAGGGCCTTGCTGCAGGCCGTTTTGGAAGAATTAATGCCCCTGACCGAGCGTGATGGCTGCCCTGTTTATCTGCATGCCCAGGTTCAGGCCCTTCCCTTTTATACCAAACTTGGGTTTGTTACCGATGGCGATGAATTCCAAGAAGCCGAAATCGCCCATTATCGTTGCCTCTACCAAGGGCGTTGTTAAGCGTTTAGAAACGATTTCAGGGGGTACCTGACCGCAATTTGCCGTCCATGGCACAGTGGACGAACGGTTACCTGGTGGGTCGAACGGTGCGCCTATCGACGGCTTTGTTGATAGGTGTTTTGGTGGGGTCATGGGGAATCCCCGCACCTTGGTCAACCCTAGGCCTCATCGCGCAATCTCTTTGCATCCTGGCTTTGTGGCTTTTGGGCCCGAGCAATCTAGCCCTGGCCTATCATTGGCGAAAAATACACGGAGCTTTGGCCTGGCTAGGATTGGCCTTTCTGGTGGCCGGTCAACAACGGGCGGCACCCCCCATCGTGGCCACCGAATCAACCCTAAAACCTCAAGCCCAGTCTTGTGTTCAGGGCGGCTTGCTATTGGTGAGGGTCTACCGCAGAGAATCCGCCAACCGATACCGAGCCAAAATTGAATATGCGCTGGATGCACCCTCCACGATAACGAGTGTACGCCTGGAACCTCGCCGTTCCAATGTCCTCTTGATCTATTCCAAAAGCGATGATGCACAGAATTCCATGCCAGCCTGCTCTGTTGGAGACCTGCGGCTGGTGGAGCAAGGCCGTGCCGGCGCCATTCCTGGACCCCGCCGGCCAGGTGATCCGGATTTGAGATCCTATTACCATAGCCAGGGCATCGAAACTCAAATTCAAGTTCCCCATCCACTCCTAGCCCATGCTTGGGACGAGCCCCCTGCTTGGCTACCAGAGGCACCGGCGGACCCTTGGGACCGAATGGCCCTTCTTTTTGGAGAATTCCAAGAAAACTTAGCCCATCTCATGGCAAATCGAATGAGGGACCCCATGAGTCGGGGCTTATCCCAGGCCCTGCTTTTGGGGTGGAAAGCCGGTTTGGACCGAGACACAAAGCTCGCCTTTCAGCAATCCGGCACCGTTCACCTTTTGGCGGTCTCCGGTATGCATGTTTTGATGATCCACGGTTGGATCCTCTTTTTGCTGGGGGGCGTCTATCAACTGTTCTGCCGACTTGGATTTAACAGGGCACCCCCTCCTTGGGTACGGCTTTGGGGGACCTCGCTGCCGGTCCTGGGTTACTGTCTACTCACCGGAGGCGCTTCCTCGGCTTGGAGAGCGGGACTGGTTTTAACTTGGATGGAGGGGGCTCGAGCGATGGCCGGTTCCCATAACGGGGGGCTCGCTCTCTTTCAAGCCGCCGCCTGCATGTTGGCCTTTGACCCTACCTGCTGGCAGGATCCCGGTTTCATTTTGAGTTTTGGAGCGGTCTCCGGCCTCCTGTGGCTCTACCGTCCTTTGGCGGCTCGTTGGAGCGCATTCCTAAGCAAAGGCCTGCCCAGAACAATACTTTTAAGTTCATTATTAACAATTTGTGCTCAATTGGTTACGACGCCTATAACGATATATTACTTCAAGCAATTCCCCCTGTACTTTTTGCCAGCCAACTTGGTGGTGGTCCCCCTATCGGGCCCGCTTTTGGGCCTGGCCCTGGTTTGGACCGCCCTGGGGGATCTACCGTTCCTGGGATCGATTGTTCAAGCCCTCGGAACCCTGCTTTTTGGGTTAACCCATGGTGTTACAGGTTTTTTTTCACGTTTGCCTGGGGCTGTCTTGCATTTTCCGGATTTTGAAGCAACGGATATGGCATGGTTCATGAGCCTTGTCCTGGTATTCATGTTCTTGGCCAACCGGGGCAGGCCCTGGCCACCCCCGCGATGGCATTGGTGGCTCCTTCTCCCGGTATTGGGCTGGCAAGTATCCTGCCAAGGGCGCCTCTTCAAGGACAAGGCCCAGCAAACATGGACTTATCAGGCCCCTGGCAAAGCAGGTGGCCATCGCAGCAAACCATCCACACACGTATTGGCTTGGATTCATCGAAGCCCGGTGATTTTCCAGGCCGGCCTTTTGGAACCTTGGCGCTGGGAACCCCTCGCCATGCAGCCAACTCACCGCACCCTCATGGCCTGCGGGCCTGTTCAATTGAACCTCGATGAACGGGTCGAACTCCTCGTTTTGCACCAAGGCGCCAAAGCCTCGTGGACCGAAGCCCAATCACCTGCCGTGGTGGTTTTGAGCGGTTTTCATCCGGAAAACCAACGCATTGAATTGTTGCAGCAATGCATGAAGGAGGGCGTTCGCTGGGTTGATTTGTGCTTAGTCCGGCTGCCCAGGCCCTAGATTTGCGGTTATGATCGAATACCAAATTCAAAACCGGGTGGCGACCATCACGCTGAACCGTCCGGACAAAAAAAACGCCTTGAATCCTGCCATGGTTCAGGCTTTGGACCAGGCGGTCAGCGATGCCATGAAGAACGATGAAGTCCGTGCCTTGGTTCTGGCAGCGCGTGGCGATGTATTTAGCGCGGGTGCAGATTTGGAATCGCTTCAGGCCATGCAATCCTGGACCGAAGACGAGCAGCGACAGGATTCGCTGCGACTGGCCGACCTCTATCAAAGACTCTACAGCGGACCCAAGCCCGTGATTGCGAGGGTGCAGGGTCATGCCTTGGCCGGTGGTTGTGGCTTGGTATCGGTTTGCGACTGGGTCTTTACCGTACCCGAAGCGCGTTTTGCCTACACCGAAGCGGCCATCGGCTTTGTACCGGCGATGGTTTCCGTTTTTCTCTGCCGAAAAATGGGCGAAGGCCATGCCCGACCCCTGTTGCTAAATGCAGCGCGCATCACGGCCGCCCAGGCATTGGACTACGGCTTGGTGTATCGCCTGGTGGAAAGGGATGCCTTGGAGGCCAGCGCGGATGAATTTGTTCAACAATTAATTCAGTTAAACTCGGGTAACTCATTGGCATTAACCAAGAAATTGCTTGCTCAAAACGTAGGAAAAACCCTGGAGCAAGCCATGATAAACGCCATCGATGTCAATGTTGAAGCCCGCCAAAGCGAGCCCTGCCGTCAAGGCGTTGCGGCATTTTTGAACAAGGAGTCCTTGCGCTGGTAAACAATTATCTTTGCGGCTGTTTAGACTTTGTCTAAACAAAAGCTTTCACCACCTTGTTACCCCCCTATGGCCAACGATAACCATCCGGACGATGCTTTGCTCACCCGTTGGGCCGAGGACGACTACGCTTTTGGTTTTGTTAGCAACATCGAACAGGACATCGACCCCAAAGGTCTGAACACCGATGTAGTTCGCCTGATTTCAGCCCGTAAAGAGGAACCGGAATGGTTGCTTGAATGGCGGTTAAAGGCCTTTGACTATTGGCAAAAAATGCCTTTGCCCGATTGGGCCCATTTGGAGATTCCCCCCATCGACTTCCAGGATATTTCGTATTACGCCGCTCCCAAAGCCGCCAAAAAACTGGAATCCCTGGACGAATTGGATCCTGAAATCAAAGCCACCTACGACAAACTGGGGATTCCTTTGGAAGAACAGTTGATTTTGGCAGGGGTGGCGGTGGATGCCGTTTTGGACTCTGTATCGGTTGCAACCACCTACAAAGCCCGTTTGGCCGAACAAGGGATTGTTTTTTGCTCCTTTAGCGAAGCGGTCAAAAACCACCCGGATTTGGTTCGAAAATCCTTGGGCAAAGTGGTCCCTTACACAGATAATTATTACGCAGCCCTTAATTCAGCGGTTTTTTCGGACGGGTCCTTTGTGTACATCCCACGCGGTGTTCGTTGCCCCATGGAATTGAGTACCTATTTTCGAATCAATGCCGCGGGTACCGGACAGTTTGAGCGCACGCTGATTGTGGCCGAAGAAGGCTCCTATGTGTCCTATTTGGAAGGATGCACAGCACCCAAAAGAGACGAAAACCAATTGCACGCAGCCGTTGTCGAACTGGTTGCCATGGACGATGCCGAAATCCGCTATGCCACCGTGCAAAACTGGTACCCCGGGGATGCTCAAGGAGTGGGCGGTATCTACAATTTTGTTACCAAGCGGGGTCTTTGCAAAGGGCACCGCTCCAAAATATCATGGACCCAGGTCGAAACAGGTTCGGCGATCACTTGGAAATACCCCAGCGTCGTCCTTCAGGGAGATGACAGCACCGGTGAATTTTACTCGGTTGCCTTGGCCGCTCGGGCTCAGCAGGCCGATACCGGAACCAAAATGATCCATATTGGCCGCAATACAACCAGCCGTATTGTTAGCAAGGGGATTAGTGCCGGTCGGGGCCAAAACACGTATCGAGGTTTGGTGAAGGTCCGCGAAGGAGCCTTGAACGCTCGAAATTATTCCCAATGCGATTCCCTGCTCATGGGCGATCGTTGCGGCGCGCATACCTATCCTTATTTTGAAATTAACTGCCCTGATGCCCAAGTAGAACACGAGGCCACCACCTCCAAGATTGAGGAGGACCTCCTGTACTATTGCCAACAACGAGGGCTCCCTACCGAAGAAGCCATCGCTCTAATCGTCAACGGGTACGCCAAGGAAGTTTTGGATAAACTGCCCATGGAATTTGCTGTTGAAGCGAGAAAACTGCTGGCCATTTCCCTCGAGGGCAGCGTAGGATAAAATCCCATCACCATCCGGTATGACAACCAACCCCACCCCCTTGCTTCAAATCAAAAACCTTTACGCCTCCATTCAGGGCCGCCCTATTCTTCAAGGCCTGAACCTTGAAATTCCCTCCGGAGAAGTGCATGCGATTATGGGGCCCAACGGTTCAGGAAAATCAACGCTATCCCATGTTTTGGCCGGTAGACCCGGGTACGATATCCAAGGAGAGGTTTACTTGGATGGACAGGATTTGCTGGCCTTGGAGCCCGAAGAGCGAGCCTGGCTGGGCGTTTTTTTGGCCTTTCAGTACCCCGTTGAAATTCCGGGGGTCAGCAATACCAATTTTATGCGCTCGGCGGTCAACAAGGTGCGCAGCATGCGGGGTTTGGACCCGCTGGAAGCCGGGGATTTTTTGAAACTTATGCGCCAAAAAGCGGCCTTGGTTCAATTGGATGCCTCGTATCTGTCTCGTCCGGTCAATCTGGGATTCTCGGGCGGCGAAAAAAAACGCAACGAAATTTTTCAACTGGCTATGCTGGAACCCCGCTTAGCCATTCTGGATGAAACGGACTCCGGTTTGGATATCGATGCACTCCGGATCGTTGCCGAGGGGGTGAACAGTTTGCGTAACAACAACAACAGCTTTGTGGTCATCACCCACTACCAACGCCTGTTGGACTATATCCGTCCGGATTATGTCCACGTTCTCATGGACGGGCGTATCGTTCGTAGCGGGGATTATACATTGGCCTTGGAGCTGGAAGCCAAGGGGTATGATTGGTTGCGCAACGAAGTGAATGCCAACGTATGAGCTTGGAATCCAACGATTCACGTTTAGCGAAGTTTATGCTCCACGGTGGTTGGCCGGGATCGTCAGTTGAAGCGTGGAAATACACCGATTTAAGGGCCTGGCTGGGGCCCACGGAAGGGGTAGCCCAAGAAGCTTCCAAGTCCTATGCGACCACCACTATGGAACATTTATTGCCCTCGGATTTGCAACCCTTCAGCAGCCCCGCCATGGACCTGCAGGCTTTGGACCCCTTAGGGGCGGCCTCCTGGGCCCTGCACCGCGATGGTCTCGATTTGGAATTACCGGCGGGCTGTCAACCAACGGAACCCCTCATTCTCTCTTGTTTGGGAAGGCAAGCCGAAGGTCTGCATGGTTTTAACCACCGACTTCGGTTGGGGGCTGGATCACGTCTGAGGGTTGTCCAGGAAATCGCACCGCAAAACGGTCGCCTTGACCAAACGAATACCTTGCCCTTACCGCTGGCCTCGCTTTTGACCCTGCAGGTGGAATTGGGTGCTGGTGCAGAATTGGAATTGATCCGTTGGATTCGTTCCGAAACCTCCACCGGCATACTCTGCCAAACCGATGCCGTTCAAGCAGAGGGAAGCAAACTCCATATTTACACCATCGCCCACGGTGGCGGACTTATTCGTAACAATATTCATGTTCAGCAGCAAGGTGACGATGCGTACACGGCGCTCTACGGACTGACCATGGCGACGGCAGGAGGACATGCCGACCAATACAGCCGTATCCAGCATGCTGCCCTGCGCGGCCAAAGCCATCAACACTACAAAGCCGTTGCCGCACCTTCATCTTCCACGGTCTTTAACGGGGTCCTACGGGTTGAGCAGGATGCCCAGGAAACAAACGCCTTCCAAAAAAGCAGCAACCTCATGCTGGATCAGCCCGGCTCGGGCCTTCCCAGCGGCAAGGTCCATGCCAAGCCCGAATTGCAAATCCTGGCGGACAATGTCCGCTGTTCACACGGGGCCACCATGGGACGATTGCAGGAAGATGCTGTTTTCTATTTGCGCAGCCGAGGGGTGCCCCAAGACGAAGCTCGACGCATTCTCACCCTGGCCTTTGCCCTCGAAATCGTGGACCTGGTTCCAGACGAGAATCTGCGCCAACAAATGCAGAACGCCTTGGAGGCCCTGCCCTCCTTTTGAAGCCATGCAAAGTTCCGATCCCCTGTTGATGGAACAACAAATACGGAAGGACTTTCCTTCTCTGGACCTGCAGGTGCATGGGCGCCCGTTGGTCTATCTGGACAATGCAGCCAGCACCTTCAAGCCCATGCCTGTATTGGACGCTGAACGCTCCTTTTACATTGAAAAATACGCGAATGTCCACCGCGGGGTTCACTACCTAAGCCAGGAAGCAACCCGTTGTTACGAGGAGGCCCGCGCCAAGGTGGCTTCCTTCTTGGGGGCTGCTAGTCCTGACAACATTGTTTTTACCAAAGGCTGCACCGAAGCGATTAACTTGGTTGCCCAGTCCTGGGGGCGACGTCTAGAACCCGGTGATGAGGTCTTGGTAACTGCCATGGAACACCACGCCAATTTGGTGCCTTGGCAAATGATATGTGCCCAGCAAGGGGCGATTCTGCGCATCGTACCGATCGATGAAAGGGGTCAAACGGATCTTGAAGCCTTGGAGTCCATGCTGAATCCCCGCTCCAAAATGCTGGCTTTTTGTTCCATAAGCAATGTCCTGGGCACGCACAATCCGGTTGAAACCATGATTCGCATGGCCAAAGCCGTTGGTTGCACCGTCTTGGTCGATGCCGCCCAAGCGGTGGCCCACGGTCCCATTCGCGTTGCGGAACTTGATGTTGATTTTTTGTGTTTTTCGGGCCACAAAATGTACGGCCCCACCGGTATCGGCATTCTTTACGGCCGTCGTGAACTCCTTCACAGCATGCCTCCCTGGCAAGGGGGCGGGGATATGATTCGGGAAGTGGATTATCAAATCACCAGCTATGCCGAACCACCTTTGCGATTTGAGGCAGGAACGCCCCCCATCGCCCAGGCGATTGGATTGGGTGCTGCCATCGATTACCTCCAATCATGGGGATGGGAAATCATTATGAACCGAGAAAAGGCTCTTTACCAGCACCTTCAGGAGGTCTTGGATTCCATTCCGGACCTACGCAAAATTGGAGAAGCCACGGATCGCAGTTCAGCGCAGAGTTTTTTGTTAGGCCAGGCCCACCCCTACGATGTGGGCTTGCTGTTGGATAGCATGGGCATCGCAGTTCGAACCGGTCATCATTGTGCCCAACCCCTGATGAAACATTGGAACCTACCCGGTACGGTTCGGGCCTCGGTTTGCTTTTATAACACCCTACAGGAATTGGACACCCTGGGTCAATCCCTGCTCAAAACCCAACGCATGCTAGGCCATGGATAAAAACCAATCGGCAAACCACCCGGAGGCCACTCCATCGACGGCGATTTTGCAGGAGCAGCTCGCTGCGGACTTTGCTTTGCTCGAAAACTGGGAGGATCGATACCAATACCTCCTGGAATTGGCCAAAGAATGCCCACCGCTGGATGAAGCCTTCAAAAACGACGCCTTGCTGATCAAAGGTTGTCAATCCAAGGTTTGGTTACGGGCTACCTCCTTGCCCGATGGTCGCCTGGAATTTGCGGCCGATTCGGATGCCTTGCTGGTTAAAGGCATCATGACCCTCCTGCTCAAGGTATTTCAGCACCAAAAACCCAGCGATATCCTGGAGACTACCTTTGATCTTCATCAAAAAACAGGCCTCCAGCACCACCTCTCCCCCAACCGGGCCAACGGATTGGCCGGTATGCTGGACCGCATACGGCAATTGGCTTTGTTGTACCGGCCTGTCGAAGGAACAGCGGGGCAGCAAAATCCCAGCGCAGCACCCGCGTTGACGCCCAGCCCCCAAACTGGCCAGGAACCGACCTTCGTTGAAACCCAGGATGCCGTTCTTAACATTATTCGCACCATTTACGACCCCGAAATTCCGGTCAACATCTACGATCTTGGGTTGATCTATAACATTGAGGTCCGGAACGGTGGCGCTGTCAAGGTGACCATGACCCTCACCTCCCCTTCTTGCCCGGTGGCCGGTACCCTGCCCGGTGAAGTGGCCGACAAGATTCGCGGTGTCCACGGCGTGAGCGAGGTGGATGTTGAATTGACCTTTGATCCACCGTGGTCCCAGGACTTAATGAGTGAAGAAGCCAAGCTGGAATTAGGATTCCTGTAAGAGTCCTCGAACCTTGGTTCTTGGATTTGGATCGTAAACGCAGTCCCTTCCTGTACTTCCCTTCCTATTCTTGGCGACGAGCTAAGTACAAAGCATAATCCGCCAAAAAAGCCGCGCCCGGCGATGACCCAAAAGGCAGGGAGGCCAGCAAAGCCATGGCCTCATCCAGGAGTTGGTGCTGATAGGCAAGGGCTCCTTCCTCCAATCCCAATTCATTGTAACATTGGATAACCTGTTGGACTTCGGCGTCGAGGTTGGGGGCCTCTTCCCCGCTTTGACCCAACAGGGCGAGGCGTTCAAAGGACTGGGCCAGGGTGGCTCGTTGGTTGTTTTGGGCTCGGCTTTCGGCCATGACCCTCAAAAAACTATGTTTGCATGCTTTGATATCACCGGCCACTTGCTTACCAAAGCGCTCCGGGTCACCGTAGACATCCAACCAATCATCCTGAACCTGAAAAGCCAAGCCCACCAGGTACCCCACTCGAAACAAGGCGCTGGCTTGTGCAGGCTCGGCACCTCCGACCAGAGCCCCTATTTTGAGGGAAGACCCCAAAAGCACGGCCGTTTTGAGGCCAATCATTTCGCGGTACTCTTCCATTCCAACCGAAGATCTCTTTTGGAAATCCATATCCATTTGCTGACCCTGGCAAACCTGCAAAGCCACCCGGTTAAATTCAGCAAGAATTTCCGGGAGGACGCGCAGAGGAGCCTTGGCTAGTTGGGTATACGCCTCGATCAACAAGGCATCCCCTGAAAGGATGGCCGCATCGAGGCCGTAACGCTCGTGTACGGTGGGCTGACCCCTGCGCAGCGGTGAACGGTCCATCACATCATCGTGCAGAAGGGTGAAGTTGTGAAAAATTTCAACGGCCAGCGCCTGGGGCAAGGCCAGGTAAGGATCCGAACCGACCATACCGCAGGCCGTCAAGCAAAGCACCGGGCGAAGTCGCTTGCCACCCAATCCCAAAAAATATTCCATGGGACGGTACAGGCCCTCGGGCCGGGCCTGGGCCCAACCCAACGAACGAAGGCCTTGTTCAACAGCCTTTTGGTAGAGGCCCGCCGTTGGGGCCCAGGGTGGATTATGAGAAGAATTTTGCTCCATAACAAATTAAAGCGAGGAATAAAAATACAAGGGGGCACGCGAGCACATGCTTGGAATTAACGCGTTTTAGCCTCCGGAGCCGGTTCCAGTTCCAACCGCCTCAATCGCAGATCCAGTTTGGTAATCCGAACGGACATACGCTGCCCAGGCCCAATGCGACGATTCCTCGAACCGCCTACCAAGGCCAATTCGTCTTCCACAAAGGTGTAACGATCGTCATCCAAAGAGGCCATGGGGACCAAACCATCGCAACGATTGTAATCCAGTGTTACCCACGCGCCTTGATCCCCCACCGATGTCACAGAGCCCTCCCAGACCTGGTCCCGCTTGCCACTGAGCATTTGCAATTGCTTGAAACGAACCGCTGCTCGCTCTGCCATGGCGGCATTGCGTTCTTTTTCGCTATCGAAGCGGCAAAGTCTTTCCAAATCCGGTTCAGGATAGGAACAACCAGCACCAGAACCGTCCAAATGAGCCAGGAGGCGATGCACCAACAAATCGGGGTAGCGCCTGATGGGGGATGTAAAGTGGGTATAATGCGAAAAAGCCAGTCCGTAATGGCCCACATTACGCGTTGTATAGACGGCCTTGGCCATGGAGCGAATGGCCAATTGCTGCAAAATAGCCGACTCCGGTTTGCCTTCGGATTCCTGAATCAAGCGGTTGAGGGATGCGGCGACCTGGCTCTTGCTACGGATCGACAAGGCATAACCAAAAAGGTCGGCCCAAGCCGCCAAACGGGCCAGTCTTTCGGGATCCGGATAATCATGGATTCGATAGACCGAAGCAGGGATTCGACCTTGTTGGACCGCGTCTCCCAATTTGCGCGCGACGGCCTGGTTTGCCAGAAGCATCCACTCCTCAATCAAGCCATGGGTCGCGATTTTTTCTTTGATGGCTGCGGCCAATGGGAAACCCTGTTCGTCCAACGTGAAGCGAATTTCTTCGGTTTCGAAGCCAATGGCTCCGCCCTCGAATCGGCGTTTTCGCAAGGCCTCCGCAATGGTGTTCAGGGCTTGCAACTCGTCGTGCATTTCGCCCTGTTTTTGGTCCAAAATCGTCTGCGCTTCCTGGTAGGTAAAACGACGCTGAGAGCGAATGCAGGTGCGGCCAACCCAGGTGTCCTGAATTTGACCGTCCCTATGAATTTGAAAGACCACCGAATAACATAATTTATCTTCGTTGGGTCTCAAAGAACAAACCAGGTTGGAGAGGTGCTCTGGCAACATGGGCAATACCTGATGCACCATGTAGACGGAGGTCGCCCTGGAAGAGGCATCCCGGTCAATGGAAGTTTTGTTACGAACGTAATACGAAACATCGGCGATGTGAACCCCAACCTCCCAAAGGTCGGGTCCTAGCGGCACCACCGACAAGGCATCATCAAAATCCTTGGCATCTTCGGGGTCGATGGTCAAGGTCGGTGTGCCTCGAAAATCCTTGCGGCCTTCCAAATCCTTGGACCGTATTTGGGAGTCAATCTGAGTGGCTTCATCCATTGTATCCGCCCCAAAATGCAAGTCAAAGCCAAATTCTACGCCAATCGAAGCCATTTCGGTTCCATGTTCGCCCGGTTGGCCCAACCACTCCTGCCATTGCAGGCGGGGGGCGGTTCGGTTATCCGGCCAGTCAATCCAAGTGGCGACGGCTTTGAGGCCCTCCTCCTTTTCCTGTTCCTTGGGAATGATCAACTCGAACCAAAGTCGGTTGCCTTTGAGATCGGGGTCCAAATACCAACCCGTGCCTTTGCGGCGAACAACCCCTACAAAGGTTTTGCGGGAACGCTCAACCACTTCAACCACGGCAGCCTTGCCCCGACCCTGGGGTGAACCACCCCCGCCCTTGGTTCGACGCCTTCGGTCGTTGCTCCAGCTAGGAAGTAACACAATACGTACGGTATCCCCGTGCAAGGCCCGGTTTTGGTGCTCGGCAGGTACCGGCCAATCTTCATCCCCTTCCAGGGAACGGGCAAAAGCCAGCCCACCATGGGTAAACTCAATTCGAGCCAAGAGTCCATCCACCTTCGCAGTGGTGGTTGTTTTGGGAGCCCGGAGTTGGTAGGTAAGGTTGGGACCTTTGACTAGGACTTTTTGTGAACACAATTTATCCAGGGCCTGTCCGAGCAAGGTCAAATCCAGGGGTTCCTTCATCCCCAGGGCCTCAGCCACCGAGGTTTCGGGAATGGGTTGCGCCCCGGTTTGTCTCCTGAACCACCCCAAAACCTGGTCGGCAGTCTGGTTGACTTGTTGACGAAGAGAGAGGCGCTTAGAGGACTTGGACACGAGGAATGGATTGGAGAAGGCGTTGGGTATAAGAGGCTTGGGGGTGACGAAGAACCGGGCCGGTGGATCCGTATTCACAGACCGAACCCTGATGCAAAACCATCAATCGATGGCAAAGATGGGCCGCTACCGACAAATCGTGGGTAATAAATATCATGGAAAATCCGAGTTCCGCCTGCAGGGTTCGTAGAAGGTCCAGGATTTCGGCCTGAACCGTCCCATCCAAGGCGGCGACCGATTCGTCGCAAATTAAGACAGAAGGCTGCATGCAAAGTGCACGGGCCAAAACCAAACGCTGCCGCTGCCCACCCGAAAAGGCAGCCGGCCTGCGTCGAAGCGCCTTTTCCGGATCCATTTTGACCCTTTGCAGCCATTCCCCGGCCCTGCGAAGCAATTCAGCAGAAGGGAGCTCGGGATACCGCTGTTGCAAGGCCATGCATAACATTTTCTGAATAGAGTGAGATGGATTCAGGCTGCTGTAAGGGTCTTGGAAGACCATTTGTATGCCCAAACGAACTTGCGGATCGTCGGTATAGCGACCACCGGTCCACAATGGTTTTTGGGTATACGTGAGTTCACCGCTGCTTGGTTTCAACAAACCGGCAATCATCCTAGCCAAACTGCTTTTGCCGGATCCAGAACCCCCAACCACACCCAGCGTTTCCCCGGCCTCCAATTGAAAAGATACCTGATTCACCGCTTTCAAACCGGTGGCGGTGGTCCAAGAAAGGTCTTTGGCCTCCAAAACGGGGGCTACCTGGGACCTGAACATGGGTGGAGAAAGGGGGATGCCGTGGGGTTTGGCACTCAGCAAAGCGGCAAATCGAGGGTAATCCGAGGAATTCCACACTTGTGGGCAGGGTCCCTGCTCCACCAAGCGCCCGCGGTGCATCAGCGCCGCACGATCGACCAAACCGCTCATCAAGGGCAGATCGTGGCTAATGAACCACAGACTAAGCGAGCGTTGTCGCTGCAAATCCCGTAACAACAAAACCAACCCCGCCTGAACCTCCACGTCAAGGGCTGTCGTAGGTTCGTCAGCAATCAACAAAGAAGGATTCCCAGCCAAAGCCATGGCAATCATCCAACGTTGCCTTTGTCCACCGCTTAACTGATGGGGATACGCGCTCAACATCCGCGACACATCGTTCAGTTGAACTTCGGCCAAAGCATCTCGCATGGCTTTTTGGCGAGATGCCTGTTTCATAGCGGGGAAAGACTGGCGAAAGCATTCTTCCAATTGTTCTCCGCAACGCATCACCGGGTTGAGGGCCGTTAACGGTTCCTGAAAAATCATGGCCATCGAGGACCCGCGAAGGCGTCGGACCTCCGTTGGGGAACAGGTCAAAAGATCCACGGGCTCCGGCGGGGTCACCCCTTGGGCAGGAGGCCACCAAAGGAGTTGTTCGGCCCGGACGCGCCATTGCCTGCGGTCCAACAAGCCCATGACGGCCAAGGCGGTCAAGGACTTTCCAGATCCCGATTCTCCGGCCAAACCCAGGGCATCCCCTCTGTACAATTCCAAATGGATGTCGGTCACCAGGTCGGGACCATCGTTGAGACCCAAGTGCAAGCCCTTGATTTGGAGGAGCAGGTCTTGGGGACGGTTCGTGGAAGGGTTCACCACGGTTATTGTTGGATCAACCAATACGATCGACGCTGAGAGCCAATACGCAGAACCACGGCCAGATCCGATTCACCCACCGGCTCCAAATCCGCCAAGTACGTATAACCTCGGACCGGGTCCAGAAACTGCCCACCGACCCAGCCCCTCCTTCCGGGACGTAAATCACGAAGCAGACGTTGTCCCAAGAGCTTTTGGCCGTGCCCCTCGGTCCCCTCCGGACAAAAATCACAGAGGCTGGATATCTGGTACGGCGAACCGGCAGGAAAAGCGCTCACAAAAGCGGACAAAACCCCGGTACGATCCTTAACGAATTTCAAATCCAACAAAGGGCGGTTATCCCGGCTGTCTTTCAAACGGTAGGAACCTTCCGGGGCCTTTTGGACAAAGCCAGGCCAACGGGCTTCACGCACGGAGTCCGAAGAGGTCCTCGTTGGACGCTGTGGTTCGGAGCAAGACGCTAGCAGGCAGCAAAAAAGAAAGGCCCAAACCTTGGGGAGCCTAGCAGCCTCCATCACCCTGCGAAACAGGGCGGTGGTGAGCAAGGCATCCCCCAAAGCCCGATGACGGCCGGTCGTTGGAATTCCCAAACCGCGGCAAAGTTTACCCAAAGAATACGAAGGCTGTTCCGGCAAAAAATGCCGAGCCAGGGCCTGGGTGCAAAGGAGAGGACGCTCGTAGGTTCGCCCCGCAAGCCCCATTTCATAACACAAGTATCGGTAATCAAAGGAGACCGGATGCCCTACCAACCAGGCACCCTGAGAAAATTCGTCGATCTCCGAGGCCAGATCGGCAAACAAAGGAGCCTGACGTACCATAGCGGGTCGTATTCCCGTCAAATCAGCCACAAAGGGAGGAATCTCTCGTTCCGGGTTGAGCAAGGATTCCCACGTACGTTGGGAGCCATCACTTTCGATCCGAACCATGCCCAATTCCATCATACGCTCGGGCGGAAAGTTGCCACCGGTGGCCTCCACATCGAGGACCACAAAAACCGGATTCTTGCCGAGCAAGGCCGGTAAATCATCGGGAGGCAACGTTGCCAGCGGACGGGCAACGCGGGGGCGGAAAGCGGCCAAAAGAAAATCAGAAGGGCATATCGTCCCCGCCCTGCACCGAATAATCCGGCTCAGAAGGCAACGAACGAACCGGAGCTCCACCACCCATGCTCATCGGGGATGATTGAGGCGGAGGCATGCCGGGACCTCCAACGCCTGCAGCAGCGACTTTCCATGCACGGATATCGGTGTACCAGCGGCCGTTGTATTCCCTGCTTTCGACCTCGATGGAGGCCGTGATTTCGGAACCTGTTTGCAGAGGGAATTGATCGATTTTGTCGCCCCACAGACTCATACAGACTTTGCGGGGGTATTGACCCTTGGTCTCGAGGATAAACTCCTGCTTGCGCCAGCTGTTTCCGCTCCGACCGGTGCCCGTTACTTCAGGCAACATTTGAATAATTTGTCCTGTTATTTCCATAACATTTTTGATTAAAGGCCATCGAATTCTTTCCCAAGGCCCCAAAAGGCTTGCACTACGGATTCAACGGACAAACGCAAAAATACGGGGCAAGCGGCCCTACCCGCATCGAGGGATGGGCCGTTTATCCACATTCGGCCCAAGCCTATTGTACTTTTGCACAACATGGCGATTCAATTCACCTCCTGGGGTGCCGCACGGCAAGTGACCGGGAGCATGCACCTCCTTCGCTTTTCCGATGGTTTTACCGTTTTGGTGGATTGCGGTCTCGTGATGGGGGGGCGTTCCCAGGATCCTCTCTTTGGTTTTGAACCGACGTCGATCGACTTGGTTATCCTCACCCATGCCCACATGGACCATAGCGGACGTCTCCCTGAATTGGTCCGCGAAGGCTACAAAGGCGAAATTCTTTGCACCGAACCAACCCTTGAACTCAGCGCCCTCCTCCTGAGGGACAGCGCCCATTTGCAGGCCAAACGCATGGCCAGCGACCAACACGGTCGTGGCAAAGGCCGCAAAAAAGGCGAGCAAGCCTTCAAAAAACTAGCCCATCGCTTGGAGCAGGATGCCGAGCATTGCCTTCGAAGCTTTCACGCGCTGCGCATCAACAAAACCTACCGAATCCGGGAGAACCTTCGGCTCCGTTTTATTCCCTGCTCCCACCTCCTGGGTGCGGTATCGGTTTACTTGGAAATAGATGATAGCGGCCGCACCACCCGCTTTGGTTTTAGCGGCGATTTGGGACGGTTTGGTTACCCTGGATTGCCGGATCCAGCCCCTTTCCCGGAGGTGGATTACCTGATCTGCGAAAGCACTTACGGGGGAATTCAACACAAAGAAACCCGGCCAGCGGCCGATGTTGTTCTGGAAATGATCCGCGACGCTCTTGGCCAGGAAGGCGGCAAACTCATCGTGCCCGCTTTTTCGGTGGGTCGCACCCAGGCTTTTTTGATGATTTTGCATCAGCTTTTTGAGAAAGGCCTTTTGCCGGAGGAAGTTCCTGTATTTGTGGACTCACCCATGGCCATCCTGAGTACCGAGGTCTACCGAAACATGGAGGATTGGCTCAGCCAGGAGGCCCGCAATATGATCAAAATGTACGGGGATGTGTTCTCGTTTGAACGGCTGCGCTTTGTACAGAACATGGGGCAAAGCCGCAAAATTGCTGCAGATTATCGGCCTTCTATTCTGGTTTCGGCATCGGGCATGCTGGACGGCGGTCGGATTCATACCCACCTCAAAGAACAACTCCAAAACCCCAAGGCCTGTATTCTTTTTATTGGTTACTTGGCCGAAGGCAGCCTTGGAAGGCAATTGGCGGACGGAGCCAGCCATGTGACTGTTGACGGGCGTACGGTGATGGTCCGCGCCAAATTATGTTATACCGATATCTTCAGCGGACATGCAGATCACCGCGGCTTGATGGATTTTGCCACCAAAACTTCAAAAGATGTTTTGAAGCAAATATTTTTGGTACACGGCGAACCGGACCGCATGGAAGACCTGGCCCAAGACCTGCGCAACCAAGGCTATCGCGTGGAGCTCCCCCTAAGAGGCCAAGTCTTTGAGCTGGATTAATCCCTGTAGAAACCCCTCCCTTTTTAGCCAAGGAATACCCCATGAAAACCCGTTTCGTTCACGGCCTGCTTTGGATCTGCCTAGGATCCATGAGTTCTTTGAGCTCCTGCCATCGAGGCGATTCCAGCTCCATGACCAGCTCCGATGCCCTGCCCATTTTGGGTCCTATGAAATTGGTTCCCAACGACGCGGGTGGTCTGGATACCGTGTTCATGTCCTTGCCCGAACTGGTATTGGAGGATCAAACAGGTCAACCTTTTCACAGCGACAGCCTGCGCGGTCAGATTCGTGTGGTGGATTTTTTCTTTGCGTCCTGCCCTGGTATTTGTGTGGACATGGGCGCCAACATGGCCAGAATATACGCGAACCAACGGGTCCATCAAGACAGCGTCCAAGGAGTCAAAGCAGGACCCGGCCTCCGCTTCTTGTCTTATACCATCGACCCCAACCGGGATACCCGCGAAGTACTGGCCGATTATGCCGTACGTCACGGCGTCCCCGCCCAAAGCAGGGATTGGCTTTTTTTGAGGGGGGACGAAGCCTCCATTCATCGTTTGGCAGAACAGTATTACCTTCTGAGTGCCGGCGTGGATTCAACCGCTCCAGGAGGATTTTTGCATTCGGGCCAATTTTTGTTATTGGATCCCAAGGGACGTATTCGGGGATTGTACGACGGGACCTCGGCGGACGAGTGCAAGGTCCTGGAAAGAGACCTGGACGCTTTGAGGCGTGAATGGTCCGAGGAACAATAGCACTCGAGAGCCTAGGCCTATTTAGCCGCGGGCATGGTAGGCCACTAGGCCGGTCGCGAGGCAATCCATGGCGCGCACCAAACTTTCCTGGTCCAACACATACGCCAAGCGGACCTCTTGCTTGCCCAAACCAGGCGTGGCATAAAACCCCGTGGCAGGGGCCATCATGACCGTGGCACCTTCGTGACGGTGATGCTCCAGCATCCATTGACAAAAGGCATCGCTATCGTCAATGGGCAGACGGGCTACCGCATAAAAGGCCCCTCCAGGCAGAGGGCATTGAACCCCTGGCAGGGCATTGAGGGCTTGGACCATGGTGTTACGGCGGGCAACGTATTCGGAGCGTACTCCGTCAAAATAATCTCGACCGGTATGCAGCAAGGCCGAAAGAGCCCCGGCCTGATCCAGGGTAGGAGGACTAAGCCGAGCCTGCGCATATTTGAGAATGGTTCCCATGAGATCCCGATTGCGTGTGATCAAGGCACCGATACGGGCCCCGCAGGCCGAGTACATTTTGGAGGTGCTTTCGACCACCACGGCATGTTCTTCCATCCCCTCCAGACTCAAGATCGAATCGTGTTCGAGCCCGTCGTAAACAAATTCGCGGTAAACCTCGTCCGCTATCAAAAATAAATCATGGGCTTTGGCCAAAGCAGCCAATCCTGCCAATTCCTGACGCGTGTACAAGGTACCGGTCGGATTGTTCGGGTTGCAGATCATGATGGCCCGGGTTTTGGGGCCCACCGCTCCCGCCAAGTCTTCGACGGCCGGCAATGCAAAGTTTTCTTCGATCAGGGTGGTAAAAGGCCGCAACACGACCCCGCCCATGGCCGCGAATCCATTGTAATTGGCATAAAATGGTTCGGGAATCAGGATTTCATCCCCCGGGTCAAAGCAGGCCATCATGGCCATCACCAAAGCTTCGGAACCACCGGTGCTGATCAGAACATCGTCGGCACTCAGTCCATAACCCTTTTGGTTCAGCTGCTGGGCGTAGGCTTGGCGATACGAAGCCAATCCAGCCGAATGAGAGTAGGAGAGAACCTTTTCGCGATAACCCGCGATCCCCTCCCAAAAAGCAGGTGCGGTCGCAATATCAGGCTGCCCGATGTTGAGATGATAAACCACGGTCCCACTGCTTTTCGCAGCTTCGGCGTAAGGAACAAGCCGACGTATCGGCGATGCTGGCATTCGTAGCCCGCGTTCTGAAATTTTTGGCATAAAAAAAACCCGTGCAAATGTACACGGGTTTGGGAGGTGATTTGGAGAGATTCCCCGAAAAGGGGGTCCCTAATTAGGGTTTGGTTACGGGGCTGGCAGCAGGCTTGGTTTCGGGAACACCGGGCTCCACTTTCTCAACAAGACCGGAAATGGTCAGGACCTTGGTGGCCTCTGCCGCATTGGAGGTCACGGTCACTTGCTTGGTGAACTGACCAGGACGACCTTGGGAATTGTAAACCGCTTTGATTTTGCCGGTTTTGCCGGGGGCGATGGGCTCGCGAGTCCAATCGGGCGTTGTACAACCGCAAGAAGCCGCCACATTGGAAATGATGAGGGCGCCTTTGCCGGTGTTGACAAATTCAAATTCGTGGGTAGCCTGTACACCTTCTTTAATTTTGCCAAAATCGTGGTTTTCGGATTTGAACTTGATGGCGGGCTTGTCTTTGGTTTCGGTTTGAGCCAAAACGGGGAGGGCCAAAGCCAGTGCAAAAAGAAAGGAAAAGAGGGTTTTCATAATTGGGTCGTTTGATTAAAGATCAAAAATAAAGATACAGACTCATACATAACGCAAAGTCTGCCTAAAATTGTCTTGAATTATCTTTGCACCGACTTGAATTTGGCGTCTTCATTCAACGCCCCCTCCACATGAACCACCCAGACCTAGCCCTCACCTCCCCCTCCTCCACCCATCTTCATCAGGAGGAGCTCATCAGCGAAATTCTGGCCGATTACCGCTTGGGGTGGCTGAGCCGCCATGCCAGCCTTTTGGGCCGCAAAGAAGTCCTCACAGGGAAGGCCAAATTTGGGATTTTTGGCGATGGCAAAGAGCTTCCCCAATTGGCCATGGCCAAAGCCTTCAAGGCGGGTGATATCCGAACCGGCTATTACCGGGACCAAACCTTTATGTTGGCAACGGGGATGACCACCTTGGACGCCTTTTTTGCCCAATTGTATGCGCATCCCAGCCTGGAACACGAACCCGCCTCCGGGGGACGTTCCATGAACGGGCATTTTGCCACCCGGTGGTTGAACTCAGCTGGTGAATTTATGGACCTAACGCAGGGTCCCCAATCCACGGCGGATATTTCACCGACGGGGGGACAGATGGGTCGGGGCCTTGGAATCGCCTTTGCCTCCAAATGGTATAGGCAGCATACGGAACAAGCATCGCAGTCCCCGTTCAGCGTGAACGGGAACGAAATTTCTTTTGTGACCATTGGGAATGCCTCGACCAGCGAAGGGCATTTTTGGGAAACCATCAACGCCGCCGGGGTTTTGCAGGTTCCCATGATGGTCTCCATCTGGGACGATGCCTATGGAATTTCGGTTCCTGCCGCCTACCAAACGACCAAAGAAAACATCGGCTCCCTGCTTCAAGGATTTCGAACCGGGCCGGACGGCAAAGGCTTCCGCTTTTATACCTGCCCCGGTTGGGATTACCCCCGCCTCTGCGCGCTTTACTTGAAGGCGGCGGATGCATGCCGCGAGGATCATATGCCGGTTTTGTTTCATGTTACGGAACTAACCCAGCCTCAAGGCCACAGCACCTCCGGATCCCATGAGCGTTACAAAAGCCCCGAACGCCTGCAGTGGGAAAAAGAAAACGATGGACTCGTCCGCATGCGTTCTTGGTTGCTGGAACAAGAATGGGCCGACGAGGCCCTCCTGGATCAAATCGAGGCCGAAGCAGCTACCGAAGCCAAAGAAGCCCAAACCAGGGCCTACCAAGCCTTTCGCCAAAGCATCACCCCCTGGTACGATGAGGTGAACCAAGGTCTGCATGCCTTGGCCTTGGCCCTCAGTCAAACGTCCTCTTCGGCCCTTTCGTCCTTGCAGCCCCTTATCAACAGCCTACAGGCCGAACGCGAACCCTTGAGGCGGGACTTGATGCAGGCCCTGCGACGCAGTCTTTGGGTCGCTCACCAAAACAACCTTCACCACCACGACAACCCAGTCATTCGGGATGCCTCCAAGAATTTGCTTCAATTGCGCAGCCGAATGGAGAGCATGCATCATGTGTTCTACAATCGGGGTCTGCACAGCCTTTCGTCTTCTTCGGTGAACAATCAGGTTCCGGTTTCACCTGTTTATTCTGAAACGTCCCCAGAGCTCAATGGATTTGAGGTTTTGAACCAATGCTTTGATTATTGGCTGGCCAAGGAGCCGACCTTCTTTGCACTCGGTGAGGATGTCGGCAAAATTGGCGATGTCAATCAGGGTTTTGCGGGACTTCAAGAAAAACACGGGGAATCCCGAGTGACCGATACGGGCATCCGCGAAATGAGCATCGTGGGTCAAGGATTGGGAGCCGCGATGCGAGGCCTACGCCCACTGGTCGAAATTCAATACCTGGATTACCTGCTCTTTGCCCTTCAAATTCTGAGTGATGATGCCGCCACCCTTCAATACCGCAGCGCGGGTGGCCAAAAAGCCCCTCTCATTGTAAGAACCCGGGGACATCGCTTGGAAGGGATCTGGCATTCCGGCTCGCCCATGGGGATGATTCTGCATTCGCTCCGGGGTATGTTGGTTTTGGTTCCCCGAAACATGGTGCAGGCCGCCGGATTTTACAATACGTTGATGCATTGCGATGAACCGGCTTTGGTGGTGGAATGCCTCAACGGCTACCGACTCAAAGAAAAGTTACCCGATAACCTCCACGAATTTCGGGTGGTTCCTGGTCACGCCGAAATCCTTCGGGAAGGAAGCGACCTTACTTTGGTAACCTACGGGTCTTGTTGCCGCATTGCGATGGAAGCCGCAGATTTGCTTCAGTCCATGGGTATTTCGATCGAAGTGGTGGATGCCCAAAGCCTGCTGCCCTTCGACGTAAACGGGCTATGCGCTCAATCGCTGCGCAAAACATCCCGACTCCTGATTTTGGACGAAGATGTTCCGGGCGGGGCTTCGTCTTATTTGTTACAACAAATTCTGGAAGTCCAAAACGGATTTCCCTTGCTAGACTGGGCGCCGGTCACTTTGACGGCCCAAGCCCACCGACCGGCCTACGGTTCGGACGGGGACTATTTCAGCAAACCATCGGTCGATGATGTGGTCGAGACGGTTTGGGGCTTGATGTCCCGTGCCGAACCCGGTTACTATCCACCCCTACCCTCGGCCTAATCAGCCTACCCTTCGATAGCCGCGCTTAATCCTTGGTCGCAGAGAGCGGTTTGGACCGGCAACAACTCGGCATAAGTTCCTTGTTTGACGGTGCAACGCCCTTTGAGGTGCACAATCCAAGCGCATTGCTCGGCTTGCTCCGCCTCGTGTTGGCAATAGTGCATCAGACAGCGAATGACATGATCAAAGGTGTTGATATCGTCGTTGTAAAGAACTAGTTTTTCGCCTTCGTCCTCTTGCTCAAGCAAAACCGGAAGCGTTTGTTCTTTTTCGCGGGTGTGCGGCGATTGAATCATACGCCTTCCCTCTGGGCACTTTGGACCAACAACAGCGTGGTCCATCGGTTCATCTCGGCCTGAGCCATGGGCTCCAAACCCAAGGCGGCGGCCCGCTCCAAAAGGACCCCGGTATCTTCGGCATAAAAGCCACTCAGCCACAATTGCCCGCCTTCCTTGAGGCTTTGGACATACACATGCATGTCTTCCAACAAAATGTTACGATTGATGTTGGCCAAAATCAAATCGACTTTGGCTTCTTTGGACAGCGCCAAGGTTTCGGCATCCCCTTGCTGCCAAAGGCCCTCCACCCCGTTGCGCTCCGCATTTTCGGCGGCATTGGCGGCCGATCCTTCTTCGATATCCATCCCCCAGACCCATTCGGCCCCCAGGCGCTTCGCCAAGATTCCCAAAATTCCCGTCCCACAACCCATATCCAAAACACGAAGACCCACCGGCAAAAAAGGAGTCTTGTTGATGCCTTCCCAACACCGGGTTTGAACGGGTTCGCCCGGAACACCCTCCAAAGCAGGAGCTCCCAGCAACCACCAACACATCATCATGGTGGTGGGATGATGCCCTGTACCAAAGGACATACGAGGCATCACGATTAATTCGTGCGCTACATTCTCCAACGGTTGATGAAAGGGGGCGCGGATTCCAAAATGCCTTCCCAACAACACCGGCTCAAAACGGGATTCCCATTCCTTGTTCCAATTCACATCTTCGAGGGCATAGGGTTCTTCGATACCTAGAATCCAGTCCGGAAACTGTTCCAGAAGCCATTCCTGGCATCCTTCCCGAACCTGGCCCTGACGCCCATAGGCTTCCAGTGTCCAGCCTTGTTGGCCCGTTTCCGTTCCCTCAAGGTTTGGTTCGAGAATTTGAAAAGAATCGTAACCCCACTCGGCCATTTCGGAAGCCAAGGCTTCCGCTTGTTCCTCGGAGTTAACCCGGATACGCCAAACCAAGAAAGGCTGCATCCTCAAGAAGCGGATAACACAATATCAGCAAAGGCCCGGATTTGCAAGGACGCACCGCCAACCAAGGCTCCATCCACCTCAGGACCGGCCAACAAATCCGCTGCGTTGGATGCGTTCACCGATCCGCCGTAAAGAATGCGTACCTCGGTAGCGGCTTTGGGTCCTCGATTCCGTAACAACCAATCGCGGATCAAGGCATGGGCCTCGTTGGCCTGCTCAGGGGACGCGGTCAATCCCGTGCCGATGGCCCAAACCGGTTCGTAAGCCAGGACCAAGGCCGAAGATTCCAAAGACAAACCCTCCCCTTGAAGGCCTTCGTGGAGTTGGGTTTGGAGAACGGTCGCGTAATCTCCGCTTTGGCGTTGTTCCAGGGATTCGCCCACACAGTAAACGGCCATCATGCCCTGTTCTTGGAGGCGGCGGATTTTCAATCCAGCCTGTATCGACGTTTCGCCGTGGTATTGGCGGCGCTCGCTGTGCCCAACCAAAGCAAAGTCACAACCAGAAGCCGAAAGCATAGCCGCCGAAACCTCGCCGGTATAGGCTCCGCGTTCGTGCATGGAACAGTCCTGAGCGCCCAACAAAGCATGACCCCTCAATTCGGTTGCCATGAGGCCCAAGTGAGTCAGGGGCACGGCCAGGCCCCAGTCCACCCTACGGTGGAGACCGTCCTTGATGGTGGGTGCCATCTGACGAGCCAGGAGTCGACCCTCCTCGGGCAAGGTGTTCATTTTCCAATTGCCCAAAACAAGGGGCGTTCGTTGGTTCATCATACGATCATTCAATCATTAGATGCCGACTTTTCCCAGGTTCGCTGGTAGGCACTTTGTTCAAAAACTTCCATTAGCTTTTGCTTTTCAGTTTCATCCAAAGCGATGGATCGGCGTTGCATCACCCGTTCGGTGGTTTCACAGAATTTATCAAATCGAAAAGTCTCCATGCCGTGTATGCCCCCCCAACCAAAACAAGGCACAAATTGCCGAACGAAACCGCCTCCAAAAACATTGGCCCCCACCCCAATCACGGTTCCGGTATTGAACATGGTATTGATTCCACATTTGGCATGATCCGCCATCACCAGGCCGCAAAAAGTCAGCCCGGTACTTCGGAAGCGAGATGTCGCGATGTCCCAAAGTTTGACTGGCTCGTAATTGTTTTTGAGGTTGGAATTGTTGGTGTCGGCACCCCAATTGCACCAACGGCCAATCACGGAATTACCCATAAAGCCATCGTGCCCTTTGTTGGAATAGGAATGCATAACCGAGTTGCTGACTTCCCCCCCCACCTTGCAAAAAGGCCCTACCGTCGTATCACCATAAATTTTGGCACCCATTTTGAGGGTGGCGTGTTCTCCTAAAGCCATCGGGCCCTTGACAAGGGCTCCCGGCATGATTTCGGAGTGGGCACCCACCCAAATAGGTCCATCGGTGGCATCCAATACCGCGGCCGAAACCTTGGCAGTCGGATGCACCCAAACCTGCTCCGGGTGATACACCGCGGTATGGCTATCGTTCGACGTTCGCTCCTTCCAAGACGGCCATACCCATTCACCACCGGCCCTGTGCATGCGCTCCAAATCAGCCTTGATTTCACGACCGTTTTTCAAAAAGATATCTTCCGGATAATGGATCATGTTTACTTCATGAACCCAGGGAATCCATTCAATCCCTTCAATCTCCAAAACACCGGCGTCTTCGGCGCCCGTTCCATGCACCCTCAACAAAGGCAGGTCTTGATAACTCAAGCCCTGACCATCACGAAGGTTGGCCACCGATTCCAGGAATTTTTCATCAGGCAATAGCCGGGAATTCACGGACAAGGCCAGGGAACGACGGTTCCATACCATGGCCCATTTTTGGGCTAAGGTCAAGATGCCCACCCTGATTTCCTCGGGGGGCATGGTATACGTCAGCGGTAAAAGGTGAACCGCCTGCGAATCGTCCGCAAAAAAAACGAGCCCTGTAGACCTCATTCTTGTTCTCCAGTTGGGGGGGAACTTTTGCTTTTGCGAGAAGGACGAGGTGGAGGTGTAGGATCCACCACGGTCACCTGCATTTGACCTTCGGAATCCGCCTCCAACTTGAGGACGGAACCCGGTTGGAGTTGACCGCTAATCATTTGTTCCGCCACCACATCCTCGACATATTTCTGAATGGCTCGTTTGAGGGGCCTAGCACCAAACTGAGGGTCGTAGCCTTTTTCAGCTAACAAATCCAAGGCCGAAGGAGCCAATTCAACCTGATAACCCAGGTCTTGAATTCGCTTCAACACCGAACCCAATGTCAAATGGATAATCTTGGACAACTCTTCACGGTCCAACGAATTAAAGACGATGACATCATCAATTCGGTTCAGGAATTCCGGAGAAAAGGTTTTCTTGAGAGCACCCTGTATGACCGAGTTGCTCTCTTTGTCTTTGGCTTCGACCTTGCTGGGTGTGGTAAAACCAACCCCGGTGCCAAAATCTTTGAGTTGTCGTGAACCGATGTTCGATGTCAAGATGATGAGGGTGTTTTTGAAATCCACCTTGCGACCCATTCCATCGGTCAATTGTCCGTCATCCAGAACTTGCAACAACAAATTGAAGATATCCGGGTGCGCTTTTTCAACTTCGTCCAGCAGAATAACGGAATAGGGCTTTCGGCGGACTTTCTCGGTAAGCTGCCCCCCTTCTTCGTAACCCACATAGCCCGGAGGGGCACCAACGAGTCGAGATACGGCGAATTTTTCCATGTACTCGCTCATGTCAATACGAATGAGCGCATCTTCGGTATCAAAGAGGAAGCGAGCCAATTCCTTGGCCAATTCGGTCTTGCCAACACCGGTTGGTCCCAAAAATATAAAGGAGCCCATGGGCTTGCGGGGATCCTTGAGCCCAGCCCTGGTCCGCAGAATCGCCTTGCTAACCGCCTCCACCGCACGATCCTGTCCGATAACACGCTGCTTGAGCTCGGAGGCCATTCGTCCAATGCGCTCGGCTTCGGTTTGGGCAATCCTTTTCACTGGAACCCCTGACATCATGGCTACCACCTCAGCGATATGATCCTCTGTGACCGTAAAGCGGCTTTTACGGGACTCTTCTTCCCAACGCTGCTTGGCCTGTTCCAATTCTTCAAGGACACGCTTTTCGTTATCTCGAAGCTTGGCAGCTTCTTCGTAACGCTGACTTTTGACGACTTTGTTTTTTTGCTCCCGTATTTCTTCGATGGCCGCCTCCAGGCGAGTCACGTCTTCGGGCACTCGAATGTTGCCGATATGAACCCGGGCGCCTGCTTCATCCATGGCATCAATCGCCTTGTCTGGCAGAAAACGATCGGTAATGTATCGATCGGTTAACTTAACACAAGCGCTGATAGCCTCTTCGGTGTAGACCACTTGGTGGTGGTCCTCATACTTCTGGCGAATGTTGTTAAGAATTTGAAAGGTCTCTTCCGGCGATGGAGGATCCACCATGACTTTTTGGAATCGTCGGTCCAAGGCCCCGTCCTTTTCGATAAACTGTCGGTATTCATTCAAGGTCGTGGCCCCGATGCATTGAATCTCTCCACGGGACAAGGCCGGCTTGAACATATTGCTGGCATCCAGCGAACCCGACGCCCCGCCCGCTCCCACCATCGTATGAATCTCGTCGATAAAAAGAATCACATCGGGGGATTTCTCTAGTTCGTTCATCACGGCCTTCATCCTTTCCTCAAACTGACCTCGGTATTTGGTACCGGCCACCAAGGAGGATAAATCCAAAGTAACAATTCGCTTATCAAACAAAATTCGGGAGACCTTTTTTTGGTGAATTCGCAGAGCCAAACCTTCGGCAATGGCCGTTTTACCGACCCCCGGTTCTCCAATCAAGATGGGGTTGTTTTTTTTGCGGCGACTGAGAATCTGAGAAACCCTCTCAATTTCAGCATCTCTTCCAATGATGGGGTCCAAACGGCCTTCTTCGGCCAATTGCGATAGATCCCGCCCAAAATTATCCAAGACAGGTGTCTTGCTTTTGGGATTGGACGGCTTACGGGGAAGATCACCGGCTGCCTTTTTTTCATCCTCTCCATAGGCGTCTTCGTACGAAGCCCGGGTTGTGGGCGGTGGTTCACTTCGTTCCCGACCCTCGATCATGGCGTCAATTTCTTCCTTAACCAAATCATAGGTAACGTCAAATTTTTCTAAAACCCGGTTGGCAAGGCAATCTTCTTCACGAAGAATGGATAACAATAGATGAACCGTGCCTATCAATTCACTCTTGAAAATCTTGGCCTCCAGAAAAGTGATTTTAAGGATTTTTTCGGCCTGTTTGGTGAGAGGTATCTGATCGGCCTGCAATCCAGATTTCTCCACGCTGTTGCGCATGGAGTCTTCGACGGCCGCTTTGAGCTTGTCAAGGGGGACGCCTAAGTTACGCAGGGTTTTGATGGCCTGACCGTCCCCTTCCCGGATTAAACCCAAGAGCAAGTGACAAGCATCGATATAATCGTGGCCAAGACGCACCGCTTCCTCGCGGCTAAAGGCAATAACATCCTTGACCTTGGGAGAGAATTTGGCGTCCATTTGGAGGGGTTTAGACAAAATTAGGAACAAAATCCGTGCCAAGGGGTTTTATCCTCCCTCAAATAGGCGTATCCGCTCCCCTCCTTCGAAGGGGCTAAGACCCGTTAAGGACGACTGATCAGCACGCGGGCCGTACCCAGTCCGTCTTTGTGCAAGACTTCGAGGAGGTACATACCCCGCTTCCAGGTCCCGGTTTCCAGTTTTAGGGGCTCCACACCCGGTTCCAAGACCTTGTGATCGGACCAAACCGTCCTTCCACTGGCATCCATGACCCGAATCCGCACATCGCCAGTGGCTTTCAGCGGAATCTCCAGGTACAATTGGTCTGCAGCCGGGTTGGGATACGCTTTGATGGCTGATTCTTCCCAAAGCCCCAAGGGACGCACCGATGTTCCAGTGGAAGTCCCAAACCCATAAACATCGCTGCGATTCCGAGGCTGTAATTTCCAGTTACTAAAATTAAAGGTCAAAATGCCCTGAATAAAGTTCAAACGCTGACGGAATGTCAGGGAATCGGTATTGAAGTTCTGCCCCAAATCGAGGCTGGACAAGGTTACTCCTCCCCGAACCCTCAAACCACTGGCCTGCGCTGAATCTGGATAGATGCTGAATTCCCCAAAATTGGAGGGAGCATCGGGGTTTTGGTTCACCACATAAACCGAATCAAAAATCAAGAGGGATGATTCGTGAGGCTCGGTGTAATTGTAACGGCGCGCCATAATCGAATCAATGGGCACCCGGAAGGCTTGGTAGGGCTGGCCAGGAGCAATGTAAGCGTAGTCCAATACCTCCAAGGTCGTTATCCCAAAATCCTCCACCACCAACGCTTTTTTGATCCAAATACTGTCCCCCCGAAGCCGCGTATCAATATCGGTGGATCCGTTGTTATCGGGGCGCAGGGTAATCCCGGTCCACGGACCGACCCCATCTTGAAAAATAATGCGACCATAATCCGAAGGATCCAAGGTGGACATAATGCGTCCACGCAATTGCATGCTGTCCAAAACCACATCGGCAAAGATGGAACGGCCTCCAACGACCGGGGTTTCCTGAATCTCCGATACGCGGTTAATGCCACCGTTCATGACCCTAAACAAGCCGAAGGACTGAATGGTATCGGGTTGCACACCGTTGTTGTTTTGGTTATCCGTTGCGCGGATGTAATAGTGGTAATACGCCCCGTTCTGGGTGAAAACCGAGCCCGGAATGGTCGCCTGAAAAGAATCCGGGGCCACCAAGGTCATGGGCAAAGAATCGTAAACCCCTCCGCTCACACCGGGGGCATAAAACAGCTTAGCGGCGGCTACCGAACCATCCAAGTCCACAATTCTTGCTCCGATCGTTACAGGATTGGAGGTTCTGGGTACGGCTGGGGTCGCTTTCCATCGACTAATGAAAGGAGGAGAAGCCATGACCGCACCCAAATCCGAAGGCGTCAGGGGAATAATTTCGTAACGAGGGTAAAGGGTTCCAAAATTGGTTTCTGTGATCACACCGCGCATGTGCGAAAAGACCTTGCCCTGCTGTACAAAAACAGGAGCACCCGGATTGGGTGGAACGGATGCCGTGGAAGACACAAATGGAGGGCGGAAAAAACGGACCGCATCCCGCACATTGATCTCGGAACCCGAAGCATCTCGAAGCATCCAACTCACCCGTCCTCCACTGAAAGTGCTGACATTGGTCACCAAAACATTGTTAAACTGAACATACATGCCCTCGTAACCCTCTCCGGTTGGCTTTTGGATTTGCTGAGGAACGGCCGGGTTGTTGGGGTCGTAAACCATGAATAAATTCATGAAGGACGGACGGGGGGCAGGAGGTGTTGCAAACCCCAATACGCTACTTGCCACGGGAATCAGGTTGAGTTGGGTTTCCCCGGAATTGGGTGAGGCGTCCTGATATTCGGCCACCACCCCGGTGCATTCCACGATATTCCCTACTTGGAAATTACTGAAGAACCCAACAACCGTGGAATCCCCCAGGTTTGGGAGACGAACCAAGAGGCCTTTCCAAACCCCATCGGCCAAACCCAAGGTATCCACCAAATAGGTGGCTTTCCAGTTTTGACTCAAGGCATGATCCCTGGGATTCAAAATCACCAAACCCCGGACCCGAACCGTGTCTCCCACATATCTGGACAAGGTTTTGCCCGTCAATAGCGTATCGGGATGCACCCATTGGATGGAATCGATGGAACGAAGGGGGAAACCCTGACCCATGGCCTGTGGCAGGAAGCCTAGGCCGAGGAGGAAGGTTGCAAAGGCGATGAAGAAAGGAAATTTCAAGCGCATAATCGTGGGTTTGGGGGATGAAAATGGCGCTCCGTCCGGCAAATCCGAACGAAGCGCTGCAAAAGTAAGGTCCATGCGTAAAGTTCTTATCAATATTTGAATCAAGGCCCCACCACCCAGCGGACCCAAACCGGGGTTTTCCCCGCTCGTTGGATCCCGACCCTGTAAATTCCAGGGGCTAAATCGGAACCTGGGTTGGCACCGGGCCGAAGTTGCATGGTAAAGCTGGTTTGTCCGTCCCTACCCAAGACCAAGGGGTGCCAGGTCAGCACCATATCCTCCTCAACGGGTTTGATAGGGTTCCAATGAAGGTTTTGACCACGGAGCCATGGGTTGGGGCCCAAGCCCCATGCAGAGAGTTCATGCGAAACTTCAAAGGAATCCTCTGAGCTGGTTGAACTCACCAAACGCCCCCCAGGAGTGGTGCCGCATCGGTCTTTCCACTGTTTGAGCCGGGTCCTAGCCGCTAGAACCGCGGGCTCGGAACCTCCTCCTCCTTGAACGCACCATTCCATGATCTCCAAGGACCATCCGTACCAAGCATCGCGAGGGATGGAATAAGGGTTCCAGCGATGGCAGGTGGCCTCCATCAAAGAGCAAGTCGCATTCCACGTTTGCAGCAGGGCCTGCCGATGGGCAGGCAAGGGGTCGTTGAGGTCCAACGCCCCTCGGTTCAACCCGTTCAGCATCGAGGTCAAGGAATCCAGATACCAAGGGGTCACAAAGGGAATTCTACTTTCGCGAAAATAGGATGGACCACCCCCCGTGGCTTGACGGGTCATGCACATAGCCGTTGAAGACGGAGAAACACCGCGAAGGATGACCAAGGGATTCCCATCCCAATCCAACAACGATGAAAGAGAAGGCGGATGTTGGTAAGGCATGCGGTTGCCCTGGGTTTCCAAACCATACAACCCACCGGCTTGGGGCAAGAGGTACTGCAGGGCCAAACCACTCAACATCCCCGACAAAGCGGTTCCGTTCCCCGAAAATGTATTGTTACCGTTTCGGAGGTACAGTAAATCTGCTTCTTCGATGTGCAAAGCGCGACCGTTATCTCCAAAGAAATTCATCGCTCCATCCCCTAGCCAAACCTGGGTGTTTCCGGCATACCAGGCCGTTTGGTTACGAGTCCATTCGTTGCACAAGGCCTCCACTCGCATCACCCCAAAACTCATCAAAGCATTCGTATTGGAATCCAACCGGCATTCCTGCAGTCGTAATCGGGCGCCTCCCTGCCCCATCAAATCCAACCCCACCCCGTTGGCCAACCATGCCGAACCAAAAGCCCTGTTCATTTGAAGGAGATCAAAGGCTTTCCAACCGATGCGGTTGTTTTCAAAACGACAATGGATCAAATCCACCGCAGAATGATAAGTCACCAAGCCGGTATCGTTCCCCGCAAATCGGACACCGACCAAACGAATCCTTCGTTGCACGGGAGCGTTTAAACGACGCAAGGCGCATTGCATAAAGGTCAATTCGCATTCTTCCATCGATAGATCCCCGCTTCCTTGCAGGGTCCACACGCCACCACGAGCCCCGATCCGCTCTTGACCCAATCGGCATTGACGAACGGTAACCGGTCCAGCACAAGACCATTGGGCCCCGGGCATCCAACGAACCCGGCAGCTATCCAACACGATCGGCATCCGGGGTTCATCCAAGGACCAATGCCCGCTGATGCGTAATCGTTCGTGGTCACGGTGGCGACCCCTCATTTCCAAGGATGCGCCGGGATAAACAGTCCAGCGCGATGACCTGCCACTGTTTGCTTGAACCCACAGCCTACCTCCTCCTCGGGGTCTAAAAACGGTACCCGGATGCAGAATAACCTGGCCATGTATTTCCAACAGGGAGGAATCCCCTTCCAAGTCCACCACCGCGCCAGGAAAAATTTCCAAAACCGAACCGCTATCCATCAAAAGACGGTAACCATTCCGAATCCATAGCCGACTCCCGCTTCGCAACACCAAACGAGAACCGGACCCAAAACGGGCACAGGATTTTTCCCAACCTCGGTAGCCCAATGGCCTGCCCAATTCGACGAGCGAACGAGAACCCGCGTCCACCGTCACCGAATCGCAAGCCACCGAAAGCGTACGGATTTCGCGATCGGCATTGGTTGGCAAAGCAGGCAAGGACGGAACATCGTGAACCATCAAGTTACCACCGGCCAAAATCCGTAACACAGATCCGGAACCCAATACCAACGAAGGGATTCGCACCAAGCTATTGAAAGGAAGCAGCGGCGTACTCAAAACATGCCAACCCAGCTGGAAGGTATCCCCGGCTGTCAAGCGTGTGATACGATTCATGGGCGTCATCGAGGAACGCAACCAATGGCGAAGGGTGCCGGACCAGGCTCGAAACACCATGGCGTGGGGATCGTTGGCATGGGTTTCGGACCAATGAGGGCGATGCAACCAACGCTCAAACGACTTGGGATCAAAGGGAACAGTCAACCCGAGGGCCGATGTAAAAACCGAAGTATCCAGATTCAAGGCCGAAACCGTGCTCACAAAACTGTGAATAGAAACCCATTCGACCGATTCCACAAAGCGGTTGTTTACCTGCATACCCATGGTGGAATAATCACCAGGAGCATAATCCAACCCCATGCGGGGAACGGTGTTGCGTACCGAGAAGGCCCCCAAACGATTTCGTTGGTGATGACTGCTCCAAGCCCTCTCCAACCTGCCGCGATATCGATGTGTAATAATCAACATGGCGCTGTGTTTGGAAGCCATAATCCAAGGTGTAAACATGGGAAACAACGTGGCCGCCAAGGAATGGATGGTACGATTCAGGGCCAGGGCTCCAAGACCCTGGAAGTAGAGCGCGTATTGTTTCTGGATATCTGAAAAATTGGATTGAATATCGTTCCCTGCCAAATAAACCGTATCGTAGGCTGGGACCCTAGGCGAATGAACAACAATGCGGCCTTGGTTGCGGAACAAAACCATGCGTTGCGAACCGATATCCCGAAAGGACCGAAAAGGAAGAGGAAAGGAATGCGGCGCCCAGACAGCCGATTCCAAAGCAAAGGCCGGCTCACCGTCACGTATAGTATCGAAGGGAGCCTGAACATGCCGGCCTTGACGCTGTCCGTTTAAGCTGCCGTTGGTGATTGCATAATTCCGAGTGTCTCGGGGCAGTCCCAAGGAGTCCAGCAAACGCCTCAGCGCCTGGTGTTGCTGTTCCAAGGGGGCGTCCACATGGTAGGTTAACATCTGCGCGGCCGCCGGAGATCGTAACACATATTGGAGTTGTTGCCGCTGGGTTTCCATACGGCCCAGCAGGTTGCCCCTCTGGACCCCATCCAGCAAGGCATTCTGAACGCTAAGGGGAATGTTGGCCCCGGCATGCGGGGTGGACAACGTCCCAAACGATGCCACGCCGTGGCAACAACCGTTCAATTCCATTTGTCGCAAGGCCACACGGGCAATCAGCCCACCCATGCTGGCCCCCAAAACATGCATGGTACTCGGAAAAGAAGGGCTTTGCATGGCCGATCGTGTTGAGTCGGTTATTCTTTTGACCTGTTCCAAAATCGAGATCAGGGCCAGCGCGTTTTTTTCAACTGACGCATGGTTGGTTTCGTAATCCACAAAAACCAGATCCATGCCTTCCCTGTCCAACGAATCCAATAGGTGGGGCAATTCCCCCAATTGGGCATAGCGGGCCGGAAAAAATCCCGTACTCATGCTGGCCCAGTTAAGATCCCCGTAACCGTTTTGATCCCCGGGTACGGATTCAGGGAAACCGTTCACCCAGGTTCCTCCCTCAAAACCCTCCACAAGAATCAATGGTTGTAGCAACCCATAAGGAGTGTGACGGGATCGCTTCACAAAGGCCACCGCACGACCGGGGGGCTGACTACGGTTGGGGTTGCAAGACGGTGTTCCACTCACCAGAATCCGATCCGGATTTCCCATCTTTAACTCCACCCATTGGAGAGGCAAATGGGTGATGGCATCCCCTAGGTTTTGGCCTACCGCGTTGCGCCACCTCAAGCGCAATGTTTTGGGGCCAAAGGAAGCATAAGACCAAGTGACCAATTGATGCGGATAGACCCTCCTCCATCCATTCCCATCGTCGGTATCCAGCCAAAGCGAGCTGAGGGAATCGTTGCTGACCCAAAAAGCCTGAGGTATCATTAA
>Ga0209598_10000132_pt1 | contig 57563 bp, 71 predicted proteins | sample M_140807_EF_Meta_FD_187317 | JGI IMG/M metagenome (GOLD analysis project Ga0209598, IMG submission 187317) | Freshwater microbial communities from Lake Montjoie, Canada to study carbon cycling - M_140807_EF_MetaG (SPAdes) (version 2) | ecosystem: Environmental > Aquatic > Freshwater > Lake... | reverse complement strand
GGTATTCAAGGTGTACAAGGTATACAGGGTATCCAAGGTCTAAGTATTAACTGGAGAGGCACTTGGAGTAGTGTTACTGCTTATACACAGAACGATGTGGTATTTGAAAATGGACAGAGCTGGATTGCAGTATACCCATACGCGAGCGGTACCTTTACAAATCAACGTCCAAGTGTAAGTAATACCACATATTGGAACCAAATGACACAGCAGGGTATCCAAGGTATACAAGGTGTACAAGGTGTACAAGGTATACAAGGTGGACAAGGTATACAGGGTGTACAGGGTATCCAAGGTGTACAAGGTATCCAAGGTGTACAAGGTATCCAAGGTGTACAAGGACGTCAAGGTGTACAGGGTATTCAAGGTGTACAGGGCGTGCAGGGTGTACAAGGTATCCAAGGTGGACAGGGTATCCAAGGTGTACAAGGTATCCAGGGTGTACAAGGTATCCAGGGTGGCCAAGGTATCCAGGGTGTACAAGGTATTCAAGGTATCCAGGGTCTAAGTATTAACTGGAGAGGCACTTGGAGTAGTGTTACTGTTTACACACAGAACGATGTGGTATTTGAAAATGGTCAAAGCTGGATTGCAGTATGGCCGTATTCAAGCGGAACCTTTACGAACCAACGTCCAAGCGTAAGCAACACTACATATTGGAACCAAATGACACAACAGGGTATCCAAGGTGTACAAGGTGTACAGGGTATTCAAGGTGTACAGGGTATTCAAGGCGGCCAAGGTATCCAAGGTGTACAGGGTATACAAGGCGTACAGGGTATTCAGGGTGTACAGGGTATTCAGGGTGTTCAAGGACGCCAAGGTGTACAGGGTATTCAAGGTGTACAGGGTATTCAAGGTGGTCAAGGTATACAGGGTGTACAAGGAATTCAAGGTGTACAGGGTATTCAAGGTGGACAAGGTATACAGGGTGTACAAGGTATTCAAGGTGTACAGGGTATCCAAGGATTTAGTATAGTATGGAAGGGTGTATGGAGTAGTGTTGCATCATATACTCAGAATGATGTGGTATTTGAGAATGGCCAGAGTTGGATTGCAGTATATCCATTTAGCAGTGGATCCTTTACAAATCAGCGTCCAAGTTTAGCTAATACTACATATTGGAACCAAATGGATAGTCAAGGTATCCAGGGTATTCAGGGTATTCAGGGTATCCAGGGTATTCAAGGCGGTCAAGGTATTCAAGGTGTACAGGGACGTCAAGGTGTACAGGGTATTCAAGGTGTACAGGGTATCCAAGGCGGTCAGGGTATCCAAGGTGTACAAGGTATTCAAGGTGTACAGGGTATACAAGGTGTACAGGGTATACAAGGTGTACAGGGTATACAAGGTGGTCAAGGTATCCAAGGTGTACAGGGTATACAGGGTATTCAAGGCGGTCAAGGTATCCAAGGTATTCAAGGCATCCAAGGCGGTCAAGGTATTCAAGGTTACAGTTTTGTATGGAAAGATACTTGGTCGAGTGTTACAACTTATGCTGTAAATGATGTAGTAATTGAAAATGGTCAAAGCTGGGTCGCCGTACTAGCCAGTACAAATCAACGTCCTTCACTAGTAAGTGCCTATTGGGACAGAATGACAGCTCAGGGTATCCAAGGTGTGCAGGGTATACAGGGCGTACAAGGTATCCAAGGCGGTCAAGGCATCCAAGGTATTCAAGGTATCCAAGGCGGTCAAGGTATCCAAGGCCAGCAAGGTATCCAAGGTAGAGGATTAACATATAGAGGAGCGTGGGTCGGTGGTACAACTTATGCTATTGATGATGCTGTATTCTATCTAAGCGGTTCGTATGTATGTATTCAAGCTCATAGTACAAGTCAAACTCCAAATACTGCCACATTGTATTGGAGCCAGATGTCCGCGCAAGGTACTCAAGGTATCCAAGGTATTCAAGGCCAACAAGGTATTCAAGGCCAACAAGGTACACAAGGTACACAAGGTATTCAAGGACAACAAGGAGTACAAGGTACACAAGGTACACAAGGTACACAAGGTACACAAGGTACACAAGGTATTCAAGGACAACAAGGAGTACAAGGTACACAAGGTACACAAGGTACGCAAGGACAACAAGGTATTCAAGGACGTCAAGGTATTCAAGGTGGTCAAGGTATTCAAGGTACGCAAGGTACTGATGGATTACAAGGTGTACAAGGACGTCAGGGAATCCAAGGTGGCCAAGGTATCCAAGGTACACAAGGAACACAAGGAACACAAGGACAGCAGGGTATTCAAGGTACAACTGGATTACAAGGTACAACTGGTACACAAGGAGCTACTGGTACACAAGGAACTACAGGTGCTCAAGGAACACAGGGTATTAGAGGATTCCAAGGTATTACAGGTATCCAAGGATTTACTGGAACTACTGGTTTACAAGGTAATGACGGAAGTCAAGGTAGCCAAGGTACTACTGGTACAGGTCTCCAAGGTGCCCAAGGTACTGATGGAACAATTGGTACTGTTTCCTTAACTGATTTGAAAACTTGGGTAGCTAGTTCAGCTACTTGGGATGACTTTGTAACATTGATAGCTGGATTATAAGTAATAGAGAGGAAAGATAGATGTCAATTAATTTAGACCAGACGGGCCCATCGCATTTACTCAGTACCGACGAAGATGGTCTAATTCTTAACGGCAGTCCGGTTATCAGTAAGAGTATTCACGTAAGTAATATTCCTCCTCAAAACCTTAAATTACTTTGGTTAGATACTACTCAGCCAGGAATCAGCGCTTTTCCAACAGGTGGCTCTGCTAATTATATTTTAAGAACAGATGGCAGTGGAAATGTTAGTTGGGTCCCGCCCAGTAGCTTAGATGTTACTAGATATCGTTATTATGCTAGTACATTAATTACAACATCTGCTATTACTTTTGGCGAAATACGATTTAATAACTCCACAATGAGTGATGCTACAATCATATACATTGCCAAAAGTGATGCAGCAGAAAATGATCTTTCTGATTTTTTTGACAGCTTGAATTTGTTTGGTAATAGCATTAGAAGAGGCTATATCAAAGTAGAAAAACAGAATGATCCCAATTGGTTTTTAATTTTTCAATTTAAAGAACTAACAGCTGATACTGATTATTATGAAATAACAGTGGACATAGCAAGAAGTCAGGGTAATTTTACCAATGAAGACCCAGTTTATGTTACATTTAGCCCAAGTGGTCCAGAAGGTTTACCACAAGATCTTAGTATATTTGTAACTTTAACCGGCGTTGAAACTGTAACTAATAAAACTTTTACCAATCCTTTTGTAAGTGGTTTAAGTTTACTTGATGGCAACATAGTATTTGAGGGCGATACTACTGATAGCTATCAAACAACATTAACAGTGGTCGATCCTACTGCTGATAGAATAGTCTCAATTCCAGATGCTACTACCACGCTAGTTGGCACAGATGTAGAACAAACACTGACTAATAAGACATTAACCAGTCCTTATGTGGATGATCCTGTTATTAGGAACACTTTGACATTTCAAAGTGATGCAGTAACATCATCGCCCTTTTATTTGGTAGCCAACAGCTTAAATGAAGATGTGGGGCTATTAAGATTAGAAGGTAGAGAGCCAGATATAGCACTTAATCAAACCTCAATGGACAATGGTGGGTACAATACACTGTCTTTTGAGATGAACGGAGATCCAAAGTTTGCTTTAGGACGTACTGGTGATAATAATTTTTATATAACTAGAAAGCCTTTCAGTAGTTGGATAGACGATACGTTAGTTATTGACTTTAACAGTGGCGATGTTACTATTGGTTCAACATCAGCTAGTACATCAAAGTACACTGGCTCATTGATTACCAAGGGTGGTTTAGGAGTTGATGGAGCAATTTATGCTGGATCTTTACAGGCTACACCGGTGGGATCGGCAATTCGTAATACTGGATACTTTACTGAATTAAGAGCCAATAATTTAGTTAGATTTACTTCTACTACTGACAGTACAGACTCTTCAACTGGTGCTTTAACAGTTACCGGTGGAGCAGGTATTGCTAAGAATTTGTCAGTTGACGGCACTATATATGCAGGAGCGTTAGATCCTTCTGAAACATTGCTTACTGGATATAACATGGTATTGCAAGGACCTAATGCTAAACTAAGAATAGGTCCAAATTATACAGCTGGAGGTGACAGAGACTATATTGATCTTTTTTCTACCAATACGTCCAGTGTGATTACTTGTAACAATGAGAATCTTTCTATAGAGAATACCCGTACTGGAGGCGAAATTACACTGACAGCCACAGATAGCTCAGTAGTAATTTCAGCATTTACACCAAGTACATCCAACGATAGTGGTGCGTTAAAAGTAATTGGCGGATTAGGTGTTCAGGGCGAGATATATGCCAGTGATATTTTCAGTGATAACAGCCAAGTAGTAACATTAATAGCAAGCCAAACTATCCAAAATAAAACAATAGTATCTCCGACTATATCAGACATGGTTGTTACTGGTACTATTACTGTGGATGGAACAGCTGGTATTAATGGTCAGTATTTACAAACCACGGGAACAGGAGTTCAATGGGTTAATCAAGTAGCTACACCTACCTATGTATATACAAAAAATGGCGATCAAACTACTGGATCAGGTGGTGCTATAGTAACATTTAGTTCTACAGCTAGTTTATCAGCAGGTGCTAGTTTTGGATCTATGAATGATGACGGTACATTTACTTTTGATGTAACAGGTAGCTATTATATCACTGTAAATTACAATTTGGCTGTGGCAGGCGGTGGCAATGCATATGCTCAAAGCGATTTTTGGTTAAAAATTAATGGATCAAGTACACCAAGATACTTGCAATTGAATTCATCTGCAATGAGAAGAGGATCGGTCAGCGACTTTATTGTGATTAGCAATGTAGGTGACTTTATAACTTGGTGGTCGAATAGTGCTTTAATTATTTTAGGTACAGGAAGTACGGCATCCAAAATCACTATTATGCGAATAAGCTAGACTTGACAACGTAAAAAAATCCACTATAATACTAGCATAGATAACTATGTTATATGATAGACTTAGGAATGTATTGTCTTTGCTATGTAGGCAGAGAACCAAAAAAGAATCAGTTTGATCAGCGAAACATTATGTGTGGCGCTGTGAATTATAACCACACGGACTATCTTTCTATTCAAAATAGAGGGTTTATCATGGATAATATTGGTGAAAATATTAGCCATATGAACAATGATTTCGGTAGTTTGACTGGAATTTATTGGGTTTGGAAAAATGCACAACACGAATACAAAGGAACTAACACATATAGAATTTATTGGGATGAAGAATTCGATCTAAGACCCAATAGAGTATATGTTCCTGAGGCTAAAGATATTGTCACAGCCATAAAAGGGTTTGCACCACACGTCGACAATGTGTATGACCATTTTAGCCATTGTCATAATAATTTAGGATGGCAGTTATTATATGGATTAGCTGGTGATAGGCGTATACCCATTTCAGTGGACATGATTGATGACTTACGAAAGTACAAATACCTTTTGCCATTTCATATGTTCACAGCAGACGCAGCCACGTTTAATCGTATTTGTGAAATATTATTTGGCATATTGTTCGAATTTCATTCTAACTATGCAAGTTTCCTCCCAGAAATATATAAAAGAAATCAGCAGTCAAGATTTTATGATTTCTTTGGTGAACGAATTTTACATATCATATTAAGAAATAATTATCATTTCTTAGGTAACGTTGATATAGCACATTTAAATATATTGGATATAGATCATTATGCTTGAAGCAGATAAAATTTACCCGCATTTACTAGAATATGTAAAAGATCCTACTAATCCTGAGCGAAACTTCGCCATAGGATTGGAGTATGATCTATTAGGACAATCAGCTAGTGCTGTGTCTTATTATTTAAGAACAGCAGAAAGAACCGATGACGAACTGTTAAGATATGAATGTTTAATCAGGGCAGCATTATGTTTTGAGCGCCAAGGTAGTAGAAACTTTACTGTAAAAGGGTTGCTATTACACGCGGTGGCTTTACAACCAAAGCGACCAGAAGCTTATTATCATCTCAGTCGATTTTACGAACGTAAAGAAGAAGATGGGCATTGGAATGAATGTTATACTACGGCCAGTATTGGCGAAAGTGTTGCCGAAACAATCCAATCTGGATTACGTACTGATGTGGGTTATTCTGGTAAAGATGTATTAACCTTTCAAAAAGCTCTAAGTAGTTGGCATTGTGGATTGTGTGATGAATCCCGTAGTTTATTTAAGGGGCTTATGCGTTCAAAAGAGTTATCAGAAGATTATAAACGTGTTATCTATAACAATTTAAAGTTTATGAGTTCTTATGTTGAGATTCCTTTTGACAATTATGATGTTACCAAGCATTATAAATTAAAACATAAATTCCCAGGATCAGAATCTATAGAAACAAACTATAGCGAAGCATATCAAGATATGTTTGTGCTCAGTATGCTTAATGGAAAAAGAGAGGGCACGTTTATTGAAGTAGGTGCAGGTAGACCTTTTTATGGTAATAACACAGCCTTACTTGAAACAAAATTCGATTGGCGTGGTATAAGCATTGATTTAGATGAGCGTCAAGTTAGTAATACAAGACGTACTCCGTTCTTAGTTAAAAACGCTTTAGAAATAGATTACTCTAAAATTATTCGTGAATTAGAGTTGGGTCCAGCAGTAGATTATCTTCAATTAGATTGTGATCCACCCGAAGTAACATTTGAAATATTGAAAAAGATTCCTTTTGATCAGTTTAAGTTTAAAGTCATTACCTATGAGCATGATTACTATAATACAGATCGTAAAGAGCTTAGAGAACAATCAAGAGAGTATTTAAAATCCAAAGGATATGTATTAGTAGTCAATGATATTGCTCCAGATGAATGGCGTAATTATGAGGATTGGTGGGTTTATCCTGATCTAGTTGATAAAGATATTTTACAAAAAATGATTGATCACAGAGACCGAGTTAAAAAAGGTGAAGACTATATTCTAGGTGGTGTATAATGATTCCAGTAATAGGTACAGCGGTAGTATTTGACACATATTGGGTTTCCAAATTATTGGCCAGTGTGGATTTTCCTGTGGAAAATTTTCTTATTATTAATAATAATGGCAAAGGTGAAATTACAGAAGACTTGGATCGTATAGCCAAGATCAAACATAAGTTTATTAAAAATATTCATGTATGCCATATGCCCGCTAATATGGGAGTGTCTTGCTCTTGGAATTTAATGATTAAAAGTTATATTATGGCACCTTATTGGGTCATAGTAAATGATGATGTAAGTTTTGGGCAGGGATTTTTAGCTGAGATGTATCAAACAATTACATCAGATCCAGAGATTGACATGATCCATGGTCATGGTGGAGATTTTAAAGTAGGCAGTTGGGATGTATTTTTAATCACTGATAAGGTAGTTAGACAGTTTGGCCTATTTGATGAAAACATGTATCCAGCATATAGTGAAGACGATGATTATATCATGAGGCTAATGCACAAGCCTGTTAAAAAAGTATTGGGATTAAAGAGTAACTATTATCACGGCGGTGGTGACAAGACTGAATATCATTTTTATGGTGGTAATACAAGACGTCGTGATCCAGAATTTCAGCAAAAAGTCGATGCGGCCCGTGATGTGAACATTGAATACTTAACTGAAAAATGGGGCGAGTATTGGCGTACTTGTTGGCCTACTTTTGAACCGTTTGAAGGCAAGCCTCATCATATGTCCGAACAAAGATACGATTTAGATTTTATTAGAAGTAAGTATTTGGGATTTTAAATTAAATCCATAACTTCAAATACAGTTTGTAATTTAGTTCTAATAGCACGATTGCTAAAACTGCTACGTAATCCTTGATGCAAAGGCTTGGGTGCTAGATCAATAGTAGTCCAAGCCCACCCGCTATGTTCGTCACTGATAATTGGAACGAATTCGTCGTTGACTACACAAAGATAAGTGTGAAAATTAAACACGCTATCGTTACTGACAAAGGTTTCTAAGGGAATCGATTTTAGTATATCAGGTACAAACCCAATTTCTTCTTCCATTTCACGTAGTAGTCCTTGCCAAGCATTTTCCCCGGCTTCGTTTGTGCCTCCGACTAAACTCCAAGTGCCTCTATGTTTGCCATTGGACTTTTGTAGTAGCAAATTACGTCCGGTTTGTTTGGCATAAAATAATGCACCGCTGCAAACAATTTTTTCTTTCATAGAAGTATACGCCAGTATCCTTTACGATATTCGCCCTCGAAACTTTTAACCCAACTAACACCATTCCATTTATATTGTACATTGGTATAAATGTTTGTTAGATAATATATAGTATCTTTCGAAGCTGTACTATCAAAAATTACATGCCATTTTGTCCCAGTCCACTCGATAATATCGTTAGTATTGGCAATAAAATCACTACCGTCATCGTTTTTCCAAGCATCGGGGCCATCTTCATTAACAAATAATTCATAAGTTATTATGTCATCTACTTGAGCGGAAGCGTCTAACCTGATGACTAATTTTCCTTCCATGTTCAAAGTTTCAAAGTTTACAGGTATTTTATTAACATATACTTCGGATCTTATCACTTTGTCATAGTCGACCATGGTGTCTATTCTGTTACTGGAATTTTCTGCTACAAGTGTTTCTCTAACGCCTCCGCCGATATTATCTATGATTAGATATCTAGTGCCAATAGATGGTGCAGTTAATCCGCTTTTAGGACCTGTAGTTTTTGGGTCAATTATAGCATCAAAGGTGCCAGGGCTAGATGGGCGATGTTCACTGCTAATATCAGTATTTGTAGGGTAACTATCGGTATCCCATTGTACATTTAGAATACTTTGATCTATAGGATTGATAGCTACAGTACCAAATACTTCTGTACCATTACTTTGTAGTAAAAATAATTTGCTATTGCCGCCACTATATTTGCCAGGGTATTTGTCAAATATCACAGTCCAATTAACAATTTTTATTGAATCAATACCTACATCTATTAAATTGTTTACTCTATGTCCTCTGGCATCGGGATAAAAAATTCTAGCTTGACCGCCATATACTACAATATCAAAATTATCAATAACAGTGGCTATGCCTCCTATATTATCAAGTAATCCAGGTCCCGAGCCTCCGCTACCGGAATCAATTCCGTCAATATATCCCTCGTCACTGTCTCCAATTTGACCAAACATTCCCATGGTAATACGATTAATTAGTCCTAGACGTTTAACTTTACTAGGCGGGCTTATCCATATAGGCATGCTTAGATCCATAGTGGCAATATCTATGGCGCTATTATTGCCCACAGGAATTGAACGACTACTAAAATTTAAATCGTCCATGTAAACTACACTAAGACTGGTCCAATCTACATAATTATCACTAGTTTGTATTTCTAAACTGGGATTAAACAACATTAATATCTGTTCTAAAATTTGTAATTTTTGATCAGTATTGGCACTCCATATGTCAGCTTTTACAGTAAGCTTATAAGGGGTAGGCATAATTCTTTCTATGGTATAATTACTACCTTCAGAACTGGTATATTCATCACGTCCGGTTTCTGGATTAAATTCTATTTCGCGCTCTCTTATATGTAATTTGCCTACAAAAGTTGCATCAGCTAAACGATCTTTGTCCATTTCTAGTCCGCTGATATAGACAGCTATTCTTGGAGCACCTTGAATTTTATTTTCACTATTTTGTCTGATAATATTACCGACTTGGCTATCCATGTCTCCGTACATTACCGGGACTGGGACTAAGGTGCCGTCGGCATATTTGACAACAAAATTGCTGAGTAATCTTATAGTTTGTACAAGATAACGTCTTATTTGACCGTCATAAAAATGCTGCATTATAAATCTGCCTTGGGTTTGAGGACTTTACTGAGTGCTTGACGTTCAACGACCTGTTCACCGTTAATAGTATTAACGTTGGTATTATTTATAAAACTGGTCTTTTGTGTGGTTCGATTATCGGTGTTGGTCAATGTATGACGTAGAGCATCTTCCACTTTAACCCATTGTTTTCCGTTATATCTAAACAGTCTATTTGGAGCAAAATCTGTTCTTAAAAAATAGTCATTGAGGTAAGGATTAGCTGGAAATAAGATACCGTGACCAAATTCGTATCCATTAGGTGGAAATCCGTCTCCTAGCAAATATCCAGTATAACCACTTCTAACAGCACGACCATGTATTCGACTAGCATCTAGACCCATGGTGCTGGCATCAGGCGGTGGTGTGTTATCATCGACGGTGGTTAAAACAGGATTTCCATTAGTGGGATCGACAGCTAATGTATAAAATTGTCTAGTTTCATATCCACTTAGTGGGGTATCTGCTTCGGCTTGTGTTATGATACTTTCGTTGATTTCTAATTCTCGACCTTTGGTACTTAACACATCACGTAGAGTTTGATTTGTGGGATCACCATTGGCATCTGTAATAGGTTGATCCAATATGTCAGCAAACTGTTGTGAGTCTGTAATTTTTTTAAGTTTTAATCTATATAAATGTGGCCACCAAGTAATGCTAAATCCTTCACTGGCTCTACTAACATCTTCAATGACAAAATATCTCGGTAAGGCAATATTATAATCGTTTAGGGCAAATTCGTCTTTTAAGTGGGGCATTTCAACTACATCACCACTAATTGGTTTACGACCAATAGTTTGTATCCAGTCATTGATGTGTACAGTGGCAAATACGGTGTCGTTGTCAATAAACAGGCCAAACTGACTAAGGTTAAAATCTAGATTTTGTACATTATAATGCCCTCTAATTTTATAGATACTGGAATCATATTTTCTGTCTCTATTTTCCAATAACAGTAAATCTTGTATTTGTGTAGGATTATAATCAGGTGTAACACCGTCTTTGGTATAAAAAGGAGTGTCGGCAGTGGAAGTTGCAGAAGAACTTTTTACACCCATGTATTTGTGTAGATAGAAATCAGTGCCTCCGATGGCAAACATTTCACTGATCTGACGATCTATGAATTTAAAATCATTTCCTCTTTCTGAACGATAAAGTGATAAGCGTGGCATATGATATTTATCAGCTGATAAATATACTGGGAGAACCACTATGCTAGAAACCACTGCTACAGAAGAAAGAGAAAAAGTTTATGCCTATTGTAAGGCTATGTTAGGTGACGGTATGGTAGATGTGGAATTAGACCCCATTCATTACGAGACTGCTTTAAATAGAGCTTTAGCCAAATTTAGACAGCGTAGTCCTAATGCGGTAGAAGAAGCTTATTATTTTTTAGAATTACAAGCAGATACTAACGACTATAGATTGCCCGACGATATTGTAGAAGTCCGTAGTGTTTTTCGTAGGACTATTGGATCAAGAACAGCAGGCGGTAGCGGCGGCACAAATTTCGAACCATTCAATTTGGCCTATACAAATACATATTTGTTGAATAGTACCATGTTAGGCGGTATAGCTACATATGAAATGTTTGCCGGTTATCAAAAGTTAATAGGGCGTATGTTTGGTGCTTACATAGAATTTCAATGGATTCCTACTAGTCATACATTGAGAATTCTTCAGCGTCCTTATAGCGAAGGAGAGCAGATTTTAATAAAAGGTTATAACTATAGACCTGATTATCATTTACTTAAAGATAACTATGCTGGACAATGGTTTAAAGATTATACCCTAGCTGGTTGTAAGTTGATGTTAGGTGAAGCACGTAGCAAATTTAGTCAAATAGCAGGACCGGGCGGAGCAGGCGGGTTGAATGGTGCCGACTTAAAATCAGCTGGCAAAGAAGAGTTGGAAAAGTTAGAAAAAGAAATCGAAATGTTCGTCCCTGGTGGTAGCGGATATTATTTTGTTATTGGCTAATTTATATTTGACTTTTACTTAATAGTGCTGTAATATTGCAAAAAGGAGAATTTTGTGATACTAGGCATTTGTGGTTTGATCGGCAGTGGCAAAGATACTATTGCAGATTATCTAGTTAATTTTCATGAATTTAAAAGAGATAGTTTTGCCGGATCGTTGAAAGATGCGGTTGCTTTTGTATTTGGTTGGGATCGAGAAATGTTGGAGGGTCGAACCAAACAAAGCAGGGAATGGCGTGAGCGAGTAGACCCTTGGTGGAGTAAACGACTCAATATGCCTAATCTTACTCCGAGATGGATACTACAATATTGGGGCACCGAAGTTTGTCGTAAAGGGTTTAATGACGACATTTGGATAGCTAGTTTAGAAAATAAACTTCAAAATACCACAGATAATGTGGTGATCAGTGATTGCAGATTTTCTAATGAGATAGCTGCTATCAAAAATGCAGGCGGCAAAGTTGTTTGGGTCAAAAGAGGACCTTTACCTATGTGGTATGATACGGCATTGGCTGCTAATCGGGGTAATGAAATAGAAAAAAAACTAATGATAGAATCAGGAATTCATGCCAGCGAATGGAGTTGGATCGGTACTGAGTTTGATGCTGTAGTAGACAACAATCAAGGCATAGAAGACTTATATAGATCTATCGAATTGTTGATTAATGATCAGGAATTTTTAGAGGAAATGGAGGAAAACTTGGTAAATTACTAGGTTCAAATTGAAAGATTTTTCCATTTTGCTATAAATACATTGAGCAAGATCTAGGAGAAATCTCACAATGGCACAACTAAATTCACCAGGCGTCGCCGTAACAGTTATTGATGAAAGCTTTTACGCACCAGCCGCACCAAGTACCGTTCCACTAATTATTGTTGCTTCAGAGCAAGACAAGGCTAATCCATCTAACACTGGTATTGCCCCGGGTACATTAAAAGCTAATGCAGGCAAAGCTTATTTAATTACCAGTCAAAGAGATTTGGCAACAACATTTGGCGTTCCTCTGTTCAAAACAGATGCCAATAGTAATCCGATTCATGCGGGTGAACAAAATGAATATGGTTTACAAGCAGCATATAGCTTGTTAGGTGTAAGCAATAGGGCATATATTGTAAGAGCAGACATTGATCTTAAAGAATTAAATGCACAAGCAGAAGCTCCAAATTCTGAGCCAGAAAACGGTACACATTGGTTAGATACTGCTAACAGTCAATGGGGAATTTTTCAATGGGACAATGGTCCTAGAAGTTCCAAGACTGGTCAAACATTCCAAGCTAAAAAGCCATTAGTCATTACAGATCCTACGAAAGTTGTTAATTATGCAAGCGGCAATTATGCTCCAAAAGGATCAGTTGGTGCAATCGGTGATTATGCTATTGTAAGTTTAAGTGATTTGGATACCGAATATTCAGATCCAGATGTTTTATATTTTAAGAGCCCGGGCAATAGTGCAGCCAGTATTGATCCTGGAACATGGGTAGTTGTAGGAAGTAATGACTGGAGTGCAAGTTGGCCTGTTCTTGTTACTGCTCCTTATGTTAAAAATGCTACTAGAGAATTAGTTATTGACAGTCAGCCTGCTTTATCATTAACTGATAATACAGCTGAGGAATATGCTGCTAGAGTTAATGCATATTTTAACAGTTATGGAATTTTTGTTACTGTAAAAAATAATTGTTTAAGTTTTTATTTAAATAACGGTAATGGCGGCGGAATGACTATTTCAGGTGATGCCTGTGATTTAGAATTTTTTAATATTGTTTCAGGATATTATCAGTGTCCTTCTGTAGCAATTAGCCCGCATACTTCAGTACCTAACTTTAAAAGTACCAATTTAGCAGATGCAAGATTTGGTGCAAGAACAGGTAGCGTTTGGGTTAAGACCACTGAACCAGCTGGTGGTGCTAAATTGATTGTAAAAAAATATAATCAGGCTACAAAATCATTTGATAAAGTTCCGACTCCGTTGTACAGTAGTGGATTCGAAGCAATTTATAATTTAGACAGAGCTGGCGGCGGATTGAATATCGGTGCAGGTGCGTTATATTGCCATACAACTGGTAATAATGCTCATGGCGAAGGAAATTCATTTAAATTATATAGAAAAGCAGGTGCTGGAGCAAATAGTATTGTTAGTTCAAAGCTTACTACAGGTTGGTATGATAATGATTTTTATGAACTAACGATTACAGAAGGAAGAACAGGTACTAAAAATACATTCTCTGCTGTAATTAACTTTGATCTTAACAATAATGCAGCCGACGCAGATGTAATTGCTGCTGCTATTAATGCTTCAAACGATTTAAAAAATATTCAAGCCAGTGTGGATGCACAAAATAGATTAGTTATTAGTCATATATTAGGTGGCGATTTTACTATCGAGGAATCGGGCGAAGGGTTGTTAGATGCTCTTGGAATAACAGCTAATTCTAATGTAACTGAGGAAGGCGATGGATATCTTGTAAGTCTATGGGAGCCATTAAGATTTACAGCTAACAAAGAAAGTCCTTCTACATTAACCAAAAATGGTACATTATGGTATAGCAGTGTTATTGATGAAATTGATATCATGGTACACGACGGTGAGATCTGGAGTGGTTATAGAAATGTATATGAAGATACAGATCCAATGGGACCAATTGTCAGTGCCACAAAGCCATTAACGCAGAGCGACGGTACTTCGCCATTAGCAGATAATGATTTATGGATTGATACTAGTGATTTAGAAAACTTTCCAAAAATTTATAGATTCGATCTTAATAAACCAGGTCCTATTGCTACACGTTGGGTAGAGCTTGATTCGACAGATCAGAGTTCCCAGGATGGTGTTTTATTCCACGATGCTCGTTATAATACCAGTGGAATGACTAGTGATGTACCTGGCGTGATCGAAGAGTTATTGCTCAGTGATTATGTTGACTTTGATGCCCCAGATCCTGCACTATATCCAAAAGGTATGTTGTTATGGAATCTACGTAGAAGTGGGTTTAATGTCAAACGTTTTGTACAAAATTATGTAGACATCAATGATGATAACGTTCGCTATGATCCAGCAGAAAGTGGCGGCGAAAGTATGGGAGATTATTATCCACATCGTTGGGTTACTGCTAGTGCTAATCAGGATGATGGCAGTGGATCATTTGGTCGTAAGGCACAACGTAAACTAGTAGTTCAAGCATTACAGGCTACTATTAATAGTTCAACAGATGTTCGTGAAGAAGCAAGAGTGTTTAACTTGATTGCTACGCCAGGATATCCAGAATTAATTGGCGAAATGATCACATTAAATTATGATCGTGCTTTAACAGCATTTGTATTAGGTGATACACCAGCAAGATTATTACCAGATGCTACAAGCTTAATGACATGGGGTACAAATTTACGTCTAGCAGTAGAGGACAATGATATTGGTGCACCTAGCTATGATGAATACTTGGCTTTATTTTATCCATGGGGATTCACTAGTGACAACTTCGGTAATAATGTTGTTGTCCCACCAAGTCATATGATGTTAAGAACTATTGCATTAAGTGATAATGTTAGCTATCCATGGTTTGCTCCAGCTGGAACAAGACGTGGTGGTATTACAAATGCCACAAGCGTAGGTTATATTGACAGTGAAGGCGAGTTTAAAACTCTTGCTTTAAACAATGGTCAAAGAGACACATTATATGATGCAAAGATCAATCCAATTACATTCTTTACAGGTGTAGGATTAGTCAACTATGGCCAGAAGACTCGTGCTAAGAATGCCAGTGCATTAGATCGTATCAATGTGGCAAGATTAATTGTTTATATGCGTAGACAGTTAGACATTTTGGCCAAGCCATATGTGTTTGAGCCAAATGATAAGATCACAAGAGATGAAATCAAGAACAGTGTTGAAAGTTTCATGCTTGAACTTGTTGGTCAAAGAGCATTATATGACTACATTGTAGTTTGTGATGACAGTAACAATACACCAAGTAGAATTGACAAGAACGAGTTGTATGTTGACGTAGCTATTGTGCCAGTTAAGGCTGTTGAATTTATCTACATACCATTGCGTATCAAGAGTACTACTAACGGTCTAAAATAATAAATAATAATAACGGAGCTTATATATGGCAATTGCAACATTAAACAGATTTACAGTACCACTAGCCAGTGATTCAAGTGCTAGTAGTCAAGGCACATTGATGCCAAAACTCAAATATCGTTTTAGAATTTTATTTGAAAATTTTGGAATAAGTACACCGACTACTGAGCTCACTAAGCAGGTTCAAACAGCAGCTAAACCTACTGCTACATTTGCACCACAAAAGATTGAAACTTATAACTCAGTTATTAACTATGCCGGTAAAGTAACTTGGGGCACAATTCAAGTTTCTTTACGTGACGATGCTACTGGTGTAGTAAGTAAAATGATTGGTGAGCAGATGCAGAAGCAATTCGACTTCTATGAGCAAGCATCAGCAGCCAGCGGCACAGACTATAAGTTCACAATGAAAATTGAAATTTTAGATGGTGGTAATGGAATTTGGACTCCTGCTATATTAGAAACTTGGGAATGTTATGGTTGCTTTGTTACTGTAGCGTCTTATAAGGATTTAACTTATGCTTCTGCTGAGGCTCAAACAATTGATTTAACAATTCAGCCTGATAACTGTATTCAAACTCCACAAGGTACTGGTATTGGTACAAATGTTGGAAGAACTCAAAGAACAATGGCTACTGGTTTATCTTAATCATAGTTCTTTATTTAAAAGGGTCCTTAGGGCCCTTTTTTATTGATCATTAACAGTTAAACTAGCAGTTAATTTATAGTTATAAATACTATATGGCAAATAAAAATAATTCTTTATTAAATCAAATAGGTAATGGCTTTTTAAACCCTAAAGGTCAGATGGGAGACTGGCAACATGCTTCCAGGGTTTTTGTCGACGATGATTTTAGATTAGCGCCTAAAGTAAAGTTTTTATATCATGTTTATTTTAACATGAATAGTAGTGCTGTAAAAAATCAAGACTTAGTCGAACGTAATAAAAATGAAATTAGTTTGTTAGTTAAAAGTGTTGATTTGCCTAAATTTTCAGTCAAGGCACTTACTTTTAATCAATATAATCGTAAAAAAGTTGTTCAAACTTCTCACGAATTTCAGCAGGTTACTATTGCCTTTCATGACGACAGAGCTAATATAATAAACAATTTATGGCAGAGCTATTATGCTTATTATTATGCGGATTCTACAACTGGTAAAAAAGCCGGGGCTTACGATAGAAATTCTATGAAAAACAAAGAGTTTATTGTTGGAAATTACGGATTTGATAACAATTCCAGTATACCTTTCTTTAATGATATTACCATATATCAACTTAATCAACGACAATATGCCAGTTATACTTTAATAAGACCTGTTATTACTTCTTTTAATTCAGATAATCATAATAGTAGTGATCAAGGCCAGCCTTCGGGTTGTACTATGACATTAATGTATGAAGCTGTGACATATGATACTGGATCTATAAAGAGTGGAAATGTCAAAGCATTTGCACAAGAGCATTATGATAAAGTTCCTAGTCCATTAAGTCCGTCTGGGGGAGGAACAAGAACTTTACTTGGTACCGGTGGAGTATTAGAAGGTGCTACTAATGTTTTTGAATCATTGACGCTTGGCAGTAAACCAGGTGGAATATTTAATAGTCTTGAAAATTTTGTTAATACAAGTACAGCAGCAATTAATACCTATCAAAATGCTAAAAATTTAACCAAAGCTGGATTAAAATCAGAAGGTCAGAATTTATTAGTTGGAGGAGTATTAGCAGCTTCGGCAGTTGCTACAACTAATATTAAAAATGTATTTTTTCCGAAGAGTCAAGAAAATACAAAAACTGAAGCTACACCGGTAGATTTTCCTTAAAGGCATTAAATGAGTAACTTACCACCAAATTCAGAAAATAATGAAGTTAGAACTTTTTTTGATAAGTTTTTTCTAGAACAAATAACTTTTCCTAGCAATCAAATTGATGCTGTATTGGGATTTTTTATTCGTAGAGGATTTGGCGAGCAAGCTGCTCGTAGCACAGGAATCGTTTTATTAAACCAAGCAAGATTAGATGGTGTTAATATTTTTGAATTATTGGATAAACTTAAAGGTTTAGATGATACACAGTTGAGTCAGGTAATTACACAGGTATTAAATTATTACAGAGTTCAAACTAGTGTATTAGGTTACAAAAAAAATAGTCCAGAAGACAGTTTAGAAAATCGTAATATATTAATATGAGCAAGTTTGCTAAAGGTAAATTTACTCCTAAACACCCGGAAAAATATGTAGGTATTAAGAGTCCTACATATCGTAGTAGTTGGGAATTTGCCTTTATGAATTTCTGTGACAGTCATCCTAGCATACAAAAATGGGCTAGTGAAGCAGTAAAAATACCTTATAAGAATCCTTTAACACAAAAAGTCACGGTGTACGTACCAGATTTTTTTATTCAATATATGGATAAGAAAGGAAAAATGATTTCAGAAATTATTGAAATAAAGCCACAGAATCAACAGCTTTTAGAAAAAGTGGGACGCAATACAGCTAGACAAGCACAATTTGTTGTTAATCAACATAAATGGGCCGCAGCCACAGCATGGTGTAAAAATCAAGGATTGAATTTCCGTGTGTTAAATGAGACAGATATTTTTCACCAAGGCGGAGCAAGATAAATAAGGTATGACTAAAAAACTAGAAGAAGTATTAAATTTACCTGAAAACAAAAAATTGGTAAAAGAAGAAGCCAAGAAGGCAGAAAAACCTGAAGCTTTTTTAAGAGATATGGAGGAGTTTGATAAAATCTCCGCAGCATTACCTCAAGTTAAAGGTCTAGGCGACATAAGTGACAAAGAGTTTGATTCATTAGCAGATCGTGCTACAAACGCCTATGATGATCTTATGGATTTAGGTATGAATGTGGAAGCTCGTTATAGCGGCCGTATTTTTGAAGTAGCTGGCACTATGCTTAAAAATGCTATTGATGCCAAAGCTGCCAAGATTGATAAAAAACTTAAAATGATTGAGTTACAGTTAAAGAAACAAAAAATAGATCAAGAAAATAATTCAGATAAAGGATTGGATATTCCAGGTAATGGATATATTGTAGCTGATAGAAACAGTCTATTGGAAAAACTTAAAAATATTAAATAAATATAGCATATTGGAAAGACTATGAGCACATTTAAGGAATACCTAATAGAAAGCATTAAAACCTATGAATTTAAGGTTAAAATTGCAGGTGATGTCGATGACAAAATGGAAGAGAACATGAAAATGGTTCTTTCTAAGTTTGAATGCACTGGTGTAACTAAAACTATGCGCACCCCTATAACTGAGACTCCTTTAGATTTTCCTGAGCTTAAAAATGTACATGTTAATCTTTATGATATTACTTGTGGGTATCCAGTTACCAGTCATGAATTAGCAATTTATTTGTCAGAAAAATTAAAAATTAATCCTGTTCATTTAAGGGTTAGAACTTTAAAAGAGCAAGAAGAAATAGAAAATAATATTGAAAGTTATAGTAGAGTAGGTACTAAAGGTGAAGCTGTATTAAATAAGCCTTATGAAAAAGTAAACAATCAAGCAATGGCGGGCGAAAAAGCCAAATTAAGTTTTATAAAAAGTTTAGGTAAAGATCGTCATAGAGGCGAACAATATAAAGGCGTAAATGATCAGTTATTGGCCAAGAGTGCTCCTACAGAAAAAGCACATAACATGGAACAATCACAATTCTTAAAGAGTGTGTTAAGTTCAATCAACAGGACAGAATAATGGATTTCAAAAAACTATTACAAACCATAACAGATTTAGATCAAAACAAACAGATTTTAAAGGAATCCAATCAAACTGTTCAAGAGTGTGGTATTATGCCACCACTTGGTGGAATGGGCATGATGGGCGGTGCAGGACATCCTCCTATTACAATGAATGTTAGTATGAATGCTTCGGGACCAGAAGGCATTCGTGACTTATTGAATGTGTTAAAAGGACACGGTGATGATGCCCCAGCCGATACAATGAGTGGTCCTGCAGGTGCAGTAGTTGCAGTTTCAGAGCCTGAGCATGATATGGGTCATGACATGGATGATATGGGTCATGACATGCATGGCATGGGACATGAAATAGATCATGACGAGAATGATGCGGGTGAATTAGAACTAGAATTAGACGAATATTCTAACAGTCCCGATGAAGAATATGCTGGTATGGCAGCAGCAGTGCCAAGTGGTGATGATTTAAACAAACCTAAACAGTCATTTAAACATAACTATCGTGGAGGCGACAACCCAATGAGTATGCCCATGCACGAAACTTTAAAATACAAGCTAAGAAACTTATATACAGAAGTTAAAGGAAGATAATGTCGAAGCTGCTTGACGGTGTACTTACCAAGAAAGCCTATAAGAAAGAAAAGTATACCGAGGAGCAGGTAGAAGACCTTTTAAAATGCAGTGATCCTGATATTGGATACCTTCATTTTTGCACTCAATTCTTTTATATTCAACATCCGGTCAAAGGCAAGTTATTATTTGAACCTTTTGATTACCAAGTAAGACTCCTACACGCATATCATAATCATAGATTTACCGTAAACATGTTGCCTAGACAGATGGGCAAGACCACCTGTGCGAGTGGATACTTACTTTGGTATGCAATGTTTCACCCAGATCAAACTATTTTAATTGCTGCCCACAAATATACTGGTTCGCAGGAGATCATGCAGCGTATTCGTTATGCATATGAGCTTTGTCCTGATTATATTCGTTGTGGTGTGATCAATTATAACAAAGGCAGTATAGAGTTTGATAATGGATCACGTATTGTGTCGGCTACTACTACTGGCAATACTGGTCGTGGTATGAGTATATCCTTATTATATTGCGACGAGTTCGCATTTGTGATGCCAAACATTGCTGATGAGTTTTGGACATCTATATCACCTACATTGGCCACTGGTGGTCGTGCTATTATTACTAGTACACCTAATAGTGATGAAGATACTTTTGCTACTATATGGAAAGAAGCCAATAATAATTATGATGAATATGGCAATGAGCAAGAATTAGGCGCTAATGGATTTTACCCTTTTACTTGTACTTGGGATGAACACCCAGACAGAGATGAAGCTTGGGCTGCTCAAGAACAGAGTAGAATTGGAGAAGAAAGATTCCGTCGTGAATATGGCTGTGAGTTTTTGATCTATGATGAAACATTAGTCAATAGTATTAGATTAAGTGAATTAACTGGCAAGGACCCTTTGTTTAAAATGGGTCAAACTAGATGGTATAGTAGATTAGATCCAGATAATATATATCTAGTCAGTTTAGATCCTAGTTTAGGCACTGGTGGAAACTACAGTGCCATAGAAGTGTTCGAATTGCCTACATTTAAACAAGTAGCAGAGTGGCATCATAATACTACACCTATACAAGGGCAGATTAAAATCTTAAAAGATATATTAAAATACCTCAGTGATGAAATGGGGGGTACTACTAATAACATTTACTGGAGTATAGAAAATAATACTGTAGGTGAAGCAGGATTAGTAGTGATCAAAGACCTAGGTGAAGAGCAATTTAGTGGTCTAATGGTGTCAGAACCTGTACGTAAAGGGCATGTACGTAAGTTTCGTAAAGGATTTAATACTACACATAGTAGTAAAATATCAGCCTGTGCTAGATTAAAGCATTTAATTGAAACAGGTCAGATGGAGATTAATAGTAAAAGCTTAATCAGTGAGTTAAAGAGCTTTATTGCAGCTGGTTTTACCTTTAAAGCAAAGACTGGAGATCATGATGACTTGGTAAGTGCCTTGTTATTAATGGTTAGAATGAGCACTTTAGTAGCTGATTGGGACCCAAGAGTGTTTGAAAGTCTTAGTGGTGTACATGTAGAGGAAGATTTCGAAGCTCCTTTACCTATATTCATTTCCAGCAGTTTCTAATAAATATTGATATGAGTGCAAATTTCCAACAAATAGCCAAAGATTTAGGTAGACAATTACAAACAAGGTTTCCTAGCCTTAAAAAAACCACTGCGGATGACAAACCTATTGACGGTGTTAATTTAAAAGACGCTGATGCAAGAAAATTTAGTTTTGATTTTACCAGTGAGGAAGGTGAAAAGATAGTAAATGTTACTATAAGTTTATCAGAGGAAGGTGAAGATCCTGGCTTAGATGTGCAATGGAGTGATACTGTAGATAATAGGTCATGGGATAGGTTTATTAGAAATATATTGCCTAAATTTGCTCAAACACACGGATTAAATTTTAATGCACAGAATCCGTCAAAAACTAATTTAGATAAAAGAGATTCCTTAGGGGAAAATGACATGAATGAATCAAAACTATTTGGTACTAGTAAGACCAGTTATCAAGAAATAGGTGAGGCCAAAATTATTGTAAGACACAGCCAACCTGTTAATTTAAACTCCATGAATGGAAGATCTCAACGTATTGAGCACATTTATGTTGAAAATGCAATGGGTGAGAGATTTTTATATCCAGTCAAGCACTTAAACGGTGCAAGAGCATTGGCCCAGCATGTAAGTCATGGTGGCACACCATATGATGATATTGGTCGTCATGTTATTGGGCTTAGTGAAGAATTAAGTAAATTAAGATTTTTTAAGAATTATGTAGATCGTAGTCCTATTGTTAGTGAAAGCATGGGCAATATTCAACAAAAAGTAATTGAGCGCATTAATGACATTAAGAAGCAAGTGCATTCATTGCAGATGTCTAAAAATTACAGTGTTTTTAAAGAGAATTTTAGAGTAAATCAATCACAGGAAGTGCCTGAGGAAGTACTTAATGATTGGGTTGATAGATTAACTGTACGCAGTTTTAACGAAGAATTAAAAACAGCATTTCCTTATATCTATAAATTAGTGGATGAATCAGAATTACCTGTTAAAGAAATCGACACAGAAGAGGACATGCTAAAAACTAATGATGATAAAAAAGATTTAAAGTTTAAAAATAAAAAGATCAAGGAACTTAGTGCTTTTGAAAGTTATCTAGATCAAATTGTCAAAGAAGATGACGATCTATTTGATAATAATGAGGAATTACAACAGCAAGCCATGGCTGAATTAAAGGGTTTATTTGGTAATGAATTACCATTAGGCACAGATGGTGACAATGTTAGAGATAGTATAAAAGGTATTATAGACAATAATAAATTAAATCGTGCTTTTCAAATTTTAGCAGATTTAGGTCTAGATGAAATGGATGCTAGACCGATTATAGCTTCCTATTTAAAATCACATGACAGAGAAAATGGCACAGATTTAAGTAGTAAATTGGGGTTTGATGGTGTATCAGCAGCACCTGCTGTTCCTCCTGCTCCCCCTGCTCCTCCACCTGAAGCGGCAGCTCCCCCTGCTCCTCCACCTGAAGCGGCAGCACCCGCAGCACCTCCACCTGAAGCGGCAGCACCCCTTGCTCCTCCACCTGAAGCAGCGGCCCCGCCAGGAGCAGCTCCAGGACCGATGATTCCAAACCCTGCTCCACTTGCTGAAAGTGGTAATGGCAGCAAATTAGTCGATGAAATTCGTAGTCGTATTAGTGGATTCTTTAATCAAACTGAGGGCACCTTCACCATAGGTGAAGAAGGGTTCGTTACAAAAATGTGTAAGGAACTCAAAGAAAAATATCATGTTCCCCCGGGTACTCATAAGGCTGACAGATTTGATCACATGGTAGAAAGAGCTTGCAACAGTATTATGGAAAAATACAAACAGCGTCATAGTCATTCAAGAGAGTTATCAGACATGAGAAGAATGGCTGGACTTTCTGATAACGTGTCAATGGCAGAAGGAGAATCTAATGATTTTTTTGCCAATTGGCCTAAAACTAATTCGCCGCAACAAATGATGGCACGCCAGAGAATACAAGCAGCTATGAATAAACGTGATCAACTAGATAAAGCTGGTAGGACTTCAGGCACATTTGCCCAAGGTCAATTAGTTCCAGACGGTCAGCCAAATTCTTTAGCTGGCATGGATGACATGATGGGCGGAATGGATCCGCAAGGTATGATGAAAAATATTCAAAGTAAAATTCCAGCTGGTAATATGAAAACCACTAATACTAGTAGTGGTACTATTAATGGTAAACCAGCTAGCTATGATGATGCTATGAGTAAATTTAAAGGCATGGCCGGTGATATGGGCTTCGATGCTAGTGGTGATGACCCAGTAGGCGGCATGATGAAAGGTGTTCAAGGTAAATTTGGTGACATGATGAAAGGTATGAACATGCCTGGAATTGGATCTAATTCAGGTCAGCAGAGTCCTACTGCTTATAGACGAAGAGCAGGTGCTGACATGATGGAATCTGAACTTGCAGCAATCTTAAAAATTGCAGGATTGAAAAAATAATTTCTGTTTTTTCTTGTCTTTCTGCTTGCAAAGCTAAATAAAAACGCATATAATAGCTATATGCGTTTTTTTGTTGGACACGTGTCTGGCAATATAGGCAAAACATAGGCAATTACAGGAGAAAAACTATGGCAACTTTAGCAGAAATTCGAGCAAAATTAAAAGAACAAGAAATCAAAGGCGGATCAACAGGTAGCGGTGATCTTTCAATTTATCCTTTCTGGAATCTTAAAGAAGGAGGTGAATCAGCTGTAAGATTCCTCCCAGACGGCGATGACTCTAACACATTCTTTTGGGTAGAACGTGCTATGATCAAGCTGGAATTTGCAGGCATGAAAGGCGAGGCAGACGGTAAAAAAGTCAATGTACAAGTCCCTTGTGTGGAAATGTACAATGATGGTTCAGTTTGTCCAGTACTCAGCGAAGTTCGCGGGTGGTTCAAAGACCCCTCACTTGAAGCAATGGGCCGTAAATATTGGAAAAAGCGTAGTTACTTGTTCCAAGGCTTTGTTACTGAAGATGGTCTTAAAGAAGATCAGATTCCAGATAATCCTATTCGTAGATTTATTATTGGTCCCCAGATCTTTACCCTGATCAAGGGTGCATTGATGGATCCAGAAATGGAAGATCTGCCTACTGATTATGTTCATGGCGTGGATTTCCGTTTAATTAAGTCCAGTAAAGGTGGTTATGCAGATTACGGCACTAGCAAATGGAGTCGTCGTGAACGTCCTCTTAGTGACGCAGAACAGGCCGCTGTAAAACAGTTTGGTTTGTTTACTTTGAAAGATTTCCTACCTAAGAAACCCACTGAAGTGGAAATGAAAGTAATCAAAGAAATGTTTGCAGCCAGCGTTGATGGCGAAGCATTTGACATGGAGCGTTGGGGGCAGTACTACAAACCCAGCGGTGCAAGCCAAAGTACTGGTGATCCAGTATCTTCTACTAGGGCCAGTGCTCCAGTAGCAATTGATCCAGATTTGGATATGGAAGAAGACAGGCCAGCTAAACCAGCAAAACCTGCTCTTAAAGCAGTATCCAAAGCAGCTGAAGAAAAAGAAGAATCTAAAGGCGGCGATAATCGTGCAAACGATATTCTTGCCATGATTCGTAGTCGTCAAAAAGCGTAATTTACCACTTGGGCCTCTGTGACATTAGTCATACGCCCGAGTTTTCTATGGAGAAAAATAATGGCAAAAGCACAAAAAATTAATGAAAGTTTCACCTTGAGTTTTAATAGTCGTGAGGATCAATCCGGCGATACAGTGGCTGATATTGATATTAGGTTTGATAATCCCAAAGATGATAGTGTTTTAATTAATAGATTGAACACTTGGCTTAAAGCAATTGGGCGTGAAGATATTGTTGCTTCACCTAAGGCAGGTATGTAATATGGCAACAAAAGCATTTGATTTAAGTAAATTTAGAAAAACTCTAACTAAGAGTATTGATGGATTGGGTGTGGGATTTAATGATCCTACAGATTGGGTAAGTACTGGCAACTATGCACTAAACTATTTGATTAGCAGTGATTTCCATAAAGGTATTCCTTTGGGTAAGGTTACTGTATTTGCTGGCGAAAGTGGTGCAGGTAAAAGTTATATTTGTAGTGGCAATTTAATTAAAAATGCACAAGAGCAAGGTATCTATGTAGTACTGATTGATACTGAAAATGCCTTAGATGAAGCATGGCTTAAAGCACTAGGTGTAGATACTGGCGAAGATAAACTGCTCAAATTGAACATGGCCATGATTGATGATGTGGCCAAAACTATCAGTGAGTTCATGAAAGAATACAAACTTATGGAAGAACGTCCAAAAGTTCTGTTTGTACTTGATAGTTTGGGTATGTTGTTGACTCCTACTGATGTTAATCAATTCGAAGCAGGGGATATGAAGGGCGACATGGGTCGTAAGCCTAAGGCATTGACTGCATTGGTTCGTAATTGTGTCAATATGTTTGGTAATTATAACGTGGGCATGGTTTGTACCAATCATACTTATGCTAGCCAAGACATGTTCGATCCAGATGACAAGATCAGTGGCGGTCAAGGCTTTGTTTATGCGTCCAGTATTGTAGTTGCTATGAAAAAGCTCAAACTCAAAGAGGATGAGAATGGCAACAAGATCAGTGAAGTAAAAGGTATTCGAGCCAGTTGTAAGATTATGAAGACTCGTTATGCCAAGCCTTTTGAAACACTTCAAATTAAGATTCCTTATGAGACTGGTATGGATCCGTATAGTGGTCTAGTAGATTTGTTTGAATCTAAGGGTATTTTAGTGCAACAGGGTAATAGACTCAAGTTCACCGACAGTAAAGGTGCAGAACATCTATATTACAGAAAAGAATGGAAAAGTGATAAATTAGATATGTTAATGGAAGATTTCCATAACATTAAACCTAAAGAAGTCATAACGGAGGAGACTGTAGAAAATGACTGATAATCAAATTAGTGATATTTGGTGTTTTTTTAAAGAGTTCATTGGTAAGGAAGATGTTCAAGCCGCTGCTGAGCAATTTGTTGATTTGTTAGCAGATTTTAATGTTAAAGATAAAGTTCTTCAAGGTGCTATGGGCTCAGATGCTGATCTGGATAGTGCTATTGAGTATTATTTAGAAGATGCAGATGAAGATGATTACGAGGAACCAGACGACGAAGAAGACGATTATTGATCATGTGGTATTCTAAGATTAGCCAAGATTTAACTTTGTTACCTGATGCTGTGGACTACTATAATATTGAATTAGAAGCAGCCAGAACTGACGCCCGTATAACGGGAAATATCGAAAAGGCAGCAGCCAGTATGCCAGGCATTGTGGAGCAGAGATTTAACCAATTGCAGGAAATTGAGGCTATCTTAGAATTCCTTAATATTGAATTACGTCAAATCAAAAGTCAATACTTTAAAAAGTATCTTGAAAATTATCAAAGAGCACTAAGTAGTCGTGACTGTGACCGTTATGTAGAGGGCGAACAAGATGTGGTTGATTTTGAAAAGATCATTAACGAATTTGCCCTATTACGAAATAAATGGTTAGGTATCACAAAGGCTCTAGACATCAAACAATGGCAACTAAGTAATGTAATAAAACTTCGAACCGCTGGGTTAGAAGATGCTACATTATAGATGAAAGATCTAATACCAATTTTTATTGGGTATGATCCTAGAGAGGCCACAGTATTCCATGTATGTGCTAATAGCATAATAAGAAATAGTACTAGCCCAGTTAGTATTGTACCAGTTGCATTGAATCTTTTTAAAGATTACAATGAGACTCATACTGACGGTAGTAACCATTTTATCTATACTAGATTTTTAGTGCCATATCTCATGCATTGGAGTGGGCATGCCATTTTTATTGATGGCGATATGGTAGTGCGTAGTGATATTACTGAGTTATGGAATCTACGCAATAGTACATTTGATGTACAAGTAGTCAAGCATGATTACAAAACTAAAATGCCAGTTAAATACTTAGGGTCCAAAAATGAGGATTACCCTCGTAAAAATTGGTCCAGTGTTATACTTTGGAATTGTAATAGTTTTCCAAATAGAATACTAACTCCAGAGTATATAATGAAAGCAACAGGCAAAGAATTACATAGATTTACATGGCTAGATGATAGTCGAATAGGCGAATTGCCTAAAGAGTGGAATTGGTTGCCAGACGAATACGGTGCTAATCCTGATGCTAAATTATTACATTATACCTTAGGAGCTCCTTCTTTTCACGAGTTTGCTAATACACCAATGGCAGATGAATGGCATAAGGAACGTATACTGACCGAGTATTGTCAGCAGAGGAATATACTATGAATATAGCATGGAGCGGTTTAGCCGATTTAAAATATTATGAACTTATAGCTCAATATTGTATTCCAAGTTGGTGTAAATTACCAGGTGACAAATATCTGGTCTATGACCAACCTTATAAAATTGATTTCCCTAATTTTTTCCTTATCCCATGGAATGATGTATATAATCAAAGAAACAAATTTACAGAGTTTTGTAGTAGAACCAAACCTATAAATTTTTGGCGTAAAATGCAAAGTCAAATTTGGGCATTAAGGGCACTAAAAAATTATGATTGGGTTGTATTATTAGATACAGACGTTGAAGTATTAAATTTTGATATTTTAGAATTCGACAATATTTTAAAAGGAATATTAAATAATAATTTTATTTGGGCTACTGGTGAATCACAAAAAGGTTATCTTGATGCCGGACATGTTGTAGTCAATATGAAACACCCAAAACTAGCTCAATTAATGTATGATTATGAGGATATATGGGAATCCAAAAAAATATTTCAACTTTATAGAGCATACGACGGTGATGCCCTTGAAAGTATGTTTACTAAATATCCGTCTTATAAAATTAAAAATACAGACCATGGTGGGGGTCTACATACTTATAAATTAGGTACTGTACATTATGGCAGTAAAATTCCCAAAGAATTAAGAAGTATTTGGAAAGGCACTAGTCAGGATTTAGTATTAGAAATGATAAGAGACAAAGAAGGATTATTAAAAAGCTTAAAAGAATGAAAGTAGGTATTTTTTATTCGTCGATAACCAATATTCATAAAGCTTTGCATAAGGCAAATTTAATGGACTGTTTTCGTCAAGGAGTGCATACTGGCGGAGACGAAACTATAGATTTTAGATATAAAAATCAAATTATACCACAATTAGATGTGGGATTTGTCTTAGGGTATACTTTAGAAAATAATTATAGAAAAAGAATTATTGATTTGCTTAAATTACAAAAATCAAAAATTGTTTTTGTAGACAGTAATATTTTTTCATATGCTAGGTCTACGCATTTTTATCATAGATATAGCGTGAATAGTGTTTATCCAACTGATGGCGAATATTATTTAGGCCAGGAACGTAGTGCAAATAAAACTGATGAAATAATGTCTTATCATAAATTACAAATGGCTCCTTGGAGAGATAATGGTAGTCATATATTAGTGTTGGGACAACGAACTTTTTCTTGGAATATGTTAAACAGAAATGGTATTGATTGGATTATTGAAATAATAAAAAAAATAAAAAAGGTTTCTGATAGAGGTATTATTGTTAGGTTACATCCAGGTGATAAAACATATAATGAAGAAAACAGAAAACGAATTTATGACGTTTACGGTAAAAAGGAAGTACATGTTTCTAATAACGAAAATATACGTGCTGATTTAATTAATGCTTGGTGTTCAGTGGGTTATAATTCCACACCTAATTGCGCCAGTGTACTACAAGGAATTCCTGTATATTTAGATGATCCATTGAATAGTTGGGCCCATGATGTAGGATTTGACGATATTAGTTTAATAGAAAATCCACCTACACCTAACAGGGAAAAATGGTTAGATAAGATTGCTCATATACATTGGAGCAATGACGAAATTAGCTCAGGTAAGTACTGGAAAAGATTTAAGGATTTTTATCAATGTACGACATAATTTTTATTTCAAATAATGAACCGAATTCAGATGAACATTGGAGGATATTAAGCTCTAGATTTGTATTAGCCAAAAGAATTAACGACGTCAAAGGTATCCATAATGCTCATATTGCAGCAGCAAAAAGTTCATTTACCAAAATGTTTTGGGTAGTTGACGGTGATGCCCAAGTATTAGAAGAATTTAAATTTGATTATGTTGTGCCCGAATATGATTTGGATTGTGTGCATATTTTTCATAGTCGTAATCCAATTAATGATTTAGTATATGGGTATGGTGCTATTAAATTGCTGCCTAGAAGGTTAACTTTAGCAGTCGACACAACAAGTTTGGATATGACTTTGAGTATTAATAATAAGATCAAGGTAATAGAACAAGTATCTAACATCACAAATTTTAATGTAGATAAATTTAGTACATGGCGTAGCGCTTTTAGGGAAGCAGTTAAACTAACTATTAACGTAGTTAATAAAAAAGACAATGATGAAAGTCTTAAAAGACTAAGCACATGGTGTACAATGGGCGATGACCGGCCTTATGGTAGTTATGCTATAAAAGGAGCATTAGCCGGCAAAGCTTATGCTTTGGTAAATTTTGAAAATGTCGATAAATTAAAGTTAATTAATGATTTCGAATGGTTAAAACAAAGGTTCAATAATGATTGATTTTACAGCTTTTAGTCACGGACAGGTTGAAAGTAAAATTTGGTTATGTGAAAGATTAGAACCCATAATGCCTAGTAATAGTCGTATAGCTATACTAGGCGGGTGGTATGGAGTTTTAGCCTTTTTATTGCTAAGTAGACGTGCCGTAGATATTAAACATATTAGATCTTTCGACATAGATCCAAAAGTTGAATCAATAGCAGATAAAATCAATAATGCCTGGGTATGTAATGAATGGCAATTCAAAGCTCATACCCAGGATGCTAATCAAGTGGATTTTTCAGAATTTGATGTAATCATTAATACATCAGCTGAACACATTATTGATCGACAATGGTTTGATAAAATTACCAATCAACTAGTGGTAATTCAAAGCACTGATCAAATTCATGACGACGACGATGATCATGATTATTGCTTTAGTTTAGATCAATTAGCAGAACGCTACCCTTTGACTAATCTTTACAAATCAGAAAAGAAGTTTACATATCCTGATAAGGAATTTTCAAGATTTATGTTAATTGGCTATAAGACTGGAAGTTAACGGAAAAATTTTGGTAATAGCTTCTGCACAAGCCAAGGCCACTTCTTGATGCTCTTTTTGAGTACCATTAGCACTGCGTAATTCAATAAAATGTATCCAACTACGAAGTGTGCCGTTCATATAAAGACGACTTTCAATTAGTCCTTCTGGCAATACTGCACGAGCTTGTTCTTTAGCAATGCCATTGGCAATAGCCCATTCGTATTCACGTTTTGCTGCATAGATAACTCGTTGTTGAGCGCGATACCAATCATTTTGCAGTAAGTGATCTTCAACTTCTACACTATTTTGCCTATTTTTATCATCTTGTAGTCTAGCCTCTCTAGTGACAAAATTAAGGTCTTTAGTGGGGTCAGCGTAGCGTTGGCTAAACTCTTGAAAACTGAAGCTACGATGACGAAGTATTTGTCGAGCAATATCTCTAGTGGTAGTAATCTCCATACAGGCCGAAACCATTTCTAATGGACTCCAGTGTTGATGTTTAATCAAATATTTGATTAACTTTTCACTGGTTTCTGTATTAAGTTGATTGCTGGGGTTACTAACTCTGGCACAAAAAGCCACTAAGTCTTGTGCGTCTTCAATGCCCTGATCCAAAAATTCTTTGGTAGGTTGACTATAAGATACTAATTTTACGTTCATTAAAGTTTATTTTTTTTAAGGAATTTATTGGTTTCTCGACTGATGTCTTTTTTAATTTGATCTGTGTCTAGTTTGAAATCTACGCTTTCTATATGTTCTTTATAATTCAATATCATTTCTTGAATGTTAGATTGAATTACTTGCCAATTATCATCCCTTAGGTTTTTACCTATGTCTATGTTCCATACCTTTTTATCTTTAAATCTAACCTGGACAGAACACAAATATTTTAATGGGACTACATTGAGATTAACATCTTCGAAAACTTCGGGCCAACTTTCAATGACATCTTTTGAAAGTCTTTTTTCGGTCATTTTCTTTTTTTAGTTGGCACCAGTGCTTCAGCTTGACGACGTAATTCAGCAGCCTGTTTGGCCAATTTATCAGCTTGGCCTCTTAACTTACTAGCACGTTGATCTACTGGTAAATCATCGAAATTTTCTTCCACTGCGGGCATGGGAGTTTCAGTAACAGTTGCTACTTCAACAATTTCAACATCATCTCTTTTTTGATTCTTGAGGTCTTCCTTAATGGATAAATCATCCACAGCCACGCCCATTTGCTCTGCAATGACAACATTGAGTTGATCTAATTTAATTTTAGTTTGAAAATTAGGGATCATCTCAATTTGATCAGTGGCAACTCTAAGTAATTTACCTTGAGTATGCAATGCAGCCAACATAATGCTGCCATCAGGAAAAGTACTTCTTGCCAATACCTCGGCAAATTCGTTTGCTGTTTGAGCAGCATTGGATTCTACTAATTGAATTAGTGCATCATGATATCTATCTTCCAGTGCTTCTGTAGGAATTACTAGACAGTTATATGCATCACCAGGTAAAGTTCTGTATGCTACTAGACATTTTCTACCGTTGGATACAAATCGTCCAACGTGTTTTAGACTAACCATTTTATTCTTCCTTAGTTGCTGTTGCTTGACCTAAAAACTTACTTAATTTATTATAAACTTTGCCCACAGCTTCCATTTCTCCGGCTTTATAGCTACCACGGCTATTGGTTACTTCAATGATTTGTTTTAATGCATTAAGATCATTAATGTTAAGATCTTCAGCAGTGTCCATGTCTGGTTCTTGAACTGGCTCTTGTTGTTTCATTGGTGGTTTATTCATAATGTCTCCTTAAAAGTGTACTATTATATATCTTTTCTAAAAAATTAAAGATTATAAATCTGAATAGGAAAGCAAAAAGAAACTAAGTTCTTTTTCTTCCTCGAATCCAATTTTTGTTATATAGGCAATACTGTTGGTATTGTCTAAATCTAATGCTTGTCCTATGTAATATCTTCCGTTTAAATTATGGTAAATCCAATCATCTATTTGAACGTTTTTAATAGGATTGTATTTGTTTAAACTAGTATAGTGAAAATGGCGAGCAGGAAAGTCTACTCGCCGTAAACCTAATAAATTTAATGCATTAGGTTTGCCATTCTTTAAGGCCATTACTTAGCTTCTTCGTAATAGGCGTATTGCCCAAATGGGGGAACAATGTTTTGATTGCCATGGATAATAAACAGTGTATCGCAATAGTGTTCGTCGCCCCATGAACCATACGGATATCCATCAGTAAACATAATAAACTTCTTTGGCGTAATATTATGTTCTTTCATGTAGGTCCAGTTAGCATCAAACTCAGTGCCACCGCCGCCTTTGAGTTCGTAACTTTCAATATCATTCTCATAGCTATCAAAGTCCTGCTCATTGTAAACACTAGTGTCGAAACACCAAATTTTCACTTTGAAGTCTTTGTATTCGTCCATGATGCCTTTGATTTCGCTCAGCATGTCTTTGCCCATTGCATCAGTAATACTACCGCTCATGTCCAAGCCAACACAAATGTCAATGGTTTCTTCATTTTTCATGCTGGGCAATACAGCACCTAACCCCCAACCTTTACGATTAGGACGAGTAAAACTGAAATCAGACTTGATCAAACTTTGAATTTGCTGACGTAGGTATTGACGCCAATTAATTTTAGGCTCAGTAAGATCCTTAATAAGACGAGCCACGCCTGCTGGGGTATTGCCTGCACCTGCGGCATTGGCTGCTTGGATAGTAGCTTCACGGATTTCGTCACGAATAGCCTTGAGCTCTTCTTTAGTATATTGCGGGCGACCATTTTCGCCTTCTTTATCCCAGTCAATGTGCTCGTCGAGTAGTTTGCCCAACTGCTCTAGTTCTTGGTCATCATACTTTTCCATGAGCTCGTCGTATACTTGCTCTGCACTCTTGCCATAATGCTGGGGATCATGGAAGATAGGAATCTTTGGAGGTTGCTCGCCAATATGATCGCGAATCAATTGACCGTTTACGCAATAGTCAGCAGCAATGTTGAATACTTTACGATTACGACCTTCGTTACGGCCCAAATGGTCAAAGACGTTATGAAGGATTTCGTGTCCAATAACAAATTCAACTTGTTTATTGGTCAAGTCTTCAAAAAAGTTTCGATTGTAGTAAAGTGCCCGACCATCCGTAGCAGCAGTGGCGCACCATTCAGTAGCATCAATAACTTTAAGACGAGTAGCCATGTTACCAAAAAATGGATGACGAAGTAGGAGACCTACTCGGGCTACGATAATTTTGTCAACGACGGGATCTAATGAATGTTGCATAATGCTCTCCTATATAATGTATATAGTATAACACCGCCCGAAGGCGGTGTCAAGTGGTAAATTTTACTTCTTTTCGGTAGCTGCCGAAATGTACTTACCAAACTTAGTATGGAACTCATCAAAGCAATCAATCTCGTCTGGATCCAACGGCAATTGATATTGGGTAAGAGCAAGTTTAGTGCTCATAATAACCAATTCAGTTTCAAAATTATCCATAATAAAACGGAAGAAGTTATTGACTTGTTTATCCCAAGTCTTCACTCGCTTATCGCTAGCATCTTTGAGTTCGTAGCAAAGACTAACGGCCAGTGAGTACATGGCGCTAATCTCACGCGATTCCATTTTCTTAACCTTGCCAATCAAAATGTCAGTGGGATTAGGCATCTTGCTAGAAACTTTACGATGTGCCATAAACTTAATTGCAAGACCTTCACCGACAGCACCTGAAATAAGGTTAGTCAGTGTGTTTTCGTCAGTGTCGTCGTCTTCTAGCAGCTCTGACACAAAGGTCCAGCTACGTGGAGTAGCGAATGCTTTTGAAGCAGACTTAGGATCAAAATCATGAAGATCTTTCTTTGAGAAAGTCAAAAAGCCAACTACGTCTTTATGTATACGATTCTCGGTAGCCCAAAAAGCGTAATCGTCCCAATCAACACGTAGTTCCAAGTGAATAAAGCGATTGCTCAATGGAGCTGGCATGCGATAAGTAACGCCGCGATCTGCTTCACGGTTACCAGCAGCCACAATTACCACATTGTCTGGCAAGCGATAAGTGCCAATGCGACGGTTAAGAATAAGCTGATAAGCGGCAGCTTGGGTGCTACCAGGAGCACTGTTCATTTCATCCAAAAAGAGGATGATCTTTTTGTGTTCTTTGGCCATCTCTTCGTCGGGCAGTTCGCTGGGAGGTGCCCAAAGCATTTTGCCACTGTTAGAGTCGAAGTAAGGAACGCCTTTAATATCAGTGGGTTCCCAAAGGCTCAAGCGGATGTCGATGACGTGGGCACCGATGTCTTCGCCAATTTGCTTGACGATATCGCTTTTACCAATGCCAGCAGGGCCCCACAAGAAAAGTGGGCGTTGTTTGCTGAAGCATTTTTGAATTGCACGTTTAGCATCACGGGGGCCAACGGTGCGACTAATAATTTCGGACATAGCTTGTTTCCTTTGTTAAGTTGAAATAAATTTGCTATGTTGTTATTATAAGGCCAGTCGCGGATCTAGTCAAGTGGTTTTTCGTCTGATTGCCTAGTTTTCATGGCTTTCATCAAGCCAAATTTGCGTATATCATCGGAAAACAAGTGTAGTTCAAAAGCCTTTTTCTCGGAGAAAACAGTGAGACTACGGTGTGTAAGGTAGTACGGACAGTCCAAAAACTGGTCAAAAAAGATGATAATTTGGGGACTCAGTTCAATATCTTCGGTGAATGGAACTTCATATTCTTTCAAATCCAATTCTTTTACCAAAAATTCGTAGCCTTTGTCGGTTAGACGTAGTCCGCCTTTGGCTTTAGTACGAGTATTTTGCCACCAAATTTTATGATGAAGTTTTACATTGACTTCATCGCAGGATTTTTCTCGAGTATTTAGGAATATTTTAGTGTATGTTAGACTATTCATCTTTAAGAGTTTGACCAGAAGTTAGTACAACTACGGTAAAGTCTTGGCAATGAAATTCTAAGTTAAGTTTTTTTGCTAAGTTAATAGCATGTCCTGGATTGCTAAATGCTGTTTTTTTATATTTAGGTCCAGGATAACTGACTACACTGCTAAAACTTTTCAAGTTAAAAGGTTTATTTTTATAAAATACGGCCCAAATGGCGTCCGCTTCCAAAATTTGATCTGTTCTGAAATTCTTTTTATTAGTATGTTCTAGTAAAATTTTTGGTTTTGGGCGACTCATGGTATGATCCTGGATAAGCGTATTTATCCAAAATCATTGAGAAAAGCCCCCTCCGTCCATTTTCAATTCAACTATGTCATTGTTATTGATGGATTTTAATTCACTTAGTAGTTTGTCATAGTCCTGCAATAACTTGGAATTGACTTCACCGATGGTAAATGCCAGTGTCTTTGCTGTAAGTATATCTAGTTTAATTTCTCTTTGCTGACTCATTGTGGCAATTTTTACCTGTTCAATAAATTGTTGCAAAGGAAAAGTGTTAATTGGTTTATTTTGCATTGTTTAATGATTCCTTGGCTTCTTCTTCCGTTTTGAACGGACCTTCGTAAGGGTATCTTTCAATGGTAATTAGTTTTGGACAAAAACTTTTGATCCAATTTTTAGGAAATTTAATAATATAATATCCAGCACAGAACAAACTTTTACTTTGATTACTTTTAGTGAATAACGGCAATTTTTTTCTAAGATTATATATGCTATTAAAGGGTTCCCATTTAGTAGGATACCCATAGCATTCGTTAGGAACAGCCCGTGAAACAGTTGTTTCAATATCTTTAGAGAAAAATTCCTTGCCAAATTGCTTGGTTACATCAGTTTTTTTAGGAAAAAACATGTCTCCTTTTTTTGAACTGAGCATATATTGATTATTTTCTTTTTTATGCAGAGTTCCTACTCTAACCCCGTCTTCTTCAACGATCCAGAGTACACCGTCTACTACTGGTTTAGCATGAACATTCATTATGACCTCTTTAATTGGGATAATTGGCCTGAAATGCATCAGCATATTGCTGAATATTTTCAGTAATTCTTTTTAAATCGTATAGATTACAAAACTTCATAAGTCTAATACCAACTTGGCTGATATTTTTAGGTTGACTATTGGTCTTAATAGTTTCGTTGATGATTTGTTTAATGTCATCGGGTTGATGTTTTAAGTCAATAAGTCTACGATTGCGTTCGTAATCGTCTAATACACGATGTTCTTCACCGTTATGATCTACCCAACGCTGTAACATTAGGTTATTCCAAGCAAAGCCGCGACGACCTCGATCTTCAAATGCTTCTAATAGCTTATTTTTACGTACCTTAGGATAAGCACTGAACACATTATCAGTGGGATCGCCGCGTATGCATTTTTCAAATAATACCCATTCTGGATTGATTAGGTCTTTTTCCACATTGGTCTTTTTATCAATTACACGTTTGCCTTTTTTATCAAAAATACCTTCGTGTGTATAGGTAGTTTCGCTAATGCCGTTATATTGTCGTACATTAGGAGCAATTAACTGAATAAAATCGCTGTCTGTGCTAATAATAACATGGTCATCGTTGGGATGACTTTGAATAAAGCCGGCAATAAGATCATCTGCTTCTAGTTGTGAGTTTTGTAATACTGTAGCATTAGTTTTTTCTGATATAAAATCTTTAAAAGTATCAAAGGCTTCCCAGAAAATACGATCCTCTTCTTGTTCTTTTACAGTGGCAGCAGCCCTAGATTCAGCTCTATTGCGTTTATAAGGTGCATAATAGTCCTTACGCCAGCTGCGACCTTCTAAACAGAATACTAAATGACTGCCATTGAAGTCGGACCAGGCTTTTTTAATACTGTTTAAGGTAATATGAAAGGCCATGCCCAGTTTTATATCTGCGCTGCCATTAATTGCGTGTCTAGAACGAAAAAAAGTATTCGCAGTATCAACTAAAATATATGTCATTTGACTTCGGAACGTCCGCCATTAATTTTGTTTACGTTAATGTATCCAGCACCACGGCCAACGTCCTGCCCTTCTTCAGCTAGAACGTTGCGAGCAAGATCACGAAACCAACGATCCACAATTTGTTCTTGTGGATCAGCGTCGTATCCGTATCCTGCTTGCTTCAATTGTACAATGAATTCTTCATTCCAGTCAAGCTCAAAGAAGCCATTACGAACGTTTTCTTTGTTGATATGAGTTTCTATGACCCCGACCCAGGGTTCGCCACGTTGTGTGGCACGTTCTTTTGGAGTCATTCGAGCAATAGCTTCTTCTTCCAACGCTCGTTTAGCAGCTTCTTCTGCTCGTTGAATTTCGGCTTCCTTGGCTTCTTTTAATCTTTGAATTTCCGCAATGGCTTCTTCCATCTTGGAAATACCAAAGATTCTTTTTAGGAACTTTTTCATCAACGTCCTGCTAGTGGATTAGGATAAGGATTAGGTCTAATCCAAGGTTGTTGACCCTTGGTTAACACAATCATGCTATTATAGTAGCTTACGCTGGCTAGATCGTTAAACCTAAACACGTTTTGATCGGCAGGGTGCTCTTGCCAGTGATTAAGATTAACCATATCAATGATCTTTTTACTATATTCCATCATGGTATGAGGACGATATAAACCATTGCCCCAGTCGTTAAAATAACTGGTATGAGTATCTTCGATCATATAAACACCACCAATTGAGATCTTTGGCCAAATAGCATTTAAGGTTACAATTTGTTGATTCATTTGATGACCGCCGTCATCTAAGAACACATCAATATTGCCCACATGTGGTATAAAGTTAGCCCAGAAAAGAGCATCTTCTTGATTGCCAATAAAGATTTCCACATTTTCTGCTTTGCGTTGTAGTACACCTTCGTCTACGTCGACACCAATAATTCTAGCAGTATCGCCAAAGTATTTTCGCCACATTTGCAAACTGCCACCGCCTTGTACACCTACTTCAATAAAAGTAAGGTCTTGGTTTCTATATTTGCTAAAGAATTGTTCGTACACTGGAAAATACGGAAGGTATTTGTCGCAATGTAATGTTAGATCGTTTTCAAAAATTTCAAGTAATGTTTTCAATTAGGTTCCCCATTCGTTTTTAAATAATGGCACTTGAAGTCGGTCACTGTACCGCCACCCTTCTCGCATTGCCATTTCTGCCACACGCCTATTATTAAGACTGTACACCCGCTCAACGCCACCGACAGGCATAATATACACAGGGCCTTTAAAGCCATTATTTCTATATTGTTTGACTGCTTGTTGAGCATCCGTTAAGTCCTCTTCGCTTGCTATGACAAATTTCAAGTAGGTATAGCCAACTTTTTCATAGTCGCATACCACTTCGGGAAGGATAGCTTCCTCCCATTTTTCCCCACTCACTGGCAGTTTAGCACTAACACTGAACGTGACTTCCCTTTGTCGTGAATGCCGGTCACTCCAGTTAATTAAGTAATTTTTAAATTCTGGAGTTAATTTCTGAGTGCCGTTAGTTTCAAAAGTTAAGTGACGCAATCTTATCATCGACTCTTCGTCTAGCAGTTCAGGATAGCTACGTTGCCAGCCTAGCAAGGGTTCTCCCCCTGTAATAACAAGATGCTCATCATGCCAAGTTTTATGTGGCAATAAGTCTACTATACCTTTGGCCAAAGCACTTACTTCATATAAGGGGCTAAGATGTTTAAAGTTAGGATCCCAACTAGCATAGCTATCACAGCCAGTACTTACCAGTGGTAAGTCTTTGTAGCTTTTAAAAGGCCGTTCTTCATCAGTTAATGCTACATTTACTCTTTCTATGCTTTTTTCACCACGTGGCATACCAAAACCATCGCAGGTAAAGTTGCAACCAAAAGTACGTAAGAAAATAGAAGGCACGCCCATATAGCGTCCTTCCCCTTGGATTGAATAAAATAGTTCGCTGATTTTAATCTTGCTCATATATGGTAGACCATTGTTTAAGTTTTTCAAATTTAGCCAGTTTAGCCTTTTCAATATTATATTGACTAATTACTCCATTCATTTCTAATAGGGTAATCATGGCAGCCAAATCTCCCAGCTCTTCTTCTAAGTGTTGACGATTAGTTTTGAGCTCTCCAGGTTTTCGATTATCCATACCAAAGCGATTAATCTTGCTCACTGCTTGGATAACTTCTGCACATTCCTCTTGGAGGATGCTCATTACTTCATTTATTGAGTCTTTCACTTTGAAACTCCTCTATGTCCTTAACAGCTGATTGTAGCACAAATGCATAATTAAGAGCAACCTGTTTGCTCATAATAATAGCAGTTTCATAATCGGTATAACCTTTAGTTAAAAGTTTCCAAATATGATACCAGCGTGATTTAGACCAAAAGTTAGTTTTAGTTCTAGTATAAATGGTCACGGTTACGTCTGTTTCCTCTGCTTCAATGTCAATTGTATGAGTACAATCATCACTGCCGCATTCACAAACAGTTTTATACATTTTATTAGAACCCCAGTCATTAACTAGAAGTACACCTTTAGCTGGCGTTTGAGCGTTCAATTTTTCAAGTTCTCCAATGTGGCAATTTTGGCAATGCGTTGTCCAAAATCTTCATCGTTGTTAATGATATAAAGAGTATGTTCATGACGATCATTTCTTCGATCATGGCGACTAAATTCCACAATCCTACCGCCAATAGCACTATATACCTTAAACCTCATCACAGGTTCGTCACTGACGCTACGATCCTCAGTGTGGGGACCGATTGTTTGTCTAGACAGTTTAGCCTCTACTACAGGATCGGTCTCCAGCCAATGAAGAATTTTTAGTCGAAGCCAGTTTATCATGACTTTGGTTGTTCCTGTTTAGCCTGTTCTTTATGTTGCCATTCGGCCAGTTTAGTTTGATACATGGTTTCTGTGAGACCATGCCAGCCAATGCAATCACCAGTAGGGCTACGACCGCAGCCACAAGTTCCAACTTTCTTTTGAGTTTCCATAATAGTTCCTTAGTTATCTTGGTGCAAAATCTTGTTGGAGTTTAATGTTATCAAAAAACTCCTTCTTAGTGCCCACGTCTTCTTTAAATGCACCTTTTAAGACTGTGGTTTGTGTGAGACTGGAATGTGCCATAATTCCGCGGTTTTCGCAACATCCATGAGTGGCCTGTATATAAACACCAACGTTTTTACTATCAGTTGCTTTAGAAATCTCCCTAGCAATATCATTACATAGTTCTTCTTGGAGAGTTCCTCTCCGAGCACACCACTGAGCAATCCTTGTGTATTTTGACAAGCCAATGACTTTACCATTTGGAATAATTCCAATATAGGCAACACCATTAACTGGTTGATGATGGTGACTGCACATACTACGAAGTTCACTGCGTACTACTAACATGCCAGTATAAGCATCCTCACCTTCATTTGGAAAGCTAGTAGCATCTGGTGCAGGCTCGTAACGCCCTGCCATGATTTCGTTAAAGTACATTTTAGCCAATCGACGAGCAGTTCCCTTGCTATTAGGATCATTTTCTCTGTCAATTAGTAATGAGTCGAGAACAGATTCAAATGCCTTAGTAGCATCGTTAATTAGTTCTTCTTTGAAGTTTTCTTCCACATAATCGGATATATTATCGCCTGCCCAGAATCTCTTACCTTCTCGGCGCATACGATCACGCAATACTTGTGCTAGATTTTTTTCAGCCATACCAATTCCTTGTTTGATAATATTATATAGGTTATTTAGGCCAGTGTCAAGTTTTTTCTGCTACAATCATGAAACTGTCATTTAAGTCTCTACCACTATAAAAAATATTTGTATACTTCCTATCTATCAAATAGTCTTTGATCACTATGGCATCCAATACATGAATGTGTTTTCGATTATTCCAAGGTCTCCAATATTCTTGACCATAGTCTGGAAGGTATAAAAATAACGTGCCATTACTCTTAAGTTTAGTACCCCAATAGTCTAGTGCATCAACCCAATTAGGTAAATGTTCAAGGCAATGACTGGAAAATATATAATCAACTTGACGATCTGGTAAATTTAAGGCGTCCCACTCATCGACGAGATTTAAGTCAATCGGTTGAGCTCCTGGAAAGGCCCATTCAGTTCTATTGCAGCCAATATCAAATCCATCACCTTTGCAGAAGTGTAGAGCAAAAGGTATAGCAAATTGACTAGCGTTGCCTTCAGCTTGAAATGCCGGATATTTTTTATTTTTATATTCTATCAAGTTCATATATATTCACTTAATACTAGCCGACATATGGTGGCATCATGATCAGAATGAAACTTAAAGGTTAGATGATCTTCACTTACTGTAGTCATATACCTTTTACCTGGTGCACCAAATGTTTCAAGAACTTTAATGCAGGCTTCGTTCCACCAAAATTTATCTTGATTCTGCCAAGTAATTATTACTTCATTTGTCACGTTTGTATTTGGCCTTCTTTGGGATAACGTGTCTAACACCACCGCTGGGATCTTTGACATCACCTGTGCGACGTGGGATCATATGTACGTGGGGATAGCTTACGGTTTGGCCAGCAGCCTCGCCACAGTTTTGCCCGACGTTAAAGCCATGCCATTTTTCTTGGACCATGCCGTCGTAGCCGAACTTGTAGGCTGCTTGGAAACACGCAACCAAGTTTTCAAGTGTTTTTTGGGTTGGCACAAATAGCAAATGTCCTTCCGATACCGGGTAAGCGTCTTTGAAGACCCAGTAGTTTTTGGTTCTGTATTCAATTTCTTTCCACGGAGCTCGTCCATCATCTAAGGCCCTTGTTAAATCTGACATCATTCGTCTCCTTTCAGTGATTCGAATGTTCTATATTTGCCCAATGCTGCCATATACTCGTCGTATAGTTTTTTCAGCTTGGGGTGTTTCTGTTCTAGTTTAACATCACGTTCAGGAATATGCAAGACTTTTTCAATTGCGTCTAGCCGTTCTTCCATGTCACGTCCATTTAACAACATTCGACCTTTAACTTCCAATTGAGGAGGATTAGTCTGATTAATCCGAAATACTTCGCTTTGACTGATATTTCCCCAATGGGTTCCATGTGGATTACTAATTAAGACATTTCCACTGGTATTATTACTGATAGCGGTTTGACCAGTAGGAACTCCTATAATATTAGCTTTGTTTGCGTAGTTTGAAGTATTGCTCATTTGGCATCCAAATATTGTTAACTAAAAATCCCCATTCTCTCTTTTGTGGGCCAGGCATGAACATAGTCCAAGCCGTTACGCCTTCAACCATTTCAATACGGTGATAGCTATTAGCACTGCTAATCCTAAAATGGCCAGGACCACGCCAGTGACAAACTTCCCCAATTTTTTTACCATCCTTATCAAACTCTGGAATCCATTCATTGTAGCCACCTTTAAGGATTAGTGTGGCATAGGGCCACGGATGATCATGTACATCATCTGGATCGCTCTTAAGAAATTTGTGAATGAACACATTGAATGGGAACCAATTACGATCTTTTAGAAAGACGTAGTATCTTTCTAAGTATGGTTCTTTACTGGCCCTATCTAAGATAATTCTCTTACGACCTGACTTTTCTAATTTTTCGAAGAATTTATTTTTTAGGAACTGGATTATCATAATCATCTTTAACCATGTTATAAATGGAAATAACTTTTTCCATAGCTTTGTCTAAGGCAGGATATTTGCCACGCATATTTTTGACTCTATTAAAGTCAGGCCAAGCATCAACCCACTCAACGTGATTTAAAGTCCAATTATGGTTGATAAGGGATGAAATATCCACAGCACTAATACTGCTGATTTGACCAGTATGGAGCGTAACAGAACTTGGGCTAGTATTTGTATAAGTTAGCCCACTGGCAGTTGTATAAGCATTACCAGCCATAGTACCGCCAAAGCTACCATAGTTATATCCAGCAGTATAGTTACTTGAGTAATCTCGAAGAGTTATGGTATCGTCAGTAACAAGACTACTCAAACTACTAATGTCAAAAGTAGTTAATGGCTGTATGTCTTGTGTAGTTAGACTGGGTACATCACCTTCCCAAGTTACTGTATAATTCTGTTGCGGAGAAAAATCGCTCATGTAAATCCTTTTCTTGTTTTCTTACCAATGCTATTTTACTTTCATAATTTTCCATATGATTTACAATGTCTTGGATCAAAAAATGTTTAAATTGCTTGTAGGATTCAAAACTTTCAGTAAATTCTGTAGGATATTTAAATTCGTCGTAGTACATTTCTTTGTAGCTTAGACGATTAGGTACCATGGGAATTGCATTCAATACCGAACCTTCATAGCAACTAATACCCAATGTCTCTTGTAAGTTAGCACTGAATACTATTTTAGCCTCAGCCAACAAGGTATGATATTCATGTTTACTCAATTGATGATCTTGGCAAACAACAAAGTCATATTGTGGTAATTGTTGAGCCAAGTCTCTAAAAATATCTACTTGTTTTTCTGGAGCAATACGATGTGGGAATAGAATAAGATCTCTTTTGGGAAGACTACGATAACCTTTTAGAATTTTTTGCATATATTCCATAGGCCAACCAGTCTTTACAATTTTGCCACTCTCGTATCTATTAGCCCAATCCTCTTCCCAGTAAGGATTTTCACCTTTGAATCCACCGTTGAGTAATTCTTGCATGAATAGCTCAACGTGGAATTCAGTGGCAAAGTAGTTGTGATCAAAAGCATAGAAGTAGCTCATCTCAGCACAAACTACCCAAGGCTGAGGACCAATTAGTCTGCCTAGGAAGTCTTGGGGATCGTAGCTGCCGGCGTGCCAAAGACCATGAGTCTTTACCGGCACACCAAGCAGTTCAGACATGTATTTGAGATTAATAATTCCAGGGTGCCAAGCATCTGTAAACAGAAAATGATCACCAGGCTTAACTGCTCCGGCGCAAAATAGACGACCCATTTTTTCAACTTGGGCAGACTTATAAATGTTTGTACCACCAAAGTTAAGAAAAGCACCGGGAGTAGTAGCACTAGGGATATCGCTAGGCCCACTAATAACTTCAACTTCATGTCCGAGTTTCCTAAGAGTTTCGGGCAAGTGGATTTTCCACTGCCCGGTGTACCTAGTCTCTACGGCTTCGAGATCAACTAGGAATATTTTGCTCACGCCTACGTCCTTGTCCAGCATTTTTACCTTGATAAGGCTTGCGTGGCCGCTTACTGTTCATATAAGCACTATATACTGGACTGTTCTTTTTGTAAAGATCAGCTTCGTTAAAAGGTGCCAATTCAAACCTGCACCAGTCGTGATAGGCTTCAAGATCATCAAAGATTTTGTGTACTTCGGGTTTAAAAGTGAGATACTTGTTAAGCCATGCGGGTTGTGCCATTTTCTTTCCTAAAAATTAAGGGTTAATATTTAACAAACGAACCATTCTCTCCGTCTTCGGAGACTTCAATCCAGACTTCACGGTCAGGATACTTACTGTGAATGATGTCATAAAGTTCATCTGACATCATTTCACAACTCTTGTAGTCAAGGGTCATAGTCCCTTGGGCAAATAGGTTTTCGAGCCAGCGTTTGAATTGGATAAATTCAACGTCACGATCATTGTGGGTAACTGAAAGCCAAACACGAAAATGAAATATATGACGGTGAGGGTTAGCAAGAAACGATACATCATATTCATCACCTGTGGCCAGTGTGGGATCTGTGGCGGCTGCCGGATAACAATGGATGCCTTCTTTACGAAAGGTCACCCAAATCATTTTATTGGGTCGAACGTCTTGTTTAATAATCATATTCATTCAAAAAGTTTGTTTACTATATCTTGAGAAGGGCCTTCCCTTCTTGGACGATTTCGATGATTGAGATTACCAATAGGTAATTTTCCATATATTATTCTATGAGTTTCTATCAATTCCCATTCTGCATTTTCTAATTCAACATCTGGGGTTGTAGTGAGGAATTTATAGTTATCAAAACTCCATATATTAACAGTGATATTTTTGTGATCCATTTCACAACTATATACTTGTTTATATGTTTCGTTAATTATTTCGAAGTCCTCACCATTTCTACCAGTTAACGGTTTATCCCAAGAATTTAAATGACCAACTTGTCTATATACTCTTTCACCGAGATCAGTTGTAGCAGCATCACTCATGCCAATTTTAACAGTGATATTATTACAACGAATTTCATAGATATAACTTTTTATTCCTAAATTTTTAAATTCTTTTATAATATCAGTGGAATGAGTCATTGGAGCCAATGCAATAGAATGTCGTTTAGTTTTAGCCCAATTAGTATTAGTTTTCATTTAAAATCTCACTCTAATGCAGATTTAAATTGTGTGACTTCAAAGTCACTCATAAAAAATTGATGAGTGATAGTGTTCGTTACTTGGCCTTTTTTAATAGTGTCTTGAACTAGTTCAACAATGTTCAATTCACTAGGCACTAAACACTTACGTTTAGTAATAGAGAGACGGTATTCGTCAGTTTCTTTAATGATAACGCTTTTCATAGTGGGGTGTCCTCGGTGTATTTGTCCCAGCTGGTAAAATTACTACGATCCATCAACGAGTGTAAACTATGTGTCCACACACCGGGGTTAGTATCGCCCCAAGTTGTATCATCTATTTTAACAGTTGTATTGTAATTAAATAGACCAATGTATGGCAGTTTCACACTGACCATGGGAATAAAGTGATCATTCTCACACCAGCCTTCTTCGTGAAAGTCACGAGCATAGCTGACATCAAAGTCTAAGGTCACCCAATAGCCTAGTTCCAACAAGCCTTTGATCATATGATCCCAAGCTCTCCAATCTTCGTAAGTTTGTGGTGTGAAGCTTTGACTAGTGCCAAGATAGATATGACGAAGATTATTGACCTTTAGTACAATTTCTTCTACGGGTTTAACGCCAACTACGAACAATGTGCGTTCACCTTTCATTGGAGTATGTTCAACTTCCACGCCAATAAAGTAGTCTACGTTCTGTCTACCTTCTGTATCTATTGCCATTCTATGTAACCTCTGCTGTAATTTTCTGGACGATCTGCGCCATCTTGGAATGCTTGTTGCCATTCAGTGTCACGATTATAGCTTCTTGTCCAGAACTTGTCAACATCAAGTTTGCCATTTTCAATCATCCAAACAGCATCTCTCATACATTGATGAAATTTAGAATTACGTGGACTAGGAAATACCATAGTAGTAGCTTTCCAAAGCATTTTATCAAAAGTAGTACTAACTGGCTGTGTTTTGGCAGCTGCCATAATGATTAAAGCACAATCTTTATATAAATCACTGTCAAGAATATCACTTCGGCTGCTCAAATCAATTATGACATCGTATTGATCATTAGTTGACGCTAATAATTTATCACCCCATATATCTTGATTGGAACGCCCTACTACATCGATATCAAATCGTAAATGATAATATTTAGTAATAGTATGATAGGCAACCCAAGCTAGAAATCCGCTGCCTAAGATTAGTAGTTTGCTATTTGGGCCTTGCCGCCATTTCAATTCTGATAATGCTTGGCTAACGATGTTAACTCCACAGGCCACTGGCTCAATAATATAGCGTGGATGCGCTTCTGGTACGGTGACATATTCATGCTGTCGTACGGTATATCGATCAGCATAGGCAGGTTCGCCTCTGGTAGCAACATAGTCACCGACTCGTACATCAAAAATTGCTGAACCAACCTGTGTAACTCGGCCTAAACCTTCGTGGCCTTGCATGTTCAACGGTAATGGGCCAAAGTTTCCCTGCATCATGTCAATGTCACTGCGACAAACACCAGTCATAATGCTTTTAACTTCGATTTCGTTAGGGCTAAGTGGTGGGCAAGCATATTCGCTTTCCACAAATTCGCCCTGTCCAGTAGTTACTAGTATTCTATTCATAGTTTCTCAATTTTTTTATGGATCCATTGATCTTGATAATGTTGGTCATTCCAAAATTCAACATCGTCAATGTTAGCAATTGCTGTTTCAATCATCTTTTTGTAGGCACTTTCTGGGCAAAGTCCCAACGGTTTTGCGATTTTCTTATCTCCATCCAGTACAAACTCAATTTGTATGTCGTCACCGTTTAGACTACGCCAATCTGCTGTGAATGTCCACATAGTTTCTTCACTTAGGAAGCCTAATCTACAGTAGTCGTCTACGTTATACACACCTTCTTTGTTGACAACACCGTAGTTTGTGTTAGTGATGTCACTTAATTGCCAGCGTTGTCTAACATCCTTGCGTACACGATTGGCCTCGTCGTAGTTATAATCTAAAGCAATCCACAAACTGAGTAAATGTGGCATGAGGTCGCGGCTAACTCCACCAAATGCCAATTCTTTATTGGTAAACCAAGTGCCTGGATTAGGTACACGGTCATGATTAATCCAGTTAACATTAACAATTACACTGGCAGAGGCAAGAGTTTGCAGTTCATCAATCTCGTCACGATATTGATTGTTCTTTACCATCATAATTCTTGTGTCAGGATTAGTGTCTACCAGCTTATCCCATGCATCTGCGGTGATTAATCCAGGTTTTTCTATAAAAACGATCTTGGCTTTTGGTGCCACTATGTATGCAATACCTTCGTGAGTATAGTTAGGTGTACAAATATGCACAGTGTCGAACTGATCATAATCAGCCAGGGCTTCTTCTACGGTGGTATAATCTGTGTGTTTGGCAGGATCACTATCTACTGTTACAACAGTATGATCCATTTGTTCTAGCACAGTACGATATAGTTCGCCGATGCCCATTCCTATGATAAGACTAAGTGGTTTCATTGTTAAGTTGTTCAAGTTTAAGTGTTTCTTCTTCACTAAAATCTTCGGTATGATCTGATTCTATATTGTTTTCATTGACTTCGTCAAATAGAATGGAAAAGTGTGTGCTTGAGTTTACAGTTTTTTTGCCGACAGCGCCACGAGTACCAATAATGCTAGTCCAATAACGGCTATATTCTTTGACCACTGCTTCAGCTATACCTTTATCCGATGTTGCAAAAACGGCTTCTACAATGTCTTTAAAATATAAACGATCGAATTCTTCTTGTACTAACATGGCAGGAACTTTACCAGCATCATATTGCCTGTTAGCTTCTTGTACAGCATTACAGTGCATCCAAACATTATGCCCCATCATGATAGCATAACTAAATGAATCCCATGATGTTTTTCCTTCCTTACCTATTTTATTTAGGTCACCGGGTTTATAAATGCAAATATCCTTGATCTGAACACCATCCATGACAGGACTAAGTTCAAAAGTTTTAAACAAGCTGTCTTGTATAACAGCATCACTATATAATCGAGTATCTGTAGCGTATTTTTTATCATCTACACCAGGCACCATTCGATAAGTCCATTTATGTCTGTCCTTGGTTTCTGTTTGAACATAAATTTGTCCGTTGGCTGTGGCTAAAAATGGACTGGCACAATCGAAACTAATAGTGAAATTTTCATTATGATATTTACGAACAGCACGTTGAATGTCTGTTAGTAAGGTGGCCCATTCTAATTTACTGGTTCCTAAAAAATGCATCCAGTCTTGATGACCTTTTTCTAGTAATCCATCGAACCTCAGTGCAACTAGCCTTTTAAGAACTAAGTGGACATCACACATATTTTGTCCGCCCATGCCCCAACCGTTAAATGCACGATCACCGTATTGTTTAGGGTCGCAATACTTTTTCATATGCTGATACCATCCTTCGGCATCAGTATGATTTTCGCCTTGTAGTACATTTAAAAATTTACAATTGCCATTTCGATTATTAATAAAATATTCATTGTTAATAAATGTACCTTGAACTGCTTCGTTGTAGGTGCTAACACCTGTGGCTTTGGCACCAGCAGGGCTACGGGCAACCCATGCTGGTATATCCAACCCCATGCCATAGTCCATTAAACTGTCCATCCAAGTAAGAACTTGTTTGCGTTTTTTAGCAGCAGCCGGGCAATTAGGATTCTTCCAATCAGCGGGCCATACTCCCTTGCCAATTTGAAAGCCTCCAGAATCGCCCAACACCCAACTGGTAGCACGATTCCTATTACGGAACATGTCTTCACCCTCGTCTGGTTTATTAAGATCTAAGTTAGCATGTCCTGCTGAATACAAACAGTGATCATAATAAAATAGACCTTGATCAGGGTCTAAATAATTAAGACTTTCTACACCATTTTTAAAATTTACAGGAAGTCGTGCAGGGTCGACATAGTTACTATATCTTTGCTTGCCTATGAATGTACTATAAAAACCAGATGTTGCCGGCAGAAACCATGCATAATCTTGTTGAGTTGCTGTTAAATTTTTATTCATTTTATTTTAATTTGGGCGGAAGAATATAACTGTATTCGCCTAGACCACTGTCAATGATAATTTGCATGGCGCCCTGGTCACTAATTTTCATTGTGCAGTCGCCGTTTAAATTTAGAATGGCTAAAACTTGCTGTACATCCCACGACCAAATATTTTTTAATTTTCCACCGGGGTTGCCTTGGAAAATAAAACTGCCAGTGTGACTACTTGCATCGCCGAAGCTAAAGACTAGATTTTTATTTTCTACTTTAGCTTGAAATAATGGTTCACTACTATGAGCTTGAGCCTGTAATTTTAGTCGTTGAATGGAAACTACACTGGGATTGAATTCTATATCCCAAGTAACTCCCTTGAATTTGAGGCTTTTAATTTTTTCATTGATAATTTCAGTACTAACAAATCTAAATTCATTACTAAAATCTCCACCTTCATTTGTGAAAGTAATGCTAGTAGGTACATCCTCGCCGTTTTGTTTAGTGGAATTTACTTCGATTAGAAAGTTTTCTTTGTATTCTGGACTTTTTAAAAGAAGACTTAAGATGTCCAAGTTTCTCATACCAAATACTCCCTCCAATTCGGATACGGGATTTTTCATTTTGGCTTCAAGTACCACGCTTTTATCATCAGCCATGCTTTCTAGTTTAGTTTCTGTGTCACTGCCAGTGACTTTGACCATTTCTAGAAAACCTAGTCCTTTGGTATGTGCTACGATGTCGGTTAAAATATCTTTAATCATGTTTTCTCCTTTGTTAATTGTATTTAGAAAATAGTAAAATGTCAACTTGAAAAGTCGAACAATCTGCTAAATGTGTTCGTTTCTTCGGTGCTGCTAAAATTCCAACCTAACACACCAATTAGGTTTTCCAATTTGTTATCAATGATAGTATTTTCCATGCCATCATGATCGAATGGCAGATCTTTAAACCATTGAGGCAATCTTAATTCGTCTACTGGATAGGCCACTGAAGTATATTCTAAAGGATTATTTTTTAGTTTACATACAACAACTTTGGCGCCATCAGTAATACCCATGGAATATTTGTCGCCATGCATACGCTTTAGAGTATTCCAATTTAGAGAAGCTCTGACATGTCCAGGAAGATTGGCCTTGCCTTGTTTAAGTTCTTTGTCGGAATAATCTGTAATATTGTTTGCACGTCTAGGTGAACCTTTTTCCCAACCTGGTCTTACTTTGAATTCAGTTCTAAAATCGTTAATATAATCTATAACTTCTTTTTGTTCATGTCCGGTTAGAACCATTTCCAAGACTTTGCTCAAAAAGTCTTGAATAAATTCTGGAGTGTCACTACGTTTCAAATCTAATCCCATGGCCTTGATTTTACCGGGCTTGTCATTGACATCAGTGCGTTTGCCTTCTTTGTCATAGTATAATACAGCATAACGCTTTTTGGTAATGAACAGTCCTTTGGTAGCTACCAGTTCCCTTCCTGCCTTAATAACTTCCCCGCGACTTTTTGGACAATGAAAAGAATCTAGCATAAATTGAGCAAAAGTGCTGTTAACTTCGTCAGCAATTTGATCATATAAGATTATGACATTGTCCTTGCTCCAAGGTATAGTGCCCTTGTCGATTTCCTTTTTTAGAGTTTTATATGCGCTAAAGTATGCACTGTCAGTGTCGCCATATATAATAGCCTTGCCTACGTGATCATATTGTCCTGTGATGATTTCATTTACCTTAGCAGCCATGTGCTTGGCAATTTGTCTGCCTGTAAGGGTGGTTGATTGACCAATACGCTTATCAAAAAAGCGACAACCAGGATTAAGAATAGCACCGTAGAGACTGTTGAGGTTAATTTTCTTAACCAATTGGCGTTTATCCCAATACTCTTCTTCAATTTTGTTACCAGCATTTATGGCCTCCCTTAGTTTGGCCTGCATTTCTTTACGTTCACTGTACCATCGTTTCAACAGGCCTGGAATAACTCCTTCTTTTTCATAAGTAAAAATTGTACCATTAGCACTCAACATCCAAGGTTGATTGCTGTCAAAAATTAGTTTATATGTTTCAGCAGCACTGACCACATCAGTTTCACTATTTTCCCAGTCAATGACAATTTCAGTGCCGATCTCTTTGTTCATTACTGCTTCATATTCTAAGGAACCAAACTGCCCTTCCCAAGCACCAGCAAAACTTTTCTTACTTGAGGTCATTTGATTTTCAATGTATTCGTCAGTGAGTATAGGCCGTAATTGTCCTATAATAGTTTCAGGGCCCATGTTAAGAGCTCTAATAGCACTTGGGTATAGACTGTTAATGTCTACGGATCCAATCCAGTCATGAATTCCTCCTTTGGGATGAGCAACATAGGCACCTGCTGCCGCAGTATCGTCGCGTTCACTCATCTTGGTTCTATTAGGCACAATGAACCCTCTACGATGTGCTTCATTGATAATGGCCTGTTCAGTAACAGCCACAGCACCCATAGTAGTTTGTAGTAGCACAGTATTTTCATGTGCTAGTGTATTGGCTAGGTCGATAAATTTAAGTTTTTTATCTAGCTTGTCTAACAAGGCGCAGTCTTGACGATTATATTCTATGAATGTTTTAAAGTCATTGTTATACAGTTGATCTAATGTGCCTTCGTAGACAGTTTTACGTTCGCCAATCTCCATTTCACCAATAGCATCTAGTCTGTAAGTATGACGTTCTTCATAAGTGTAACGTCGATAAAGTTCAAGACTGTCTAAGTGTACACGCCCTACTAGGTCATATGTTACTGCTTTTTTGCCGTATTTTTCATATTCACGACGTTTGGGATATTGTCCCCATAGACAAAATCGTCTAGTATCATCTTTGCTTAGTGCTTTAGTTACACGATTAACAGTATAAGGGATATCATAACCTTCACTGTTCCAACCAGTTAGTAGGTCAGCATCTTCAATTAAGTTTAGGAATGTGTCCAACATATCTGCCTCGTTGTCGAAGATATGTGTATTGGGAAAATCTTTAACAAGTTCCTGTGCTTGGTCAACGCTCATGCCTTTGGGCGGCACTGCCAAACAAACTAATGTGTCTAGCCATTGTAAATGTACACTGATAGCAGTGATAGGCATGAAGGCATCATCTGGACTTGCATATCCACGTTCAGGATCAAAGTCTACTTCGATGTCGAAAAATGCTACATTAAGTTTGGGCACTTCGGCGTTGAGATAGTTATCACTCAAACAGACAAATATTTGGTTAATATCTGCTTCGTAGATACGTTTATTTGAGTGTATTTTTAGTTCTTTGTGGAAATCTTTTTGTGTTTTAGAAGCCAATCTAGAAACAGATGTGCCATATATACTAGTATGTTTGCCCTTGGGGTCTTCATAATAAAACACAAACCGCCCGGGAATATCTCTATATTCTCTCTTACCATCGCGGTTACGTTCCACAACCCTGACAACATCATTGTCACGGTCGAAATAAGCATCGACGTACATAAATTCTCCTATGTCTTTTGTGGCAGACAAATACCGATTGTGCAGCTTATGGCCTGCTTGCCTTACAAGTATACTTTACTTATGCCTAACATGTAAATGGCTGTGATAATCAATTGCACCACTAATAGACTCCATTTACGCCAAGTCCATGCTAGATATACCCAGCCAATATTCCCGGCCAAACATACCCATAAGTTTATGGGATAGACATTGAAACTGGTCAATGCCACACCCACAATTAGCAATGCAGTCAACGACCATTCTATAATGGCGTCTTTGAGTTTATTCATTAGATTTTTTTGGTAATGTCTAGAATTGCTTCCACTTCTTTCCAATCACTGTCATGGGCACTCCAATCACCTTTGTGTGCAATTTTGATAGCACGATTAATAATGCTGGTTTTGACATTGAGCTCTTCAGCTACGGCCTTAACTGTTTCTTTTAGACCCTCTTGAAGGTCTTCAATTTCACGAAGTACAGTGCTGCCTTCGTTGATGAGTTTTTCCAATTTGGCCTTTTCTTCGGGTCCGTAAATTCTGCTTGACATAGTATCTCCTTAACTTTGTTAGTGTACGCTATTTACTGGCCTAAGTCAACAAAAAGTAGTTGACAATTTTGCCATAAGAGCATATAATGTATACATGTTGAAATACTTGGCTACACATCATGAAAAAGCTTGTTCTTGCAGTATTTTTGGTTCAATCAGTAATGGCTCATGCCGCCGAGCCACTGGACGATAATCCAGTTAAGCTTTTTGATGCAACTCGTAAAAATCATAGCGTTGTTCGAGTAGAATGGAAAGCGGTTGACAATGTACGTGAATATTGTAGTAAATTAAATATTGCGAGAGGTTACGGCCCAATCAAATATGAAATTAGTGCTTGTAGTACGCAGGACGGAGATTCATGTGTGATTGTCACAGGTAAAAAAGCAAATATGCATAATCTTGGACATGAGTTACGTCATTGTTTCCAAGGCCAATGGCATAATTAACTTAATTTTTTAATTTTGATCTGCCCTTCATCGTAGGCTTCGTTAATTACACTAATTGTAAGTAAATCAACAATTTGTTCTCCAGACTTGTCATACATAAAGTAGTTTTTGTCTAGGAAATAAGTTTGTTCTAAACTTTCTCTGATTAGAGCTTTAGCTTCAATTAAGTCCATACGTTCTTGTAAACTACGAATACCTTCTGCAACAGTTTGTTGAGACTCTGTTGACATGACATATTTGGCCATGGCTGCCTGTGTTTCCGGGCCCATGCGTCCATCTGCACCGTATTTAGGCAATGCATTTGGATCTTTGGCCAATATTTTCTTTTGAACAGCTTGTATTTCGGGATCAGGGGCCGGACCGTCTTTAGCTGGCTGAGTAGTTACAGGTGTAGTATCACTTGTTTTTTCTGGATCATTTACAGGATTTTCTTTTTCTTTAGCATAATCACGATACATGTTATAGCCGGTCAATCCTAGTGAAGCACCTGCTGTAAGTGGTCCGCCTAAACTTAATACTGCCGATAACCCAGCTATACCAGCACCGACCCAGTCTCCTTTTTTGGCTCTGTCAATAGCATCCATGGTACCAACTACTAGCCCTACTCCTGGTAAAACTCTGCTTACAAGTTTACCAGCTGCCGAATTACCTATTTTGGCAGCAACTTTGGCAACAGCCTGTTTAGTGTTCTTGACTACCGGAATTCCTTTAGATGTTAGTTTGTCGGCGATTTCTACACGATTAGCGCCTTTGGTTAAATTAAATGGATCATTGGAATTAGTTGATGTTGGTATATCTTTATATGTAGCATCGACAGCACCGTCTGTATTAAATTTATTAAGTTCAACGATTAATGATTTCATATCCATGGTTTATTCCTATATCCCAAAATCTTTCATTAGGGCTCTAGCAATACGACCAAAACTTTCTCTTATAGGCGGCAGCCCAGTCTTAGGATCAAACCCGTGTTTTATCATCATGCTAATCCATGACGGATCACCTAAACCCATATTTCCCCTACCAGGTGTTACATTCCATGCTGTACCGAGAGCAAGCATTTCTGAAGGTTCCATACCTTTTTGAATAGCATTAACAGCGTCCCACGCATCTTGAGTTGACTGAGTAAATATGCCGTCAATTGGGACTTTTTGTCCGTTTTTGTTTAACCAATATTGTAAAGCTATTGTTCCTGGATTTTTATAACCATTTTTAAATGGCTTATTGCCAGGCTTTGGTTTAACTCCAGGCTTTGGTTTAACCTTATAGGGTGTTACTCCATAATCTGAATCATTAGGTGGTTCGTATCCATCTTTAACTAATGCTTCATAGGTATGGGATCCAATTTTACCATCAACTACTAGTTTTTGTCCTGGTACACGTGGATCATCTCTGCCTTTTTGGAAAGCCATAATTTCGGCTCGTGTAGTAGGCCATTTTTTCTTTACCCTAGGATTAGGTGGATCAACTACAACATCATCTGGTTTCGGTGGTTCTGGTTTCGGTGGTTCTGGCTTTGGTGGTTCTGGTTTCGGTGGTTCTGGTTTCGGTGGTTCTGGCTTTGGTGGCTCTGGCTTTGGTGGCTCTGGCTTCGGTGGTTGTGGGGGAACGTCAGCTGGACCGTATTTAACATTATAAATATCACCAAAACGACTACGTATCACAGTACCGTCATCACTAATGGCAGCACTTAAAATCTTCTGACCATTTCGAGGATCGATATCGCCTATGCGTAATGGCGGAAACTTTTCAAAATTAGCAGGATCATCAGGGTCACCTATTTCGTCTAATCTACGAAGTTTGTCTAATATAGTTTTAATTTCCATGTTCTAATCCTTACTTCAACCCAAACTCTTTCATAATAGCACGAGCAAATGCATTAGGTCTGCTCTCCATTGCTGGCATAAGTGGTGGACCAGGAATCCATGCATCTAATTTTTCATCATACTTGTATTGTTTTGGATGTATTGAATCTTTTCCAGGAATAGCGCCTGGCGGTAGTGCTTGTTGTGTTTGCTGTTGTTGCTGCTTTTGATACATGGCCTGTGATCGAGCCTGTTGATCTGCGGCAAATGCTGCTGCTTCTTCTGGACTTAATCCAGCTGGCGGCAATGACATTTTGAATTCTTTTACTTGTTTTTTAACATCGCCACTGTTGGGACTTTCGTGATCACCTTTCTTCACACCAGTTTTATAGACTTTTTTGCCTGTACTTGGACTGATGTAATAATCTGCTCTCTTGTTAGTTGCTGGGTTAATATCACTGCCAATAGTTTTGATTTTGTATTTTTCGCCACCTTCTTTCACATCCTTCGTAACCTTGGCGTTGCCAACCATTTGATCTTTAGGTTCAATGGCGGGAGTTTTTCTATCCTGTTCTTTACGACGCTTTGCTGCCAAATCAGCCACTGAGCCTTTGCGTGGAGGTTTACCATAACTAAATGGGCCACCTTCTTTGAATGTACCTTTTTGTCCAAATACGCTTTGAAATTGTGTTCCTAACATATTCTTTAATTTGTCTCTTTGATCTGCTCTTAATATGATTTGATTTCCATCGAACTTGAATCCCATATCACGTAGTTTAGGCATGAGTTCAGTTTTTAATAATGTGTATTTAAAAGTAGTTGGTTGTGCTACAGCATGTCCGCCCATCTGTGTTTGTGGTTTTACACCAACAACTCTACGTGCAGCACCAGTTTCAGGGTCAATACGTAGTATATTGCCACCAGTTGGCTCGCCTTCTTCTTCATCATCTTCTGGTGCTTGATACATCTTCATACGACGATCATCGCCACTTTCAATATAGTCTTTTAGATGTTTAACATCTTCACCTTGATCACTGCGTAGTGCAGAACTTTTAATGATAAATTCTGCGGCTTCTGCACCTACAAAATCTACGTCTCTAAATATCATTCTTAGTTGTTGGATT